>Ga0334885_1000081_pt1 | contig 167390 bp, 149 predicted proteins | sample GraSluR1_MG_8_FD_207233 | JGI IMG/M metagenome (GOLD analysis project Ga0334885, IMG submission 207233) | Sludge microbial communities from methane-producing bioreactor in Wageningen University, Netherlands - Granular Sludge_31_05-R1 | ecosystem: Engineered > Bioreactor > Anaerobic >...
ACCTATATTGCCATTTAAAATGTTAAATTATTAGTTCTAAAGCTTTTTTCGCAGTACAGCGAAGAAAAAGCATCAGTAACTCTTAATTCTTAATTTTTAACTCTTAACTAATTGTCAATTTTGTTGTAAAAGACAAAATCACCTTATTTGTTTTTTGGACTTTGATATTTGAACTTTTTTAAACTCTCCACTTTCCACTATCCACTTTCAACTGAGAAAAGGATTGTTTCGTCCTTTTCTCCTATTGGAAATCTCTAGCTTCTATAAGATCCATTTATCTTAACATAATCATAGGTTAAATCACAGCCCCAGGCAGTGGCATTATATTCTCCATCATTTAAGTCAATAATAACAGTTATTTTTTCCTGCTCTAATATTTTTTTTGCCAGGTCTTCACTAAAATCTATATTTCCACCATTTTTACATATATCAATGGTTCCAATGGAATTGGTAAAGGATATATTGATTGTATTTACATTAAGATCAGCACCACTATAGCCTAAAGCACATATAATTCTTCCCCAATTGGCATCAGCTCCAAAAAAAGCAGCTTTTACAAGGCTTGAAGTTATAACAGCTTTTGCACAAATTTTTGCATCTTTTAAAGAGTGAGCATGATATATTTTTGTTTCAATCAGTTTGGTAGCACCTTCACCGTCTCCGGCAATCATCTTTGCAATTTCCACATTTACAAAATGCAGAGCTTCTTTAAATAGTTTGTAATTTTCATCTTCGGTGTCAATTATAGTATTTTCACAGGAACCATTTGCAAGAATTACTACCATGTCATTAGTACTGGTATCTCCATCTACAGATACCATATTGTAAGAATCTTCAACACTATCTTTTAACGCTTTGGTCAGCATTGCCTTGGATATGTTTACGTCTGTAGCTAAAAAACCAAGCATAGTACCCATATTAGGATGTATCATACCAGAACCTTTTGCCATGGCACTAATTGTAGCTTTTTTAGAGCCTATATTAAATTCTACAGTTATTATTTTTTCCTTTGTGTCTGTAGTCATTATAGCTTTGGCAGCATCTTTTCCGCCGTCATAGGAGAGACTTTTACAAGCCATATCAATACCTGAAAATATTTTGCTCATAGGCATTGGAACTCCAATTACGCCAGTAGAAGCTACAATAACTTCTTCAAGCTTTAATCCTAAAGCTTCTGAGGTTACTTTAGCCATGGAAAGTGCATCATTATATCCTTCATCACCAGTGCAGGCATTGGCATTGCCGCTGTTAACTACAATGGCTTGAGTATTTTCATTTTCTATAGATTTCATATTTAAAAGTATTGGTGCGGCCTTTACTTTATTTTTAGTAAAGGTTGCTGCAGCTACAGCCTTTTTTTCACTATATATTACACAAAGATCTTTTTTTACTTTTTTTAGTCCACAATGAATACCAGATGCTTTAAAATAAGGAACATCAGTTATATTTTTGCCTTCTAAAACTTTTATTGAACTCATATAATAACCTTCTTTCTATAATAGTTAGTTTTGCAATTTATAAAGAAATAATATTAATAGTTTAATAGTGGTAATTCATTGTATTTTCTTTAATATTTACTATAAGCATATGTATATTGCTTAAATTATAAATATTAAGGGAAAATTGGAGTTGCCTCTAGTCCGGTATCTTCTTTTAGTCCGAACATTAAATTCATATTCTGTACAGCCTGACCAGCGGCGCCTTTAACAAGATTATCTATGGCAGAGATAACTATGACTCTATTAGTCCGAGAGTCAACTCTTAAACTTATATCACAGAAATTAGAACCTTTAACCCATCTTGTTTCAGGGAGTTCATCAATTACTCTGACAAAATATTCATTTTTATAAAAATCTTTATATAAATTCATAAGATTTTCCTGAGTAGCCTCCGCTAATAGCTTTCCATAACATACAGAAAGAATGCCTCTGCTCATAGGAACTAAATGAGGAGTAAATGTCAATTTTACATCTTCACTAGACAATTCTGAAAGATTTTGTTCAATTTCAGGAGTATGTCTATGGGAAGCTACACCATAAGCTTTTATAGAATCATTACATTCTACAAACAGATTACCTATAGATGCCTTTCTCCCAGCTCCAGAAACTCCCGATTTTGCATCTATAATAATATTTTTAGTATCTATCATATTATTTTTTATAAGGGGAGCAAGAGCTAATGTGCTAACGGTAGGATAGCATCCAGGATTAGCTATAAGCTCAGCTTCTTTTATTTTTGATCTATTTAATTCTGGCAATCCATAAACGGATTTTTCTAGAAGATCTAAATAGTTATGTTCAAGATTATACCATTCTCTATAAAGCTCTTTGCTTTTAAGTCTGAAGTCAGATCCTATATCTATAAATTTAATTTTATTTTCCATAGCTGATTTTCCAAATTCTAAAGCCTTACCAGAAGGTAGTGCGGTGAATAATATGTCTATGTCACTAATTCTTTTAAAAGCTTCTTCGTCACTTACACATTTTTCATCTACAAATCTTCTTAAATTACCATATAAACTACTAAAATTTTCACCCACATAGCTGTGAGAACACAAAAAATCAATCTCTACATTAGGATGTTTATATAGTAATCCAGTAAGTTCTTCTCCTGAATATCCTGTAGATCCAATTATTCCTGCTTTTATCATATTATCACTCCAATTTATATTGACTTTTAAAATGATTATACATAATATATATATGTTATTCAATAAAAAAACATAATTTTTATCTAAAATATTGAATATTTATATCTATATGTGTATAATTATACATGTAAAAAAGTAAGGTAGGTGCTTGAATATGAAAAATGAAGAAGGAGCAATTTCTTTAGAGCCTTTGCCTGCAATAGGCAGTTTAAGGGGAAAAACATTTGTAATAAAATATGGCGGAAGTATAATGAAAAATGAAGAAGCCCAAAAGGCATTCTTAGATGATGTAGCAGTTATGAGACAATATGGAGTAAATATAGTTATTGTTCATGGAGGAGGTCCTCTTATATCAAAGTGGCTCAATAAAACTGGTATTGAAAGTAATTTTATAAATGGTCTTAGAGTTACAGATGAAAATGTAATGGAAATAGTTCAGATGGTATTATGCGGAATTATAAATAAGAATATATCCCTTAACCTAAGCCTTAGAGGTATAAATGCTATAGGCGTAAGTGGCATAGACAGTAAGCTTATAGAAGCACACAAAAAATATACATATATCAATGGAGAAAAAGTTGATATAGGATTTGTAGGAGAAGTTAGTAATATAAATGAAACTATGTTATTAAGTCTTATAAAATCCGGTCAGGTACCTGTTGTTTCTCCTGTTGGTTATGATAGAGAAGGTAATAAATATAATATAAATGCCGATTATGCAGCTTCCTTTATAAGTTCATCAATTAATGCAGATAAACTTATAATACTTACAGATGTTGAAGGTGTGTATAAAGATATAAATAATAAAAACAGTCTTATAGATTATTTAACTTTAGATATGATACATGATTATATAAAAGATGGAATAATAAATGGTGGTATGATACCTAAGATGGAATGTTGTATGGAGGCTGTAAAAAATGGTACCCGCAGAGTACATTTAATTGATGGAAGAAAAGAGCACTGCCTTATTAATGATATATTTAATAATAATGGTACCGTAATAGATGGAAAGGGTGAAAAAGAAAAATGTCAAAAAGTAATATAATGAATACTTATGGAAGATTTGATGTGGTTTTTGAGAAAGGTAAAGGAGCAAGAATTTTTGATTCCAATGGAAAAGAGTATATAGATTTTGTTTCTGGAGTTGCAGTTAATTGTCTTGGCCATTCTAATGATAAAATTGTAAATACTATAAAAACACAAGCAGAAAAATTAATGCATATTTCAAATTACTACTGGAATCAAAATGCCATGGATTTAGCAGAAAAATTATGTGAAAATACCGATCACCAAAAGGTGTTTTTCTGTAACAGTGGTACAGAATCCATTGAAACTGCATTAAAACTTTCAAGAAAATATGGAAGAACTGTTGGAACAGATGAAAAAAGCGAAATAATATACATGGATAATTCTTTCCATGGACGTACTATGGGATCATTATCAGTTACTGGTCAGCCTAAATATCAAAAACAATTTAAGCCTTTGATAGGTAATGTGAAAAGTGTAAAATTTAATGATATGGAAGACATTAAGAGTGCTATTAGTGAGAATACCTGTGCAGTTATAGTAGAACCAATACAGGGAGAAGGGGGAATAGTCTGTGCAGAGAAAGAATATTTACAATTACTTAGAGAACTATGTGATAAACATAATGCACTTTTAATTTTTGATGAAGTGCAATGTGGTATTGGAAGAAGCGGAAAACTATTTGCATATCAGAAATATGATGTGGTGCCAGATGTTATATGCATGGCAAAGGCTCTTGGCGGAGGTTTCCCTATTGGAGCAGTACTTGCCAAGGAAAAGGCAGCTTCTGCTTTTGTACCTGGTGACCATGGTAATACCTTTGGTGGAAATCCAATGGGAACAGCTATAGGTCTTTGTATATTAAATGAGCTCATCGATGGTAAAATAATAGATTCCGTAGATGAAAAGGGAGTTTATATAAAATCAAAGTTAGTTAAATTTCAGGAAAAATATAATTGTATAAAGGAAATAAGAGGAATGGGTCTTCTTATTGGTATACAAGTAAATGTAGATACTAAAATGATTATTAACAAATGCTTTGAAAAGGGACTTCTAGTTATTACTGCAGGAGCTGATGTAGTGAGAATATTACCTCCTTTAAATGTAGACAAAAAGGATATAGATGATGCTCTCGGAATATTAGAAGAAGTTTTTAAAGAAATATAATTGATAAATGCTCACCGAAGAGGTGAGCATTTTTTAAGCATTATTTTTAACCTGACTAACTTGGCGTAAGTCTCACGCTTCTTCAAGTAGGAGTTCGACGCCAAGTAAGCCAGGCATTTGCAGTTCTAAAATTCAGATGGAGTAAAAGAATCTCCACCTGAATTAAGAACTTGCTTCAATATAAGATTCAAGAGCCTTAGATAGTTGATCAGGGCAGGAAGTACCTCTTCCACCGCAATCTATGCCCTTTAATTTATTTATAGCATCATTTACATCTAGGCCTTCTACAAGTCTTGAAAGCCCCGTAAGATTGCCATCACAGCCACCTACAAACATAAGCTTTGTAACTTTATTATCTTCAATTTCAAATTTTATTTCTCTTGAACAGACTCCCTTAGTTTTATATGTATACATTGAATTTCCACCTTTCTAAATTTATATAACAGATTTTAATTCATAATAGGAGAAAAGAGCGAAGATTTTCACCATTTGATATTTGTTCTTTGAACTTTACACTTTTACGCTTGTTTCGTCTTTTCCACTATTTTAACTCTCTATAATATATACTAAAAAATTAAATACTGTCAATAACTCAATGACACAATGAATACATTTTACATATTATAAAATGTAAGGAGGGGAGGTACTTTGAAGAATTTATTTGTCTGTAATGGATATTCTGATAATATTGCCATAGTCAATACAAGTACATTTGAGAAAGTTCAGCAGATTTCCTTAAAGCAAGATGGTAATGATAGAATTGGACCTCATGGTATATGTGCATATAATGATAAATTGCTTGTTACAAATAATTATAGCAATTCACTTTCTCTAGTAAATGTAAAGAAGAAAAAAGTTGAAAAAAACATCTTTATAGGAATGAATTGTAATGATGTGAAAGTTATTGAAAATAATGCTTTTGTTGTCTGTGGCGATATTAATAATATAGTAAATTATAGTCTTGACAGAAATGAGATTCAAGAAGAAATTCCCTGTGGAAATATGCCCCATAGTATTGATGTACATGACAGTTTAAAAAATATTGTTATATCTAATATGAATAGTGACAGTATAACATTTTTAAAATATGGTAATGAAGATTATATAAATAACATTAGAGTTGGAGAATATCCTACAAAGGCACTTTTTAGCAAAGATGGGAAATTGATTTTTGTTTGTGAAAGTAATATGGGATCTGATAAATGTGGTAATATAAGCATATTTTCTGCAGAAAATCTAAAAATACTAAGTAGAATACCTGTTGGGAATTCACCAGTAGATATGTTTATAGAGAAAAAAATGTGTTTTGTGTCAAATTTTGGAGATGGAACCATAAGTGTAATAGATTTAGAAAAAATTGTTGAAACAGGTAGAATAGAAGTGGGCGGAATGCCAAGGGGAATTATAAAAGATAAAGAAAATATATATATTGGAGATAATTATAATAATTTGCTGGTTTGTGTAAATTATTATAATTATAAGAAAAAATCCATATATATAGGTAAAGAGCCAACAGGAATGCTGATTCTTTAATCCTCTATTAATACTTTCATTATCTTTGTATATAATTCTGAAGAATTATTTTTCCATTTTACACAAAGATCTTTTGCCTGCTTATTTGATACTACATTTAATTTAAGGTCTATAAGTGTAATGTCATTTTCTGTAGCTTTTAAATTTACTGTAAAACTGTCATTATTGGCTAAAGTATAGTCAGCTGTTAGACTTATTTCTTTTTTTATATTAAGTATATTGGATTTTAAGTAGGAATCAATCAGTTCTTTCTTGGCATCGGATAATCTGTTAGAAAACATACTAAGTATCTTATCACCTTTTGAAGTTATATTTAATCTATGTTTCCCATTTATATCGTTATAACTTATAAAATTAGCAGCTATAAGTGCAGAAATATATTCCTGCAAAGTAAAATAATTTATAAGATTATTTTTTAGAACTATTTCAGTTAATTGATTTTTAGAAATAGGCAGCTTAATTTGTTTTAAAATATACATTAAAAGAAGTTTGTTTTCAGCTAATTCTAGAGTATCATCAAACATCTTCTTTCCTCCTTAATATGTAATCACCATATATTATAACACAAAAAATAGAGAAATAAATCCATAAAAAATTTTATATTTTGGTTATTAATATTCATAAAATAGCTTGTACAGAATATAGATTAACAAGAATATAAAATTTGGAGGTAAAGTTATGCACGTGATTATAATCAAGAAAAGTTTTATAAAAAGAGTTATTATTGCTATTATTGCAGCATTTGTATTGAGCATTATTGGATTTTTAATATTAAATAGAGGATATAAAGATACTATTTTATCCTCCTATGAAAATCTCCCTATATATTCTGTGGATACACAAGAAAAAAGTGTGGCCATAACTTTTGATACCAGTTGGGGATATGATAATACTACAAAGATTTTAGACATACTTGATAAGAAGGATGTAAAGGCAACTTTTTTTATAATTGGAAGATGGGCGGAAGAATTTCCTGATAAGACTAAAGAAATAGCTGATAGAGGACATGAGATTGGAAATCACTCAGATAAACATTCAGATTTTACAAGAATATCAAAGGAGCAGATTATTGATGAAGTGGCATCTGCTGATGCCAAAATTTTAGCCATTACAGGGACAAGGCCTACTCTCTTTAGATTCCCTGAGGGCACCTATAATGATAATAGTGTATCTTTAGTGGAACAAACAAATCATAAATGTATACAATGGAATATAGATAGTATTGATTGGAAGAATGAAGGCTCAGATATAGAGTTTAATAGAGTTATAAAAAAAATTAGTCCGGGATCAATCATATTATTTCACAATTCAGGAAAATATACTCCACAAACTCTGGAAAGAGTAATTGATAAATTAAAATCTGAGGGATATAATTTTGTAAAAGTTTCAGATTTAGTATATAAAAACAATTACATTATAAACAATGAAGGTAAACAAATAAAAAAATAATCTATTGAAATATGAATCAAAAATGTATTATAATGGAAATAAGTAATGAGAATATGTGAATATTTTAAATAAATTAATAATAGAATTGTTCTATAGGGATATAAAATTATAAATAATGATTAGTATCTCTTTCCATATATAATAAAAGGGGGATTACAATGCAATTATAATTTTAGTCATATTTTGTTCATATTATGAATATTCATAATGTAAGGATTATAGAAAACTAAGGGAGAGAGGGATATAAATGGACAATTTAATGTTAAACAATAAACTCTATCTAGAAGGAAAGATTTCTTCAAAGCTTGAATTTAGTCATGAGATGTACGGTGAAGGATTCTATACTTTTAATATGGATGTTCAAAGACTCAGTGATACAAAGGATGTGTTATATGTTACTGTATCAGAAAGACTTATAACAGGTATGAATTTAGAGGAAGGTCAAGATATAATTGTAGAAGGTCAATTGAGATCCTATAATAAATTTGTAGAAGGCTCTAACAGGCTTATATTAACTGTATTTGCAAGGAATATTGATATTTGCACGGAAAAAAGTAAGAATCCAAATCAAATTTATCTTGATGGATATATATGTAAAAAACCTGTTTATAGGACTACACCTTTTGGTAGGGAAATAGCAGATATGCTTCTTGCAGTTAATAGAGCATATAATAAATCAGACTACATACCTACTATAGCCTGGGGAAGGAATTCAAGGTTTTGTGAGTCTTTAAAAGTAGGGGATAACATCAGAATTTGGGGAAGACTTCAAAGTAGAGAATATCAGAAAAAAATATCAGAAGATGAAGTCATAAAAAAAGTAGCCTATGAAGTATCCATATCTAAAATGGAAAAGGTAAATAAAGATTCAGAAAACGATGTAGTAAATGTAGATGAAAATTTTAATGAAGAGGACTACCATATGGGCAATATTAATAAAAATGCAATGTAAGGGTAATTGAAATTAAAAATTCCTATGCTGAGAAACATAGGAATTTTTTATATATGTAGACTATTTTCTTAAATCATCCATTATTTTAGTTTTATCTTTTGTTTGATCATCTACATTTTTTATTATCTGAGCAGGAGTACCAGCTACTACCACATTGTCAGGAACATCATCCACTACTACAGAACCTGCAGCTACAACAGCTCCTCTGCCAATTTTTACTCCTTCAAGTATAACTGCATTTGCACCAATTAACGCATCATCACCAATTTCACAAGGAGATTTACTTGGTGGTTCAAGTACACCAGCTACTACAGCACCAGCACCAAGATGAACTCTCTTGCCAACTTTTCCTCTTGCACCAACTACTGCATTCATATCGATCATAGAACTTTCGCCTATTTCGGCACCAATATTTATTACTGCTCCCATCATTACAACTGCATTTTTTGCAATACTTACTTTATCTCTTATAATAGCACCAGGTTCTATTCTTGCATCTACTCCTGTTATATCCATAAGAGGTATAGCGGAATTTCTTCTATCCTGTTCTAATCTAAATTTTTTAATTTTGTCTTTATTACTTACTATAAATTCTGATACAGTAGAGCTTTCACCGAAAATTACATAAAAATTTTGTGAACCGTAAATTTCTACGTTCTCTGGATTTGCATCAGATAAATCACCGTCTACGTAAACTTTTACTGGGGTTGATTTTTTGGCTTCTTTTATGTACCTTGCAATTTCATATGGGTCTGTTAAATCATAATTCATCTAAATTCCTCCTAAAAGTAAGTTGTATAGAAGTTATCCATAATACATTTACTATACATTACATTATTATAATAAATAATTATAACAAATTAAAGTATATTTTAAAATATGGAGAAGAATTATTGTTATTATAACATTATACTGTATAATTATTAATAATGATATAACTATACAGTATAATGTTATATTGTTATTCTGTAACCAGTTATATAAGCGATTGAAATGGAGTGAGATTTTTGGATAAAAATAAAATTGCAGACAATGTTAATAATATAGAACTTTCTGGCATAAGGAAGTTTTACAATAAAGTAGAAAAGGTAGATGGAGCTATATCTTTAACTTTAGGTCAGCCTGATTTCCCTGTACCACAAGGTATAAAGGAAGTTATGATAAAGGCTATACAGGATAATAAAACTGTATATACCTCTAATGCAGGTGTACTCCAATTAAGACAGGAGATAAGTGGTTTTTTAAGTAGTCAAAATATAAATTATACTAGCGATGAAATTTGTGTTACTGTAGGCGGAAGTGAAGGCCTTATGGATGTGTTTACTGCTTTTATAAATTCAGGAGATAAAGTGCTTATTCCCACTCCTGCTTATCCTGCTTATGAGAGCTGTGTTAAGATATTGGGTGGTAAAGTGATAAATTATAATTTAAATAAAGAAGACTTTTCCATAGATTTTAAAGAATTAAAAGAACTCATACATCGGGAAAGACCAAAGATTTTTGTGCTCTCTTATCCCTCTAATCCAACAGGAGCAATTTTAGATAAAGAATCAAGAGATAAGCTTTATGAAATAGTAAAAGATGAAGATATAATAGTTATAACAGATGAAATGTATAGTTCCCTTTGTTTTGAAAAGGACTATTATTCCATTGCCCAGTTTAAAGATATAAAGGATAAGGTTGTAATGATAAATGGATTTTCAAAGATGTTTTCCATGACAGGACTTAGAATAGGATATGTGTGTGCTGTAAATAGGTATATGGATTCTATAATTAAAGTTCACCAGTATAATGTTTCCTGTGCACCATCAATATCACAATATGGGGTAATTGAAGGACTGAGAAATTGTCTGCAGGATGTAGAGAATATGAGAAATGAATTTAAGATTAGAAGGGATTACCTCTATGAAAGGCTACTGAGTTTGGGTTTTGAAGTTAAATTACCTAAGGGAGCTTTTTACATATTTCCATCAATCAAAAAATTTGCTTCTAATAGTGAAGAATTTTGTGATAAACTGCTTCAACATGCAAAGGTAGCAGTAGTGCCAGGATCAGCTTTTGGTAAAGGCGGAGAGGGATATATGAGAATTTCTTATGCCTATAGTAAGCAGAAGCTTGAAGAGGCCATGAATAGGATAGAAAATATGTTGAAGAAAAATTAGGATGAAAAAGGGATGTCTCTCAATACATATCTATGCATTGAAAGACATCTTTTTATTATTTAGCATTTAAAACGTCATTCATATTATATAGACCCTTTGATTTATTCGCCATGAATAAGGAAGCTTTAAGAGCACCTACTGCAAATACTTCTCTCGAAATAGCAGTATGCTTAAGTTCTATAGTTTCTCCCTGGCCAGCAAATATTATTTCATGTTCACCTACGATAGAGCCTCCTCTTATGGCATGAACGCCAATTTCATTATGTTCTCTTTTGTGTATTCCTTCTCTTCCATTTATATACACTGTATTTTCTTTAATGGCGTCTTTAATGGTATCGCCCAGTAAAAGAGCAGTACCGCTAGGTGCATCTACTTTTTGATTATGGTGTTTTTCAATTATTTCAATATCATAGTCTTCGTATAGGAAAGCACTTATATTTTTTAGTATATTATTTATAACATTTATTCCTATAGACATATTAGCAGAGCGGAATATAGCATGTTCTTTGCTGAAGTTATTTATTTTTGCAATTTGATCATCACTATAACCAGTAGTACATAGTACAACAGGAGTTTTATTTTTATCTGAAAAATCCAAAATGCTGTCCAGTGCATCTGGTCTTGAAAAATCAACAATAACATCTACTGATACATTACAATCTTTAATGGATTTAAATACGGGAAATTCTATTGATTTATCTGCAAATTTATCTATACCAGCAACTATTTCTACGGCGTTAAATTTTTTAGCAGATTCAATTACAACCTTACCCATTTTACCACCGCATCCGTTTAATAATACTTTTATCATATTAGTCCTCCTTTAATGCTAAGCCATAGGCTTTAATTTCATCTTTTAGTAAATTAAGATTTTTATCACTCATTTCACAAAGAGGAAGTCTTAAAGATCCAACTTTGTAGCCAATAAGATTTAAAGCTGTCTTTATTGGTATAGGATTAGTTTCTATAAATAGGGCATTACAAAGAGACATCATTTTTAATTGTAAATCCAAAGCTTTATCAGTTTCTCCATTTACATAAGATATTACCATATCATGAGTTTCAGTTGGAAGAATATTGGCAATTACAGAAATTACTCCTTTGCCTCCTAAAGATAATATAGGAACTATTTGATCATCGTTTCCTGAATATATATCAAATCTGTCTTTACAAAGGGCCTTCATCTTTGCAATTTGGCTTATATTACCGCTGGCTTCTTTAATAGCCTTAATGTTTTTTAAATCCCTTAAAGCATAGAGTGTTTCTGGATTCAAATTCATGCCAGTTCTTCCTGGCACGTTATAAAGTACTATGGGAATGTTTACAGCATCATTTATAGCTTTAAAATGCTCAATTAATCCCTTCTGGGTAGTTTTGTTATAATAAGGTGTAATAACTAGTAGACCATCTACACCTATACTTTCTGCCCACTTACTCATTTTTATACTTTCATTTGTATTATTGCTTCCTGTTCCTGCAATTACAGGAATTCTTTTGTTTACTACATCTACTGTAAATTTTATTGTTTCTTTTTTTTCTTCTAGGGACATAGTTGATGCTTCTCCTGAAGTACCACATATTACTATGGCATCAGTAGAGGAGCTTATATGCCATTCAATTAGTTCTTTAAGTTTTTCAAAATTTACTCCATCTTCAGTAAATGGGGTCACAATAGCCACACCGCTACCTACAAATATACTCATAAATATCCGTTACATAAAATCTACTAAAATCTAATATTTAGAGGTTTATTCCTTATTCAACGCAACCTGTTTTGTCATAAGACTACTCCAGTTTGATATGTTGCTCCAAAGGCTTAAATTCCTGCGTAACGAACAGTACATATCAGCATTATCTTGTTAGTGATACTATGCCGATTGTTTATATCTTGAAAGATTTATTGACGCATTTTTGTCTCTGTCAATTTTATTATTACATGATGGGCAAATAAAAACCCTGTCTTTAAGTTTTAAATCTTTCTTGATTTCGCCACAACATGAGCAGGTTTTGCTTGATGGATAAAACCTATCGGCTTTTACAAATTCAATGCCATTAAATTTACTTTTATATTCTAAAATGCTAATAAATTTATAAAAACATTGCTCTTGTATAGCCTTCGATAAGTGTTTATTTTTAAGCATACCTTTTACATTTAAATCCTCAACTACTATTCTTGATGGTTTGGTTTTCGCTATCTCTGTAGTTGCTTGATGAATATGATTTAAACGTATATTTGAAAGCCTTCTTTGGATAAGTTTTACTTCTTTTTCAAGTTTTTTAATATTATAAGTTTTAGTAAATTTATAACGGTTTTCACCTTCCTTTACTATTTGAATTTTACCTTTTTCATATTTTCTTGAAACTTGTTTTTGTTTTCTTTTTAACTTCTTTTTTAGTCTCTTAACTTCTTTAGTTTTATTGATATTTTTAAATGGATTATCTATATTTGAAACTATTGCTAAATTTTTCAATCCCAAATCTACACCTATTGATATGCCTGTACTTTCTATTATAGGCGCTTCTTTTTCTATACCAATAGATATATACCAAAACTTACCGTCAAAACTTACCCTTGGATTTGTATATTTAACATCCATAGGTAGCTGCTCTGATGTTCTAACCCATCCTACTTTTTCAATTAAAACCATGTTAGCTTTGACTTTTAGTTTTATATTGTCATTATAGAATGAAGGTTTACTTTTTCTTCTGCTTTTAAATCTTGGTTTATCTGCTAACCCCTTAAAAAATCTTTTATAGGCATTACAACCATCTTTTACAGCCTGTTTAGCCACATTATTAGATACTCCACTGAGCCAATTAAGTTCTGATTTCTTTAGAATAGTTAACTCTTTTCTTAAATCACCATCATTTATGAATTTGCCACCATTTTTATAATTTTCCTCTTGTCTTGCAAGTGTCCAATTATAAATAAATCTTGCTGTTCCAACTGATTGCCATAATTTTTGCTGCTGTTCTATATTTGGAATAACTCTAACTTTATTCGCCAGTATCATTCTCTAACAACTCCTTAATCATCCTTTTATCTTTCTTAATAAGTGGTACTTGCAAAACTTGATTAATTTGTTGTTCAGAATAATATTGGTGTCCACCTTCTGTTGTATGATGCGGTTTTAAAATTCCTTTATTACCCCATAGTCTTAAAGTTTGAATACTTTTACCTACTAATTTTGAGAATTGACCTATTGTATAATACTTCATTTTATCACCTCTTTATATACATTATGATAAGATAAAACTAATAATATACAAATATGTTTTAGTAGGTTTTAATAGTTATTTAAAAACCGTTACTCCCCTCCTTAAGGTATGCATTTTATCTCTATAGTTTAGTATATTCAGAAACAAGTATAAGTTCTCAATATATAGTTAAATAATATTGTATTAAAAATTTATATTGTACAAGCAAATTTTATATGGACATCTACTTAATATTATATAACTACAAGTTATAAAATTGTAGAAATTTTTCACATTTGCTATATATGCAGATAAATTATGTATGTAAAGAAATATAATTTAAATATAAATACAGCCTGTCCATAAATATAATATTATAATTTAAAGCAATTGACAAATGTTTTGAGTTGAAAAATTTACTAGAGTCCTTAAATTTAATAAATTAATTGTAAAAATGTATAGATATCTCTTTTTATGATAACACTAAATAATAATTATTGATTAATATTTAGTTTGTGGGAGAGATGATTTATGGGGAAGACACCATTAAAAAAAGTAATAAAAGCAAAACTTAAATCAAATAGAGAATTAACTGAGATGGAAAAATTAAGAGAGAAAATAAAATATGAAATAGCAGAAGAACTGGGGCTCAGTGAAAAAATTGATAAATTGGGTTGGAGTGGATTAACTGCAGAAGAGACGGGAAGGATAGGGGGAATTATGACTAAGAGAAAAAAAGAACTACATCTTCCTAAAAATGTTGATATACAAAATAATTCCTATAACGAACAAAGTGTTTTGGAAATTAAAAGGGAAAAGAAAGAGTAAATTTATCATCATTGTTGACTTATATGTTAAAAATATATAATATTAATTTATTACAAAATAACAGATACTCAGACTAAATTTTCTGAGTTTCTTGATTTATATAGGAATTAAAGGGAGTTATAGATGAATTGTTATAAAAATTTTGCACATATTTATGATGAACTTATTAATGGAGATGTAAATTATAAAAAATGGGCAAATACTATTTTAAATATATGCAGAGAGTACAATATAAAATTTGAAAAATATTTAGATTTAGCTTGTGGTACGGGAAATCTTATAGAAATTATAGGTAAAGATTTTAAACAGGTTTGGGGCGTAGATTTGTCTGAAGATATGTTATGGGAAGCTGACAAAAAGCTCAGATATGAAAATATAAAGGCAAAACTTATCAAACAGGATATTTCTAATTTGTGTCTAAATAGAAAATTTGATCTGATAACCTGTTGTTTGGATTCAACTAATTATATTTTAGAATATTCTAGTTTAAAAAGATATTTTTCTGGAATAAAAGAACATTTAAATGAAAATGGAATTTTTATTTTCGATATAAATTCTTATTATAAACTTAGTACAATTATAGGTAATAATGTATTTACCTATGATGATAGAGAAGTAGTTTACATATGGGAAAATCAATTTGACAATGACATTGTGGACATGTATCTTACTTTTTTTGTGAAAGAAAATGATATATATAAGAGATTTGATGAAGAACATAGTGAACGGGCTTATAAGCAGCAGGAAATAGAAAAACTATTTAAAGAATGTGGTCTTAAACTAATAAAAAAATTAAATAATTACAGTGAAGAGGATATAAATAGCCAAACTGAAAGAATAGTTTATATATTAGGATAATATTTTAACCTGACTAACTTGGCGTAAGTCTCCCCCTTCTTCAAGTGGGAGTTCAACGACAAGTAAGCCATGCATTCGCAGTTCTAAAATTCAGATGGGGTAAGAGAATCCCCACCTGAATTAAGAACTTGCTTCAATTGATTTTTGGTATGTCTTATATAGCAATACAAAAGTTATTCATAATATAAAATTTTACTTTAGATTTTCAATACAAAAAATTTTGTAAATATATTTAAAATTTATAAATATTGGAGGATGTTTGATGGAAGATAAATTACTAATTGCAACGGCTAAGAATGGAGAAATTAGAATAATAGCAGCAATTACAACGGAACTTGTAAATACGGGCGTAAGATTTCATAAGTGTGCACCTACAGCAGCAGCAGCTCTTGGAAGAATGCTTACAGCAGGAAGTCTTATGGGGGCTATGATGAAAAATGAAAGTGACTCTCTTACGCTGAAAATAGATGGCGGTGGAATTGCAAAAAGTGTAGTAGTTACTGCTCATAGTGATGCCAGTGTAAAGGGATATATAGGAAATCCTAAAGCAGAACTTCCCCCAAATTCAAAGGGTAAACTAGATGTTTCAGGTATAGTTGGTAAGAATGGTAATCTTACAATTATACGAGATTTAGGACTAAGAGAACCTTATGTAGGCAATGTGCCCATATATACGGGAGAAATAGGAGATGACTTAGCCTATTATTTTACTACTTCTGAACAAGTGCCTTCAGCAGTAGGACTGGGAGTTCTAGTGGATAAAGATCTTAGTATTAAAGCAGCTGGTGGTTTTATAATTCAGATGATGCCTGGATATAATGAACTTACAGCAGATTTACTAACTTACAGGTTAGAAGAGATACCATCTATAACTAAACTCATAAGTGATGGTATGGATGCAGAAGGAATTCTCAATTATATATTTGAGGATATGGATTTAAAAATTGTAGGTGAGATGAAACCAGAATATAAATGTGACTGCAGCAGAGAAAGAGTGGAAAAAGCCCTTATAAGTATAGGGAAAAAAGAATTACAAGAAATATATAAGGATAATAAAACGGAGGAATTAAAATGTAATTTCTGCAATAAAGCTTATAATTTTACCCATAAAGATATAGGGAAGATAATTGATAGTTTGTAATAGAGGGAAGAGACGAAGCTCAAGGCAAAGTATAAAGTTCAAAGAACAAATATCAAATGGGGAAAAGCTTCGTCCTTTTTTCCTGTTGTGAATGAAATCTATAAATTATAAAAAATATGTTGACAAATATTGCTTTATATAATAAAATAATACCTGTCTTAATGTTACGGGCGCTTAGCTCAGCTGGGAGAGCATCTGCCTTACAAGCAGAGGGTCACAGGTTCGAGCCCTGTAGTGCCCACCATAACATTGGCCTGGTAGCTCAGCTGGTTAGAGTGCTGGCCTGTCACGCCAGAGGTCGAGGGTTCGATCCCCTTCCAGGTCGCCAATATTTATTAATGCAAATTTTGTTATTCGGCCAATTAGCTCAGTCGGTAGAGCAGAGGACTGAAAATCCTCGTGTCTCTGGTTCGATTCCAGAATTGGCCACCAAAGTTGCGGGAGTGGCTCAGTGGTAGAGCGTCACCTTGCCAAGGTGAACGTCGCGAGTTCGAATCTCGTCTTCCGCTCCATAGGGCGCTATAGCCAAGTGGTAAGGCAGAGGTCTGCAAAACCTTTATCCCCAGTTCAAATCTGGGTGGCGCCTCCAAATTAATAAGAAAGTAGTCTAATTGCTGATTTTTCAGTGGTTGGGATACTTTTTCTTTTTTTGTTAGATTATTTTCATTTCTTATATTTACAGACCTTTGAGACCTATGTGTAGTCGAAATATTTAGGAGGGCTTAACAGTGGGTTGCAAAGTAAAAAGAAAGCGTATTACAATGGGTTGCAAAGAGAATTTCGCAGAAAGTTACACAACGGAAAAAGAACCATTACAACAATTTAATATTACCGATTTTTTTAGATTACATGAGCAATCTATGACTGTAAAGAAACTTGAAGGATTAGCTGAAAAGACTATTACAGACCATTTTACATTTATGAGATACTTTAAGAATTGGCTTGTAGATGAAGTAATGGATTATCAAGACCGTATCGTTGAAAAGGGAATATTTTTAGAGTATATTGCATATTTGTTTCAGAAGGAATATTTGGATCAGCTACATATAATGCAATATATAGTTTTCAACAGGCAAATAGTGGTATATTATCTGTTGATGGCGTAGCAGGTCCGCAAACATTTCATTGGGCTGTATTTTTAGTTTTTGGTCAGCAACACCAAGCATAAATAAGAAAATAAGGTGTTTAATAATTGATTATACACCTTATTTTCTTATCTATGTTTTAGGAACATTTGTGTCCAGTATCCAGTAGCAATTACCCATCACTGTTAATTAGCTAATACTACTCTCATCTGTGTATAGGAAGAGTTTAATATGTTGGCTCTATGTCTAGAAGAGTTCATTCAAACACTAACCTTCCACTGGTGTTTTCTGACTATAAGCAATATTCTCCCCAGCACTGGAATACATAATACCTAGAGAATCCAATTAGAAATCTCTTAAAATCTACAAGGAAACATTGAGAGAGCTGTCCTATTTATTTACCCTAATCTCTATCCACTTCAAACAGCAATCCATGAATACCTACATACTGTGTAGCTGAACCTCCAATGTTAGTAATCTTTATAATGTACTTTGTACTAGGCTTCAAGCTCCAACCAGTATCATCAGAACCACCACCAGATATAGGGCTATCATTAGTACCAGTTCCATACAGTAAAGTCCTAAATAAAGTACCGCCAGATATACCAGAAGGATTATTGAATATTTGAGTGTGTGCTACATTAGTTGAATTTCTATTCCTCTGGATTAGGTTAACTGCGATAGTGCCTACTGTAGTAATTGTAGGAGCTTCGTAAAACTCTACTTGTAAAACTCTGTCTGAAACTATATCCACCACTTTCATAGCAACCTCATGTATGTCGGAAGGTGTTCTAATCTCAAAGTAATAAGAAGTCCCATTATTTATTACAGGTAGAATCTGCGAATATCTATAAGCCTGTCCTAAGTGTCTGCTGTGGTGTTCTGGTGTCATTGCAATAAGAAACTGTGATTCATAGTCTACATACGGAAATGTGAGCTTTGGCATAGTTATTACTTCCTTTATTTTCTTTGTCTTGCAATTAGATCTTCTATCAAGAACACTATCTAATAAATATCTTAAGAAGCAAGGTTTTATAACATTAACCGAAAGTTATCTATAATTAAGTAATTCTTATTGAACCGATGTGTACCGAACGGTACGCACAGTGGTGTGAGAGGTCGCTGAATAAAATAATTATTCAGCTCCTACTCGATTACAAATTAAGGTTTAAACTGCAAAGTTCAGCATATCATAACCAACTATTGTAAATTTATTAAAGTTTTGTTACAATAATTTGTATAGAATAAATGGAGGAATATTATGGAAAACGACTATAAGAAGAAATTTTATAAAAAATGGTGGTTTTATTTAATAGTTATATTTATTATTTTGGGTGCTGGGACAGGCTATTATTTTTATACTGCTCATGCAGCGGGGAAAATGTCCGAAAATAATTTTAATAAGAATATAAGTATAAATAAAGAGGGCACAGTAATTCTAAAAGATAAGACAAAGGCAGCAGTAAAAGTTAGAAGTGAAAATGAAATTTATGATGAAATACACAAAATGGCAAATACAAAAATTGTAGCTGAGGACAATAAGGTATGGGGGCAAATTAAAATTACTCCTGAAGTTTGTAATAAGTTAATAGTTGAATTAAGTTATTCGAACTATGCTGATAAAGATGCTTTAATAAAGTGGCTTATGGAGTGGAAAAATAAAAACTATTCTAGTAGTGTTGAAATACATAATTATGTATGGAGTAAGTTAAATGGAAATGTAGGAAAAGCAACGGAGCTGAAAAAGTAAAGGGATAAAAATATTCCTTTACTTTTTTATTTTATAGGGTGAAAAGTGTACCTCTATCTATAAGTTTCCCTTTAGACAAAAATATAGGTCTTATGTCTTCCTGTATCAAAAATTTTAATACAGTATTTTTATACAAATAATTATTTAAATCACCGAAAAAAGCAATATTTCCTTCTTCTAAAATGCCACAGGTACCACCTATAAAACCATAATTTAGTCCTGGTAATTCAATGTCACCAGGTGGAAGGAGCAGAACCTTCATACCATTAGTTTTAAGAACATTATGTATTTTTATATCACTTGTAATAGCAGCAGAATCACTTATAAGAGCGGTAGAACATTTGCTATAACCCTGTTTTACATCACATAATTTTTTGCCTTTTATTTTAGATAGTAAATTTTTATCTGTATATTTTAAATTGTGTAAAAAAATATGCTTTGTGTTCAAGGCATTTAAACATATATCTTCAGGATATTTATCTTTAAGGTTTTTATAAGTTTTAGTAACATTATAATCTAAATTGTCTATTATATTTATGAAGGATGTATCCATATCCTTGTGAACTATTATATTCTTTTTATCTATAATGTGAAGAAGCATGTCAGGGTGTCCACATACAGCATTGTACAAGTGGCCACTAGGTGGAACTATTATAGAATTAAATCCATTTTTATACAGGTTTTCTTTTTCAGTTTCGCTGGTTCTGAAATCTATTAATACATTTTTCAATTTTATATACCTCAAAAATTTAAAATTATTTATTTTATTTTAGCATAATTTTTTTATTTTTACTTAAAATAAAATGCATATACATTTAGATTAAACACATACTACTTGTAAGAAAGGAGTGAGAATATGCTTCTAAAAAGCATTGTATATAACGGAGAAAAAGAAGATATAATAGATGGATTAGAGTATATAAAGCACAATTTAGAGTTAAAAGGAATAAAAGTAGGCATCTCAGAAAGTATAGAAAATAGAACTCACTTCGTTAAAATGTTTTGCAGCGATGAATTTTTTAATTCCCGAGTGGAATACAATTTTAATCTGTATTTAAGTATGGTTTTATATGAAATTATGACTAAAGAATTTTATAATAAAAAATTGATAGAATTTCTAAATGAAAATTACTTTTTCCTTAAAGCCGAAGAAATAAAAGATCTAAAGAGCATTTGTAAGGATTCCTTTCTATGCAATGGAAAAATAAAAGATGAAAATGAGGTATATTATATAAATAGGAAAAATTCAATTACAAAGAAAATATTTTCCTGTGTAAGTGAAAATGAGTTGATAAATATAGAGGGATTTATTAGATTTAGAATTAAAGAGATGGAAAGTGATTTCCAGGCTATAGTAGATAAATCAGTAGAAAAATATATGATAGATAAAGAGTATAATGAATTTATCAACCTCTTAAAATATTTTGTAGACATACAAGAGAGTAAAATAGATGAGGTGAATATATATCCCGATGCCAATGAAAGATATATTATTAAGGATAAGGATGGAAAAGATATAGGCAGAGATTTAGTAAAGAATTTAAAAAACACAAAGTATGATAGTAAGGAAAATCAGGAGGATATAATTATTAGCGGTCTTATAACATTATCACCAAGAAGTATAGTTATTCATAATGTAGAGGAATTTAAAAAAAGAGAATTAATAGATACCATAAGTAATGTGTTCGAAGATAAGGTTAAATTCTATGATGATAATGAAGAAAGAGAAAGTTTAAAGGATAAGCTAGAAAAAATAAATAAAGATCTTATAAAAGTTTGAGTTAAGTATTTAGTTATTGACATATACGAACTTGTAGCATAAAATATGTCTTATAGAGATTATAATTGATAAAAGCTATGAAAAGGAAGAGTAAATATATACTGTTCTAAGAGAGAGAAATCATTTGCTGAGAGATTTCTTGAATAAGATTTATTGAAAACCACCTTTGAGTTAAAGGCTGAATTGAGTAGGCTATTTCGTTTATCGACGTTAAGATAATAAGTGAATACTGATTTTGATGCAGTATTAATTTGAGTGGAACCGCGAAACAAACTCGTCTCATTATTGAGATGAGTTTTATTTTTTGTTATCAGGAGGTAAAATTTATGGTTAAAGTTACATTAAAAGATGGTAAAGTTTTAGATGTGGAACAGGGAACATCTATTGAAGAAATTGCTAAAAATATAAGTATTGGTCTCTATAAAAAGAGTTTAGGGGCTAGGGTTAATGGTAAAAGAACAGAATTAATGGCAAAAATAGAAGAGGATTGTACTCTTGAAATATTGACTTTTGAAGATGCAGACGGAAAATGGATATTAAGACATACTGCTTCACATATATTAGCTCAGGCAGTAAAGAGACTATATCCAAAGGTAAAATTGGCTATTGGTCCAGCTATAGACAATGGATTTTATTATGATTTTGATGCGGATTTTCCAATAACAGTAGATACTTTAACTGCTATAGAAAAGGAAATGTCTAAGATAGTAAAGGAAAATTTACCCCTTGAAAGATTTGAACTTCCAAGAAATGAAGCTATTGATTTTATGAAACAAAGGGGAGAGGACTATAAGGTAGAACTTATAGAAGATCTACCTGAAGGAGAAATAATTTCATTTTATAAGCAGGGAGATTTTACGGATCTCTGTGCAGGACCCCATGTACCTTCTACTGGAAAAGTTAAAGCTTTCAAGCTCCTTTCAGTGGCCGGAGCTTACTGGAGAGGTAATGAAAAAAATAAAATGCTTCAAAGAATATATGGTACAGCCTTTGTAAAAAAAGCTGAATTAGATGAGTATCTAAATATGCTTGAAGAAGCTAAAAAGAGAGATCATAGAAAACTTGGAAAAGAACTTGATTTATTCAGTATTCATGAAGAAGGACCTGGTTTTCCATTTTTCCATCCAAAGGGAATGGTTGTTAGAAATCTTTTAGAGAATTATTGGAGAGAAGTGCATACAAAGGCAGGTTATGATGAAATAAGAACTCCTATTATATTAAATGAAGAGTTGTGGCATCAATCAGGACACTGGGATCATTATAAAGAAAATATGTATTTTACAAAAATAGATGACAATGATTATGCTATAAAACCTATGAATTGTCCTGGATCTATATTGGTTTACAAGAATTCAATACATTCCTATAGAGAACTTCCAATAAGACTTGGAGAACTTGGACTTGTGCACAGACACGAAAAATCAGGAGCACTTCAAGGTCTTATGAGGGTAAGATGCTTTACTCAGGATGATGCTCATATATTTATGACAAGAGATCAGATTACAGAGGAAATTTTAGGAGTAATAAAGCTCATCGATTCCTTTTATAAAGTGTTTGGATTTGAATATTTTGTGGAACTTTCCACAAGACCAGAAGATTCTATGGGAAGTGATGAAGATTGGGAAATAGCTACTAAGGGATTGATAGAGGCATTAAATGCAGTAGGTCTTAAATATGAAGTAAATGAAGGGGATGGAGCTTTCTATGGCCCTAAAATAGATTTCCATCTCAAAGATTGTATAGGAAGAACATGGCAATGCGGTACAATTCAATTGGACTTCCAGATGCCTGAAAGATTTGATTTAACTTATATTGCTGCAGATGGTGAAAAGCATAGACCGGTAATGGTTCATAGAGTTGTATTTGGAAGTATAGAAAGATTTATAGGAATACTAATAGAACATTATGCAGGAGCCTTCCCTACTTGGCTTGCACCAGTTCAGCTTAAAGTTATGAATATAACAGAAAATCAAGTTGAGTACTTAAATGAAATAGTTGCAATACTAAAGAAGGAAGGATTCAGAGTAGAAAGTGATATAAGAAATGAAAAGATTGGATACAAAATCAGAGAGGCGCAGCTTCAAAAAATACCATATATGCTGATAATAGGAGACAATGAGATGAAAGGTGGAAATGTTTCCGTACGAAGCAGAAAAGAAGGAGATTTAGGAAGTTTAAATATAGAAGATCTTATATTAAAATTAAAAGCTGAAATAGATGAAAAAGTAAATAATTTATAAATATATTGACAATCTATGAGATAGGTAGTATAATGTTATATGTCAAGAAGAAACATGCCGTTTCTCACCTTACAGCATTGCTAGTTAGGTTTATTTTAATCTTTGATTATTATTGAGGACGGCATTTGTCGTCCTTTTTATTTTGTATAAATACCTATCCTAGTGATTATTTACTAAGGTCCTTGCCTCATAATATATGAGTGACAACAGTATATGACAGGGTATTAATTTATCTAGACCTAAAGGATTGCAAGAGTTTGATGAGTAAGCTTAATTGATTATGCATGTTTCTTTTTTATTAAGTTCGGAGGTGAAAATCATTAGTAAGAACAGTAAATTTCTCATTAATGAAGAGATTAGAGAAAAAAAAGTAAGGGTTATAGGAAATGATAATTCACAGCTTGGGATAATCTCCACTAGAGAAGCTATAGAAATGGCTGAAGAACAGGATTTAGACTTAGTTCTTATATCACCAGGTGCAGACCCACCAGTTTGCAGAATTATGAACTTTGGTAAGTTCATATATGAGCAAAATAAAAAAGAAAAAGAAAATAAAAAAAATCAAAAGGTAGTAGTAATTAAAGAAATTAGATTGAGTGCTACTATTGAAGAACATGATATATCAATTAAAGCTAACAATGCTAGAAAATTTTTACTTGACGGAGACAAGGTAAAAGTTACTGTTAGATTTAGAGGAAGAGAAGCGGATTATGCCTTCAAGGGCAATAAAATATTGGATAACTTTGTTTCTAAACTAGATGACATTTATGTCATCGAAAAAAGAGCAAAGCTTGAAGGAAGAAATATGACAATGGTTTTAGCTCCTAAAAGAGCATAATCGAGGGGAGGAAATTATTATGCCAAAAATGAAAACTAAGAGAGCAGCAGCTAAGAGATTTAAGCTTACAGGTACTGGAAAACTTAAGAGAGCAAAGGCTTTTAAAAGTCACATATTAACTAAAAAGAGTACAAAGACAAAGAGAAACTTAAGAAAAACTGGATATGTTTCTGTAACACAAGAAAAGACAATGAAGAAATTGTTACCATACCTATAAGGGGATTGGTTTTTAAGGAGGTTTTTTAAATGGCAAGAGTAAAGAGAGCTATGAATGCTCGTAAGTATCATAAAAAAATATTAAAACTTGCAAAAGGTTACTATGGTGGAAAGAGCAAGTTATTTAAAACTGCTAACGAAAGTGTTATCAGAGCATTAAGAAATGCATATGTTGGAAGAAGATTAAAGAAAAGAGATTTTAGAAAGCTTTGGATAGCTAGAATAAATGCAGCTACAAGAATAAATGGTCTTTCTTATTCAAGATTCATTAATGGAATCAAATTAGCTGGTATAGATCTTAACAGAAAAATGCTTTCAGAAATAGCTATAAATGATCCTAAAGCTTTCTCAGAGTTAGTTGAAGCAGCTAAGAAACAATTAGCTTAGGTCTGTAAAAATAAATAACAAATCATATATATTATATATTGTATGTGTACATATATTAATCAAAGGTTTATGATTTAATTAGAATACAAAATAATATAGTATATTGATGAGTTATTTTAAATTTGTATATAAAAAACAGCCTATTAGGCTGTTTTTTTATTAAAAGAGTGTTATTAGTTTTGTATTAATGCTGTGAAGTATGTTTACCCTTTAAAGTAAGGATTGATATAATATTGGAAATTATAAAAAGTAAGGATAATACGATAATTAAGGACATAAAAAAGCTTCAGGAAAAGAAGTATAGAAACATTTATAATAGATTTATAGTAGAAGGATTTAGGTTTGTTTCAGAAGCATTGGAATCAAATTTTAATGTAATCTATGTTATAATCAGTGAGTCTATAGAAGAAAAATTTGAAAAGATTGGTTTAAACCAGAAAATTAAGGGAAGTACTAAAATTATTAAGGTTTCAGAATCTATATTAAAGAGTATATGCAGCACAGACAATCCACAGGGAATTGCCGCAGTGGTAAGTAATAGAGAAATCAATGTTGACTATGATGAGGGATTTTATATATTAGCAGACAGGGTACAGGATCCAGGCAATATGGGAACCATTATAAGAACAGCAAATGCTGCGGGGGCAAAAGGCATTATAGTAACTAAAGGATCTGTAGATATATATAATAGTAAGACTTTGAGATCTACTATGGGTTCTATATTTAAAATACCTATAATAATAGATGAAGATTTAGTACATATAAAAGAATTTAAAGAGCAGGGTTTTAAAATTGTGGTGAGTTCTCTTGATACAAAAAATAATTTTTATGATATAGATCTTACTGGGAAGATCATTATTGCGGTGGGAAATGAAGGCAGCGGAATCAGTGAGGAGATTTATGGAATTTCTGATGTGAGAGTAAAAATACCAATGCCTGGTAATACGGAGTCATTAAATGTAGGTATAGCAGCGGGAATAATGATGTTTGAGGCTGTTAGACAGAAAAATAGTTGAAAAAGAACTTTATCCTAGTTATAATGTTAAATATAGTTTTATAAATAAACTTTGATGGAGAGAGTAAGTATAGAAGTTATCTTACAGGGAAAAGAGATTTTAAATTGAGAGTCTCTTTAGATAGAATATACTGAAGTTCACTCTGGAGTTCTGATGGTGAAAGTATTTTTAGTAATGTTTTTAGAAATATTCTGTAGCTTTCAGCGGTTAAAACCGATACATTTTTAAGAGGACATTTTTGTCAATTAGGGTGGTACCGCGGATACTTCGTCCCTTTAGAGGGGATAGAAGTTTTTTTGTTTTTTGATAGTTAATTTTGATCATAATTTTAAACAAAAAAGATTATTTGTATTTTATTAAATTGTCAAAAAGTATATTTACTATTTTAAAAATAATTTTATTTATAAGGAGAAAATTTATGAAGGAAAAATTAGAAGATATAAAGAAAAGTGCCATTGCTGAACTAAAAAGTTCTGTCAGCAAAGAAGAAATTGAAAAATTAAGAGTAAAATATCTGGGTAAAAAAGGAGAACTTACACAGATATTAAGGGGGATGGGTACCCTCTCAAAGGAAGAAAGACCTGTAATAGGTAAAATTGCCAATGAAGTAAGAGAGACAATAGAAGGTATAATAAATACATCTATGGATTCTATAAAGAAAAAGGAAAAGGAAGAAAAGTTAAAAAGTGAAGTTATAGATATTTCTCTTCCAGGAAAAAAGCAGACTATAGGTCATAGAAATCCACTAGACATAACTCTTAGAAAAACTGAAGAAATTTTCCGTTCCATGGGATTTACTGTGGAAGAAGGACCAGAAGTAGAATATGATAAATACAATTTTGAAATGCTGAATATACCTAAAGGTCATCCTGCAAGAGGTGAACAGGATACTTTCTATATAAATGATAACATAGTTTTAAGAACACAGACTTCACCAGTACAGATAAGAACTATGTTAAATCAAAAGCCGCCTATAAAGATGATATCCCCTGGAAAAGTATATAGATCAGATGCAGCAGATGCTACTCACTCTCCTATTTTTTATCAGGTAGAGGGACTTGTAGTAGATAAGGGAATAACTTTTGCAGATATGAAGGGAACTCTTGAAATGTATATAAAGAAGATGTTTGGAGAGAATGTGAAGACAAAATTCAGACCTCATCATTTCCCATTTACAGAACCTTCAGCAGAACTTGATATTTCCTGCTTCGCCTGCGGGGGAGAAGGCTGTAAGGTGTGTAAGGGAGAAGGCTTTATAGAAATGTATGGCTGCGGTATGGTTCATCCACAAGTTCTAAGAAATTGTGGTATAGATCCAGAAGTATATAGCGGCTTTGCCTTTGGAGTAGGACTTGATAGAATAGTTATGCAGACTCTTGGGATAGATGATATAAGACAATTATATGAAAGCGATATGAGATTTTTAGATCAATTTTAAAAAATAATCAATCATTGAAAAGTTTAAAAGTTTAAATTGTTTTTTATTTTATTTAAACAATTTTAATAGAAATTAAGATTTAAGAATTAAAATTAGAGATTTTTTTGAGCTTCATTTAAAAATTCAATATAAACTTTTATCAGCAAAGCCAAAAAAATTTACTATAACTTTCAATTCTTAACTTTTAATTCCTAACTAAATAAATTGGAGGTAAATTTTATGAAAGTACCAGTAGAATGGTTAAAGGATTATGTTCACATAGATTTAGATGCAAAAAAGTTAGGAGACGCCTTAACTCTATCAGGATCAAAAGTAGAAGAGGTAATAACCAGCGGTGACGAAATTCAGAAAGTGGTTACAGGAAAAATATTAAAAATTGAACCCCATCCTGATGCAGAAAAGTTAGTGGTATGCCAGATAGAAGTGGGAGAGGACTTACCTATACAGATAGTAACTGGAGCAAATAATATGCAGGAGAATGATATTGTACCAGTGGCTCTTCATGGTTCAAGTCTTCCTGGAGGCATAAAGATAAAGAAGGGGAAATTAAGAGGAATTCCTTCTAATGGTATGATGTGTTCAGAGGAAGAATTGGGCCTCGCTGAAGAAGGCACTGCTCATGGACTTATGATTTTACCTGAAGACACTGTGGTAGGAAAAAATATTAAAGAAGTATTATTAAATCTTGATAAGGCAGTAATTGATTTTGAAATAACCTCTAACAGGCCAGATTGCCTTAGCGTAATTGGAATTGCCAGAGAAACAGCTGCAACTCTTAATACAGAATACAAAATGCCCGAATTAAATTATAGCTGTAAGAGTACAGATAATATCAATAATGAGATAAAAGTAGAAATAAAGGACAGTCTTTGCAGAAGGTATATGGCAAGAGGCGTAAAAAATGTAAAGATAGAAAAATCTCCTGCCTGGCTTGAAGAGAGACTTCTTCAGGCTGGAGTCAGACCTATAAACAATATAGTGGATATAACAAATTTTGTAATGCTTGAATTAGGTCAGCCTATGCATGCCTATGATAAGAGAGAGATAACTTCTGGCAGTATAGTAGTGGAAAAAGCAGAAGGAAATGAAAAATTTACAACTTTAGATGAAGTGGAAAGAGATTTAAATAGTGATATTTTGACTATTAAGGATGGCGAAAATATAGTTGGTTTAGCCGGAATTATGGGAGGGCTTGATTCAGAGGTTAAGGAAGATACTTCTGAAATAATATTTGAAGCTGCAAATTTTGATGGAACAAATATAAGAGTTTCTTCTCAAAAATTAAATATAAGAACAGAAGCTTCTGGAAGATTTGAAAAAGATTTAGATCCAAATCTTGTGGAAATGGCTATGAACAGAGCCTGCAATCTCATAGAGCAGCTGGGGGCAGGAGAAGTAATGGAAGGGACTATTGACATATATGATAATCCTGTAAAAGAACATTCTGTAGAAGTGGATACAAACTGGATAAATAGTTTCCTTGGACTTAACCTATCTAAAGAAGACATGAAGTCATACCTAGATAGACTGGAATTAAATACTGAAATTTTGGGAGATAAGCTTATAGTTAATGTACCTACCTTTAGAACAGATATAAATATAAGAGAAGATGTAGCAGAAGAAATAGTGAGAATTTATGGATACAATAACGTACCTTCTACTAATCTTAAGGTTTCCAGTGTAAGAACAGGAAGATACAGAAATCAGATTATTAAAGATATTGCTTTGGATACCCTTCTTGCCTGCGGTTTAAATGAAGCCATAACTTATTCCTTCGTAAGTCCTAAAGTATTTGATAAGATACTTTTGCCAGAGGAAAGTATTCTTAGAAGAGCTGTAGCTATAAGAAATCCGCTGGGAGAAGACTATAGTATAATGAGAACTACTACAGTTCCGTCTATGATGGAAGCTCTGGCTAGAAATTATTCAAGGAATAATGAAATAGTAAGACTTTTTGAAATAGGAAGAGTATATATTCCAGCGGAAGAGGCAGATAAGATACCAGAAGAAAAGAATATAATAACTGTAGGTTTGTATGGAAATGCAGATTATCTGGATTTAAAGGGAGTAGTAGAAAATATAATTGAAACTCTTGGCATTAAAAATGTAAATTACGAAAGAGAAATTGAAAATCCATCTTTCCATCCTGGCAAAACAGCCAAAGTTACTGTGAAAAATAAAGTCATAGGAACTTTAGGAGAAATTCATCCAGATGTATCAGAAAACTATGGAGTAGACACTGCCTGCTATATAGCTGAAATAGATTTTGATTTTATAGTAGAAAATGCAGTTATTGAGAGAAAATATAAGCCATTACCTAAGTTTCCGGCAGTAACAAGAGATATGGCATTAATACTGGATGAAGATATATTAGTTCAAAGTATAGAAGATATTATAAGTAAAAAAGGCGGCAATATAGTTGAAAGCTTTAAATTATTTGATATATATAAAGGTGCACAAATAGAAGAAGGAAAGAAAAGTGTTGCCTATTCTATAACCTATAGATCAGAGCATAAGACTCTTACAGATAAAGAAGTGGATAAAGCTCATGGTAAGATATTAAGTACTCTTGAACATGTATTAGGAGCTCAGCTAAGGTAGTATTTATTTAAGAGAAGAGAGTGTAAAGTTGATTAAATTTTTGTTAACTTTATGCTCTCAAATTTTAAACTCTCTGTCATTATAAGTTGTGTACTAGGTAATAATATGTTAAAATTAAAACTAGATGAATCTAAGAGGGTGTTAAACATGAGTTCCGTTACTGTAAGAGTTAATAACAAAGAATATAAACTAAAAGGCGACGAAAGAGAAGAATATTTACATGCAGTTGCTACTTATGTGGATAAAAAGATTAAGAACATAATGGAAAATAATTCTAAATTAAGTACAGCAGAGGCCTCTATTTTAACTGCATTGAATTTGGCAGATGATTTGTTTAAAGCTGGTTACTATAATGAAGAACTTTCCGATGAAATTGAAAAATTAAAAAATAACATAAAAAGTACTAAAGCTGAAATGGATGAACTTAAGGAAGAACTTACGAAGGTAAATGAAGAAAAAGAACAGCTTTTAGTTAAAGTAGAAGAACTTAAGGTAAATGAAGATACAATAGAAAAGGACAAGCAGATAGAAGAACTTACTCAGGCAGTAAATTTAAAACGAGAAAATAATGAGAAATACCTGGGTGAAATTAATCGTTTAAAATATGACAATAAAGATCTTAAGTTTAAACTGCAGACTGCAAAATATAAGATAATGGATTTGGAAAATAAGTATCTGGAAGGTCAGATTGCCTTGGCAAAGACTAAGAAGGAAGTCATAAAGAATATTAATAAGAAGTAAAGTAAAGGGAGTGCTGGATGTATTCCCTTGTTTGTTTTTTGACTGATAAATAAAGGATGATATTTTTTATAACAGAAAAACTCAAGGCTTGTTAGCCTTGAGCCATAATAATATCATATATTGCATACTAGCAACCGGATCCAGAGGTAGCTATTGCTCCAAGTGTTGCATTGTTGATATTAAGTGTGCCAACAGTAGCTACACCAACAACAGTAGCTACTACAGTATAGGTGCAGCAATCTTTAAAACAAGAATCACAATCGCAAACGAAAAATGAAAATGTTGTGGAAGAAAGTGCTGCTAATGAACCAAGAGCCCATGAAGGTCCAACTGGTATAGGTGTAGTTTGATTACCACAAAGTTTGAATACTTGTATACTTAATGTTCCAACAAAGGCAACGTCAACAACAAGATTACTTGCAAATTCCAGTTTAATACATGGATTTTTTAATTTTGAAGTATCTAAGCTAAGGGAAGCAAGTGTAAAAGTAGTGCCAGCAGTAGTAGCAACTGGTACTGTAGTTGAACTAGGACATCCACATTTTATTATAGTTGGATAATTTTTGTGATCATCGTAGTCGTCTTTTCTTCTCTTCTTGCAAGGTTCACAATCGTCATCATAATAATAGTCTTTTCTTGACCATGAATTCATAGATAAAATCCTCCTTTGGATTACATAAATTATATTAAAATACTCGGTTAATAATCAATTTCATGATTTTATCATTAGTTTCTACTATAATATATGAATTTTTTTGTAAAGAGTGATGATAAAACTTCATATCCATTAAATATATTGCATGGAATGGTTATTATCATCAGTATGAACTGGCATTTTTATAATGCCATTTTTATTATAGTAGAGACTAAGACATATTTATATTTAAATAGGTGAATAACAGTGAGATGTTTAATCTTCACTTAAATCCTCGTCTTCCTCTTCCTCATCGTAATGGTCTGGGAATAATGGCTCCAAGTTCTGATCTGGATAGAATTTAGGAACTGGTGCTCTTTCAAATACTTCACATGGTTTTTCCTCAGGTTCTTCTTCACATGGTTCTTTTGGAACTGGGCAATAGTCATAAGCTGGTATTAAAAGCTGAACGATGAGCTCGCATTTAACAATGATGTAGTAGCCTAATGTAATATCTAATACGGAGTTTCCATCGCAGTCTTTAGTTAAATCACCAGCTAAGGCATCTGCAACCATTTCAAGTTTTATAATATTGGAATCTAAATCTTTTGGATGAACAGGAGGTACAAAACTTGCAGAAATTTCAGCTATGGAGTCAGGACAATAAAATTTTCCTATAACATCTGTTCTATTAATTTCGTAGAATTCACTTTTGTTTACACCATCGCAATCAATGTAATCTGCATAGAAAGAAATAACATAGGAAATAATAATCTTTTTAAAGCCTTCCTTCCCTCTGATTGGATATTTATCTACAGATAGAAGAGTTATATTGAAATCTCTACTTCCGATATATCTCTTAGGATCTTTAAGGGGATCGCTCCTCAGCTCAGAATCTGTTTTTGTTGTATCAGCTCCTTCATCATATACAAGACATCTTTTTATTAGGCATTGATCAAATACTTTAGGGATTTCAACACAAACCAATTCAGAAGGATCTGGTAAACGCCCTTGTTTATTTACAAGTCCAGGACGTGGAACAAATTTATTAAAGTTAATGGACATAAATTCTCCTCCTTTTGGAAAATTCTTATAAATGTAAAATTATCTAGTACTTACAATACATACTATGCAGTGCTATTAAAGTTGTGATATATAAACTTTAATAAACTTACTTTTTAATTATTATGTGTGCATAATAGTTTTTTGTGAAAATATAATTTTATAAAGGGGGGAGTGAGTGTGAATAGTGTATATCCTTGGCTGTATTTAGATTATGCAGATAATATATGGAAATTTTGGGTAAATGATAATGGAGAATTACTTTACAATATTATGTATGAAGAGGGAAAATGGACCAAAGAAAATGTAATTGATAAGGATGTACTGGAGTTTACTGTTTATATTCAAGAAGTTGGGAAAATTAATATTGTGTATAGTAACTATAGAGGAGAATTAAAATATTGTACCATGAGACATAAACAGTGGATAGGAAAAATTCTCTACACTAGAGAAAGTGATAGATCTCAAATACAGAATTTAAAAATCCAGATAATAGGAAAAAATATGCATATTTTTTATATGCTTATATCAGAAGATGGAACAGATCATGGTATACTTATGCATTGTAAGTGGAACGGAAGAGAAACAGCTGTTAATGCTCTGCAGGATATTATATTACTGCCGAATGTAGAAGAGTATTACAAAGTCAGCCTAAGGGGAACAGAGAATCTTGATATGATATTTATTACTGATGAAGGTAATGAAGCCTCTGTATACTACTGCAGCTTTCAGAAAAATCAATGGACGCCTCTAAAAAGGCTTTATGGCATACAGGGAGAAAATATTAGTCTTCAAATTCTAAGTGATGAATCAGAAATAAGTATATTGAACAGATCTAAGGAGAATTCTGTATACATTTTAGATCATGTCACTATGGATATAAATGGAGTTATTAAAGGCTTTAGAGTCTATGATACTAATAATAAACTAATAGAGCCTATATTATTTACTGAAAGTAACATATTGTATTGCTGCTGGCTGGAGCAGGGTGGAATTTTCTATTCTATTTTTGATGGTGAAGGCTGGGGAGATGCAATGTGCATTGAAAGCGGCAGTGGAGTTCCATTACAAAAATACAATGCCTGTATTTTTCATAAAAAATATAATTCAATTGATGAAAGAGAAGTATATGTTACTGATGAAACAGATCTGTCTATTTACATTCCAAGTGAGTTTGTAAAGAGAACAAAGAATATATCAGAAGATCATGGCAATGAGGAGGCCTTTTCCCTTTCACAGCCCAATGATAAAATAAAGAATATAAAAATTGAACTCCATAGAACAAAAGTCATAAATAAAAATCTAGATAAAAAGCTTTCAGCATTAAATATGCAATTGCAGAAAAAACAAAGATTTATAGAGGAATATGAAGAAAATATTTCAAAGGTATTAAAGGATAAGAGGAAACTGGAGGAAAATTATAAGGCATATTTGGAAGTTCATGAAAATAGTCAGAAGGAGCTTCAAAGTATAAAAGAAAAACTCTTAGAAGAAAAAAGCCGTACAGATATAACAGAAAAAAGGCTGCAGGAAACTGAGGAATATAAAGAATCTCTGGAAAATCAAGTTAAAAAGTTTGAGGAAGAAAAGAATATGCTTCAAAAAGAAATGGAACGAAAAGTGCAGGAGAATATACGTCTTCAACAGGAACTGGAGATGGAAAAGAATCAATCTATTATGGATAGATTGCTAAGAAGAAAGTAATATATTCATATTACAACTTATTTTTCCCCGCATATACTGAAAGAGAGTATATAAATAATTTTATGTTTTAGGGGGATTTTATGTGATATATTTAGATAACGCTGCTACTTCTTTTCCGAAGCCCAGTGAGGTTTATGATGAAGTCTTAAATTGTATGAAAAATTATGCTGCCAACCCAGGACGAAGCTCCCATGATATGTCTATAAAGGCTTCATCAAAAATTGCAGAAACAAGACAAGAGCTCAGTACTCTTTTTAATATAGATTGTCCTTTTAATATAATTTTCACTTGTAATGCTACGGAATCTTTGAATATGGCCATAAAAGGTCTTTTTAAAAGCGGGAATCATGTTATAAGTACAGTAATTGAACACAATTCTGTACTTAGACCATTAAATTATTTAAATAAGGCTGGAGTAGAACTTACACTGCTGGATGTTAATAGAGAAGGTTTTATTGATATAGGTGAACTGGAGAAAAGTATAAAGAAAAATACAAAAGCTATTATAGTGAACCATGCTTCTAATGTTTTAGGTACTATTCAGGATATAGAAAAAATAGGTTCTGTATGTAAAAAATATGGGCTTATATTTATGCTAGATGCATCTCAAAGTGCAGGTGTTGTTACCATTGATGTGGACAAAGCTAATATAGATTTACTTGCCTTTCCTGGACATAAGGGCCTTTTAGGACCACAAGGCACTGGAGGACTCTTCGTAAGGGAAGGAATTAAATTAAATAATTTTATTGATGGAGGTACAGGGAGCAATTCCAGTTCTATGGATCAGCCGGATTTTTTGCCAGATAAATTTGAAAGCGGCACTCTAAATACTCCAGGAATTGCAGGATTGTATGAGGGAATAAAGTTTATAAAAAAGATAGGTATAGAAAATATTGAAAAGAGGGAAAGAGCACTAACAGAATATCTTTTAAGTGAATTAAAAAAGATTTCTTATGTTGAATTGTATGGATTAAATTCAGTTGAAAATAGGGCAGCTGTAGTATCTATAAATATAGATGGTATGGATAGCTCAACCGTTGGCTATATTTTAAATAAGAATAATATAGCTGTTAGAACTGGATATCATTGTGCACCTCTAATTCACCATGTAATTGGAACTAAGGAATATGGTACTGTCAGAATAAGTCCGGGATATTTTAATACGGAGAAAGATATTGAAAAATTTTTAGATGTTATTAAATCTATATACAAACAAAACTTATCTATTTAAGTTTAATGAAAATAAATTACTGAGTGGAATTTGATTCCGCTCAGTATATATAAGATAAAAATGCTGAATATTTTTTAGAATGGATATATTTGTAATTAATAATTGTAATTTATCTATATACATGAAAAATCTGTTCTAATATATTCATATCCATTATCAGTTCTTATTAATCTGTACACTCCATAAATTTTAACTTTATTGCTTGTTATCTCTGATAGAATATCTTCTTTATTTTTACTCCTGAAAATTATAGATTTACTGCATCCTGAAACTATTTTCGAGGGGGTTGAAATAAACTCAATATTTATTTTCTTTTTCATAAGTTCACTATATAAATAGGTTGCCTGGCTATTAGAGGAAATAACTATAATATATTTATCCTCATATACTTTCATGATATCCACTCCTAATTATTTGAAAGCTGTTCTGAAAAATGAAAAAAAGTATAGTTTCTTTAATATATAATATGTCAAAAGAAATTTAATGTTAGTGAATTGGGAAAAATTGCACCTCTGAGGTGTAATTTTTTCAATAGTTCCTATTTTTCAATATAAGTATTTTGTTGTATAATAAAAAACATAATGCTTTAGGAGAGATGATAATGGAGAAAATAGAACTACTGGCTCCTTGCGGTGGTATGGAAAGTGTCTATGCAGCAGTACAAAATGGAGCAGATGCTGTTTATTTAGGAGGAAGTAGATTTTCAGCAAGAGCCTATGCTTTTAACTTTGATGATGAAAAAATTATAGAAGCATTAGATTATTGTCATATTTATGGAGTTAAAGTTTATGTTACGGTAAATACTTTAATAAAGGATATGGAAATAAAGCCAGTATTAGAATATATAAAATTTTTATATACAATAGGTGTAGATGCATTGATAATCCAAGATGTAGGATTAGCTTATTTAATTAGAAAGAACTTCCCTGACTTTGAAATTCATGCATCTACTCAAATGACTATACATAATGGAGAGGGTGCCAAATATTTTAAAAATCTAGGATTTAAGAGAATAGTACTATCAAGGGAACTTACCTTTGAAGAAGTAAAATATATATCAACGGAACTCAATATAGAAACGGAAGTTTTTGTGCATGGTGCCCTCTGTATATGTTACTCAGGGCAATGTCTTATGAGTAGTATTATAGGAGGCAGAAGTGGAAATCGTGGACGTTGTGCTCAGCCCTGCAGGCTTCCTTACACTATTTTAAATAAAAATACTGGTGAAGAATTTAAAGGACATATTTTGAGTCCAAAAGATATATGTACTCTTGAAAATATAGAGGATATAATTAATAGTAAAACAGCATCACTAAAAATTGAGGGTAGAATGAAAAAACCAGAATATGTAGCGGGTGTGGTGAGCATATATAGAAGGGCTATTGATAGTGTATATAATAATAGTACTTTTAATTATGCTGCAGAGATAAAAAAACTTAAGCAGCTTTTTAATAGAGAAGGCTTTTCAAAGGCCTATATGTTTGGAAATACTGGAAAGGATATGATGGCCTATTCTTTTCCTAAAAATACAGGCTTATTTTTAGGCACAGTAAATAGTGATTCAACTGTTACATTAGAGGAAGATATAAATATAAAAGATGGCATAAGAGTTCAAGAAGATGGATTTATAGTATCAAAAATTATAAAGGGAAATTCAGAGCTTGAAAAGGCAAACAGAGGTGACAGGGTAAAGATTTTTCCCAATAACTATAAAGCCTTTGATAAACTCTATAAAACTCTGAATGTAAAACTTTTGGATATATTATATGATAGTTTTAAGGATCCTTATGGAAGAAAAATTAATATAGATATAAATTGCAAATTTAAAATTGGTAATCCTTTTGAAATATCCTGTAATTATAATAGAAAGATTTTTATGATTAGTGGTGATATGGTACAAAAAGCCATAAAAAAACCTGTAGAAAAGGTGAAACTAGAGGATAATTTAATGAAGACAGGTAATACACCCTTTAATATTAAAAATATTAATTTTACACACTATGAGGATGGATTTTTGCCTATATCAGCTATAAATGCTGCCAGAAGATTATTAATAGAACAAATTACAGAATATATATGCAGAAGAAGCAGAAAAAATTTTGATAAATCCATAGATTTTAATAGAGAAAAGAAGACAAATAAATCTATGGAAAAACTTCTAGTATCTGTAGAAAATTTAGAGCAGCTAAAGGCATGTATTGATTGGGGCATAAGGAAGATTATAATAGATTGTTTTGGCAGAAATTGTGATATAAATATAGATAGTTTAAGCAATGTGGAATTATATTTAAAAGTACCAAATATAATCAAGGAAGAATTTAATTATGTTTGCAGTATTATAGATAAGAACCTCCATAATATCAAGGGAATTGTTACTGCAAATGCGGGAATTATAAATAAATATGGGGGTAAATTATCTATAATAGGTGATTATAAGCTGAATATATTTAATAAGTATACTTTGGACTTTTACAGCAATGATTTGAATGGAACTTATATAAGTACTGAACTAAACAGAAATGAAATAATTAAAATCATAAAGAATTCACCTATTCCCTGTGGTATATTATTATATGGGAAGTTAGAACTCATGGTAAATGAATACTGTGCTATAGGCAGTTGCTTTGGCGGAAAATCTACTCAATCAGATTGTAATAATAAGTGTAATCATGGAGATTTTAAGATTAAAGACAGGAGAGAAGAAGAATTTATAATTAAGACGGATATATTCTGTAGAAGTCATATATATAATTCATATCCTTTAAATTTAATCTCAAATTTAAAGGATATGAGCTCTCTAGGGAATATTAACTATAGAATAGATTTCATAGATGAAGATAAGCAGGAAGTTAAAAGTATTTTAGAGGCTTATAGCAGTGGAAAATTTCAAGAGGAATTAAAAAAATTTACCCGTGGACATTATAGGCGAGGAGTTGAATAATATTGAATGAAAAAGCCTTAAGAGTATTAGAATATTATAAAATAAAAAATGAAATAAAAAAATATACGCAGACTAGTGCGGCTAAAGATATAATAGATAATCTTAAACCCTATGACAATATATTTGAGATGAAGGAACATTTGGAGGAGACCGAGGAAGCACTAAAGCTTTCAGCTAAAAAGGGATCAGCACCTTTTGAGGGAGCTTACGATGCAAGAGATGCCATAAGCAGAGCGGGAAAGGGTTCTACTCTTATGCCTGTGCAGCTCTTAAAGATATCAAATATACAAAAATGTGCCAGAAGATTTAAAGAGTATATATCTCATAATGAGGAAGAGGAAAGTTTTAGAGTAATAGAAGATATATGTGAAGGCATTGTGCCGCTGAGAACGTTGGAAAATTCCATATTTAACGCAATTATAGGTGAAGAAGAAATATCAGATAGAGCAAGCACTGCACTTTTTAATATAAGAAGATCTCTTAGAGATAAAACTGCTTCTGTAAAAAATAAGGTGAATTCTCTTGTAAGATCCTATTCAAATTTTCTTCAAGAGAATATATATACCATAAGAGGTGATAGATATGTAATTCCTGTAAAAGCGGAATACAAGGCACAGGTTCCAGGTCTTGTACATGATCAGAGTTCTTCTGGTGCTACACTTTTTATTGAACCTATAGGACTTGTGAATTTGAATAATGAGATAAAAGAGATAATGCTTAAAGAACAGGCTGAAATAAGTAGAATATTAGAGGAATTATCACAAAAAGTCTATGAAAATATAGTTTTAGTAGAGAATAATGCCAGTATTGTATACGAACTTGATTTTATATTTGCCAAGGCTAAATATGCCAGCAGAATAAATGCCATAAATCCCGCGGTTAATGACAATGGAATAATTGATATAGTTCAAGGAAGACATCCCTTAATTAATCCAGAAAAGGTTGTAGCTATGGATGTATATTTAGGTCGTGATTTTACTTCTTTAGTAGTAACGGGGCCAAATACTGGAGGAAAGACAGTTACTCTTAAAACCGTAGGACTCTTAGAACTTATGGCTATGAGTGGTATACTTATACCTGCCAGGGAAAATTCAACAGTGAGCTTCTTTAAAGAGGTATTTGCAGACATTGGAGATGAGCAGAGCATTGAACAGAGTTTATCTACCTTTTCTTCCCATATGACTAATATAGTTAATATTATGGGAAAAGCGGACTCCAATTCTCTTGTATTATTTGATGAGCTGGGTGCTGGTACAGATCCTACAGAGGGAGCTGCACTAGCAGTAGCTATTCTTGAAAATTTAAGAGAGAGAAATACAAAACTTGCGGCAACTACCCATTACAGTGAATTAAAAGCTTACGCTTTAAAAACAGAGGGAGTTGAAAATGCCTCAGTGGAATTTGATGTGGAGACTTTAAAGCCTACTTATAGATTATTAATAGGTATACCGGGAAAATCCAATGCCTTTGAAATTTCAAAGAGGTTAGGACTTCCAGATTATATAATTGATGAAGCACGAAAAGGTATTTCCAGTGACACACTTAAATTTGAAGATTTAATTCAAACTCTTCAGGAAAAGAGTATAAAAGCTGAGGAAAATGCAAGAAGGTCAGAAATGCTGAAAAATGAGGCAGAAAAAATAAAAGAAAAATATGAGGAAAAACTGTATTCTCTGAATTCTTCTAGAGAAAAAGCTTTAAATGAAGGAAGAAGAGAGGCAAAAAATATTATTGCTGAAGCTAAAGAGGAAGCAGATAGAATATTAAAAAATATTAGAGAACTTGAAAGAATGGGTTATTCCTCAGGGACTAGAGCAAAGCTCGAAGAGGAGAGAAAGAAACTTAAAGAAAATCTTGAGAATGCAGAAGAAAGTGCTCTGAAGAATTCACAAAATCATAAGGGATTAAACCGAGTAAAAGAAGGTGAGGAGGTATATATACCTTCTTTAAATATGAAGGGAATTGTGCTTTCACAGCCAGACAGTAAAGGAGAAGTACAAATACAGGCTGGTATAATGAAGATAAATGTAAAACTTAAAGATCTTTCAAAGGGAAAAGAAAATACCTCTATTAATAAGGAGTTAAAAAAGATAAGAAAGAGAGAAGCTAAGCTAAATTTAAGACAAGTTGCTTCATCTATTGATTTAAGAGGGATGGATGGAGAAGAGGCTATGTATAATGTGGATAAATATTTAGATGAAGCTTATCTTGCGGGACTTAACTCTGTAACCATAATCCATGGAAAAGGCACAGGAGTTCTTAGAAATGTTATATCGGATATGCTAAAGAGACATAAGCATATTAAAAGCTATAGACTGGGAAACTATGGGGAAGGTGGTGCCGGAGTAACTGTAGTTGAACTAAAGTAGATTTTCTTTTTAATAGTGAATTTTTAGAAATTGTATTATTGTTGTAAAACAATTTATATAGACATTAAAAAGCACTATCAAGTTTATTTGTAAATAAATTTGGTAGTGTTTATTTTTATCTAATATTTATATTTTATTTACTACTTTTATTGATTCCACTTCTGGATCTTCTGTACCTTGTACATAAAGTCCCGCAGATTTAAGCCTTCTTAAATAGTCAACTATTTCTTTAGTTATAATTTCTCCAGGACATAGTATTGGAATACCTGGTGGATAAGCCATTAAAAATTCTCCGCTTATCATACCAATGCTTTCATTTATTGATATAGAAACTTTAGTACTATTAAAAGCCTCTCTTGGAATTATGATTTGCTCTGGTATAGGAGGAATATCTATAAAATCAGATTTTGCAACTCCTTTTCCATAATACTTTTTACTTATTTCCTTTAAAACTTTTATAAGATAGTCCATATTTTCTTTTGTATCTCCAAAGGAACCAACTATTAAAACATTATATAAATCAGACAATTCCATTTGAATATGATACTCCTCAGAGAGAATCATATCTAGATCATAACCTGTTATACCTAATTCTCTACAGCTTATAGTTATCTTTGTGGGATCAAAAGCATAGGCACCATTATCTTCAAGGATTTCTTTTCCAAAACAATAGAATCCAGGAATTTTATTTATTTCATTTCTAGTGTAAGTACAGAGATCTATTGCATAATCAAGAAGTTCTTTACCCTGTAATGCTATTTGCCTTCTGGCACAATCAAGAGAAGCCATCAATATATAAGATGGTGAAGTAGTCTGCATTATATTTAAAATTTGCTGCACTCTGCGCATATCTATTCTATCTGAACAAACATGGAGTAATGAGCATTGAGTGAGAGCTCCTATTATTTTATGAGTGCTTTGGGCGCACATATCTGCTCCTGCATTTATAGCAGATATAGGTAATCTATCATTAAATCCAAGATGGGGACCATGGGCCTCATCAACTATTAATGGTATATCATAGCTGTGAACAATCTTGGCAATTTTCTTTATATCAGTAGCCACACCATAATAAGTTGGATTAATTATTAAAACAGCTTTTGCATCAGGATTTTCTTTTAGTGTCTTTTCCACTGTTTCAGGAGAAACTCCATGGGCAATGCCAACCTCTTTATCTAGTTCAGGCTGCATATATACTGGAACAGCACCACTTAAAATAATGCCTCCTGTAACTGATTTGTGAACATTTCTTGGTATAAGTATTTTATCATTATTGCTTACTACAGACATAATCATAGCTTCAATAGCTCCTGAAGTCCCATGTACAGATATATAAGAAGCTTTTGCTCCATAGGCATCTGCAGCTAATTCTTGGGCCTTTTTTATGGGACCAGTGGGATGATGAAGACTATCTACCAATTTAAATACTGTTACATCAATTTTAAAAGCATTTTCACCAATGAATTTTTTAAATTCACTATCCATGCCTTGACCCTTTTTATGGCCAGGTACATGGAAGGGAACTGTATCTCTATTTACATATTCCATTAATGCATTAAAAAGAGGAGTTTCATTTTGATTAAGTTTATACAACTTTGGATAGCACCTTCTTTCAATATATAAACTTCAAGTCTTTAAAAATAAGGCTTGACATAGGTTTTTGAAACAATACTTATTATAGTTTAAACCTAATTCAATTGCAATAAAAAAACTAGTATAAATGATAATAAATTTTATGTATACAATAAGTGAATAATTACAAGAATATATGTCAATAATAGAACAATATAGGAGGTGTATTTATGGAATTAATTAATGCTAATGTTAGAAATAAAAAAGTTAATCATGCTGCAAAGAAAAATAGAAAGAATGGCTTAATACCGGGAATAATATATGGAAAAAATGTAGAGAATACTTTGTTTGAGATAGGCGAATTAGAATTACAAAGAGAGATAGCAATAAATGGAGAACACGGTATTTTAGAGATAAACATAGATGGTGAAAAACACAAGACACTTATTAAAGAAATACAGAAAGATCCTATAAAACATAAAATTATACATATTGATTTAGAAGATCTGTCTGGAAATAGAAATTTTACTACTGAAGTTCCATTGAATTTTAATGGTGAAAGTAACATAAGAAAATTTGGAGGCATACTTCAAAAATCAAAAGACAGTGTGAAGATAAGATGTCAAGCAGATAACCTACCTAAGAGTATTGATGTGGATGTATCAAATTTAAGTTTTGGTGATACATTGAGAATAGCAGATATTGAGGCAAGTTCAGAAATATCTATTATAGATGATCTTAACAGTATAGTAGTTACTGTTACAGGAGCTAGTGGCGGAGATATACCTGACGAGGGCAATGAAGAAGCAATAGATGAAACAAATGAAAATCAATCTTCCACTGCAGATTCTGGAAATGTGTAAAATTCATTGTAATAGCAGGACTTCATAATGCATTTTAGTATTATGAAGTCCTTACTAGTTTTTGTAGAAGATGAGAAAAGACGAAGCTTTTTCTCATTTGATATTTCTTCTTTGAACTTTATACTTTGCCTTTTCCTTCGTCTTTTTCCACTATTACGAATTACATTTTCAATATAATTATTTAACAATGTATACCTCAAATAATAATTTACAAAATTTACATAAAAATATTGTAAATAAGAACAAATATCTATGTTATTTTATGGATTTTATAGTATAATAAAAATATTGAATTATAGAGGAGGTTACATGAATGACATTTAAAGATAATTATGAACAATGGTTAAAGTCAGACTATATTGATGAGGAAACTAAAAAAGAATTAAAGAGTGTAAAAGATGAAAAGGAAATAGAAGATAGATTTTATAGAGAATTGGAATTTGGTACAGGAGGACTGAGAGGGATTATATCTGCAGGAAGTAATAGAATGAATATATATACTATAGGTAAAGCAACTCAAGGTCTTGCTGATTATTTAAATAAAAATTATACAGGAGAAATTTCTGTCAGCATAGCTTATGATTCAAGAAATATGTCAAAAGAATTTTCAGAAAGAGCAGCATCAGTTTTATGTGCCAATGGAATTATAGTAAATTTATTTGAATCATTAAGACCCACACCAGTACTTTCCTATACAGTTAGACATCTAAAGAGCAAGGCTGGAATAGTTATAACGGCATCACATAATCCCAAAGAGTATAACGGTTACAAAGTATATAATGAAGATGGAGGACAGGTAACTGATAAGGCAGCTAAAGAAATACTTGATTGTATAAGTAAGATTACTGAATTTAAAAATGTAAAGGCTATAGATTTGGGAAAGGCAAAAGAGGAAAAACTTCTAAACATAATTGGTGAAGAGGTAGATAAAACTTATATAGATAAAGTTAAGGCTCTTACAATAAGAGAAGAATTAGTTAAAAAGAATGCTAAAGACGTGAAAGTAATATATACTCCTATTCATGGATCTGGTAATGTACCTGTAAGAAGAGTGCTTAAAGAGCTTGGATATGATAACGTATTTGTAGTAAAAGATCAGGAATTGCCAAATGGTAACTTTCCAACAGCACCTTATCCTAATCCAGAGCAGCCATCAGTATTTGAGCTGGCTTTAAAGATGGCAGAAGATATAAAACCTGATGTAATTTTTGGTACAGATCCTGATTGTGATAGAATTGGGGTGGTAGTAAAGGATAAATCAGGGGAATATAGAGTTCTCACAGGCAATCAAACAGGAGTACTTTTAACTCACTACATTATTTCCTCTTTAAAAGAGCTTAATAAGCTGCCTGAAAATGGAGCAGTTATAAAGACTATAGTTACTTCTGAAATGACAAGAAAAATTACTGAAGACTTCAATGTAGAGCTTATAGATGTACTTACTGGTTTTAAATATATAGGAGAAAAAATAAAAGAATTCGAAAAGACTGGATCAAATACATATTTATTTGGATTTGAAGAAAGTTATGGTTGTCTGGCTGGAACTTTTGTAAGAGACAAGGACGCAGTAATAGGTGCTACACTAATATGTGAGATGGTACTGTATTATAAAAATAAGGGATTAAGTCTTTATGACGCATTAATTGATCTTTATGAAAAATACGGCTTTTATAAAGAAAGTCTAGTATCCTTAGAACTTAAAGGTAAGGAAGGACAGGAAAAAATTCAAAAAGCTATAGAAAATTTGAGACATGAATTGGAACCTGCTATAGACGGAGTGAAGATAGTAAAGAAATTTGATTATAAATTGAGTAAAGAAAAGGATATTTTAAATAATACAGAAAGTGTAATAGAACTTCCAAAATCAAATGTACTTAAATTTATATTGGAAGATGGTTCTTGGTTTGTTGTAAGACCATCAGGAACAGAACCTAAAATGAAAGTCTATATGGCTACAGTAGGCAAAAATCTTTCAGATGCAGATGAAAAGATGGATAATTTTAATAAAGCCGTTATGGAAATAATAAATAAGGCATGTGAGAACTAAATATATTAAGGCCTATTTAGTATAAAAACTAATATTAAATATTTAATTTAAGAGAATTTATCTATTTAATAAATTGTAATTTTAAAAAATTATTTAAAATTAAGTGGGAGATTACATTAATCTTCCGCTTTGCTTTTTGCTGAAATTTTACCTATAATATTCTTACTGATTCTTTGCAAAAATGATTATATTTATTATTACTGGAAGGTGAATTTATGAAAACAAAAGTTGATTTTAAAGAAAAAGTTTCTAAACTTATATTTTTGGAATTTAAAAAGGAAAGCATTTTAAACATATTTAAAATAAATGTAAATGAAAATTTACATTTACCCGTTAGACCTTTAAGGGTAGCGGATAAAGTTAAAAAAGGAGAAAAATTTGAAAAAATACCTGTATCTTTCTTTATAGAAGGCATGTTCTATGTATTAGGTGGAGATGATAAATTTAAATTTAATGATGACTATATAAATATATTGAATAAAAATAGTGAAGAAGCCGTTAAATATGTAAAGGGGATTATTTTTGATGAAGTGAAAGGAGGATCCTATGAAGATTCCTATATATTATTGAAAGGGCTTTTAAAGATTGAAAAAAGTGAAGAGAATTATGATAAATCTATTATGATTTTAGAAAATCTAAGAAAAATTGATAAAAGCTTTGAGCAGGAAGAATTAGATTTATTAGATGAGGCAGAAAAGCTTAAGGGATATTATAAACCATATTTTTATAAGGCTGTTATATATTACGAAGAAAAAAAATATGATGATTCCTGGTTTTATATTAATAATTATATAGAAAAAAGTAAAGATAATTCCAAACAGGTTTTAGAGATAAAGCATGTACTTTCTAATATAAGAGAATATGATAAGGGAAAGAGTCTTATACATGATAAACCTAAGGAAGCATTAATGCATCTTATTCCGTTATTGGATGAATTTTCTAATGATGCTCTGTTGAATTTTTATATAGCTGTAGCCTATAGAGTACTAGGCAACTATGAAAAAGCCATTTATTATTTAAATGAAGCTGTAGCTATTGATAGCAGCATAGTTGAGGTTATAAACGAACTTGGACTTAATTATGCTGCTCTTAATAATTTTGGCATGGCTATAAAATATCTTAGAAAAGCCTTTGAAGCCACAAAGTCTATAGAAGTTTGTACTAATTTAGTTATGTGTTATTTAAATAATGGAGATACTAAGCAGGCAAAATTACATTATGATATTGCAAAGAAGATTAATCCTAAAGACGAGATAGTACTTGAACTACATAAAATTTTTGAATAAAATTTTATGTAAAAGTTTAAAAATTAATTAAATATTTTAAAATTTAACAAGATACAAAGATGTATTTTATCACTGATTGTAAAACTTTTAGAGTCAGTATATAATAATATTAATGATATGAATAGTTAGGGGAGAAATTTTATGAAAGTAAAGAAAGCCATAATACCTGCAGCAGGATTAGGAACCAGGTTTTTGCCAGCAACAAAGGCACAACCTAAAGAGATGCTTCCAATAGTTGATAAACCAACTATACAATACATAGTTGAAGAAGCTGTTTCCTCTGGAATAGAAGAGATACTTGTGATAACAGGCAGGAATAAGAGAGCTATAGAAGATCATTTTGATAAATCTGTAGAACTTGAAAAGGAACTGGAGAGTCATGGTAAAGATGAACTGTTAAGTATAGTAAAGGATATATCAAACATGGCTAATATATATTACATAAGACAAAAAGAGCCTAAAGGGTTAGGCCATGCCATTAATTGTGCAAAGACTTTCGTTGGTAATGAGCCCTTTGCCGTCATGCTTGGAGACGATGTAGTGGATAGTAAAGTCCCATGTCTAAAACAACTCATTAATTGTTATGATGAATATAAAACTACAATTCTTGGAGTTCAACAAGTACCTCATAAAGATGTATCAAAATATGGTATAGTTGATGCTATGCACATAGAAAATTCTGTATATAAAGTAAAAAATTTGGTAGAGAAGCCTAAAGTTGAGGAAGCTCCTACAGATATAGCTATTCTTGGAAGATATATTATAACTCCTCAAATTTTTGATATATTAAGTAAAACTGAGCCTGGAAAGGGTGGAGAAATTCAACTTACAGACGCACTGAAGATTCTTATGCAGTCAGAAGCTATGTATGCATATACTTTTGAAGGCAGAAGATATGATGTAGGAGATAAATTGGGATTTTTAAAAGCTACTGTTGAATTTGCTTTGAAAAGAGATGAACTTAGAGAACCTTTTATTAAGTATCTATTGACCTTAAGAGAAAATCCACAATTTAAAAGCTTATACCATAAAGATACAATTTAAATTTATTTTTTCACCGCTATATAAAATTTTTATATAGAAACACTAAATTCATATCAAAAGGAGGTGAAAAAGTGAATTTTACAAAAGGTAAGACAATTAGTAGAAGTATATTTGCATTGTTAAGTAGTATGTTCTTAGTTATAGGTCTATTTAGTACAGTAAAAGCTGATACTAATAGTGATGTACATATAATATATGAAGGGCATGTACAAAACATAGGATGGCAAAAGGCTGTAAGCGATGGTCAAATGGAGGGAACTGTTGGTAAGGCATTGAGATTAGAGGCTTTAAAGATAAAATTATCCAATGCTCCACATGGGATGTATATTACCTACCAGCCTCATGTACAGAACATAGGCTGGATGAATCCCGTTAGTGGCTATAATCAGGCAGGAACTACAGGGAAATCTTTAAGACTGGAAGCTGTAAAAATTCAGCTGCATAATGCTCCTGCTGGATATCATGTACAATATCAAGGTCATGTACAGAACATAGGCTGGATGAATTGGAAACGGGATGGACAAGTTGTAGGAACTACAGGAAAATCCTTAAGACTGGAAGCAATTAGAATAAAAATAGTAAAAGATTCTGTAGCTTCACCATCTAATAACACACAAAATTTACCACCGAGAATTTGTATAGATACACCAAAAGACAATACCAGTGTTGAGAATGGAACTAATCAAATATATATAGCAGGATGGTCCCTGAATTCTTCTGGTGTAAAAAATGTTAAAGTAAGTTTGGATGGTGTAGAAAAAGGTGATGCACACATAGGATTATCAAGGTCTGATGTAAATAAAGTATATCCAGGTTATAAAAATGGTGTAAATAGTGGTTTTAACTACAATTTAGATATTTCATCACTGCAAGCTGGTGGACATACTATAACTATTAAGAGTTTAGGAAATGATGGTTCTACAACAAGTAAAAGTTTGAAAATTAACAAACAGTCCGCCAATAAATCTACCGACAATAGCAAAAATATTACTCAATACAATTACTCTTTAGATCAAATGGTAGATATTCAATTAAATAATGGACAACCTCTTATGGAATCAAATGGAAGTTGGGTAAATGCAGATAGAAACTCAGTTAGAAACTATGTTAATCCTGAAAAATTTAAAGATTCTTATGGTATGTATCAATTTCTTAGATTAGATTATATCGATGGTATTACTGCCAATGATTTAAATAAAATTCTTTCAGGTAAAGGTGTATTGGAAGGAAAGGGCTCACAATTTCTTAGTGCCGCTAAAGCCAATAATGTAAATCCTATATATCTAGTTTCTCATGCACTATTAGAAACAGGCAATGGTTATTCTAAGCTTGCTAATGGAATAGAGGTTAATGGAAAGATTGTGTATAATCTATTTGGAATAGGTGCTTATGATGCCAATGCAAATTATTATGGTTCTCAATATGCATATAGAGAAGGCTGGACTAGTGTAGATGAAGCTATATATGGTGGTGCACAGTGGATATCCAATGATTATATAAACAATAGCAAATATAGGCAAAATACTCTATATAAAATGAGATGGAATCCTGCATCACCTGCAAATCATCAATATGCTACAGATGTACGCTGGGCATATAACCAGGTCTACAATATTAAAAGACTTACAGATATGGCAGCAGATCCATCTTTAAAATTTGATATACCAAAGTACAAATAATTTTATAATCATAGAGTTACTATTAATATTGATGCGTGGTCAATAAAATTCAATTGACAAATTAATAGTAATCTATACAAAGAGATAAACTGTACCCTATAAGGTAGACACAGAAAATAGTCTGTGTAACTTACAAGGTACAGTTTACTTTTTAGTTATTCTACTTTTATAATATAATTATTACTGAATTTTATTAATAAATATTGATCTGAAAAAGTTTGTATAATTAATATTTAAGTTTAATTTAATTATACAAGGATACCAAACTATTATTGTATATATAATGTTAATATATTGCAAAAATCAGTTATGGGATAAAATTAACTGTATAGGATAATTCCTTGACAATATATAGGTTAAAAGATATAGTAATATTTATGAACAAAAACAAACTTATACTGTCATTTATGGTATTAAAATTAGAAATGGGAGAATTAAAAGTATGAAAATGGTGACAATCTTAATTCCAGCTTATAATGAGGAAGAGGTTCTTGAAAAACTTTATGATAGACTTACAGAGGTAATTGCTTCAATTAAGAACTATGAATTTGAAATTCTATTTGTAAATGATGGAAGCAAAGATGATACTATTAATATAATAAAAAATTATAGGGAAAGAGATAAACGAATATCTTACGTAAGCTTATCACGTAATTTTGGAAAAGAAACTGCAATGATTGCAGGACTTGACTATGCAAAAGGAGATGCAGTTGTAATAATAGATGCGGATTTACAGGATCCTCCTGAGTTAATTCCTGAAATGATAAAATATTGGGAAGATGGATATGATGATATTTATGCAAAGAGAAGAGACAGAGATGGAGAAACTTGGTTTAAAAAGTGGAGTTCAAAGACATTTTATAGAATTCTTCAGGGAATGACTAAAATTCCAATTCAAAAGGATACCGGGGATTTTAGACTCTTAGATAGAAGATGTGTTGAAGCACTAAAAAAATTGCGAGAAACTCAAAGATACACAAAGGGAATGTTCAGTTGGATTGGATATAATAAAAAGGAAATATTATTCGATCGTGATCCTAGAGCGGCAGGGAAAACAAAATGGAATTATTTTAAACTTATGGATTTAGCTATAGAGGGGATAACTTCCTTTACTACTTTTCCACTGAGAGTGTCCAGTTTTCTAGGCATAGGAATATCATTCTTAGCTTTTATTTATATGATTATAATAATAGTTAAAACATTGATATATGGAGAAGTAGTTCAAGGATATCCGTCTTTAATGGTGGTACTTTTGTTTCTTGGGGGAGCACAATTAATTTCCATAGGCATAATAGGGGAATATATTGGCAGGATATTTAATGAAACTAAAAGGAGACCATTGTACTTTATAGACGAATACAATAATGAAAAAGAGAAAAATAGTTAGTAAAGATGAGGTTATGTATTATTATGAATGTAGATAAATTAAAAGAAAGATATTTAAGAGAAGATATTATTGAAAAAATTTCTTATTTATTCTTTGGCGGACTTACTACTTTAGTAAATATAGTATCTTACTGGGCTTTAACAGCATTATTAGGATTTAATTATATTTATGCATCAATTATTGCATGGATTATTGCAGTGATTTTTGCTTTTATAACAAATAAATTATATGTATTTAAAAGTGAAAAGAAAGACTTTAAAAGTATAACAAAAGAAGCTATATCCTTTTTTACCTTTAGAATATTGACATTGGGACTTGACTTGGGCACTATGTTTTTAATGGTGCAAATAATTAAAACAAATGATATATTGGCAAAAATAGCAGCTAATGTATTAGTAATACTAGCAAATTATTTTGCCAGCAAATTAATCATTTTTAAAAAGTAACCTAAAGGAAAGGGATATTAAAACATGGAAAAAGTATGTGGATTTTTTAAGAGAAACCTATATATAATAGCAGCATTTATACTACCATTTATAATATTGACATTAGTATACATAAAAATGGACATGTCTCCCTTTGGTGGAAAATCTATATTGATTTCTGATATGAAGGGACAATATGTACATTTCTTTTCTTCTTATAGAGATATTTTACTTCAGGGAAAGAGTCTTTTATATTCATGGAATGCAGGAATGGGATTAAGTTTAATTGGATTAATTGCCTATTACCTTTCTAGTCCAATAACTTTTATTTTGTTGATTATTCCAAAGGAATATTTAACTGATGGTATATTATTAATGATAATGATAAAGATCAGTCTTAGTGGAAGCACTTTTGCGGCTTATATAAAATATAAATTTAAAAGAAATGATATAAGCATATTGATTTTTTCCATTTTTTATGCACTTATGTCTTATTCTATTGTATATTCATATAATCTTATGTGGCTAGATGGGGTATTTTTGCTTCCTATAGTATTAATTGGTGTTGAAAAGGTAATTAGAGAAAATAAATACATTTTTTTGATTATTACATATATATTATTGTTTATATCAAATTTTTATATTGGATATATGGATGCACTATTTTCATTTATATATTTTATAGCAATTTATTTTATAGAAAATGTAAAGTTTAGTTTTAGAGATTTTTTTAAGAAATTATACATGTACATATTGAGTTCTATTTTAGCTATAGGATGTACAGCTTTTCTTATGATTCCTACCTATTATTCACTAAAGGCAGGAGAAAGTCCTTTTATGAATAATCTACCTGGCTTAGGTATAAATTTTAATATTTTTGATTTATTTAGTAAATTGCTAATTGGATCTTATGATAGGCCCACAGATGGTTTGCCTAATATATTTTGTGGACTCTTAGTTATATTGATATTACCCTTATTTTATGTTAATTCCAAGATCAAATTGAGAGAAAAATTCATATATACAGCTTTGTTTTTAATTATGCTCATAAGTATGGAGAATAGTCTTATTAATGTAGTATGGCATGCTTTTCACATACCTAATTGTTTCCCCTACAGATATTCATTTTTAACTTCATTTATAATGATACTAATATCCTATAGAGTGTATATGAATTTTAAATATATAAAATTAAGTCAGTTATTTAAATCTTATATTTTTATAGGCTTTATTGTTGTTATAATACAAAAATTTGGATATAATTACTTAGATGTAAAGAGTTATTATTTAACTTTTATATTTTTAACAATTTACTTTTTGATCTTTGCTTTTAAAATAAATTACAGTAAGAAATATTCTAAAATTATTACCTTAATACTAATTTTAACTGTATTTTGTGAAATGTTTGCCAGTTCTTTAATGCTTTATAATTCTGTTAATAGAATGCTTGGGTTTTCAGATAAAAAAGACTATATTAATTATGTAAAGAACTATAAACCTATATTTGAAGATGTGCAAAATAAGGATAAGACTTTTTATAGAATGGAAAAAAATTTCTCTATGACTCATAATGATCCTCTTTCCCTTGAATATAATGGAATAGCAAGTTTTACATCCACAGCTAATCAAGGTCTTAATAATACTCTAAATAGTTTGGGGTTTTATGGTGCTGCCAGTTCTCAGGAGATGGAGTATAAAGGTGCAACTATAGTAACTGATTCTATTTTTGGAATTAAATATATAGTATCACAGGACAATATAAATAATTACTATAAAGAATATAAAAAATACCATAATGCAGCTGTATATGAAAATTCTTTTGCATTACCAATAGGATTTATGGTGAGTGATAGTGTATATAGTGTAAACTTTTCTAATAATTTCTTTGAAAATCAAAATGAAGTCTTAAATAAAATGGTGGGTAATAAAGATAAAGTAAGTTATTTTAATAGAATTAAAAATGTAAATATAAAATTAAACAATGTATCAATATCAAAAGAAAATGGTATGGAAATTTATACTAAAACAAATCCTAATATAGAAGGAAGTATAGAATATTCCTTTAATAGTGAGAAAGATTATCCTATATACATGTATTTAAATGGAATTCAGAACGGTGAATTAGCGCAGGTTTATCTAGATAATAAATTATTAGATAATAATTATATTCATTACTACTATAAATCTTATATTTTGGAAGCTGATAACAGTTATAAAGAATCAAATAAATCAAAAAATGTAAAAATTGTGTTAAAAAATAATAGGTTGCCATTAAAAGATAGTCTTTTTTATTACTTAGATATGAATAATACAGAAAAAGCTTTAGGGGAACTAAATAATAATTCATTTAATATTAAAGAATATGGAGAAAATTTAATAAAGGGAAATATAAATGTTACAGATAAAAAAGTATTATATACTTCTATTCCTTATGATTCAGGATGGAGTGTAAAAGTAGATGGAAAAAAAGCAGATATTAAGAAGTCCTTGAATGCATTTATATCGGTAGAATTGCAGGAAGGTAGTCATGAAATAGCTTTTGAATTTTTGCCTAAAGGATTTAAAGCAGGTGTTCTTATAAGTTTAATAAGTATTTTCATATTTATTGTTCTTATTCTATTGAGGCATATAAAGAAACGTAAAATTTAATCTAAAATTTTTATAAGGAGATAAAATGATTTAATATGGATAAAAAGTTAATAATAATTATAGTAACAACTGTATGCTTAATGGCTGCTTTTTTATATGGATATAATCTAGATAAAAAAAACCAAATGAAAGTTGTAAGTTTAAATAAATCTACAGAATTATATGATGAGAAAAAAGATATGAAATACAGTATTGACTCAATTAAATTTGAAAAGGGTATTGGAGAAATAAATGGATGGGCTATAGTAAATGGTATAGATTCCATAGATGTTAAACCCAGTGTCGTGTTAAGAAATGAAAATGATGATATGTATAAAATTAAAACAAGAATACAGAAGAGAAGAGATATCACTAAATTAATTACAAATGAAAATAAAAAATATGATAATTCTGGTATAACTTCTGAATTTTATATAAAAGATCTTCCTAAAAGACACAAATATCAAATAGGAATACAAATACAGATAAAAGAAGTCAAATATTTTATATGGACAAATAAAGATTTTTCTCTATAGATTATAATATTAAATTTAAGACAGGGGAACGAGATGATAAATAAATATATGGTAATTGGAAATAAAAAAAATGAATATTTAAATAAAATTTTAAGTATGGCACCTTTTTTTATTCTTTTAATCTCCATGATTATACTTCATAGATTTGAGAAAATGCAGCCCGGAGATGATTATTGGTTTCAACAGATACCACCTAAATATACTTTCTTTAAGTATGTAGAGTGGAGGTATTTTGATTGGTCTGGAAGAGTGAGTGTAGAAAGTGTACTTTATTTTATTTTTAAAGATAGTGGTGAGTTGTGGAAAATTATAAATCCTATAGTTATAACTATATTTGCCTATGCTATAAGCAGAATTGTCCTTGGCAGAAAAGAATATCAAGATAGAAAAAATATATTATTAAACTCTTACATATGCGTAGGATGGCTATTTATAAGTATGGCGGTACTTAAGGCATCTATATTTTGGATGACTGGATCAATTAATTATTTATGGCCAGTTACAGCAGGTCTGTTAGCTATCATCCCCTTTAGAGATGCATTAATGAAGGAATACAAAGGGAAAATAAGTATGGTATTATATTTATTGCCAGCAATATTTGCAGCTTTCGGACAGGAACAAACAACTCTTGTAATAGTAGCCTTTTCTACTCTTATAAATATTTATATATTTATAAGAGATAAAAAAATATATAAATATTTAATTTTTCAAAATGTTATTATGATAATAGGTGCGATAGTTATACTTTTAGCCCCTGGAAATTTCAATAGAAATCATATAGAAATGAATAACTGGCTGCCAAATTATCTGTTGTATAGTAAATGGGAAATTGGATTTTATGGTATTCAATGGCTATTTAATAATCTTTTAAATGATTGCAGAGTAATATTCATGTTGTTAATTGCAATAGTAAGTATAGCTTTATATAGAAAAAATAATAATAAAATAAGAAAGAAGATATCTGTATTAATACCTATAGCAGCTTGTATTTTGATAATTGTTGGAATTCTATTTTCCTTAAATAATGTTATACCAAAGCCAATAATTGAAAAAATAAATTTTCCGGCTGATTATAATATTATATGGAGTAATTTAAGTAATATTTTTTTTGATTTTAATCTGCCTTTTTCTTTATCAGTAAAATCAGCATTAAAATTTTTCCTATGGTCGGTTATAGTTGTTTTAATTCCATATTTTATACTTTATTTATATGATTTTAAAATAAAAGGATTTTATACAGCTTTAATCTATATAGCTGGAATCTGTACTGCTGTAGTCATGTTTTTATCTCCAACAATTTATGTATCTGGTCAAAGAACATTATTTGTACTTGCTACATTATTCTTTTTAACTTTTATTATTATATTAAAGGATCAAAAGTATTTATTAAAAAAACGATACTTGATATTATTTATAATAATACCAATAATTAAGTATATATTTATACTTGAATATTTAATACATATCAAATAAGATTTATCAGTTTTTTTAGAGTTGTTTAATAATGTATATGTGAACATTTTTAGATGACTTTTTATCTATTTTACCATGAAAAATAATAATTAAATCTAATTTTTTTAATTAAATTTTTGTATTTTAAGTTTAATGGATACTTATTTCTCTTGAGATAAACTGATTTATTAATTATTAACAAAAATTTTAAATCTGAGTATTCCAAAAAATAGACAAAAAATTTTCTTTGTTGTATAATAAGTTTGTTTGTTTTAACAATTGATAGGTAAGTAAGGAGGAATTTACATAATGAAGGGAATTATTTTGGCAGGAGGCTCTGGTACAAGATTATATCCTATAACAAAATCAGTATCAAAGCAGATACTTCCTATTTATGATAAACCAATGATATATTATCCGCTATCTGTATTGATGTTAGCTGGTATAACAGATATACTTATAATTTCAACACCAAGGGATATAAGTAATTTCAAAGAATTGTTAGAAGATGGAAGCCAATTTGGATTAAAATTAAGTTATGCTGTTCAGGATGAACCTAGAGGACTTGCAGATGCTTTTATAGTAGGAGAGAAATTTATAGGCAATGATAGAGTGGCATTAGTCCTTGGAGATAATGTTTTCTATGGGTATGGATTTACAGAGAGATTGAAGAGGGCTGCTTCAAGAGAAGTTGGGGCTACTATATTTGGATATCATGTAAGTAATCCAAAAGCTTTTGGTGTAGTGGAATTTGATGAAAATAACAATGTAATTTCTATAGAGGAAAAACCAGAAGAACCAAAATCCAATTATGCTGTGCCGGGACTATATTTTTATGATAACGATGTAGTTGAGATAGCTAAAAATATAAAACCTTCTGCTAGAGGGGAAATTGAAATAACTGCTGTTAATAATGAATACTTGAAAAGAGAAACTTTAAAAGTTGAATTATTTGGAAGAGGCATGGCTTGGCTTGACACAGGAACACATAGGGGCCTTTTAGATGCTTCTAATTTTGTAGAGGCTATACAGACGAGACAGGGACTTTTTGTGGCTTGCATAGAGGAAATTGCCTACAGAAATGGTTTGATAGATGCAAATCAAGTTAGAAAGTTAGCAGAACCTTTAATGAAAACAGAATATGGTAAATATTTAATTTCTTTAATTGAGGATAAATAGTAGGAGGAAAAGGATGAAAACATATTTAGTAACTGGTGGAGCTGGATTCATTGGATCAAATTTTGTACATTACATGCTTAACAAATATGAGGACATAAAATTAATAAATATAGATAAGCTTACATATGCTGGAAATTTAGAAAATTTAAAAGAAGTTGAAAATAATCCCAATTATACTTTTGTACAAGGGGACATATGTGATAAAGAAATTGTAGAAAAGATATTTGGGAAAAATGACATAGATTATGTAGTTAATTTTGCAGCAGAATCTCATGTAGACAGAAGTATAAGAGATCCGGAAATCTTTGTAAAGACAAATGTACTAGGTACTGTAAATCTGCTAAATATTGTAAAAGAATATTGGCAAACAGAAGATGGATTTAAAGAAGGAAAGAAATATCTTCAAGTATCCACAGATGAAGTATATGGATCATTAGGAGAAACTGGATATTTTACAGAAACTACTCCTTTAGATTCTCATAGTCCATATTCCTCCAGTAAAGCTGGAGCAGATTTGATGGTAAAGGCTTATTATGATACCTTTAAAATGCCAATAAATATAACAAGATGTTCTAATAATTATGGACCTTATCAATTTCCAGAAAAGTTGATTCCATTAATAGTTAACAATTGTTTGGCTAAAAGGGATTTACCTATTTATGGGGATGGATTAAACATAAGAGATTGGCTTTATGTAGAGGATCACTGTAAAGCCATTGATATGGTAATAAATTCAGGAAGACTTGGAGAAGTATATAATGTAGGCGGACATAATGAAAGAACAAATATTTATATTGTAAAGACTATAATAGAATATATTGGCAATAATATAGACAGTGCTGTAACAGAAAATTTAATAAAATATGTAGAAGACAGAAAAGGTCACGATAGAAGATACGGTATAGATCCAACTAAGATTCGTGAGGAATTGGGATGGGAACCAGAAACTACCTTTGAAGTAGGCATTAAGAAGACAATAAAATGGTACTTGGATAATAAAGAGTGGATGGATAATATAACATCAGGACAATACCAAAACTACTATGAAAAGATGTATGAAAATAACTAAGAGGTGAGTTTGATGGGAAAATTTAGCTTTCAGAAGACGGAAATTGAAGGAGTCTATATAATAGAGCCTCAGGTTTTTGGGGATAACAGAGGATATTTTATGGAAACTTACAATGAAGATGAGTTTAAATCAGCAGGTCTTGATATGACTTTTGTGCAAGATAATCAGTCTAAATCAAAAAAAGGTGTTTTAAGAGGATTACATTTTCAGACAGAACATTCTCAGGGAAAACTAGTTAGAGTAATAAGTGGTGAAGTTTTTGATGTAGCAGTAGATTTAAGAAAAGATTCTAAGACTTACGGTAAATGGGTTGGAGTAAAATTAAGTGATGAAAATAAAAAACAATTTTATATTCCAGAAGGCTTTGCTCATGGATTTCTAGTGCTTTCAGGGGAAGCGGAGTTTGTATATAAATGTACAGATTTATATCATCCAGAATTTGAGAGTGGAATTGCATGGAATGATCCAGAAGTGGGAATAGAGTGGCCAACTGAGGGAATTGAAGAATTGATATTCTCAGATAAAGATAAAAAGTGGAAGACTTTAAGTGAAAGAAAAATACAATTTTAGTTAAAAGTTTTAGGCTATACCGTATAATTTAAGGTATGCCTTTAATTTTTATCATGATAGTACAGGAGAGTTTTTATATGAAAAAGAATACATCTTTGACTAATTTATATGAGTTATTGTTTACAATTGTAGATATTATACTTGTAATTTTAGCAATCTATCTCTCATATATGATTAAATTTAATTTTAATCCTCCAAAATTTAATTATGATCCATTTATCATAACTGCACCCTTTACTATAATAATATATTTAATATTTATGTATGTTTATGGTTTGTCAGATTTAATTAAACAGTCCATAGGTGAAATTATTTATTCTGTGTTTCTAACAATAATAATGCTATGTATATCAACTATGGCAGTAACATTTTTTTTAAGAGCTTTTTCCTATCCAAGAATGGTTATTTTATATAGTTCTATTATTCAAATTATTTTACTTAGTTTATGGAAAGTGTTTGTATGGAAAATAAAGAGAACTATGTATGGCAAAAAAGATGTTATTATAGTAGGTGATGTAAATGCAGAACATGTAGCAAAAAAAATATTATTTAAGCAAAGCGATCTATATAACATAAAATATATTTGTCATCCTGATGTTAACAATTTATTTGATTTAATTAATAAAGTGGAGATTGTAATATTGTGTGATGATATTAAAGGAGCTTTGAAGGATAATATACTGGATAAATGCTTAGTTGAACAAAAAAGTATACTTATAGTACCTGCTATGAGTGATTTAGCATTGGTGGGATCAAAACTAAATAAAATTGATGATCTGCCACTACTTAGAGCAAAATCATTAAGTTTAACCGCAGAGGAAAAAGTCATAAAGAGAATATTAGATATTATTTTAACAGTTATTGGGATAGTTATTGCCTCTCCATTTATGATTATTGTAGCTATAAGTATAAAGTTGTCAGATGGAGGAAATGTATTTTATAAACAGGAGAGAGTTACGGAAGGTGGAAGAAACTTCAATGTTATAAAGTTTCGTTCTATGAAAATGAATGCAGAAAAGCTGTCTGGACCTGTACTTGCCACAGATAAAGACCCTAGAATTACAAGTATAGGCAGAATAATAAGAGCTACAAGAATGGATGAATTACCTCAATTGTTTAATATATTAGTAGGGGATATGAGTATTGTTGGACCAAGACCCGAAAGACCATTTTATGTCGATAAATTTGAAAAAGAAATACCAGATTACAAGTATAGAACTGTAGTAAAAGCAGGATTAACAGGACTTGCACAGGTACTTGGTAAATATAATACTACTCCCGAGGATAAAGTAAGGTATGATATTATGTATATAAAAAATTATTCTATTCTGCTAGATATAAAATTAATATTTCAGACTATTAAAATTATATTTCTCAAAGAAAGTACTGAAGGTGTTAGAGAAGAAATATCTTTATCAGAATTAATTAAAAATAAAAAATTAGATATTGAAATATATAAATAAGTTGAATAATAAATAAATATAAGCTAATATAATATTGATTTTATAAGATAAGAAAGGAGTGGTTGTGGGAAAAATAAGAATTTTGTATACTAAATAAAAATTATAATGATATAGGTGATTATATATATGTTTAGAGCTATTAAAAATTTATTTGAAAGTACACGTGAAATATTTGAATATAAAGAGTTGTTGAGTAATTTGACAATTAAAGAGTTGAAATTGAAATATAGAAATTCTATATTGGGATTTTTTTGGTCTTTTCTTAATCCTATTTTACTTATGTTGGTTTACACTTTTGCATTTACGTACATAATACCTCAGAATACTCCACACTATACGGTAAGTCTTCTTGCGGCATTATTACCATGGAACTTTTTTTCAGCAGCAGTGCAGGGGAGTACTAGTTCTATAGTATCTAACTCGAATTTAATTAAAAAAGTATACTTTCCAAGGGAAATAATTCCTTTGTCAATTATATTGTCTAATTTTGTTAATTTTATTATCACATTAACTATATTATTCGTTGCCATGGCAGTAGAGAATATAAAAATTGGATGGGTAGCACTTTTATATCCTGTAGTGTTAATATTATTACTTTGGCTGGCAATAGGATTATCCTATCTTCTCTCTGCATTAAATGTACTCTATAGAGATATATCTCATTTTGTAGAGATATTTTTTATGCTATGGTTATATTTAACACCGGTAATATATCCATTAGAGAGAGTTCAAAGTATTGCACAAATGGATCCAAGTAAAGCACAAATTATTAAAATTTGCTTTTTAATAAATCCCATGACGCTGGTGGTAGAAAGCTGTAGAAAATTATTACTGGAAAATAAACTGCCTAGTGCTTGGTATTTTATTGGTTTGATACTTATTAATATAATATTAATTCTAGTGGGAAATTCTATTTTTAGAAGAATAGAAAAAGTGTTTGCTGAAGAAATATAATAATTTGTTTAAAATTTTATAAAGAAAAAGGTGTTACATAAATTATGACTGTTATAGAATTTAAGAATGTTACTAAGTATTTTAATATATATCAGAATAAAAGTAACTCAATAAAAGAAAAATTTTTAAATAAAATTCTAAATAGAAACAAATTGCAAGTTAATAGAATGTATGTATTAAAAGATGCTTCTTATAAAATAGAAAAGGGGCAGACTGTAGGGATTATTGGTGAGAATGGTACAGGTAAAAGTACTAGTTTGAAATTGATTTCAAATATTTTAAAACCAAATTCTGGAGATATAATTGTTAATGGAAAAATATCATCTCTATTAGAAATAGGGGTTGGATTTCAGCCAGATCTATCTGGTAGAGAAAATGTCTATCTCTATGGATCAATACTTGGACTCAGTAAAACTGAAATTGAAGAAAGATATGATGGAATAGTTAAATTTGCAGAACTTGAAAAATTTATGGACACTCCTGTAAAAAATTATTCTTCAGGAATGTATATGAGACTTGCTTTTTCTGTGGCTGTAAGTGTTGATCCGGATATATTGCTAGTAGATGAGGTATTAGCAGTAGGAGACGCTAATTTTCAAAAAAAGTGCTTAGATAAAATAATGGAATTTAAAAAGCATGGCAAAACTATTGTATATGTTTCTCATGATATGAGTACTGTTCGAAGAATATGTGATAAAGTTATATTTATTAAGAGAGGTGGATATGTTTTAGAAGGAACTCCAGAACGTATGATAGGATTGTATATGAAATTAACTTATTCATCAGATGATCAGGAGAAGAAGGATCTAGATAAATATATTGAAAATAATAATATAGAACAGATTTCAGATGATTTTAATATTGAAATGCATGAAGCTAAGGAATTTATAAATGGGAATAGATCTGGAAATAGAGAACTTGAAATTACAAAATTGTATTTTTCAGATAAAGAGGGAAGACCTAGAAATTTTTATGGTACTGAAGAAGATATAAAAGTGAATATTGAATATAAAAAAAATAAAGATATAAAAAGTGCTGTATTAGTATTTGAGATTTATACGGAAGAAGGCTGGAAGATTATTCATCATAATTGTCAGCAAGATGGATTGGTAATTACTGATATAAAAGATAATAATGTAATCAGCTTTATAATAAATAATAATATTTTACTAAAATCTAAGTATTATTTTTCAATAGGATTATTTGATGAGACCTGTGAAAATGAATATGATTTCAGAGATAAACACTATTGGTTTTATGTACATGAAAGTAATATAAAAGAAGATGGTAAAATTAAAGTTAAATGCGATTGGCAATTATAAAGTATATGTGAAAGTGGTGTAGTTATGAAGGAACGAAGCGTTAGTTTTATTATTGTAAATTATAATGGTATACAACATTTAAAGGAATGTTTTGATACTATAAAAAAATTAGATTATCCAAAAGAAAAGATAGAATGCATCATGGTGGATAACGGCTCATCAGATGGATCAGTACAATTTATTGAAGAAAATTATTCTTATGTAAAGATAATAAAAAATGATTCAAATGAAGGTTTTGCTAAACCTAACAATGATGCGGCTAAAATTGCTACTGGAGATTATCTAGCGCTTATTAACAACGATATGAGAATAGATAAAGACTGGTTAAATGCCATGTTTAAGACTTTGGACGAAACTTCAGGAGATGAATCATATGCATGCGTTGGAAGCAAAATAATAAATTGGAATGGAACAAAATTAGATTTTGCTGGCGGCAGTATAAATTTTGCAGGATATGGATATCAATTTGATTATGGAATGGATGTAAAAGAAGCAGAACTAAAATATTCCGAAGATAGAGATATTCTCTTTGCATGTGGAGGAGCATTACTTATAGATAGAAATGTTTTCCTTAAAGTTGGTGGATTTGATGAAGATTATTTTGCATACTATGAAGATGTAGATCTTGGCTGGAGATTATGGATTCTTGGATACAAGGTAAGATTTTGTGCTAAGGCGAAATGTTATCATAAGCATAATGGAACTTCAAAAAAGTTTAATACCCATAAGATGAAAACTCTTTTTGAAAGAAATGCTTTGTATACTATATATAAAAATTATTCACAGGAAAATTTTGATATAGTACTATGTAATCTTTTTTTACTTATACAAAGAATACAAATGGATTTGAATATAAACGATGATTTATATGATATAACTAACAATAAAGATTTATATTTTGAAATTGATGAAAAGAAAGATAATTATTCCTCAATAGTTGCCATAAATAATTTAAGTAGTAATTTAGAAAGATTGAATAAAAAAAGGCAATTTATACAAGAAAATAGAAAGATTAAAGACACAGATATAAGTGAACTGTTGCCTAATCCTTTAATGCCATTTCCTGTTGAGTATTATCATGATTATAAATATTTGGATAAGTTTCAAAAAATGATAAATAATTACAATGTGGAAGAAAAGCTGAATACTAAATTTAAGAGAAAAATTCTTCTCATTTCTAATGAACCAATAGGCAAAAAAATGGCAGGGCCTGGTATTCGGTATTTAGAATTTGCTAAAGGACTGTGTAAAGATAATGATGTTGCCTTGGCTATTCCAAATAAAAGTAATTTTGATAAGAAATTTGAAGGTATAGAATTAGTAGAATATGAATTAGGTAAAGCTGATGCATTAATTAAAGCAGCTTGGGAAAGTGATATTATAATTTTACAGGGATTAATATTGGAATTGATTCAAGAATTGAAATCCATATGTAAGCAAAAAATACTTGTAGTAGATATATATGATCCTTTTGTTATAGAAATATTGGAGACCTATAAAAATAAGAATATAAATAACAGAGTATTGGCACATAATCAAAATCTAAGAATACAAAATGAACAGCTGCAGCTGGGAGATTATTTTATATGTGCAAATGACAAACAAATGGATATGTGGATAGGTATGCTGACGGCATTAAATAAAGTAAATCCATATGAATATGATATGTCACCTAAGTTAGAAAGGCTAATTGACTTAGTACCTTTTGGAATAAGTAATGAAGAACCAATACATACCAAAGATTCAATGAAAGAAAAGATACCTAATCTTAAAAAAGAAGACAAAATTCTTCTGTGGGGTGGGGGAATATGGAATTGGTTTGATCCTATTACACTTATTAAATCAGTATATGAAATATCAAAAAAGAGAACGGATATAAAATTATTTTTTATGGGTGTTAAACATCCTAATCCAGCAGTACCAGAAATGGAAGTGTGTGGTGAAGCTATAAAGCTTTCTGAAAAACTTGGAATAAAAGATAAGTATGTGTTCTTTAATATGGATTGGGTAGATTATTTAGAAAGACAAAATTTTCTTTTAGAATCCTTTGCAGGCGTAAGCTGTCATTTAGATAACTTAGAAACAAGATTTTCTTTTAGAACAAGAATATTAGACTATTTATGGGCTAGATTACCTATAATAGCTACCGAAGGTGATTATTTTGCTGATCTTATACAGCAAGAACAACTTGGAATTGTTGTAAAGTATAAAAACGTAGAAAGTTTAACTAATGCTATATTAAAGCTTGCGGACGACAAAGAATTTTTTAATCAATGTAAAAAAAATATAAATGTAGTTAGAGAAAAATATAAATGGAGTGTAGTAATGAAACCTTTAGTTGACTTTTGTAATGCTCCATTGAAAAAGAAAAATGCTAACGTTGCAAGCAATAGTAATTATATTATAGATTTAGAACAAAAAGTACAAGATTCAGTGGTAGGTCAATTAGTAACCGGTAGAAAGATAGGACAAAAATTTAGATGCAGGTATCCTAATTTTGCATCTATTGAAGTAAAAATAGCAACTTATGATAGAATTAATGACCATAAAATTATTTTTAAATTATACGATTTTAGTAACAATGAAGTATTAGTTGAAAAAGAATTAGAAGGTAAAAATTTAATTGATAATTCTTGGATTACTATTGAATTTAAACCTATAATTAATTCAGAAGGAAGAGAGTTTTACTTTTATTTTGAAGGATTAACTGATGAATACGATAATTGCATAACTATATGGAAAAATAAAAAAGAAGATTCATTTGGATCTATTTGGGAAAATAGTAGATTGCTTGAAGGGAGTTTGGTATATAGGACAAAATGCATTTATTCTGTAAAAGGAATTAATCCTAAGAATGGAATAATGCTATCGCCAATTGAATATGATGAATCGGATTTTGATGAAAATATAGAAGAATCTTTTGACTCATTAAAGAATAATTCTGATGGTAATGATTTAAATGAAATAATAATTAAAAAATTAAAAAGACTTGAACGATTAGAGAAAAAGGTAAAGGCTATGGAGAATTCTTTATCTAAGAAAGAATTAGACATAGACCGCCTATCAAGCTGGATGGAAAAGATAGATAAAAGGTTAAGAAGAATTAGTAAATTGAATATTTTTTCGTTATTTAGAAGAATATTTAAAAAATAAACTTATAGTAGAGAGGTCATAGTGGTGAAAAAAGTATTATTGATAAGTCCAGACACTATTGCAAAAAAAATGACTGGTCCAGCCATACGTTATTATAACTTTGCCAAGGAATTAAGTAAAACATTAGAAGTAGTATTATTTATACCAAATAAAAATACAGATTTTGATTTCAATGGAGAAAAGTTTAAAGTTATTAAGGGAAATCGAAATGAGCTTATAGAATCTTCTGAGACAGTTGATTCTATAGTACTGCAGGGAATAGCTTTTAGGTTATATCCTTTTTTAAAGAAAATAAAAACTCCCAAAGTAGTAGATATATATGATCCAATAACCCTTGAAAATCTGGAACTTAGAAAATTTATAGACTTTAAAGACAGATTAACTTACCATGAAACAGATCTGGATCTTATTCTTGAGCAGCTTTCACTAGGTGATTATTTTATTTGCTCCAGTGAAAAGCAGAAAGATTACTGGCTTGGAATGCTATCAGCTATAAATAGGGTAAATCCCGTTACTTATAGTGATAATATAAATATGGAAAAGTTAATTGGTGTTGTGCCTTTTGGATTGAATAATGAAGAACCCGTTAAGACAAAGCAAGTCCTAAAGGGAGTTTGGCCTAATATAGGCGAAAGTGATAAAGTAATAATATGGGGTGGAGGAATATGGAACTGGTTTGATCCTCTTACTCTCATTGAGGCCATGAATATAATCTGTAAAAAGAGAAAAGATATAAAATTATTTTTTATGGGTATAGGTCATCCAAGTATGAATTGTGATACTACTGTGGCAGAAGAATGTGTTGAAAGGTCTAAGACTTATGACTTGTACGATAAAAATATATTTTTTAACGATTGGGTTGAATATTCTCAAAGACAGAATTATTTGATGGAATCGGATTTAGGAGTAAGTACATATTTTAATAATTTGGAAACGAGATTTTCTTTCAGAACCAGAATATTAGACTATTTATGGTGTGAATTGCCGATGGTTTTAACAAAGGGAGACTATATGTCAGAACTTGTAGAGGATAAAAAACTAGGAGTTTGTCATGATGAAAAAAACTATAATCAATTAGCGGATATGATTTTAGATTTATTGGGAGATGAGGATGGATATAGAGAACTACAACAAAACATCAATGCTGTTAAGCAGCAATTTAAATGGGAAATTGTTGTGAAACCTCTTGAGAAATTTTGCAGTAATCCATATGTATCAAAGGATAAAATTGAAAAAGTGAAGATATTCTATAGACCTAATGGACTAATAAAATACTATCTTATTAGAATCAAGAGTAAAATTAAAAGAATTTTAAAGATATAAGGATATAGGGAATGTCTCGCTATGAATACCTATGCATTGAAAGACATTCCTTGTATTTATTCTATTATAAAAAAATATGTATTAATATATAATCTTTGAATATGTCATTAAATTTAATAAATAATTATTTTTTTTCAAACAGATCTTTTTTTTCGAAGAGTTTCTTTTCTATAATGTATTTGGGCCTGGCTTTAACTTCTCCATAAATTTTACCTATGTATTCACCAATAACTCCTAAACATAAAAGTTGTATTCCACCAATCATCCAAATAGAGCATATAAGGCTAGTCCAACCAATAATAGTTTTATCTAAAAATTTCATAATTAATGAATATATAAAAAATAATGTGCTGATGACAAAGATTGCAGTACCTATAGCTGTAATTATTCTTATAGGTTTTACACTAAAGGAAGTAATTCCATCAAAAGCAAAACTAAGCATTTTTTTAAATGGATATTTTGAGCTACCTGCAAATCTCTCATTTCTTTCATATACCACAATAGAGGATTTAAACCCTATAAGTGGAATAATACCCCTTAAAAAAAGATTTACTTCCTTGAATTCTGAAAGTGCTTCTAAGGTTCTTTTGCTCATTAGTCTATAGTCAGCATGATTAAAAATAATATCTACTCCTAAAGCTTTCATTAATTTATAAAAGCTTTCAGCTGTAAAACGTTTAAAAAAGGTATCTTTTTCCCGCTTTGAACGTACCCCATATACTATTTCATTTCCATTATAATATTCTTCTACAAACCTATCTATAACGTTTATATCATCTTGTAAATCTGCATCTAGAGATATTACCATATCTGAATATTCTTTAGCAGTCATTAATCCTGCCAGCAATGCATTTTGATGCCCTTTGTTTCTTGACAGTTTTAAACCTATGAATATGGTATTATTTCTATTTAAATCTTCTATTATGTTCCAGGTAGAATCCTTTGAGCCATCATCTACAAACAATATTTTACTATCTTTTGAAATATAGTCATCTAGAATCATTTTTTTAAATTTTTCATTTAATCTTTTTGCAGTTTCTCTCAAAACGACTTCTTCATTATAACAGGGAATTACTAAATATAATCTTTTATTTTTCATTTTCGTCCCTTCCTAAATATATAATGTACGAGAAATAAATATCTATTGTATTTATTTACCTGAATTGCTGTTTTTATTATACTTTAAATATTTAATTGTGTAAACTTAGGATAGAATTAAACTTGGTATATTGATATCTCTGATATATAATTTATGGGTTAATAGTTAACATATTTTAAATTATTATGTACATATATTTGGATAAATTGACTATTAGAAATATAGATGTTAATATAAATCTATTCGATGGCATAATAAGTTATGATAATTTATAACCTGAAAGTTGAGATAATAAATATATATTTGAATGGCAGTAAAATTGTAAATAAAATTTTTATCATAAGAATTACTTATTTATAGACATTCAAATTCATAACTAAATGTTGATACTTATGAATAACCTGAGTAACTTGATATAAAAAATCCAAATTTATATTTCAAGTTGTATGCTTATAGTTTTAATTTAAGTAATTTAATAAAATAATTGGGAGTAAACAATGCTAAAATGCGATTTAACCATAATTATAGTAAATTGGAATGCAAGAGAACTTTTAAAAAATTGTCTGGATTCTATATATAAGAATGTAAAAAATATAACTTTTGAAATAATAGTTGTAGATAATAATTCTACTGATGAAAGTTGTAAGATGCTTAAAGACAAATATATGGATAGAAAAGGATTTAAATTAATAGAAAATAGAGATAATAAAGGTTTTGCAGGAGCAAATAATCAAGGGATAGGAATTGCAAAAGGAGAGGCTATTCTGTTGTTAAATCCAGATACTATTATCAATGGAGATGTTATAGACAGAATTTATGAATATTTGATTAGTGAAGAAAATTTAGGTATAGCTGGCTGCAAGGTTTTAAATTCAGATGGAACCCTTCAGCTTGCCTGCAGAAGAATGGCTCCAAGACCTAAAGATGCATTTTTTAAGCTATTTGGAATAAGTAAACTTTTTAAAAAGAATAAAAGTCTTACCAGATATAATTTAACTCATGTTTCTGAAGATGAATTTTTAGATGTAGATTCTGTTTCAGGGTGTTTTCTCATGATTAAAAGAGAAGTTATTGATAAAATAGGGTTTTTAGATGAAACATTTTTTATGTATGGAGAAGAAATGGATTGGTGCATGAGGGCTAAGAAGGCTGGATATATAGTTAGATATTGTCCTGTAGGTACTATTATTCACTATAAAGGAGAAAGCAGCAAGCAGCTTGGAACAAAAGCCACCTATGAATTCTATAGAGCTATGATTATATTTTATAATAAGTATAATAAAGAAGATAATTTTTTTCTCTTTAATTGGATAGTGTATCTTGGAATATTCCTTTTAGGGTTAATTGCCATTATAAAAAATTTATTAACTCCAAATGGAAGAGTTGGAACAAAGGGTTGAAGCAAGTTCTAAAATTCAGGTTAAATAGTTGTAAAACATAAGAACAAGCAGGAGGATAAAATGTTAAATGATTGACATTTCTATAATTATTGTAAATTACAATACTAAAGATCTATTGAAAAATTGCATAGATTCAATCTTAAAAAATACATTTAATATAACCTACGAAGTAATTGTGGTAGATAATGCATCCAGTGATAATAGTGTTGATATGCTAAAAAGTGAATTTAAAGAGGTAAAGCTCATTGAAAGCAAAGTAAATGGAGGTTTTGCCTATGCTAATAATTTAGGTATAAAAATAAGCAAGGGAAGATACACCTTTTTACTGAATAGTGATACTATTATACTTAAGGATGTACTGGAAAAAATGGTTATATATATGGATAAAAATAAAGAGATAGGACTTTTAGGACCTAAACTTTTAAATGAAGATAGAACTCATCAGACTTCTATATCTGCTTTCCCCACTTTTAAAAGGGAAGTATATCATATATACAAGTTAAAAAACGTACTAAAGATACCCTTTATAAAGAATTTTTTTGTTAAGTTTGGAGGAAAATTGGGCTCAAAAGATTTAGAACAATATATGAAGAACTTTCAAAATATTGAGAGCCCGGAAAGAGTGCAGGTTCTAGTGGGAGCAGCACTGCTTATAAGAAGGGAAGTAATTGAGGATATTGGCATGCTGGATGAAAGATATTTCATGTACTATGAAGAAATAGACTTCTGCTATCAGGCCTGCAAAGCAGGGTGGCACAGGGTATATTATCCTTATGGAGAAATAGTACATCTTATTGGTCAGAGTAGTGAAAAAATAGGAGATGTAACTTTTTATGAAAGATATAGGAGTATGATTTTATATTTTAGAAAGAATTGTGGAAGATCAAAGGAGATATTAGTCAGAATAAACTTAGTTATTGCCTTATTATTTAGAATAATAGGTATGAGTTTTATGCAGATATTTAAATTCTCTAAATCTATAAGAGAAAACAGAAGAATATATATGAATACTATAAAAATGGCTGCAAACAATAGGGCAATTGAAACTAATCGATATTAAAGCAAGTTCTTAATTCAGGTGTGGATTCTTTTACCACATCTGAATTTTAGAACTGCGAATACATGGCTTACTTGGCGTTGAACTCCCACTTGAAGAAAAGTAGAGAGCCCAAATTTTAATTTGGTGCGAATCACTTTCACAGAGTGCAAGCAGAGAACCAAAATCTTCTTTTTGATTTTGTGTGAATCGCTGTACAGCGTGCGAGGGAGACTTACGCCAAGTTAATCAGGTGAAATTTTGGAAAGCAGTGTGATTATCTATGAGAAATAAAAACATGTTTATCTATTACATATTAATTGGATTAATTCTATTATATCCAATTATGCCTCAAGGATTGAATATAGGAAATATACATAAGATACCAGCTTTAGGGGATGTAATGCTATTTGTTCTTATATTGGCCTTCTTAGTTCATATTATAGTTTTTAGAAGGGAATTTATAAATAATTTATTGGATTTTTTTAAAGATTTTATGGGATTGTCATTTACAGTTCTCTTACTTATAATGATTATATCCATTTCCTATGCTACAGATAAAACCATTGCAATAACTGAAAGTGCAAGATTTTTGTCCTTTATTATATTGTATTTTATTATAAAATACAGTATAGATAGAGAGAAGGTAAAAGGTTTAATAAATTCATATGTGGTTATATTTACGGTTATAAATATATATGGAATATTTCAGAAGATAACAGGACATGGTCTTTTAAAGGGATATGCTATGGCAAATGGAGTTTTAAGAATCAATGGAACTTTTGATAATCCAAATACTTTCGCTGCTTTCTTAATCATAGGAATTTTCCCAGTGGTAATGTTTATAATTAGAAGCAAGTATGTATATCAGAGAATTGTTTATGGAATTTTACTAATAATGGCTCTATTTAACATTTATTTTACTGGTTCAAGGAACTCCTTTTTAGGTATATTAGTAGGTGGAGTAATACTGTCATTGGTATATAGTTTGTATTTTCTTATTGGATTAGGGGCTGTTGCAGTAATTGGCTTTGCAATACCTCAAGTGAGATCAAGAATTCTACAAATTGCTGTGGGAGATGAGGGAAGAATACAGATTTGGAGAACTGCCCTTAAAATGATCCAAGAACATCCTTTAAGGGGAATTGGCAATGGAAATTTTATTGAATTATATGACAGCTATGTAGCTAAATATAGATATTTGGTCTACAAAAATTATTCTCATTATCCCACACATAATTCTTATCTTAAAATAGAGTCTGAATTGGGGATAGTAGGTGGACTGTCATTTATTAGTATAATTGTAAATACCATCATTAAAATAAAGAAAGTTATAGTTAATATAGAAGATAAAAAAATAAATTTATTTTATGTTGGATTTTTTGCTTCAGCATCAGCTTTTTTATTTATGAATTTAATTGAAAATTTATTTTTTGTACCTACAGTAGTAGTGTATTTCTGGATATTTGTAGCAGCAGCAGATGGACTTTGTGATGAACAGCACTAAAATGGGTAAGATAGCTTTCCAAAACAATATCTCTTAAAGACGAAAAATAAAAATATTAAAAGACAAATATTTTCTAATTAACTACGGAGGAAAATTATGTTTTCTAAAATATTAGATTATCATGTATTTAATAAGAGTAAACTGGAGCTTATGAAATACATAAAGACCTTTAAAAAAGTGCATATCATATCAGGAAATCCTGAAGTGCTCTATAATGGATTATATGACAAATCAATATTTAAAGGCTGTAGTGAATATAACTCTATAATAATTCCGGATGGTATTGGTGTAGTTATAGCTTCTAAAATAGTTAAAAAATCAGTTAAAGAAAAAATTCCAGGCATTGAAGTTATGGATGAAATAATAAAGCATTGTGAGAGAGAGGGTAAAGGTATATATCTTCTTGGAGCAAAGCAGGAAATAATTGATGAATGTAAAATAAAACTTAAAGCTAAATATAATGCTTTGAGAATTGTGGGAAGTCATAATGGATACTTTGATATGAATAGCTGTGAAGATATATTGCAGGATATAAAAAATTCAAAACCTTATGCTATTTTTGTGGCTATGGGATGTCCTAGACAGGAAAAATTTATAAATATGTACATGGACAGTTTGCCTGCATCTGTATATATGGGAGTAGGGGGAAGCTTTGATGTAATTGCAGGTAAGGTAAACAGGGCTCCCAGATGGATGATAAAATTTGGATTGGAGTGGCTCTATAGGGTAGCTAAAGAGCCTTGGAGAATAAAGAGACTTGGATCTATTCCTAAACTTATATTGAAAGTTATATACAACAAATATATAATAAGAAAGGAATAAAATTCTATTTATTTTAAGTTGTATAATCAGTTATGAGTAAAATTTTTACAAGATAGATAGTATTGATTAACATAAATTTTAGGAGTTGGTAAGGATGAAAATATTAATAACTGGGGCTAATGGTCAGCTTGGAAGAGAGCTTCAAAAACAATATGCAGAAAAAGATGTTGAGATTATTCCAACAGATGTAAAAGATCTGGATATAACAGATGTAAATGAGGTAAATGAATTTGTAAAAGAACATAAACCAAATGTAATTATAAATTGTGCAGCACATACACAGGTGGATAAATGTGAGGAACAATTGGATTTAGCCTATAAAATAAATGCTGTAGGTCCTAAAAATTTAGCTTCAGCAGCTTTTTCCATAGGAGCTGAAATTGTTCAGGTTTCTACTGATTATGTGTTTAATGGAAATGGAAATACTGAGCTTACTGAATTTGATACTACAGATCCTCAAACGGTGTATGGAAAAACTAAATTAGATGGAGAAAACTTTGTAAAAACTTTAAATCCCAAATATTATATTGTAAGAACTGCATGGTTATATGGAGATGGAAATAATTTTGTAAAGACTATGATAAAATTAAGTGAAAATCATAATGAATTAAAGGTTGTAAATGATCAGATAGGAACACCTACCAGCACTGTAGATTTAGCTAGTGTAATAATAAAACTTATAGATGAAAAAAATTATGGACTATTCCATTGTACCTGCAAAGGTGTATGTTCTTGGTATGATTTTGCTAAAGAAATATTCAGGCTGAAGAATATTGATATAAATGTTATTCCATGTACTACAGAGGAATTCCCAAGACCTGCAAAGAGGCCTAAATATTCTGTGCTTAGAAATTACATGTTGGAAATTACAACTGGAGATATAACAAAAACATGGCAGGAGTCACTAAAAGAGTATATAGAAAATCTGGATATGTAATTACTAATTAGGAACTCGTACTTTAAAGGTGCGAGTTTTATTAAATGATATATTAGTTCATAATATAAACAGAGTTTAAGGTATTATCTGTAATTATAGATTAGATAAATTTAAGCTCATATATAAATTTTTCAGGAAAGGTAGTTAAATGAATAGAGTAGCTAAAAATTTTTTACTTACGATTTCTTCAAGTTTGATATCTCAGGTTATAGTGTTTTTTACAGGTACTTATTATGCCACTAAAATAGGAGCTTCTTATTTTGGTACAGTGAATACGGTTCAGGCAATGATATTGTATTTTACTATGGTAGTACTTTTTGGCCTTCAAACCTATGGAACCAGAGAAATTGCAAAGGACAGAGAAAATATAAAACAGGTAGTGGGTGATATACTTATCTTTAGATTTATATTATTTATTTTAAGCTTTGCAGTTATAGTTATTATATCTTCGGCCTTTGAAAATAATATAAATTCTATAAAAACTTTATTTATATTGTATGGACTAACACTACTTCCTACTGCTATGAATATTGACTGGGTATTTAATGGAATACAGGAAATGAAATACAATGCTGTTTATAATATCATTAAAAATATAATTCCATTTATTTTAATATATATCTTTTTAAGAGAAAAGAGCCAAGTTTATTATATACCCCTATTTACTTTTATAGCATTATTTATTGGAACCATATATCAGGGATACATATATTTTTTTAAGAAAAGATTTACTTTAAGTATTAATCTAAATAAGAAGAAATTTATTTCCTATGTAAATTTTGGACTTCCATTTTTAATTTCAGGAATACTTGCCATGATAAATACTAATGTGGATAGAATAATAATAATGTTCACTAGGGGAAGTGAAGAAGCAGGGATATATGGATCAGCTTATTATATAATTCTATTTTTAATAAATATTGAAACCATGATTTTTACACCTATATTTCCACTTATTATAAATTATTTTAACAATAATGACAGAGAGAATTTAAAAAAGCTTATGAATAATACCTCAAAGATAATAACTGCTTTTATTATGCCCGTTGTAATAGGAGGAATTCTTCTTTCAAAGGATATAATAGTGCTGCTCTTTGATAAAAGTTTTATAGGTGCTTATTCACCATTTATTATATTATTATTATATGCTTTAATACTTTTTTTTAGAGAAATATATGGTTGGGGATTGAACGCCTGTGGTATGGAGAAAAAATATTTAAAGACCGTTACTATATCAGCCTTAGTAAATTTAATATTGAATTTAATATTTACTCCTAGATATGGTATGAATATGGCTGCTGCAATAACTGTGCTATCAGAAATAATAAATATAGTGATGATGAGGTATTATGCTAAAAGAATTATAATAGTTTCAAACTATATTAATATAATAAAATCTTTATTTCCTTGTTTTATAATGGCTATTGTAATAATTATTTTAAAATATTTTAATATAAATATAGTTTTTACCATAATTTTAAGTGCCATATTTTACAGTATATTTATAATTATAACGAAGTATATAACATTACAGGAAGTAAGGCGTATTTTAATTGGAAAGAACGGCGGTGTGTAATAAGTGAGATATTATGTATTATATCCAAAGGCTGAAAATGTACACCTAATAAAAGATGTAGGAATGATTGCTTACAAATTACATAAACTCTATGGATATAATTCCTATATAGCTAGCTATAACAATGATAAGTATTATTACCTAGACGAAGAAGTAAAAGGAATTAAAATGGACTTTATTCAGAAGAAAAATAAAAATTTAATAAATATATTTAAATATTTGAGTGAAAATTCTAAAAATATAGATGTACTTCAAATATTTCACATGACTTTTAATTCTGTAGTTTATGCTTTATTATATAAATTTTTTAATAGGCGCGGTATAATATTTTTAAAACTTGATTGTACAGAATTAATTTTGCAGAAGATAAAGAATATGAAATCTATTGAAAGAATATTTTTTAACTTTTTCCTTAGCAGTGTAGATATTATAGGAGTGGAGCAGGAATATATATTTGACAGGTTAAAATACTTGATTGGTAAACATAGCAATAAATTAATTAATGTACCCAATGGTATTGATTTTGAAGCTGACTATTTTAAAAAGGATATAAATTTTAAGGATAAAGAAAATATAATCTTGAATGTGGGCAGAATTGGAAGCAGTGAAAAAGCTACAGACCTACTTATGAAGGCTTTTTCATTGATAGATGAGGAAATAAGAAAAGAATGGAAGCTCGTATTTGTAGGACCTGTAGAGGATTCTTTTAAAGAGACTATAGAAGATTTTTTTCAAAAATATCCCAATATAAAAGCTGATATAATATTTAAAGGTCCCATATTTAATAGAGAAGAATTATTCCAAGAATATAAAAAATCAAAAATATTCTGCCTCACTTCTGCTTATGAAAGTTTTGGAATAGCATTGATAGAGGCTATAGCTTGTGGCAATGTAATAGTTTCTACTAGAGTTGGAATAGCAGAAGAAATTGTAAAAGAGGGAAAAGGAGCAGTAGTTAATGTAGGAGATTATAAAGCTATAGCTGTTGAATTGAAAAAACTAATGACCAGTGATAATTTAGATAAATATTCTGAAGAAATGAAAAAATATTGTAAGAAACAGTATAATTGGGATAACATAGTTGAAAATTTACATTATAGAATAAATAATATAAGAGGAAAAAGATGATATGAATATAGATCCAAAAGTTTTTATAGTAATATTAAATTTTAATTCTTTTAAGGATACAAAAGAGTGCTTATTTAGCTTAAAACAATTAAAATATAGTAATCATGAAATAATAGTTGTAGATAATTCATCTACAGATGGCTCCTATGAAAAGTTGAAGAGAGAATTTAGTACATATAATATTATAAAATGTAATGAAAATTTAGGCTATGCCAGCGGAAACAATTTAGGAATTAAATATGCTTTAAAAAATAATGCCGAATATATCTGCATATTAAATAATGATGTAATAGTAGAAAGTGATTTTTTAGATAAAATAATTGAAATTATGGAAGAACATAAGGAGATAGGTGTAGCTGGACCTTGTATATGTAAATATAACAATAAAAATATTATACAAGCTATGGGGGCCAAAATAAATTTATATACAGGGCTTACTCAAGGAAAATATAAAAATTATAAATACAATGAAATTCCTAAAGAAAATTCTTTTGTCGATTATCTTGGAGGAGCCTGTTTTGTATGCAGAAGAGATGTATTTGAAGATATAGGATTAATACCTGAAAATTATTTCCTATTTTTTGAAGAAACAGAATTTTGTTATAGAGCAAGTGCTAAAGGATATAAATTGCTATGTGTATATGATAGTAAAATTTATCACAAAGGATCTTCCACTATATCTAAATATAGTGGATTGAGTTATTATTTTTTAAATAGAAACAGAGTAATTTTTATAAAAAGAAATGCTAATATGTTAGAGAAAACTGTATTTTCTATATATATTTTTATTGAGGTTATAGGGAGAATAATAATTAGAAGAGAACCTTTTAGCCTAATTAAAAATATTATACACGGATTTAAGGCCGATACAGAAAATATAGATATGGAAACGGTAAATAAATTTGTAAAGTAGTATAAATTTAAGCTGAATAATATCCATTTAAGTACACATAATAAAAAGAATAATAAATATAAAATTTCTAAAGGAGTGCAGTTGAATGGATTTTTATGATGTAGTAGAAAATAGAAAAAGTATAAAAAGATTTAAATCTACAGAAGTGAAAGATGATAAGCTTGGTAAAATGATTAATGCTGCAATGATGGCACCTTCTTGGAAAAATAAAACTTCTTATAAATTTGTTATAGTAGATGATGATTATAAGAAAAATATAATAGCTTCTGCTGTAAAAAATAGTTCTGATGAGGTTGAAAAAGCTATAAAAGAGGCACCCGTGGTAGCTTTAATTGTTGGAGAGCCAGAAGATTCTGGGAATATAGATGGAAAACCTTTATATTTAGTAGATAGTGCAATTGCTATGGAACATTTTATATTAGCAGCTTCTAATGAAGGCTATGGAACTTGTTGGATAGCTTCTTTTGATGAAAACACCATAAGAGATATATTAGATATACCAAATAACTTTAAAGTTGTAGCTTTGACACCAATTGGTGAAATAGCCGAAGAAAAACAGCATAACCCTGTAAAAAATGTAAATGAACATGTTTTTTTAAATAAATGGAATGTTCCTTTTAGTAAAAAGCATGAAAAGACTTTACTCAGATAGAAAAAATAAATCTTAATAAGAAACTATCTTACAATGGATATTGTGTTTTGTGAGATAGTTTTTTATTAATTATATGAAGCAAATAAATTACAATTCATATACACCTTAGTCATTCACTTTCTATTTTGTATAATTTTCTATACAAAATTTTTATTATATATGATAAAATATTATTCATGTAATAGTAATTTTATAATTTATTTATGAAAGTGGTGCTTAAAAAAATGTATGAAAATATGACAATAGGGGAATTTTCAAAAGTACTTTCCAGTAGTTCGCCAGTTCCAGGGGGTGGCGGCGCAGCAGCCCTAACAGCGGCATTAGCAGCTTCACTTACTTCTATGGTATTTAATCTTACTATAGGAAAAAAAGTATATGAAGATTATGATGATTCCATAAAAGAATTAATAAAAGAAAGTTTAGCAAAGATGGAAGAGGCAAAGGATGAATTTATTACATATATAGACAAAGATGGAGCAGCTTTTTTAGAAATTATTAATGCTTTTAAAATGCCTAAGGACACAGAAGAAGCAATACAGCTAAGAAGTAAGGCTATAGCTAAAGGTTATGAAAATGCTGCTAAAGTACCTATGGAGTTAATTGAAAAGACAAATAAAATATACGAGATGATATCTGTTGCCTGTGAATACGGAAATAAATTTGCAGTGTCAGATGCGGGATGTGCTGCTATACTTGCTCACTCAGTGATAGAGATAGCTGTATTAAATATAGGTATAAATCTATCTGGTATAAAAGATGAAGCTATAAAAAATAAATTGGAAGAAGAATCGCAAAAACTATTGCAGCAAAGTAAAAATAATAAAAATGATATAGTTTATGTGGTAAATAAGATTCTTGGAATATAATAATTTGAAGAATAGGAGAAAAGGACGAAACAATCCTTTTCTCAGTTGAAAGTGGAAAGTTTAAAAAAGTTCAAATATCAAAGTTAAAAGAACAAATTTAATTAGTTAAGAGTTAAAAATTAAGAATTAAGAGTTATTGGTGTTTTTTCTCCGCTATGCTGCGAAAAAAGCTTTAGAACTAAAAATTTAACATCTTTAAATGGCCATATATGTTTTTAGACCGATAGGCCGCTTTAGTACAATTAACTTAAGTGATAAACTTTTCAAAATACAACTATCCCATTCATTAATTCTGTTGATCTGACCGTAGGGTTATGTTTTCCTTAAAGCTAACTATAATAAATTTTATTTTGTCTGCTTGCACTCTGTACAGTGATTAACACCAAATTAAAATTTGAGCTTTCTACTTTTCTATAAAAAACAGCTATCTAAATATTACTACTCAGTCAACGTAAATTCATCATATTAATGTATCACTGCTAAACCATCGGGCTAACTGCCTCAAAACCTTTAATGAGCCAATTTTGCCTTTAAAGTTTATCCATATTAATTCTAAATTTTTCTGTAGTGTAACGGAAGAAAAATATCCATCACTCTCAACTCTCAACTTATTAGATGACTTTACTCCTATCACTTTCTCCTTATTTGATATTTGTTCTTTGAACTTTACACTTTGATGTTTGTTTCGTCTTTTCCCTCAAATATTCAATATAATTCTCAATGACATTGTTAAATCCATGGAAATAAAAATCATGGTAAATCATTTAAACTCTTAAATTCATATCCCTGACTTTTCCATTCTTTTATTAGAGAATCCAATATTTCTGTATTGGTTTTTGAAACTGCGTGTAATAAATATATGCCACCGGGATGGCTTCTTTTTAAAATAAGTTTTTTTGCATTTTCAGGATTAGGCTGATTATCTTTAAGCCAGTCTTTATAAGCTAGGCTCCAAAATATTGTCTTATATCCAAATTTACTTGTATAGGACAATGATAATTCACTATACCTTCCCATAGGTGGTCTGAAAAACTTATTCATATCATAACCAGTAGCTTCTTTGTAGGCTTCTTCAGTAGAAGTAAGTTCCCATTTAAATTTTTCTTCATCTGTAATAGTTGCCATGGAAGGATGAGTATTAGAGTGGTTGCATACTAAATTACCTTCATCTGCCATACGCTTTACTAATTCTTTATTTGAATTTATATAGGGCACTGTAACAAAAAAAGCAGCTTTTACATTGTTGACTTTCAATGTATCTAAAATTTTTGCCGTATAGCCATTTTCATATCCCTCATCAAAGGTTAAATATATATATTTATGATTTACATCTCCTACATAATAAGCTCTATATTTTTTTAACATATCTAAGCTGCAATCAGTTCTTGGAGTTTTTCCATCGGGTTCAGGTACAAAATACCAACTATTTTCCTTAGTACTTAAATTATCGGAAAATTTCTTAGCTGAAAAAATTTTATCTATACCATTATTTTTTACAATATCAACAGCGGATACATTATTACAAAAAGTTGCACATAATGCAATTATCAGTGTTGAAATAATAAATAGTTTTTTCATATTCTTTATCTCCTCGTTATATGTTATAATCTAGTATTGTAAGAATTTAAGATTTTTAGTCGATAATATTTTATGCATACTGGAGATAAATATACAATGGAAATAAGTACAATGCTGAAGGATTTTTTAGATAAAATTAATGAATTATACAATATAATTTTACAGCCAATAGATAATATCTATAAGAATATCTCAATTAATAAGTATAAGAAAAAAATGAATATGGATGAAAATCAGTATTTTTCAAGTATATATTATAGTTTTATTAGAAAAAATAGAGCAAAGGGAATTGTATATACTCCTGAAGAAATATCAAATTATATGATTTTAAACACTGTAAAAATTGAGGATATAATAGACAATCCATTTATAAAAATAATGGATCCAGCCTGTGGATGTGGAAATATTATAATTCCCTGCTATAAATATTTACTTAAACTTTATAAAGAAAATATAGATACTATAAATAAAAGTAATAATATTAACTTAAATAAAAAAAATCTAAATACTCATATAATAAAAAATAATCTATTCGGATTTGATATAGATAAAAATGCTATAAAAATATTATTAATAGATATATTTAGCGAAAGTAATTATATCTATCCTGATAATTTTATTCACCAGGATTTTTTAGTAGAAGATGTGCTCAAGAAGTTTAATGTAATTATAAGTAATCCTCCTTACATTGGTCAAAAGTCCATAGATAGAGATTATAGTTTAAAGCTAAAGAATTTATATAGGAAAGTTTATAAGGATAAAGGTGATATTTCTTATTGCTTTTTTCAAAAATCCATTTTGAATTTGGAAAAAGATGGAAAGATATCCTTTATAACTTCCAGATATTTTTTAGAGTCTCCCAGTGGAGAAGAACTTAGAAAAATATTTAAAGAACTATGTTCTATAGAAAAAATAGTGGATTTTTATGGTATAAGGCCTTTTAAACAAGTTGGTATAGATCCTGTTATAATATTTTTAGTTAATTCTCAGAATATGAAGAGAGACATAGAAATTATAAAACCCATTGGAGATATAAAGAAAAGTAAAAAATTATTTTATAATTCTATTTTTTTTAATGAAGGTAAATACTATAAAAAATTTTATATAAAAAAGAATGCTCTAAATAACAAGGGATGGATATTAAGAGATGAAATAGAAAGAAATATTATAAACAAGATAGAGAAGAACAGTTTCACTGCCTTGTCTAATATATGTTATAGTTATCAGGGAATAATTACAGGTTGTGATAGAGCTTTTATAGTAGATGATAAAACTGTAAAAAATGAAGATATTGAAAGGGATATATTAAAACCTTGGATAAAAAGCAGTTCTATAAATAAAGACAGTATAAATGAAAATTACAAATATATAATATATTCGGATAGTATTGATAGCAAAGAAAATTATCCTAGAGCATTAGATCATATATCCACCTATAAAGATAGGCTTTTAAACAGGAGAGAATGTAAAAAGGGCATAAGAAAATGGTATCATCTTCAATGGGGAAGAAACAAGAGTATTTTTGAGGGTGAAAAAATTATTTTCCCCTATAAATCTGAAAATAATAGATTTGCACTAGATAGAGGGAGCTTTTTTAGTGCAGATGTATATGCTTTAAAGCTTAGAGAAAATGTTCCTTTTACCTATGAATATCTTCTGTTCTTATTGAATAGTAGGATATATGAATTCTATTTTAAAACTTTTGGTAAAAAACTGGGAGAAAATTTATATGAATATTATCCTAATAATTTGATGAAACTTTGTATTCCAACTATGAGAGATGTTATGGAGGAGGACTATCTGTATAATATATTTAAATTTACAGAGAAGGAAATAGATATAATAGAAAAGCAGACCTGACTATAAACGTGAAGATCTGCTTTTGCACTATGGTTTTAAATTTAAAGTGATAAATAGTCCAATTACAGGGAAGTTAATAATTCATCTAAATCTGGAGAAAGTATAACAAATTGTGGTTGATTTAGATGGATTTAATTAATTACAAGTTACTTTATAAGGTCTTCTACATATTTTGGCAATACAAAAGCTGCTTTATGAATTTTTTTAGTATAGTATTTAGTATCTAAATCTTCGTATTTGTCAAGATTTACAGTTTCAGGATCATATTTCTTAGAACCTATGGTAAAGCTCCAATACCCTCCTGGATAGGTTGGTATAGCAGCCATAAAGAGTTTTGTAATTTTAAATATGGCCTTTGAATCATTAAAAACTTTTTTTACAACTTCTGGTAAGTAAAAAGGTGTTTCTGTTTGAGCTATAAATATTCCATCCTCTGTGAGACATTCTTTTATCTTTTCATAGAAGCTTCCACCAAATAGTCCTTCAGCTGCACCAAAAGGATCTGTTGAATCAACTATTATTACATCAAATTCATTTTTATGATCATTTACATATTTTATTCCATCGCCTATAAATATTTCACACCGAGGATTATCTAATTCACAACTTATTTCTGGTAAATATTTTTTACACTCTTCTACTACATCACCATCAATTTCACATAGTACGGCTTTTTCTACGGAAGGATGCTTTAATACTTCTCTTATAACGCCTCCGTCACCGCCGCCTACTACTAATACTTTTTTTGGATTTGGATGTGTAAAAAGTGGAATATGAGCCATCATCTCATGATATACAAATTCATCTTTTATAGTAGTCTGTATTATGCCATCCAGTACCAGCATTCTTCCGAAAAAGCGGGTATCCAGTATTGCTAAATCTTGATATTTGGTTTTTTTCCTTACTAGTGTTTCTTTGACTTTATAAGTCATAGCAGCATCTTCAATTTGAGCTTCTTTTATCCACATTTCCATATGTAAAATCCTGATTTTATAAAGTAATATAAATTTTATATACATTAAATCAGGATATTCACCTACCCTTCATATTTTATATTTATATTGGATTCTAACTTATTAGAGTTAGTTTTGGAATAGCATTAATATTATAACAATAAGTGAAAATTTCAGCAATATTTAATTGTAAAATCTAAACATTGTATTCAACTTCTAATTAGTTATTATAATATTCTATATTTTTTAACTATCTACTAATTGAGACCAATATATCTTTTTATTTTAAAATATTCACTAAAATAGTATTTACAGTAATAGATTTATTATTATAATAAAGAATAATTTATTATAAATTGTATAAAAAAATAAAAACTGTCAAAAATTAAAATGTAAAATAATTTATTACAAAAGAAGGAAAATAAAGAAAAGTATAGAATTAATTATATGTTTTGTATTTATAAAAATAATTATTGTAAAAACTTAGGGGGAGATTCAATGTATATAGAATTCTGTAAGAGTGAAGATAAACTAATTATTAAATTGACTGGTGAACTTGATCATCATAGTGCAGAAGAAGTAAGAAATAAAATTGATGATAGACTTGAAAGAACTGGATATAACAAAGTAATATTAGATTTTTCAAATGTAAATTTTATGGACAGTTCTGGTATAGGCGTAGTTATAGGAAGATATAAAAAGATTTCTATGAGAAAAGGACAAATATGTATAGCAAATGTGCAAGAATCTGTTAAAAGGGTATTTGAACTTTCTGGGATGTTTAAAATTATAAAGTTGTACAAAAGTGTACAAGAAGCTATTGAGGTAATATGAAACTTAAAGTATTATAACATAGATAGTGATATAAATATAAAGCGTAATTATTATTTTATACGGGGGGATTTTAATGTACGATAATATGATGAAAGTAGAATTTTTGAGCAAGTCTCAAAATGAAAGCTTTGCAAGAGTGGCAGTAGCAGCTTTTGCATCACAGCTGGATCCTACTATTGAAGAGATTACAGATATTAAAACTGCAGTTTCAGAAGCTGTTACCAATTCCATAATACATGGTTATAAGGATAAAAAGGATGGAATAGTAGAAATTACAGCAGAATTAAATAAAAATGAAATTACTATAATTATCGTTGATCATGGTTGTGGCATTGATGATATAGAACAAGCCAGAGAGCCACTATATACCTCAAGACCAGATCTTGAAAGATCAGGTATGGGATTCACTGTAATGGAAACCTTTATGGATAGTGTGGAGATAGAGTCAAGTAAGACTGGTACAAAGATACGTATGAAGAAAAAATTTAAGTCTTTAGATATAGATTAAAAAAACTAAGTTTTTATAATGAGAGGAGGGAAAGAGCGAATTTAGCTTATGGGTATGGTTAGAGATGCGATGAAAAAAGATAGTTATGATTATAATGAAAATGTAAAGCTTATTTCTGAGGCTCAAAAGGGAGATAAAAGTGCATTAAACAAGCTTGTAGAAAATAATTTGCCTCTGGTATCGGCTATAAGTAAAAAGTTTTTAAATAGGGGTTATGAATATGATGATATCTTTCAAATAGGTTGTTTAGGTCTCGTAAAGGCTGTAAATAATTTTGATTCAAAGTTTCAAGTTAAATTTTCTACTTATGCAGTACCTATGATAATAGGCGAAATTAAACGATTTTTAAGAGACGATGGTATAATTAAAGTGAGTAGAAGTATAAAAAATGCTGCAAGGAAAATTCATTATGATAAAGAGACTCTTACAAAAAAATTAAATAGGGATCCTACTATAGAAGAACTTTCAAAATTTTCTGGAATGAATGTAGAAGAAATATTATTTGCTACAGAATCTGCAAATAATCTTCAATATCTTTATGATGTCATTCATCAAGATGACGGTTCTCCAGTAATGCTTATAGATAAAATAAGTGAAAATGATGAGGAGGATTCTAAGGTAGTAGACAGAATAGCTTTAAAGGATGCATTAAATAATTTAGATAAAAAATCAAGACAGGTTATAATGCTCAGGTATTTTAAGGATAAGACACAAGTACAGGTTGCTAAGATGCTGGGAATAAGTCAAGTACAAGTATCTAGAATAGAAAAAAAGGTATTAAAGGTAATGAAGGAAAAACTTAGCGGATAGCGTGGAATAAACCACGCTATTTTTTATATAAATACATATTTGAGGGGTTAAAAATACATTAAATGCAGATAATATATTTATGAGGAATTTAAAGAAAAAGGTAATTATAGTTACAGACGGCGATAGAATTGCCAAAAAAGCTGTAGAAAAGGCTGCAAAAAATATTCACGGAAGATGTATTTCCATGTCAGCAGGAAATCCAACAAATTTAAAAGGAAGTGACATTATACGACTTATAAATATAGCTAAATATGATCCCGTAGTTATTATGGTAGATGATAGAGGAAATACAGGCAAGGGAAAAGGTGAAAAAGCTATGGAATATATTATCCATAGTGGTGAAGTTGAAGTAATGGGTATAGTAGCTGTAGCATCTAATACAAATGGAGGAAAAGGGGTAAGAGTAGATATATCAATAGATAAGTTCGGAAATATATATAGCTGTGCTGTGGATAAAAATGGAAATAAAATCAATAATAAAATTTTAAAGGGGGATACAGTTAACTCTTTAAATAGTTATCCAGACTTATTTGTAGTGGGAATAGGAGATCCTGGAAAAATGGATGATCTTGATAGTATATCCATAGGATCACCTGTAGTTACAAGGGCTTTACAGGAGATAATAAAAAAATATAGAAATGGTAATGGGATTTAACCACATTGCCATTTCTATATTAACTTAGTTATTAGGAGTATTTTTATTTACATTGGAATTTGTAGTTTCAGCATTATTATCAGTACCCTTATTTTCACCGGTATTCGATGAATTTCCATTTTGGGAATTAGAATTTTGATTTGTCTGTTGTGTAGTATTCCCGTTAGTATTATTTCTACTATTAGTTGAATTACCTGCATTCGTAGTATTTTTATTACCAGAAGTATTCTGTTTATCTGTACTATTAATAGTTCCATTATTATTAGTATTATTAGTACTATTAGTGTTTGTGGAATTAGTACTATTAGTATTATTATTATTTTTATCTTTTGATTTATCTTCTACAGGAGTATTAACATCATCCTTTTTAGTTTCTGGTGTACTAGGCTTTGAATATTCTGTAGGTGCTGTACCATCTAAGAATAATTCGCTGTATCCACCATTATTCATAAGTTTACCGTCAGCAGCATTTACATTATAATCTTCTATTCCTGCAGGCCTTTGCAGGTCTTTTACAGGTAAATTTTTTGTTGCCTCTTTCATAATTAATCCCCAGACTTTTGCGGAAGTAGAACTCCCTGCAGGAGGAGCAGATTGCTGGTTGTCATTTCCAATCCAAACAGCACCAGAATAATAGGGAGTAAGTCCACAGAACCATACATTTTTCCCTTTAGTACTAGTACCCGTTTTACCAGCAGCAGGCATATCACCAAAGTTTGCTGCAGTACCTGTTCCGCCTCTTGTTAGTGGACCTTTTAGTAAATCATACATTATATAGGCTGTCTGTGGAGAAATTACTTTCCTAGGTGATGCTGAATTTTCCAATACATTGTTACCATTTTTATCTACTACCTTTGTATAAAGTCTAGGGGGTATATATAGGCCGCTGTTACCAAAAGTACCATAGGCAGAAGCCATAGTAGTAGTGTTACTACCAGGATTTAATTCACCAAGAGATAAGGCGGCTATTGAACCTTTATCAATGGAACTTAATTGTAAACCAAATTTTTCTCCATAGGCAGCACCAGTAGATATACCTAATTTATCTTCAATTTTTACAGCAACAATATTAACGGAACGTTTTATAGCATCTCTTATGGTAGTAGGACCATTGTATTTATAATCGTCATTATTAGGTTGATAACCTGAATATTTGCTGGATACACTTGCAGACAGTGGACTATCTTCAACAATAGTAGCAGGAGTAATAAGTTTTTCTTCTAGGGCAGGAGCATAGACTGTAAGAGGTTTAATTGTTGAACCCACAGCTTGCTTAAAGTTTGAACCATAGGCCCTGTTATAGGAACCAATAGGTTGAGCTCCTCTTCCACCTACTAGAGCTTTGACTTCTCCGGTGCGATAATTTACTAAAGTAGCAGCAGCTTGGGGCTCAACTATGCCTCTACTATCTGTTCGTGATGTAAAACCAAAAGAAGCATCATTATTTAAAATAGTCTGTGTTGAATCCTGAAGATTTCTATCCATAGTGGTGTAGATTTTTAGTCCTCCATCACTTATTAAATTATTTACCTGTTCATCGGTATAGCTATACTGGGATTTTAAATCATTTTTAACCTGTTCTACTGCAGCAGATGAAAACCATTGATAGGTGTAAGTACTGGTGTTTTTAGTCTGATGGAATTTCAATTTGCCACTATCTAGATCATTTAGTGCATTTGAATAATCTGCATCATTTATATAATTATTGTCATGCATTTGCTGAAGTACCGTCTTTGTTCTGTTTATATAAATTGACGGATTCTTTTGAGCAGCAGGTGAAAATGGATAATAGGCAGAGGGACTTTGAGGAAGTCCTGCTATAAAAGCACATTCAATAAGATTTAAATCTTTTACATCCTTATCAAAATATTGCTTTGAGGCCGCTTGAACTCCATTAGCTTGACCACCAAGATATATAGCATTAACATAAGCCTCTAGTATTTCATTTTTAGTTAATTGCTTTTCAAGTTCAGTTGCCAGATAAGCTTCTTGAATTTTTCTTCTCCAGGATATCCTGTTTTGAAGAGAATCAGCTAAAAACATCCTTTGTTTTATAAGCTCCTGAGTTATGGTAGAAGCTCCTTGAATACCTCCTCTTTCCCTTAAAACTTTATTTTTTACGTTGATGAACATGGCTCCTATGATTCTCTTTACATCAATTCCTTTATGTTGGTAAAACCTTTGATCCTCTATACTTATAAATGCATTAGTTAAATTTTTTGGTACAGAATCCAAATTTATTATAGTTCTTTTTTGTGTGGTTATCACCGTATCCATAATTTGATTTTTATCATCATATAATACAGAGGGTTGATCTAAATTTAATATAGTTCCATTTACATCCAAGGCTGGAGCAGTTTTTATTATAGCTAAACCCATACCTAAAGCTGCTACAGAACCTATAACGATTGCACATAATAAAGTTATAAAAAATATTTTAAATGCCTTTAAAACTGGATTTTTTTTCTTATCTGTTTTTCTCTTATCTGTTTTTCTCTTATTTGTTTTTTTCTTTTTAGTAGTAGTAGCACCACTACCAGTGGTATTTGCCATAAAATATCCTCCTTAAACTACAACTAATGCCTTAATATTATAGCATAATATTAGCTGTTATTAAAATTACTCCATATTAAATTAAGTATTTTAATAGATTATTAATAAATTTATGTATAAAGTTTTATTTATTATATACCAAATACTGTAATTATTCCAGCTGAATTTCATACATATTTATAGTAGAACACAGAGGTCAATAAGATATTATACAAAAGCATATCGTTTAGTTGAAAACCTATAGTGGAGAGTTGAAAAGGACAAATATAAAAGTTTAAAGAACAGATTTAGTTAAGGTTAAGAGTTAAAAATTAATAATAAAGGATTATTTATTATTAAAATTATGTTTAATTATAAAAGATTTGTACTGTGAGGTGATTAAGATTAATACTAAGACTAAAATAAAAACATTAATTGTACTAATCGGTATATTAATTGTATTCAACATTTTTTTATATGAGTTAAATAAAGTAATAACCCCGGCTCTTTTAAATATCGCAGATGAGGAAATAAAAAAGAGAACAGTGGACATACTAAATAAGACTATTCTTGAGGAGTACAGTAATAAATTTGATTATGATAAAGTTATAAGAATTGAGAAAGATTCAGAGGGAAATATTATAATGCTGAGAGCTGATACATTAAAGATGAATCAAATTGCCTGTGATGTGGCAATAAGAAGTCAGGAAAAATTAAAAAATTCAGGAAATATATATATAAAAATTCCCATTGGATATATTTTTAAAAATAATATTATATCTAATTTTGGGCCAAAAGTTACTATAAAGGCAAATCCCATTGGCAGTATTGATACTGAATACTCATCAAAATTTCAAAGTCAGGGGATAAATCAGACTAAACACAGTATATACATAAATGTAAAGACAAGTGTCAGAGTGATTTTTCCAATGAATACGAATAGAATTGAAGTGAAAACTCAAATACCTTTAGCTGAGACTGTTATTGTAGGAAAGGTACCTGATACTGCACTGCAGTTTGACTTAAAGAATGCAGGTTTTGATTTACCTTAATACAATAGCCCTATCCATTGTATTTACAATAGATGGCTTATAGTATAAAATTATTTAATAAGCAAAGTATGGAGGAATATTACAGCACCACGAACCTGTATATAAATGTTATGAGATAAATATTTACTAATTAAGATGTGAAGGTGATAATATGATTTTAGGAAATATAGATGGAATAAGGAAATCTCTATTGGAGAAATTAGAAGAAATATATGAAATGAAGATTCCAAAATATAATATAATAACAGAAGAATTATCCTATACTATATGTTATGTAACGGGAATGATAAATAGAGAAGTAAGTGTAGTTATAGATAGGAGAGGAAATGTTGTAAGTGTGGCAATCGGTGATAGTTCTACAGTAGAGCTGCCTTTAATTGATGTAAAGGAAGGAAAACTTGCTGGAGTGAGAATAGTTCATACACATCCCGGCGGCAATTCAAGATTGTCCATGATAGATGTATCTGCACTTATAAAATTAAAGCTGGATTGTATAACAGCTGTTGGAGTAAAAGAGGGTAATATGACAGATATTACAGCAGGATTTTGCAGTGTACAGGGGGATCTACTGAAACCTGAAATAATTGGTCCTATGAGTATTAAGAAGGCTATGGAGTTAAACTTTATAGATAAGATTAAATATATACAGGATACAATAAAAATTGAAAATATAAAAGAAGACAATAGTGAAAGGGCAATTATAGTAGGCATAGAGAGCAAAGAAAGTCTTGAAGAACTAGAAGAACTTGCAAAAGCTTGTAATGTACAATGTCTTCACTCTGTACTTCAAAAGAAAGATAAGATAGATACAGCCTTCTATGTTGGCAGCGGAAAGGTAGAAGAGATAAATCTCATAAGACAAAGCTTATCAGCTAATCTAATAATTTTTGATGATGAACTTACAGGCTCTCAAGTGAGAAACTTGGAAGAAATTTTAGGAATAAAAGTAATTGACAGAACTACACTTATACTGGAAATATTTGCTACGAGAGCTAGAACTAAAGAGGCTAAAATTCAAGTGGAATTGGCTCAATTAAAATACAGATCCACAAGACTTATGGGACTTGGAAGTGTAATGTCCAGAACCGGCGGTGGAATAGGAACCAGGGGACCAGGAGAAAAGAAACTGGAAATTGATAGAAGGCGTATAAGAGAGAGGGTATATGATCTTACAAAAGAGCTGGAAAAGGTAAGAAGAAACAGAGAAACTCAAAGAGAAAAGCGAAGTAATCAAAACATACCTAAAATTTCCTTGGTGGGATATACAAATGCCGGAAAGTCAACACTTAGAAATAAACTTTGCAGTATGGCAGCACCTAATGATTCTGTAAAAAAGGAAAATGTATTTGAAGCGGATATGCTGTTTGCTACCTTGGATGTAACTACAAGGGCTATAGTTTTACCAGATAACAGGACCGCTACGCTAACAGATACGGTTGGATTTGTAAGAAAACTTCCTCATGATCTAGTAGAGGCATTTAAATCCACGCTAGAAGAAGTAATATATTCAGATTTACTTTTACATGTGATAGATACTTCTAATGAAAATGCCCTTGTACAAATTGAGGCAGTAGAAAAAGTTTTGGAGGAACTGGGAGCTGGTGATAAACCAGTTATATTGGTACTCAATAAAATAGATAAGGCCAGTAAAGAGGAAATTAACTGTATAAAAGATAAATATAGTAGTTTATATATAATAGAAATTTCCGCAAAAGATAATGTGAATTTAGATGCTCTATTAGAAAGTATATGTAATAATCTACCCAATAATTTAAAAAAGGTAGAATATATTATACCTTATAGTAATCAAAGTGAAGTAGCCTACCTTCATAGAAATTCCAAAATTGATGAAGAAAAATTTTTAGAAGAAGGTACAAAAATAGTTGCAGAAGTAGATGATATAACTTATAACAAGTACTTAAAATATAAAGTATAGCCTTTGAAAGGAATTTAACATGAAGATATATGCTGTAGATTTCAGTGAAGAAACACCTAAATATGCACAAATTTCAAAACATATAAAAAAATTGATAGATAAGGGAAAAATAAGAGATGGAGAAAAATTGCCTCCTATAAGAAAATTATCATCATTTTTAGGAGTAAATAATGATACCATTATAAATTCCTATAAAAAACTTCAGAGTGAAGGTTATGCTGTCCAAAAAATGGGCAGTGGTACCTACGCTAAAAAAAGGGAAGAAAGTAGAAAATTAAAAAGAGACTATGCTGAAACTTTTAAGAAGATGAAGGGTAAAGATTTAGATAATTATATAGATTTTGCAGGAGAAACTTCCTGTAATATATTTTTCTCAATAGACAATTTTAAAGAAGTAATTAATGAGGTAATAGACAGAGATGGTGTTAATGCATTAATCTATCAGGAAGCATTAGGTTTTGAGGGACTTAGAAAGAGTATAAGCAAATATTTTTGGAATAATAAATTAGCTATAGAAGATATTTTAATAGTTTCTGGGGCACAGCAGGGAATAGATATTGTATCAAAGGCAATGATTAACGTTAATGATAATGTAATAGTTGAAAAACCAACTTACAATGGAGCACTTTTTGTTTTTAAATGGAGAGGTGCCAATATTTTTGAAATAGATATGGAGAAAGATGGAGTAGGTCTGGAGGATTTTAAAGAAATATTGAAAAAGAATAGAATAAAATGTTTTTATACTATGAGTTATTTTCAAAATCCAACTGGAATGACCTATAGCAGAGAAAAAAAAGAAGAAATACTAAGCCTGGCAGAAAAATATGACTTTTACATAGTAGAAGATGATTACCTTTCTGAGCTGATTTACAGTCCGAATATAAAATATGAGAGCTTCAAGAGTTTGGATACAAATAACAGAGTTATATATATAAAAAGTTTTTCAAAAATATTTTTACCAGGTATCAGATTGGGATATCTAATTTCCCCTAAAGAAATTAAAGAACAAATAGAAAATTCCAAGGTAAATACAGATATATCTACTTCTAGTCTTATGCAAAGGGCTTTGGATTTATACATAAGAAAAGGTTATTGGAAAGATTATATAAATAATATAAAGTCCATGTATTTAAAAAGATATAATTATATGGAAAAGTGTATTAAAGATATTTTAAAAGATAAGGTGAGTTTTAATAGTCCCGGAGGCGGTTTTAATTTTTATCTTAAAATAAATGACCATATTCCTGTAACTTCAGATAGATTGTTTTATAAATGCAAAAGAAAAAAGGTACTTATTTCTCCAGGAGTTTTGTTCTATAGAGATAGAGATGATGGTGTAAAATATTTTAGACTAGGCTATTCACAGACACATGAAACTAAAATAAAAAAGGGAATAGAAATTATAGATAAAATACTTACCTTTGATAAAGATAATTAGGAACTAGGTGTTTTATATATGGAAAGTGATAGAATGGATAACGGATTAATAAATTTTAAATGGGATTATATTGACAGCTATACAGATGAGCAAATTTCGTATTTTTTATTTTTAGAGGGAAAATCTATTGAAGCCATAAGCAAAATAAGAAATATTGATAGAGTAACTGTACAAAAACACATTATTGAAGGGAAAATAAAATATAGATTCCTTGCAAAGAGTAAAAATCCAAAAGAACTTTTAGACAGCATTTCAAGGGCAGGAAAATATGACAAAACCTATCTTATATCTAATATGGACGAGAAAAATAAACAAGCATTATTGAATTATATAAGAGAAAAATACGTAGAACTGTATGGAAAAGATAAAGAAACTGCTATTTGGATTTTAGGAGAACTTAAAGATAGGAAGTCTAAGGATATACTTATAAAAGCTTCTGTACATAAGCACGTAAATGTTAGAAGAATGGCTGTTTCGGCTATGGGAAAAATAAAGGACAGTTCCTTTGAAAGTGCACTTTTAAGGGCACTGGAAGATATGAACCCTCAGGTGGTTTCCTATGCTATAAAAGCATTTATAAAGATCAATAGTAAAATTGCCCTTAATAGAATACAGGAAATAAAAAAGAGTACTGATAAAGATTATTTAAAGAGGTTGTGCGATGAATATATTAACAGTATATAATTTTGCAGATCCCTTAAGTTCTACTTCCACTTAGTAAGATTCATTGATATTTAGGAGAGATTTAAATGAGTTATTATACTATAAAAGATGAAACAAGTTTTCAATTTGAAGAGAAAAAATCAATTTTTATAAGTAATATTAAAAGAGTTTATACTGAAGAAGAGGCAAAAGAATTTGTACAAAGTATAAAGGCAAAATATAAAGATGCAAGGCATAATGTATATGCATATATTGTAGGTGAAAAATCTCAAATTCAGAGATACAGTGATGATGGAGAACCCCAGGGAACAGCAGGCATCCCAATACTTGAAGTCATAAAGAAAAATGGAATAACAGATGTAGCAATTGTAGTTACTAGATATTTTGGAGGAATTCTCCTTGGAACAGGAGGCCTTACAAGAGCCTATTCGAAAGGTGCAGCTTCTGCCATAAAAGAGGGTAAAATTGTACTTAAAGTTATGGGGAAGGCTCTTTCAGTTACTGTAAATTACGATCTTTTGGGAAAAATTCAGTATTTATGTGAGAAGAAAATGTGGCATATAGAGAATTTAGAGTACACTGATAAAGTCAAAATGACAATTTATTTTGAAGAGTCAATTTTAGAAGAAGCTAAAAAGACTTTTATTGAAGTTGCTTCTGGAGGTTGTGAGTTTTTTCAAGGTGAAAGCAAGTATTATTTTAAAATAGATAATAGGCTATTTCCATAACAAATTGATTTACATTTAACATAAAATATTTTTTATGTTATAATATTTAAAGTTTATTGGATATTTTTTAATTTAATAAAATTAATTAAAATGTGTACATAGCAATGTTAGGAGGTTTTTTTATGTCAGGACATTCAAAATGGCATAATATTCAAGCTAAAAAAGGTAAAGCAGATGCTCAAAGGGGTAAAATATTTACAAAAATAGGAAAAGAAATAGCTGTAGCATCTAAGGCTGGTTCTAATCCGGATACCAATGCAAAATTAAGGGATGTTATAGCTAAAGCAAAAGCTAATAATATGCCGCAAGATACAATTACAAGAGCAATAAAAAAAGGAGCAGGAGAATTAGAGGGAGTAAACTATGAAGAAATAGTTTATGAAGGCTATGGTCCAGCAGGTGTAGCAGTTATAGTAAATGTTTTAACAGATAATAAGAACAGAAGTGCAGGAAATGTTAGATATATATTTGACAGAAATGGTGGAAATCTAGGAGCAAATGGATGCGTATCCTTCATGTTTCAGAGAAAGGGCCAGATAATTATTGAAAGAAAAGATGGTCTTGATGAAGATGAGGTTATGATGGCTGCACTAGACGCTGGAGCAGAAGATTTTAATGCAGAGGAAGAAGCTTTTGAAATAACTACAGCTATGGAGGATTTCTCCCAGGTTAGAGAATCTCTTGAAGAAGCTGGTTATGAATTTGCCTCAGCAGAACTTACTATGATTCCAGACACATATACACAGCTTAACTTAGAGGATTCTGAAAAAGTTCAAAAATTAATAGACAAACTTGAAGATGATGACGATGTTCAAGACGTATACCACAATGCTGAATTCCCTGAGGAATTTGAAGGATAGGAGTTTTGCAGGTCCTTCAAGACCTATATAAATTTCAATTAAATAGGCCGTCTCAAAATGATTAAAAAACATCTTGAGGCGAGCCTCTTGTATTATATCTTTATTCTTGCCATAATTAGTAATTAGGGGCTTAAGAATACATATTTTAAATGTATTCTTAAGAAGATACATCTAGGACTTATTATCTTTATAATAAACTCCAAAATCACCATGGATAATGAAAGTTAAAAGCAGTAGAGAATATTTTTGCAAATTTGAAATATTGGTAAATTGGAAATCCTAAAGAAATCAATACAAGTAAAAGGGCATATTTTTTATATTTTGTTATGCAGTCATTTATTAATAGCAAAATGGCAATGCACAATATAATTGAAGGAACAAACATAGTTCTGCAACCTGATTCATACATGGTTGGTGAAAATATCATAAGAGATGTTGATGCATAGGCTGCCAAAATGAGCAGAACAACTGCAAGCCCTTTGATCTTAAAATTATATAGTGAGTAGGCTGCTATAATAGTAAAAATTAGAATAAGGCTCCAAAATGCCATAGCAATATAAGAGGTCTTTGAAAAGGTCAAAATTTCCCATTTAGCTTGGAAATTAAAAAATTGACTTATGTTACTTTTTACTGCTATAGATAATATAGCTACAATGAGAATAACCATAGAGATCAAATCTATAATCTTCTTTTTAGACTTGTTTACCAATAGAATAATTAGAAGTATCCAAGTTAAAATTAACAAAATCCCCATATGATTAATAAGGGCATCCATAATCCATCTATAACTGTACTCCAATCTTTGGTATGGTAGAATAGTTAGAAAGTCTGGTATTCGCGCTTTTACTTCATTAGTAAAACGTAAGCTATTCCCAGGTGAAAAATAATTTAGCAGAAAGCTGAAAAATACAACTATTGTCTCAATAATAAGGAATAATGACTTTTTTCTGCAAATGAAAAATATATATATTAAAAACAGTATACAAAAAACTAACAAAGTGGTTCCAACTTGTTCTTGGGAGCTTCCTGCAACAAATCCAAAAAATAGAGCTATTATTCGAAAAAACAAATGTGGATACCGTTTATTAATAGAATAATATAGTATGGGGTAAAAAGAGGCAATTCCAGCGGCTGTAATCCAAAGATAATTCATTGCACCTGTCACCCAAAAAGCCCCATCACACAAGGCACCAAAATTCATTCCAAAGGGTAATATAATGCAAAAAACTGCCATAATGTAATCTCGCTTATTGTTTCTATGTTTATTGAACAATTCATAGTATTTGTATAAAAAAAATGTAAGAATTCCATAATGAATTAAATTTGAGATTTTCCAAAAATATAGAGGTAAATACCCAAATATATAACAATAAGTTTCTGCAGCTAATCTTCCACTCCAAGTATCATAGCGGTATTTAAGCCATCCCAGCAAGTTGTATTTTTTAATTAAGATTGGAAAATTTGCATCGTCACCGCCTCCGCGATGAACATAATGAACCAATAGGGCAAATAAAGCAAGTCCTATAATAAATATTAAAAATAATATCAATTTTCTTTTTACGACTTTTTGGTTTATCATTCGTATACGCTACCTTTCTCAAATGCTTTTATATAATTTAGTTTTTTAATTATTCATTTTATTTTTTTAATTAAAAATATAGGTATAAGAATTACCATACAAAAGTTTATAGTTTTTAGTTATGTATTTAATAAACTACATTTGACTTTACTTAATATTACCATAATAAATAACTTATTCATAGCCAATTTTATACATTTTACAAGAAGCTCAACATTGATTCCTAGCATACTCCCATGTCCCATGCTTATGAATTGTTGAAAATAAATTTAAACAATCTTCATGTACATGGAACACTATTGTTCAATAAACATTAAAAACTGCATATAATATACCTTCAGAAAAAGTAATGTATGGTATGTATTTTTGTGGATTTTAAGAGAATTAGATAAAATGTACCCATACATTTTGAAAAAACATTAAATAAATTTATAATAGTTATTGTAAATAATGTAATAATTGAAAAGCAAAGATTTCAAATGTAGATTTGGGCCTAAATCTGTAACCAGTATCTTTGTAGATAAAGGGGAGGATTTTTAATATGAGTAAATATGAAATAAACAAAAACTTAGCTCAAATGCTAAAGGGTGGAGTAATAATGGATGTTGTAAATCCAGAGCAGGCAGTGATAGCAGAAAAAGCAGGAGCTTGTGCGGTTATGGCACTAGAAAGAGTACCTTCTGATATTAGAAAAGAAGGTGGAGTGGCAAGAATGTCTGATCCAAAGATGATAAAGGGAATACAGGAAGCTGTATCCATACCAGTAATGGCAAAGGTGAGAATAGGACATTTTGTGGAAGCACAAATATTACAACATCTATCTATAGATTTTGTTGATGAAAGTGAAGTATTGACTCCAGCAGATGAAGCTTATCACATTAATAAGTGGGATTTTAATGTTCCTTATGTCTGCGGTGCAAGAAACTTAGGAGAAGCCCTTAGGAGAATTGGTGAAGGTGCTGCTATGATAAGAACAAAGGGTGAAGCTGGTACAGGCAATGTAGTAGAAGCAGTAACTCATATGAGAACTATGATGGATGACATTAGAAAAGTAAAAAATGCACCAAAGGAAGAGCTTATGTCCATAGCTAAGGATTTTGCAGCTCCTTATGACTTAGTGGAATATGTGTGGGAAAATGGAAAACTTCCAGTAGTAAATTTTGCTGCCGGCGGAATTGCTACTCCAGCAGATGCAGCTCTTATGATGCAATTGGGAGCAGAAGGAGTATTTGTTGGTTCAGGAATATTTAAGTCTGAAAATCCAGAGGAGAGGGCAAAAGCTATTGTACTTGCTACTACTTACTATAATGATCCTAAAATACTTTCAGAAGTATCTGAAGGCCTTGGAGAAGCCATGCATGGTCTTGAATTAAATGAAATTAAAGACAGATATGCAGAAAGAGGCTGGTAGAGTATGAAAATTGGAATATTATCACTCCAGGGAGGCGTCATAGAACATATAGAACATATAAATTCCCTTAATCAGGAGACTGTAGAAGTAAAAAAACAGGAGGATTTAGAAGATGTAGATGGCATAATACTTCCTGGAGGAGAAAGTACAACTATTGGAAAACTCTTAAGGCGTACTGGACTTTTGGAGCCTTTAAGAGAAAAAATACTTAAGGGTTTACCCGTTTGGGGAACTTGTGCAGGTATGATACTTTTGGCTAAGAACGTAGAAAACTGGGAAGACAGCTATCTTAAGCTTATGAACATAAATGTAAGAAGAAATGCCTATGGTAGACAGAGGGACAGTTTTCAAACAGAAGAATTAATAGAAAAAGTATCTTCTAATAAGATACCTCTTGTTTTTATAAGAGCCCCATTTATAACAAAATTGGGTGAGGGTGTAGAAAAAATATATGAATTGGATGGAAATGTAGTGGCAGCAAGAGAAAACAATATGCTGGTAACATCCTTTCATCCTGAGTTAACAGATAATTTGGATTTTCATAGATATTTTTTAACTATGTGCAGAGAATAAAAATTAAATTTAATTTAAAAAACTTGTTGAAATTTATTTAACAATATGTTAATATAAAAACGTAGTCAAGTTGGATATTAGTAATTTTCGGCTTGATAGTAAATTAATATAATTATTGCGTGTTACTGATTCGATCAGGCATGAGCAATGGTAACTAATACAATTAAATATTTATTTGCAATAAAATTGAATGCTAAATTCTATTTTATAAAAGTAATCATTTATTTTAATTTTTATATTATATAGATATAAATTTAGAAATTTACTATATTGCAGATAAGTATTGTGTATTAGTAACTGTGCTCATGCCTTTTGTGTTTTGCAATAATAAATAATGAATTTCAAGGAGGAATTATTATGTTTAAAAAAGCTTTTGGTGTTTTACAACAAATTGGTAAGGCGTTAATGCTTCCAGTTGCAATTTTACCGGCAGCAGGATTGTTGCTTGCCTTTGGTACAATGTTTCAGGAGGAACAATTTTTAAATGCTGTACCAATATTAAATGTAGGATGGTTTCAGAGTCTTGCTATAGTAATGAGTCAGGCAGGAGGAATAATTTTTGATAATCTTGCTATATTATTTGCAGTGGGAGTTGCAGTGGGACTTGCTGATGGAGATGGTGTTGCAGGACTTGCAGCTATAGTTGGATTCCTTATAATGAACAAAACAATTGGAATTGTTGTGGGGATTACACCTAGTATGATAAATGCCTCTCATCCTGAGTATGCTATGGCTTTAGGTGTTCCAACACTTCAAATGGGCGTGTTTGGTGGTATTATAATAGGTATTATAGCTGCACAGGTATATAAGAAGTTCTTTAATATTGAATTGCCTTCATATCTCGGCTTTTTTGCAGGAAAGAGATTTGTCCCTATAGTTACGGCAGTGGCAGCAATTGTTGCAGGACTTGCCCTTACTGTAATCTGGCCTCCTATAGGAAATGCATTAAATATATTTTCACATAATATGATAGATTCAAATCGTACCCTAGCCGCACTTATATTTGGTATTATTGAAAGAGCACTAGTACCTTTTGGGCTTCATCACATATGGTACAATCCATTTTGGTATCAATTTGGGGAATATGTAAATAGAGCAGGTGAACTGGTAAATGGAGATCAGAAAATATTCTTTGCACAGTTAAAGGATGGAGTACCTTTTACAGCAGGTACCTTTACCACTGGTAAGTTCCCATTTATGATGTTTGGATTGCCAGCAGCAGCATTAGCTATTTATCACGAAGCAAAGCCGGAAAAAAAGGCCCTTGTAGGTGGCATTATGGCTTCAGCAGCATTAACTTCCTTTTTAACTGGTATTACAGAACCACTTGAATTTTCTTTCTTGTTTGTTGCTCCAGTATTATTTGGTATCCACTGTATATTTGCAGGACTTTCCTTCATGACAATGCAAATTTTAAATATTAAAATAGGTATGACTTTCTCTGGTGGTGTTATTGACTTCTTACTATTTGGAGTAATTCCCAACAGAACTGCCTGGTGGCTGGTAATCCCTGTAGGATTAGTATTTTCAGTAATATATTATTTTGGATTTAGATTTGCCATAAGAAAATGGAATCTTAAAACTCCAGGTCGTGAAGATGATTCTGAAGAAAATGCAGGTGGTTCAACGGTTCAAGGCACAGAACTTGCTTATGGTGTATTAAAAGCCCTTGGAGGAAAAGAAAATCTTCAAAATCTTGATGCCTGTATAACACGTTTACGTGTAATTGTTAAAGATATTAAAAATGTTGATAAGGATGGACTTAAAAAATTAGGTGCCGCAGGAGTTATGGAGGTTGGTAATAATATTCAGGCCATATTTGGACCTAAATCTGATCAGCTTAAGGGTCAGATAAAAGATATAATTAGTGGAAAAACACCAGTGCCCGTTGAGGAAAAAGAGACTGTAGAATCAACCAAAGTAGATTTAGATGATGTGTCCGATATAGTTTCTCCTTTAGATGGAAAGATAATAAATATTACAGAGGTTCCAGATGAGGTATTTTCACAGAAGATGATGGGAGATGGATTTGCCATTGAGCCATCCAACGGAGAAGTGGTTTCTCCTGTCAATGGTACTATAACTACTGTATTTCCAACTAAACATGCTGTAGGAATAACTGCTGAAGATGGTTTAGAACTTTTAGTTCACTTTGGTATGGATACTGTTACTTTAAAGGGAGAAGGCTTTACAGCCCTTGTAGAACAGGAGGCTAAAGTAAAGGCAGGTCAGCCTATATTAAAAGTTGACTTGGATTCGGTTAAAGACAAAGTTCCATCTATAATAACTCCTGTAGTATTCACAAATTTACCAGAAGGTAAAACTGTAGTAATAAATACAGGATCAGAAGTTAAACGTGGACAAAAAGGAATAGTTACAATTAAATAAATTCCTACACCCCAGGGGCCCAAATTTTAACAATTTCGCCTCTGGGGTGTAAATTTCTCTAAAGGCGCTTTAATTTTTTCAAAGGTACATGTTCTTAAATTACTGCATAATCTATATTAGCAGATTTTTTATTTGTAATAGTGGGGAAAAGGCTAAACAAACTATCAACTGTCCACTATCAACTTTCAACTAAGAAAAGTTAGATATATGCAATTATTTAAGGGGTGAATCCTATGATAGAAATAATAGTTCAATATATATTGCTAGTTGCTATAGTACTTGGAATTTCATATTTTGTATACTTACTTAGAGAAAATGACACTAAAATAAAAAATGATTATTATGGAATAACTTATAATATTTTAAGACTTGAAGAGGATGAATCTACAGAAGAAAATATAAAAAATATACTCAGGGCTATAAGTGAAGCAGTATTTTTTGTTGAAGAAAATTTTAAAACAGATTATAATGATGTAAAAGAAGAAAAGGCATTGATGATTTCCAGGGAGCTGATTGACAATTTCAATCTTAAAAGTACTATTAGTGATAATACCATTAAACGCATTATAAAACTAATATGTGCCATGTTGCCGGAAAATAAGTAAAATTTTCTTGATGAATTATTTATAATAGATTAAAATTTAATGTAAAATATAGAAAACCGAAATATTTCGGTTTTTTATATTTGTTAGATATTTTTAATTATATATTGAACTATAGATAAAATTTTCCTTAAATAAAGCTTTTGATAATATATAAATATAGGGAAAATATATATTATGTATATAAATATTTAACATTGATAATTTTAATTTTTATATGCTTAACATGGAGGCAAGAATAATATGAATTTAGAAAATAGAGAAAAACAGGATTATAATGTATTATCTCTTACATCACTTGAAAAATTAGAGCCAGTGAGAATAAGACCTGGTATGTATATAGGATCTACAGGAACAAAGGGATTACACCACTGTATATGGGAAATACTAGATAATTCTATAGATGAGATATCTAATGGCTTTGGTGATAAAGCCACTATAATATTGAATTCGGATAAAAGTGTAACTATCTCTGATAATGGAAGAGGAATACCAACGGGAATCCATCCTATAAAGAAAAAATCAGGGGTAGAGATGGTATATACAGAACTTCATACAGGAGGAAAGTTTGATAATAAGAATTATAAAACTTCAGGAGGGCTTCATGGTGTTGGTGCAGCTGTAGTTAATGCACTTTCTGAGTGGCTCGAAGTTAAAGTAAGTCAGAATGGGCATATATACAGGCAGAGATTTGAATATGCTTTTGATAAATCTCTTAATAAATATATGCCTGGTACTCCAGTGACAAAACTTGAAATTATGGGGAATACAGGGGAAACTGGCAGCAGTGTAACTTTTAAACCGGACAAGGAAGTTTTTAGTACTACAGATTTCAAATTTGAAGTAATAGATGAGAGGCTGCAGGAGCTGGCTTTTCAAAATAAAGGTATAACTTTAGAATTCATAGATAATAGAAAGAAAGAACCTATTACTAAGATATATCATTCTGATAGGGGACTTCTGGATTTTATAGATTATTTAAATGAAAGCAAGACACCTATTCATAAAAATCCAATTATATTTGAAGGGGAAAGAGAAATAAATAAAATATATATGCAGGCTGAAATATGTATGCAGTTTACTGATTCCACTACGGAGTATATAGCCAGTTATGTAAATAACATACCTACTACAGAGGCTGGAACTCATGAAACAGGATTTAAGACTGGAATGACAAGGGCCTTTAAGGAATGGGCGAAGAAATTAAATCTCCTTAAGGAAAAAGATAAGGAATTTGATGGTGATGATTTAAGAGAGGGAATGACCGCCATAATAAAAATAAAACTATCCAATCCAGTTTTTGAGGGGCAGACTAAGACAAAACTTGGCAATAGTGAAGCAAATACCATGATGAACGATCTTGCCTATACAAAGATCTCAGAGTGGATTGAAGACAATAGGGAACTAGCTGCATCCATTATAAATAATGCAATACAAGCCTTTTCCAGAAGAGAAAAAATAAAAAAAATAAATGAGGCAGAAAAGAAAAAGATAGGAAAAGGTGCGGCACCTTTAGCAGGCAAAATAGCAGCTTGTACGTTAAAGGATTCTTCACTAGCGGAGTTTATAATTGTGGAGGGAGATTCTGCTGGAGGAAGTGCAAAACAGGCAAGGGATAGAAGATTTCAGACAATTATGCCTTCCAAAGGTAAAATTATGAATACCGAAAAACAAAAACTAGAAAATGTCCTGGCCAGTGAAGAACTTAAAATTTTTACAGCTGCAGTGGGAACCGGAGTGCTGGATAATTACAGTGAAAGTAATTTAAAATACGATAAAATCATAATAATGAGTGATGCAGATGTGGATGGATATCATATAAGAACTCTTTGGATGACCTATATCTATAGATATATGAGACAACTCATCTCAAATGGACATCTGTATATTGCACTTCCACCTCTATATAAAGTATATAAAGAGACTAAAAATAAAGAAGTGGTTAAGTATGCCTATTCTGACGAGGAACTGGCACAGGTAAAAAAAGAAGTAGGAAGAGGTTCTTTGATTCAAAGATATAAGGGACTTGGAGAAATGAATCCAGATCAGCTTTGGGAAACTACTTTAAATCCTACTACCAGGACTCTTCAAAGGGTAACTATTGAAGATGCAGCTAAAGCAGAAAAAATGGTATCACTTTTAATGGGAGATGTAGTAGAGCCTAGAAAAAATTATATGTATAAGTATGCGGAATTTTAGAACTGTAAATGCATGGCTTACTTGGTGTCGACTCCCACTTGAAGAAAAGTAGAGAGCCCAAATTTTAATTTGGTGTGAGGACTGTACAGCGTGCAAGCAGAGAACCAAAATCTTCTTTTCGATTTTGTGTAGGGGTTGTATAGAGTGCGTGGGAGTCTTATGCCAAGTTAGTCAGGTTAAATTTTAATGGAGGTTGTAAATAAGTGGCTAGAAAAATAGATATACCGAAAGATAATAACATAATTAATGTTCCAATAGAAGAGGCTATGCCCGATAATTATTTACCTTATGCGGTGGAAGTGGCAAGAGATAGAGCACTTCCGGATGTACGGGATGGATTAAAACCCGTTCATAGAAGAATTTTATACGGCGCCTATATGATGAAGGCATTTCCTGATAAACCTTACTATAAATCTGCAAGAATAGTAGGAGATATTCTTGGAAAATATCATCCTCACGGAGATACTTCTGTATATGATGCCATGGTAATACTTGCTCAAAATTTTACCACTAGATATCCACTTATAGATGGACATGGAAACTGGGGAAGTCAGGATGGAGACAATGCTGCTGCCATGCGTTATACAGAAGCAAGACTTACACCAAATGCTCTAGAGATGCTTAGAGATATGGATAAAGATGTAGTAAATATGGTGGAAAACTATTCCGCTTCAGAACTTGAACCGGAAGTGCTGCCTGCAAGATATCCAAATCTTTTAGTAAATGGAGCCTTTGGTATTGCAGTAGGTCTTGCCACTAATATACCACCTCATAATTTGAAAGAAGTTATAGATGCAACTCTTTTATATATAGATAATAATGAAGTTACCACAAAAGAACTTATGGAACATATAAAGGGACCAGATCTTCCTACAGGAGGCATTATAATAGGTAAGGAATCTATGTTATCTGCCTACGAATCTGGTGAAGGTAAAGTTACTTTGAGGGCAAAAACCAGTATAGAACAATTGGAAAACGGAAGATATGGAATTGTTATAACAGAATTTCCATATAGAAGGAATAAAGCTAAACTATTGCAGAGCATCTCTGAGATGACGGGGGATAAAAAACATCAAAAAGTATTGGAAGGCATTGTAGATATAAGAGATGAATCTGACAGATCCGGTATAAGGGCTGTTATAGAATTTAAAAAGAGTATGTCTAAAGAAGAAGTGGAGAAGGTTTTAAAATATCTCTTCAAAAAGACAGAACTGCAGTGTAATATAAGTTTTAATATGGTGGCACTTGCTGGTGGTAAACCTCTAACCATGGGACTTAAAACTATTCTGAAGTACTATGTAAATCATCAAAAGGATGTAATTAAAAGAAGAACAAAAAGAGAACTGGAAATAGCAGAAAAAAGATTCCATATAGTACAGGGGTTTATAAGGGCCATAGACATAATGGATGATATAATTGCCACTATAAGGGCATCAAAATCAAAAAAAGATTCTATAGATAATCTTGTGAAAAAATTTCAGTTTACAGAAATTCAGGCCCAGGCTATAGTAGAACTTATGTTATATAGACTTACAGGCCTTGAAATAAAGACTTTTGAAAGAGAATATAGAGAATTGGAGAAGACAATTAAGAAACTGAAAAATATTCTTGAAAAGGAAAGAGAATTATTAAAGGTTATAAAGACAGAGATGAAAGCTATAAGAGAAAAATATGGGGATGAAAGACGTACAGAGATAATTGAGAATGAGGAAGAGGCAAAAATTGACCTAGAAGATCTTATAATTGTGGAGGATACTGTAGTTACTCTGTCTAAAGAAGGCTATATAAAGAGAATAGCTCAAAAAACCTATGCTAGATCCAATACCAATGTAGAAGATATAGAGTATAGAGAAGGAGATTGTAATAGGTTTTTATTCAATTCCAATACCACCCATACAATTATGTTTTTTACGGACCAAGGGAATATGTATCAGCTAAAGGGGATTTCCGTTCCAGAATATAAGTGGAAAGAAAAAGGAGAAAAATTGGATTCAATTATAAGAGGGCTGAATTTAGATAAAGAAAATATAATAAATGTATTTTCCATAGAAAACATTAATTCTCAAAAGGATATGATATTTATAACAGACAGAGGCTACATAAAAAAGACGGCTCTACATAAATTTGATTCTAATTACAGTAAAATTATGGCTTTAAAAATGAAAGGCAATGAAAAGCTTATCTTTGCTGAATTAGTAGATAAAAGCAGAGAAGAAAAATTCCTTAAAATTGAAACTGAATTAAATTTCAAATTTACTATAGAGGAGCCTGTAATTGAAGAATCAGAGAGGAACAGTCTTGGAAACAAATTGTTTAATCTCTCAGATAAGGATAGTATTATCAGTGTACATTTCAGCAATGAACATAATTTCAGCAGCTTTAAGGTAGCTGTAAACAGTGTTGGAAATATAAAAATAAACGAAAAAAGCAATTCAAATATAAAAGAATGTAATACGGATTCAGAAAGTACTCTCTTGTTCTTTACCAATAGAGGAAAGCTGTTGTATGTACCGGCTTTCTTGCTTCAAAATATAGATAAAGAAGGCATAAATATAGATAAAGTCAATGGAGATTTTGAGGAAGGTTCTGAAAAAATATTAAATGTAATTTCCGTAAAAGATTTTAAAGAGAATATAGATACATATTTCTTTACAGGAAATGGGTTGATAAAGAAAACTGCTTTAGAAGACTTTAAAACGGAGAATAGCAGTACTGTGGTCTATAAATTCCGAGGTGATGACATCCTGGTAAATGTTGAATTTATGGATAAAGAAAAGGATAATGATATTATAATAATTACTTTAAAAGGTATGGGTATAAGATTTTCTTCTCAGAATATAAGCCATATGGGGAGAATTGCATCAGGAGTAACTGGTATAAGTCTTGAGGAAGAAGATGAGGTACTAAAGGGATTTTTATGTAATGAAGTTTATAAATGTGTTGAAATAAAATCTAAAAATAAGGAAAAAAAGATTATACCTTTAGAAGATTTTAAAATTCAAAATAGAGCAGGAAGAGGCAAAAATATAATGCTCGTACTTATGGGTGATTATATAAAAGAAATAAAGGTAAAAAGGAGAGGTTGATATGACTGATGTTTTATTATTTATTGCAGAGGGATTTGAAGAAATAGAAGCTCTTACGGTAGTGGATATACTGAGAAGAGCAAATATTAAATGTGATACTTGTTCACTTCAGGGGAACTACGTTAAAGGAGCTCATGGAATTGAAGTAAAAGCCGATAAATCAATAGAAAAAATTGATAAAAATCAATACGGAGCAGTAGTTCTTCCTGGTGGTATGCCTGGAGCAAAAAATCTAAAGGAAAATAAAAAGGTTATAGAAATAGTACAAAGCTTTTATAATGATAATAAAATTGTATCTGCAATCTGTGCAGCTCCAATCGTTTTAAAAGAAGCTAATGTGCACAGAGGAAATAAAATAACATCTTATCCTTCTTTTAAAGAAGAATTGTTGGAGGCTGAATATTTGGAAAGCATAGTGACGGAAGATAAAAACCTGATTACCAGCAGAGGACCTGCTACTGCCATATATTTTGGATTAAAGCTGGCAGAAAAAATAGCAGGAAAAGATGCAGCAGATAAATTAAGAGAAGAAATGTTATTAAATTTTGTGGAAAAAAATAGATAACTTCACATGACTAACTTGGCGTAAGTCTCCAACTCTTTCAAGTGGGAGTTCAACGCCAAGTAAGCCATGCATTTGCAGTTCTAAAATTCAGATGGGGTAAAAGAATTCCCACCTGAATTAAGAACTTGCTTCAGTGGAGTCTCCAGATGTATTTCTCGAGCTTTTCTTAACCTGTTCTTTGAACTTTGATATTTTAACTTTCCACTGTCCACTATCAACTTTCAAATGAAAAAAGTTGTTTGGCACTTTTCTTCTATACAAAAACAACGGTGGTGATAATATGAAAAACTGCAAACTTGAAAATGGAATAGATCTAGTCTATGAACATAGAACAGGTAAACTTACATCTTTCTGTATAGGCTTTAATGCAGGAGCTCTTATGGAAGATAAAGAGGAGATGGGAATAGCCCATGTGGTAGAACATATGCTGTTTAAAGGCACAGATACTAGAAATGAATTTGAAATAAATAGACTATGTGATGATATATTTGGATTCAATAATGCCATGACTAATTTTCCCTATGCAATTTATTATGGAACTACTCTCTCAGAAGATTTTTATAGGGGATTTGACATATATTCCAACATAGTAAAAGATCCCTCTTTCCCAGAAAAAGGCTTTAAAGAAGAGATAGATGTAATATGTGAAGAATTAAAGGAATGGAAAGAGGACAATTTTCAATTTTGTGAAGATGAATTGCTGTATAATGCCTTTAAGTACAGAAGAATAAAGTACTGTATAATAGGAGATGAAAATCATATAAGAAGTTTTTCACTAGATAAAGTAAAAGATTTTTATAATAGATATTATAATCCTGATAATTGTGTTATAAGCGTGGTTTCTTCTCTCAAGTATGAAGAGGTATTAGATATAGTTCAAAATCTTATGGTCCATTGGAATAATGATAAAACTATTGTGAGGAATATATTATATGAAAAAAATTCTCCTGGTATATTTGTAAAAAAGAAAGCTGGAATTGAAGGTGCTAAAATACAGTTTTGTTTTCCAATAGATAAAGCAGAGGAAAGGGAAATAGCAGCTTTAAATATATTCAACAATAAATTTGGAAGAGGAACCAGCAGTATTTTATATGATGACATAAGAACTAAAAAGGGGCTGGCCTACGATGTGTTCAGCAGTATAAAAAATGAAAAGGGCATTAAACTCTTTACTATAGCAATGGGTACTTCTATATCTAATGTAAATAGAGCTGTAGAAATAATAAATGAACATTTAGATAAAATAGACAGCCTTAATTCTCTATTTTCCAGAGATTCAATAGATACAATAATTAAAAGTATAAAATTAAAAGAGGAACTACAATTGGAGAAATCCATAGAACTTTGTAAAACTCTAACTACCAATAAAATAATGCATAATAAATTTGATTTATTCAGTTCAGTTTATGATAAATATAGGAATATAGATTCCAGGGAAATTACAGCTGCAGCCAAAAAATTGCTAAAAAACCCTACAATTCAGATATTGACTTAGTTTAAGCCTACTGCATATTCATATTAAATTTTAGTACCATCTATAGTGTTTTTTATTTAATATATACTGATATATAACAACATATATTTTTATTAAATATACTTTTTTTACCCTAATCATGTTATAATTCAAATACACGAAATATTTGATTTATTATAGATATTCAGCTATAGTGCAGATTTTAATATATTTGAGTTATACATTGATTGGGTATCTATATAGTTTAAAATAAATATTTATTTGGTAGGGGATAAAATATGGTTAATATTTTGGAATTAATAAATAAAGCAGAACGTACAAATGAATTAACAAAAGCTGAAATAGTAGAGATTCTTAAGGATAATTCACATAATGAAGAACTATTTCGCTGTGCAGATAGAATAAGAAAGAAATATATGGGGGATGAGGTCCATTTACGAGGGCTTATAGAATTTTCAAATATATGTAAGAAAAATTGTCTCTACTGTGGCTTAAGATCCGGAAATAAAAATATAAAGAGATACAGGTTGATGCCAGATGAAATAATTGAACTGGCAAGAAAAGGGGCAGAATATGGATATAAGACCTTTGTACTTCAATCTGGTGAAGATGAATTCTATACAGTGGATAAGATGAAATATATTATAAGCAACATAAAAAAACTTGATGCAGCAGTAACAGTAAGTATAGGAGAAAAATCTTATGAAGAATATAAAGCCTACAGGGAAGCTGGTGCAGATAGATATCTTATAAGAATTGAAACTACGGATAAAGAATTATATGAAGCTATGGATCCTCTTATGAGCCATGAAAACAGAAAAAGATGTCTTAGGGATTTAAAGAAATTGGGATATGAAGTGGGAAGCGGCTGTCTTGTGGGACTGCCTAATCAGACCATTGAATCTCTGGCAGAGGATATACTGTTTTTTAAAGAGATAGGAGCGGATATGATTGGAATTGGACCTTTTATTCCAAATCAGGACACACCTTTAAAGGATGCCGCCGGGGGAGAATTCTATTTAAGCCTTAAAGTTATGGCCTTAACTAGAATTTTATTAAAGGATATAAATATACCTGCTACTACAGCTATGGAGTCTCTAGATAAAAATGGCAGGATAATAGCCCTTCAAAGTGGAGCAAATGTAGTAATGCCCAATATTACAGAGGGAGAATATAGAGAATTATATGCACTTTATCCAGGAAAAATCTGCGTCAATGACACACCAGCGCACTGCAGATCCTGCATTACGGGAAAAATAACAGCTATAGGAAGAACTATAAGCAAGGATAAGGGATTTAGAAATAGAGAGCGGGAAGAGGAAGTTTATATGAAGTAAAAGTATAAAGTTCAAAGAACAAATATCAAATGGGGAAAGTGATAGGAGTAAAGTTACCTAATAAGTGAAGAGTTAAGAGTTGAAAGTTAAGAGTGATGGAGATTTTTCTTCCGTTACACTACAGAAAAATTTAGAATTAAGAGATACAAACTTAAGAAGAGAATTTTGGCTCATTAAAGTTCTAGGGCGGTTAGCCCGGTGATTTAATAATAATATTATATTAATATGATGATTTTAATTTTATCTTCAGCAGTAAAATTTAGATATTTGTTTTTATCCCATCTGAATTTTAGAACTGCAAATGCATGTCTTACTTGGCGTTGAACTCCCACTTGAATCGTGTACAGAGTGCAAGCAGAGAACTAAAATCTTTTTTTGGTTTTATGTGAAGGCTGTATACAGTGCGTGGGAGACTTACGCCAAGTTAGTCAGGTGAAAACCTAAATAGCAAATGAATATAAATTTAACTGATATTTATAGAACTTGTTATCTATGGACGTACAAGATCTTAAAAAGTAGAGAACCCAAATTTTAATTTAGCGTGAGGACTGTACAGAGTGCATTAAGAATATTAAGTATGGTAATTATGGAATAAAACTCTAAGTTCTAAACAACTAGAATATGGTTAGACTTGGGTTTAAACATAGCCCTGCGGACAAAGAAATAGTGCTGAGATTGTTACATCTAAACTTAAAAAGAAAATTATACAGCTAGTTCATCTATTTTAGCCGACCTAACGGTCTAAAAACATATATTAACATCTATAATTGTAATTTATTAGTTTATAAGCTTTTTTCGTAGCACAGCGAAGAAAAAGCCTCACTAACTCTTAATTCTTAATTTTTAACTCTTAACTAAATAAATTTGATATTTGAACTTTGATATTTTAACTTTTTTTAGCTCTTAACTGTTTTTTTAACTCTCCACTTTCCACTATCAACTTTCCACTGAGAAAAGTTTCGCACTTTTCTCTGATTATAAATTTTCAAGTGACGGCATTATCACTATGTGGTATACTTTGAAAGTGTGATAATGAGGTGATACTTTAATGACGAGATGGATGCTTAAAAGAACCAGTGCAGATATTAAATATATAGCCAGGGAAGCGAATATAACTACTACTACAGCTAAGATATTGGCAAATAGAGGCATCAGTAGAATAGTTGATATAGAGAAATTTTTAAATGTTGAAGAGAAGGATATGTACAATCCATTATTTATGAAAGATATGGATAAGGGCACAGATATAATAAGAGAAAGTATTTTACAGGGGGAAAAAATAGTTATTTATGGTGATTACGATGCTGATGGTGTAACTAGCACTGTAATAATGTATAAGGCATTAAAAAGATGCGGTGCCAATGTAGAATATCATATACCAGATAGAGAAGCAGAAGGTTATGGTCTCAATAAGGATAGAATAAAGAGGCTTAAAGAACAGGGCTTTGACACCATATTAACCTGTGATAATGGAATTTCTGCCCTTGAAGAAATTGAACTGGCAAAGGAATTAAATTTCAAGGTAGTAATAACAGATCACCATGAACTGCCTTTCGTTGAGGATGAGCAGGGGAATAAGGAGTATGTGGTTCCAAAAGCAGATGCCATAATAAACCCGAAGCAGAAGGATTGTGATTATCCTTTTAAATTGCTGTGTGGTGCTGGTATAGCCTTTAAATTTGCAAAGGCATTGTTTAAAAAGATGAGAATAGATGAAAGTGAAGCTTATAATTATATAGAACTTGCCTGCATTGGAACTATATGCGATGTAGTTGACCTGGTAGATGAAAATAGAATTATTGCAAAACTTGGACTAAAGAGTTTAAGTAACAGCAGTAATATGGGTATAAATGCTCTTTTAGAAACTTTGGAAGTTAAAGACAAAAAAGTTGCTTCTTACACAGTGGGCTTTTTAATAGGTCCCTGCATCAATGCTACAGGTCGTTTGGAAACTGCGGATATATCTGTTCAGCTACTGATGACAGAAGATAAAAATGAAGCAGTTTCTCTTTCAAGAGAATTGGTTGCGCTAAATAAAAAAAGACAGGAAATGACCATAAAATGCGTAGATGAAATAATAAATAATATAGAAAATTCAGATATGCAATATGAAAAAGTTCTAGTAGTTTATAATGAAAAAGTTCATGAGAGTATAGCTGGAATAGTAGCAGGGAAAGTACGGGAAAAATTTAATTTACCTACTATAGTAATTACCAGTGGAAAAGAAATGCCAAAGGGTTCAGGCAGGTCTATTGAAGAATATAATTTATTTGAAGAGCTTATAAAGTGCAAGGATTTACTACATAAATTTGGGGGACATCCCATGGCTGCGGGATTGTCTATTAAAGAGGAAAATATAGAGATATTGAGGCAGAGATTAAATGATAATTGTACTTTAACTGAAGAGGATATAATACCTAAATTGAGATTGGAAAAGCAGGTTCCACTAGAAGAGATAAATGAAAATTTAGTTCAGGAGATAAACAGATTAGAGCCTTTTGGCAAGGGTAATGCATCTCCTCTATTAGGAGAAAAAAATGTGATTGTAAATAATATACAGCTGCTTGGAAAAGAAATTAAGAATACATTAAAGTTTCAAGCTATCTCAAGGAATCATAAAAAGAGGATAACTGGCATATGTTTTGGAAAGGTAGAAGAATTTCAAAAAATGCTTATGGATTCTTACAATATTTCCTTGGAACAGGTTTTATCCAGTAATGATGGTATAAAATTGGATTTGGTTTATGTACCCTTTATAAACGTATTTAGAGATAAAAAGTATTTGCAGATGAGAGTTGTGGATTTTAGAGCTTCAAAGTGCTAATATACTTATTTAAATTCTAGATTGATAAAATCAATAAAAATTTTTGAGGTGATTTTTTTGGAGAAACATAAAATAATTATGACTGGGGGAGGTTCGGCTGGTCATGTTACTCCTAATTTAGCTTTAATACCAAAGCTTTTAGCCTTAGGTTATGAGGTTCAGTATATAGGAACTAAGAATGGTATAGAGAAGGACATAATAAAAGGACAGAATATAAAATATCACGTTATATCCAGTGGTAAACTTAGAAGATATTTTGATATAAAAAATTTTTCTGATCCTTTTAGAGTTTTAGCCGGTGTAATTCAGGCCATAGGTATAATGAAAAAGGAAAGGCCAAACATAGTATTCTCAAAGGGTGGTTTTGTAACAGTACCAGTAGTAATAGCAGCTCATTTTTGTAAAGTGCCTGTAATAGCCCATGAATCTGATATCACTCCAGGTCTTGCCAATAGACTGGCAACTCCCTATTGTACCAAGGTATGTGTTACATTTCCAGAATCAATAAAAAACATAAAGGGAAATAAAGGAGTGCTTACAGGAACACCTATAAGAAAAGAACTGCTGGAAGGCAGTAAAATTAAAGGATTTACATTATGTAAATTTTCTGATGTAAATAAACCTGTATTATTTATTATTGGAGGAAGTCTTGGATCAAAGATAATAAACGATACTATAAGGAAATGCATTAATAATATTCTGCCAAAATACAATGTAATCCATATCTGTGGTAAGGGGAATTTAGATAAATCACTAGAGGGCAAAAGAGGATACAGGCAGTTTGAATATGTAAGTGAGGGACTTCCAGATCTAATGAATGCAGCGGATTTAGTAATATCAAGAGCTGGTGCTAATGTTATTTTTGAGCTTTTGGCTCTTAAAAAACCTAATATATTGATTCCACTTTCAAGAAAATCAAGCAGAGGGGATCAAATTTTAAATGCGGAATCATTTAGAAAGCATGGCTACAGTATAGTTATTGAGGAAGAAACACTAAATGATAAATTACTTATGGATAAACTAGAGGAACTTTACAGAGATAAACTAAAGTATATTAAAGCTATGAATGAAAGCCCTGTAAAGAATGGAGTTAACAATATAATCAGCATAATAGAAAAGTATTCTAAAAGGGCTTAAAGTTTCAATAGAACTTATAATTACTATTATATAAGCTTATAATAAATTTTATTTGGCAGGAGTTTTTATACTCCTGCCAAAAGATTTTTATGGAATAGGACTTTAAATCCTTTAATTTTATATAGGTTTTTTTAACCAGTCTAAAATAAATCATTCCATATATAATATATAAAATAATAAATCAATATTTATTTTGATAATTTTTTATCGATTTTTTATAATTAGATAGATATTTTTATCTGATTTTAAGATGTAAATATTCTCATTAGAATATTGAAATTATTGTGAAAAATGAAAGATGTGGTGTATAATAAAATTATAGAAAGGGGATGTGAGATATGGAATTAGAATTTTATGGTGCGGCTGGATGCGTTACAGGTTCCTGCCATATTTTAAGAGTAAGTAATAAGACTATACTGCTGGATTGTGGACTATATCAGGGAAAGGACGAAAAAGAAATAGGAAACGATGGATTTAATTTTGATCCTAAAAAAGTAGATTACGTAATATTATCACATGCCCATATTGATCATAGTGGAAGAATACCTTTGTTATATAAAAAAGGATTTAAAGGACAAGTGTTTTGTACTAATGCTACCAGAGATCTATGTAGTGCTATGCTTGTAGATAGTGGATATATTCAGGAAATGGAAGTTGAGTGGAAAAATAAAAAGAGAAGAAGACGTGGATTGGATGCAATAGAGCCTTTATATACTGCTAATATGGCAAGACTTTCAATGTATCTATTTACAGGCATACCTTACGGTACAACTATCGAAATCTTTGATGGATTTAAAATTAGATTCAGGGATTCAGGACATCTCTTGGGATCTGCTTTTGTAGAACTATTTATAAGGGAAGAAGAAAAGGATGAAGTAAAAATAGTATATACTGGAGATGTAGGCAATGTAAATATTCCTATTATGAGAGATCCTACAATATTGGACTACGCTGATTATCTCATAATGGAAACTACCTATGGAAATAGATTGCATGATAATTTAAACAGTCAATTACACAGATTGACGGATATAATAAAAGAAACTTTTGCAAGAGGTGGAAACGTTATTATACCTTCCTTTGCTGTAGGCAGGGTACAGGAAATTTTATATGAGCTCAGTAAACTGAGAAGAAATAGAGAATTAAATAATTTAATGATTTTTGTGGACAGCCCTCTTGCTGCTGAATCCACCAGAATATTTGAAAAATACAGTGAATGTTTTGATGAGGAAGCCAAAAGAGATTTTGCTAGTGGATATAATCCACTGAGATTTGAGGGAGTAATTTTTACTAATAGTATTGAGGACTCCTCTAAGATAAACAAAATTCAATCCGGTGCAGTTATCATTTCTGCCAGCGGTATGTGTGAGGCAGGAAGAATTAAACATCACCTTAAACATAATCTATGGAGAAAAGAATGTTCTATAGTATTTGTAGGTTATCAAGCAGAGGGTACTCTTGGAGGGAATATTTTAAGTGGCGCTAAAAAGGTAAAAATTTTTGGAGAGGAAATAGCAGTAAATGCTTCTATATACGATATTGAAGAATTATCAGGACATGCGGATAGAAATGGTCTCATTAAATGGATGGAAAGTTTCAGTAAAAAACCGGAAGAGATATTTTTGGTACATGGTGAAAAAGAAGCTGCAGAAAGTTTTTCGAATTTTGCAAAGGAAAAAGGGTATAATACAAAGATAATGAAATCTGGTGATATTATTCACATAAATGAAGGAATAAGCAGAAAAAAAATTAATAGTAACTCTAATCTAAAAAATCAGTTAATAAAATTATTGGATTCTATAGATAATATAGATGAAATAAATAAGGAACTTCTAATAGGTAAAATAAAAGATGTCATAAAGAAATTTAGATAAATTTACTATAATGTAAATTTTATTCTTGTAAAAGAGAAAAGGTAGTATTATAATTAAATTGTTAAATAATTATCAAATGTAATCAATAAACAATGTATAAATGTATAAAAGAAGGAAGTGGTTAAGGTGAAAAAAATTGCTGTAATATACTGGAGTAATATGGGAAACGTCGAGGTATTAGCTAACCATATTGCAGAAGGAGCTAAAAAAGCAGGTGCGGAAGTAGACTTAAAATTAGTTAGTGGCATAAAGCCAGCAGAGATAACTAAATATGATGCTGTTGCTTTAGGAAGCCCATCCATGGATAATAATAAAATAGAACAACAGGAGATGGAACCATTCATAAAAGAAATAAGAATTCTTGCACCTAACAATATGCCAGTTGTATTATTTGGATCTTATGGCTGGGATAATGGTAAATTCATGGAAGATTGGATAATAAGAATGACAGATGAAAAATTTAATGTAAAGGGCAGTCTTGCAGTAAAAGAAGCTCCTACAGCTGAAGAACTTAGCAAAGCAGAAGAACTTGGTAAGTTATTAGCTTTATAATTAGCTTAAATTAAGGTTATGAGAAATAAAGAGTAACTCAGTATATTTTAAAGCTATCAGAAGCTAAACTCTATTTAAGAAAACATAACCTAATTCAATAAATTTTGTGTATATGAAAGAATAAAGTATATTTGAAGATATTAGATTCCATGGATAAAGTAGATGAAATGGACAAGAATTTATTATTAAAGAAATTGATGATTTAATAATAAAACAGTCAAAAAATGGATGATGAAAAACATTCTCAATTTTTCATCATTCATTTTTTATTTTTTCTGTATTACTTATGTTTTTGTGTTATACTACAGCATGAAAAATCTGTATCACTTTTTTTTGCATGTTGTATTACAGTAAAATAAAATACAAAAAAATACGGTGAAAATGTCAAATTCGTCTTGTAAAACCCAATTTGTAGTATTATAATTAAATCGTTAAATAACCATAAAATATTTTTATTAATACAAATTTGTTTGGATAATTGCTTTTTTACATATACTTTGATAGCAATGATAAATAACATGGTCATGCTTTTACAAAGTTTAAAAGTAATGGTAAAATTATGCCTACTAATAGGGTGTAATAATAAGGAGGAAATTTAATATGTCAAGAGCTAAACAATCAATGGATGGTAATACAGCCGCTGCACACGTAGCATATGCCTATACTGACGTAGCTGGTATTTACCCAATCACACCATCAAGTCCAATGGCAGACAGTGTTGATATGTGGTCTGCAGCAGGTCAAGAAAACATTTTTGGTAATCAAGTTAAAGTTGTAGAAATGCAGTCTGAAGCAGGTGCTGCAGGAACTGTTCATGGTTCTCTTGCTGCAGGTGCACTTACTACTACATTTACAGCTTCTCAAGGTCTTCTATTAATGATTCCAAATATGTACAAGATTGCTGGTGAAATGCTTCCAAGTGTATTCCATGTATCTGCACGTACAGTTGCATCACATGCACTTAACATTTTCGGTGATCATAGTGACGTATATGCTTGTCGTCAAGTGGGTTTTGCAATGCTTGCTGAAACAAATCCACAAGAAGTTATGGACTTAAGTCCTGTTGCACATCTTGCTGCACTTGAAGGAAAAGTTCCTTTCATCAATTTCTTTGATGGATTCAGAACATCACATGAAATTCAAAAAATTGAAAAATGGGATTATGAAGATCTTAAAGAAATGTGTAATATGGATGCTGTAAAAGCTTTCCGTGATCATGCATTAAATCCAGAAAAACCAGCTATGCGTGGTTCTCATGAAAATGGAGATGTTTTCTTCCAGCATCGTGAAGCCTGTAATACAGCTTATAACAACTTACCAGCTATAGTTGAAAAATATATGGCTAAAGTAAATGAAAAACTTGGTACAGACTATGACTTATTCAATTACTATGGAGCAGAGGATGCTGATCGTGTCATCATAGCAATGGGATCTATCTGTGACGTAGCTGAAGAAGTTATTGATTACTTAACAGCTAAAGGAGAAAAAGTTGGACTAGTTAAAGTTCGTCTATATCGTCCATGGGTATCTGAAAGTATTCTTAAAGCTCTTCCTAAAACTGCTAAGAAAGTTGCTGTCCTTGACCGTACAAAAGAGCCAGGAGCACTAGGTGATCCATTATACCTTGATGTTGCTACAACTCTTCGTGAAGCAGGACTTAATGATATTATATTAACAGCAGGACGTTATGGATTAGGTTCTAAAGATACTCCACCTTCATCTGTATTTGCTGTATATACTGAACTTTCAAAAGATGCTCCTAAGGCTCGTTTCACACTTGGTATAGTAGATGACGTTACTAACTTAAGCTTACCAGAAGTTAAACCAGCTCCTATTACATCTGCAGCTGGTACAGTAGAATGTAAATTCTGGGGTCTTGGTGGTGATGGTACTGTTGGTGCTAACAAGAACTCTACAAAAATCATTGGTGACCATACAGATAAATTTATCCAAGCATATTTCCAATATGACTCTAAGAAAACTGGTGGTATAACTATTTCACATCTTCGTTTTGGTGACAAACAGATTAAGAGCCCATATTACATAAATCAGGCTGATTTTGTTGCTTGCCATAATCCATCTTATGTTGTTAAAGGATACAAGATGGTTCAGGATGTTAAACCAGGCGGAATCTTCATGATTAACTGCCAGTGGTCAGATGATGAACTTGACTCTAAGATTAATGCTGCTGCTAAAAAATATATTGCAGAAAACAACATTCAATTATATACAATAAATGCTATTGATAAAGCAATTGAAATTGGTATGGGAAAACGTACTAACACAATTCTTCAATCTGCATTCTTCAAATTAGCAAATGTTATGCCAATTGATGATGCTGTTAGCTTTATGAAAGCTGCTGCTAAGAAATCATACGGTAAAAAAGGTGATGCAATTGTAGAAATGAACTACAAAGCAATTGATGCTGGTGTAGATGCTGTTCATAAAGTAGAAGTTCCAGCTTCTTGGGCAAATCCTGAAGCAGATGCTCCAGCTGCAAAAATCACTGGACGTCCAGAAGTAGTTAAAATGGTTGAAGACCTAATGAATCCTATTGGACTTATGGATGGAGATAGTCTTCCTGTATCTGCATTTACAGAAATTGTAGACGGACAATTTGAAATAGGTGCTGCAGCATATGAAAAACGTGGTACTGCTGTAATGGTTCCAGAATGGGATTCTGAAAAATGTGTTCAATGTAATATGTGTTCATTTGTATGTTCTCATGCTACAATTCGTCCATTCATGCTTGATGGAGATGAAGTTAAAGCTGCTCCTTCAAACATTAAACTTGCTGATACTAAACCAAAAGCTGGAGAATACAAATTTACAGTAAGCGTAACTCCTCTTGACTGTATGGGATGTGGAGAATGTATTACAGTTTGTCCTACAAAGGCTATAACAATGGTGCCTCAAGAAAGTCAATGGGATCAGCAGCCAGTATTTGATTACTTAGTTGCAAATGTAAGCAAGAAGCCAGGAATTCCTGCTGATACTACAGTTAAGGGATCTCAATTCAATCAGCCTCTTCTTGAGTTCTCAGGAAGCTGTGCAGGATGTGCAGAAACATCTTATGCTCGTATACTTACACAATTATTTGGTGAACAAATGTATATTTCAAATGCTACGGGATGTTCTTCAATCTGGGGTGGTCCTGCTGCAACTTGTCCATATACTGTTAATAAGGATACAAATAGAGGTCCAGCATGGGCTAACTCATTATTTGAAGATAATGCAGAACATGGATTTGGTATGTATCTTGGACAGAAAACTCTTCGTGACCAAGTTATAGCTAAAGTTGAAAAACTTGCTGCTGATGATAAAGCATCTGCTGAATTTAAAGCTGCTGCTGCTAAGTTTATAGCAACAAAAGAGAACACAAAAGAAAATACTCCTGCTTCTGAAGCATTAGTAGCTGAACTTGAAAAAGCTGCTGCTGCAGGTTGTGAGCTTTCTAAAGAAGTTCTTGAAAAGAAACAATATCTTCCTAAGAAATCAGTATGGGTTCTTGGTGGAGACGGCTGGGCATATGATATCGGATTCGGCGGACTTGACCATGTACTTGCTACTGGAGAGAACGTAAATGTTATGGTATTTGATACAGAAATGTATTCTAATACAGGTGGTCAGGCTTCTAAGGCTTCTAACATAGGTGAAGTTTGTCAATTCGCTGCTGCTGGTAAAGACATTGGTAAGAAGAGTCTTGCTGAAATCGCTATGAGCTATGGCTATGTGTATGTAGCACAAATCGCTCTTGGTGCTAACCCAGCTCAGACACTTAAAGCTATTTCTGAAGCAGAAGCTTATAACGGACCATCATTAATAATTGGATATGCTCCTTGTGAACTTCACGGAGTTAAAGGCGGTATGAACCATTGCCAGGATGAAATGAAAGCAGCTGTAAAATCTGGATATTGGAATTTATTCTCATTCAATCCTGCTCTTAAAGCAGAAGGAAAGAATCCATTCACTCTTACATCTAAACCAGGTGATGGAACTTACCAAGAATTCTTAAATAACGAAACACGTTATACTCGTTTAAAACGTGCATTCCCAGATCGTGCTGAAAAATTATTCAGTGAAAATGAGAAAGCTGCAATGGAACGTTATGAACATTTATTAAAGTTAGTAGAACTTTATAAATAATATTTTACAAAAGGTGTTTGCTTGCAAACACCTTTTGTATATCTATAATAAAGGCAGAATATGTTCTTATGTTTCTATTCTGGTCATTTTAAAAAGGAACCCATGAAGTGACTCCTTTTTGTTATTCATGTGAATAATAATTACTTATAAAATGGTTAAACCATCAAAAACAATAATTTTTTACTAGTGAAGGTATTAAAAAAATAACTTAATATTTAAATATAATTTTGAATAATACAATGAAAAATGTTATACTATTATTAAATAGTCTTAGTTGGTTCTTCTAGGGCGTTGTATTATGTAAAATGACTTGTATTTTTTGAAGATGCCTAAGGATTATGATTTATTAAATTATGAGAAAGAAGGGTTTTTACATGAGTAAAATGAAGACTATGGATGGAAATACTGCAGCAGCACATATAGCTTATGCTTTCACTGATGTTACAGCAATTTATCCAATCACACCATCATCACCTATGGCAGAACATGTTGATGAATGGGCAGTACAAGGTAGAAAAAATTTATTTGGTCAAACTGTTAAAGTAATGGAAATGCAATCAGAAGCGGGAGCTGCTGGTGCAGTTCATGGGTCCCTTCAAGCAGGAGCTTTAACAACAACATTTACAGCTTCTCAAGGATTACTTTTAATGATACCAAATATGTATAAAATAGCAGGGGAACTTTTACCAGGAGTATTCCACGTAAGTGCAAGAGCCCTAGCTACAAAGTCATTAAATATATTTGGAGATCACCAAGACGTTATGGCTGCAAGACAAACTGGATTTGCATTACTTGCAGAAGGTAGTGTTCAAGAAGTTATGGACTTATCAGCAGTTGCACATTTAGCAGCAATAAAGGGAAAAGTTCCTTTCTTAAACTTCTTCGATGGTTTCAGAACATCTCATGAAATACAGAAAATAGAAGTTATAGATTATGAAGATTTAAGACCATTAGTAGATATTGATGCAGTTAAAGCATTCAGAAATAATGCATTAAATCCTGAACATCCAGTAACTAGAGGTACAGCAGAAAATCCAGATGTATACTTCCAGGGAAGAGAAGCATCAAACAAATATTATAATGCAATCCCTGAATTAGTAGAAAACTACATGGGAGAAATAAGCAAAATAACAGGTAGAGAATATCACCTATTCAATTACTATGGAGCAGAAGATGCTGAGAGAATAATAATTGCAATGGGTTCAATTTCTGATGCCATTGAAGAGACTATAGATTACTTAAATGCTAAAGGAGAAAAAGTAGGTGTATTAAAAGTACATTTATTCAGACCTTTCTCAGTTGAGCATTTCTTTAAATACATTCCAAAAACAGTTAAAAAGATTGCTGTTCTTGATAGAACAAAAGAACCAGGCAGCTATGGTGAACCACTTTACCTTGATGTAGTTACAGCATTCTATCAAAGTGATTTAAATCCAGTAATAGTTGGTGGAAGATATGGATTAGGTTCAAAAGATACAGTTCCTAGTGATATATTAGCTGTTTATGACAACTTAAAAGCAGATAAACCTAAAAATGGATTTACAATAGCAATAAATGATGATGTAACATTTACTTCACTTAATACAACTGAAAAAATCGATACTACTCCAGAAGGAACTAAAGCTTGTAAGTTCTGGGGACTTGGTTCAGATGGTACAGTTGGTGCTAATAAGAGCGCTATAAAAATCATAGGTGACCATACGGACATGTATGCCCAAGGATACTTTGCATATGATTCAAAGAAATCTGGTGGTATTACAATTTCTCACTTGAGATTTGGTAAGAAACCAATAAAATCACCATATCTTATAAATACAGCAGACTTTGTTGCTGTACATAATCAATCTTATGTATACAAATATGATGTCTTAGAAGGATTAAAAGATGGTGGTAACTTCTTACTTAACACTATCTGGTCTCCAGAAGAAGTAGAAACTCATCTTCCAGCAAAAATAAAGAAATACATTGCAGAACATAATGTAAGCTTCTATACATTAAATGCTGTAAAAATAGCTCAAAGCATTGGTCTTGGCGGAAGAATCAACATGATAATGCAATCAGCCTTCTTCAAAATCGCTAACATAATACCAGTTGATGATGCAATTAAATACTTAAAGGAAGCAGTTGTAACTTCTTATGGTAAAAAAGGTGAAAAAGTTGTTAAAATGAACCATGATGCTATAGACTTAGGTGTTAATGCTATAGTTAAAATAGATGTTCCAGCAAACTGGAAAGAAGCACAGGATGAAAAGGTTGAAACAGTTACAAAAGCTAAACCTAAATTCATAACTGAAATTCTTGAACCAATGAACAGTCAGCAAGGAGATAAACTTCCTGTAAGTGCATTCAATGGTTATGAAGATGGAACATATCCTAACGGAACTGCTGCTTATGAAAAGAGAGCAATTGCTATCAACGTTCCTGAATGGCAAGTAGACAAATGTATCCAATGTAACCAATGTTCATATGTCTGCCCTCACGCTGTAATAAGACCATTCTTATTAACTGAGGAAGAAACTAAAAATGCTCCAGAAGGATTTACATCTAAACCAGCATTAGGATTAAAAACTGCTGAAAAACTTAACTTTGCAATAAAGATCAGCCCTCTTGATTGTACAGGATGCGGAAATTGTGCACAGGTTTGTCCTGCTAAAGAAAAAGCATTGATAATGAAGCCAGCTGAATCTCAATACAAAGAAGCAGAAAACTTCGAATATGCACTTAACCTTTCACCAAAGGAAAATCCACTTAACAAGACAACTGTTAAAGGTAGTCAATTTGAACAGCCATTACTTGAGTTCAATGGTGCTTGCGCAGGTTGTGGAGAAGCTCCATATGCAAGACTTATAACTCAATTATTTGGTGATAGAATGATGATTGCCAATGCAACAGGTTGTACTTCAATCTGGGGTGGTAGTGCACCAGCTACACCATATACAGTTAACCACAAAGGACAGGGTCCAGCATGGGCTAACTCATTATTCGAAGATAATGCTGAATTTGGTTTAGGTATGTATCTTGGTGTTAAACAAATAAGAGAAAGAGTAGCAAGTCAGGCAGATGAATTAATAAATTCAGATGTAAAACCAGAATTAAAAGAAGCTCTAACTGAATGGGTAAAAGGTAAAGATCTTGCTGATGAATCAAAAGCAGCAACTGCTAAATTATTACCATTATTAGAAGCTGAAAAAGACAGCAATGCTCTTGTAAAAGAAATCTTCGACGCTAAAGATCATTTGGTTAAGAAATCACAATGGATATTTGGTGGAGACGGTTGGGCTTACGATATAGGTTACGGCGGTGTTGACCACGTACTTGCATCTGGTGAAGATGTAAACATCTTTGTATTCGATACAGAAGTTTACTCTAATACTGGCGGACAGTCATCAAAAGCTACTCCAACAGCAGCAATAGCTCAATTCGCAGCTGGTGGTAAGAGAACTAAGAAGAAAGATCTTGGAATGATGGCTATGAGTTATGGCTATGTTTATGTAGCACAAATAGCTATGGGTGCTGACAAAAATCAGACAATAAAGGCGATTACAGAAGCAGAAAGCTATCCAGGTCCATCTCTAGTAATTGGTTACTCTCCATGTATAAACCAAGGATTAAGAGCTGGTATGGGATGCAGTCAGCTTGAAGAGAAAAAAGCTGTTGATTGCGGATACTGGGCAATGTATAGATTCAACCCAACTCTTAAAGAAGAAGGAAAGAATCCATTTATCTTAGATTCTAAAGAGCCAACTGGTGACTTCAAAGAATTCTTATTAGGTGAAGTAAGATTTGCTTCATTAAAGAAAGTATATCCAGAATTAGCTGATAAATTATATGCTAAGACTGAAGAAGATGCTAAAGAAAGATTAGCTTCTTACAAGGCTCTAGCAGAAAGAAAATATAACTAGCAACTATTAAAAAAGAGAGAAAGGTTTTAACTTTTCTCTCTTTTTTAATAAAATAATATAAATTTTACTTAAACCCCTTTTATTATTTTCATTTTAAGAGTAGAATTAGAACATGACACGAAAAAGGAGGTATTTATTAATGAGTGAAAATGAAAAGAATGTATGCGGTATAGATGGATGTGGATGCGGTGAAAATGAACATGAACACCAGCATGAAGACAGCTGTAGTTGTGGTTGTGGAGACCATGATGGAGCATGCACTGTTGAACTTGAAGATGAACATGGAAACGTAGTTTCTTGTGATGTTATAGACGGCTTTGTGTATAATGATTCAGAATTTGCATTAGTTCAAAATCCAGAAGATGGTTCAGTATATTTATTTAAAGTAGTTGGTGAAGGTGAAGAGGGAGAACTTGTAGTTCCCGATGATGAAGAATTTAAAGCAGCTACTGCTTACTATGAATCAACTTTGGAAAAAGATAAATAATTTCTAAAGGAAGCCGCTGCTTATGTCAGCGGTTTTTTTAATTTTTACATAGATATGCATTTTAAGAATATAATTAATAAAATAAATTGTAGGTAGTAAATGGAGGAGTAAATTGGAAAAACTAGCTATATTCGATATAGATTATACATTGACAAAAAGGGAAACACTTTTTGAATTTTATATGTTTCTATTAAAGAAAAAACCACATTTAATTATACATATGCCAAAGGGAACTATAGTATCAGTTCTATATGCATTAGGTATTGTTGAGGCGGCTAAAGCTAAGAGTGATTTTATGACTTTTATAAAGGGAATTCATGAAGATGAAATAAGAGAACTTGCAAAAGAATTTTATCGCAAAAGATTTAGTAAAATTTTTTATACAGATGCAATTAATACTTTAAAGAGACTAAAAGCACAGGGGTATAAGATATATTTAATTTCTGCATCTGCAGAATTTTATTTAAATGAACTCTATAATATAAAGGAAGTTGATAAAGTTATAGGTACACGGTTTAAATTTGTTAATGGCTATTATACGGGTGAAATTATAGGAGAAAATAATAAAGGTGAAGAAAAGGTTAGAAGACTTATGGAAGTGTTAAAAGAGGAAAATATAGAAGTGGATTTTAAAGAGTCCTATATGTATTCTGATTCTCTTGCAGATCTTCCATTACTTAAATTAGTAGGTCATCCTTATTTGATAAATTCAAGGAAAAAGATTAATAATATTGAAATTTTACATTGGAAGTAACTATTTTCAGGAGGCGGAGTTTTAGTGGAAGACATAAGTTATAGAGAATTTTATATGAAAAATGATAAAATTATGCAAAAGGATAGTTTTAACAGTGAATTTATGAATTTGGGAAAATCTCTTTATGAAGTGATCAGGATAGAAGATGGAGTGCCTTTATTTATAGAAAAAAATCTTAAGCGAATAGAAAACTCAGCTAAGATCACAAATTTAATATTGCCAATAAATTCAGAGGAAATTAGAGAAAAGGTAAATAGAGTAATTGAAGTCAATAAGGTAGAAGTAGGTAATATAAAAATAGTATTTAATTTCTATAATGATAAATGTAACTTTTACGTCTATTTTATAAAACACAACTATCCAACGAAGGAGCAGTACAATAGGGGAGTAGATACTGTATTTTATCATGGAGAGAGAGTAAATCCCAATGCTAAAGTTGTAAATTTAAAATTTAGAGCAGCAGTAGAAGAGAAAATAAAAAACTGTAATGCCTATGAAGCTATACTAGTGGATCACAACGGAAATGTAACAGAAGGAAACAGATCAAATATATTTATGGTAAAGGAAAATACAGTCTATACTGCTCCCTTAGAAGATGTGCTTCCAGGCACCACCAGAGATTCAATTATAGATGTTATTTTAAAATGTGGATATAAATTTATGGAAAAGAGAGTAAATTATATAGATGCAGTTAAAATGGATGGAATGTTTATTTCAGGAACACTGTCAAAGGTATTACCTATACGAAAGGTAGAGGATTTTCAGTTAAAATCTTCGGAAAATGAAGTGATTAGAGATATAATGAGAGAGTATGATGATATGATTAAAAGGTACATTGATGAAAATAAGCTGCTTTAATCAGTGATCATGAGCAAAGACGAAATAAACGCAAAAGTATAAAGTTCAAAGAACAAATATCAAAATTTGTTCTTTGAACTTTGATATTTGTTCTTTATTTAAGTGCTTCATCTAAAGATTTCTTCAATTTATCTGCTGAAGTTTTTAGGGCTGACAGTTCCTCCTCATTTAAAGGAGATTCTACTATATTTTTTACTCCCTCTGCGCCTACAATACTTGGTACACCTAGATATATATCTTTTATTCCATATTGGCCGTTCAGTAAAGTTGAAATAGTCAATATGGAATTCTCATCTCTTAATATGGCTTCTACAATTCTTCGTATTGCAAGAGCTACTGCGTAATAGGTGGCTCCTTTTTTATTGATAATTTCATAGGCAGCATTTTTTACCTTTTCATGAATTTCATATCTTATATTTCCATCACATTTGTTGCAGTATTTGCTGCAGTATTCAGAAATATTTAGACCAGCTATATTAGTTATGCTCCAAGTGGCTATTTCTGAATCTCCATGTTCTCCCATTATATAGGTGTGAATATTTCTTGCATCCACATTAAAATGATCACTGAGCATATATTTAAATCTTGAAGTATCAAGAACAGTACCGGAACCAATGACTCTTTCCTTTGGAAATCCTGAAATTTTGTAAGCTATATAAGCCAGTATATCTACAGGATTTGAAACTATTAACAAAATTGAATTTGGGCTGTATTTTACAACCTCAGGAACTATGGAGTTCATTATTTTATAATTTTTATTTATGAGATCCAGTCTGGTTTCACCGGGTTTTTGAGGAGCACCAGCTGTTATAATTACAATATCTGAATTATCAGTATCTTTATAATCTCCTGATTTTATGATGGTAGGCTTAACAAAGGAAGCACCGTGAGACAGGTCCATTGCTTCACCTTCTGCCTTATCCTTGTTTATATCTACTATTACTATTTCTGAAGCAAGACCTTCGTCCATAATGGCAAAAGCAGTGGTGGAACCTACAAAGCCTGCACCGATTATAGATATTTTAGTTGTTGTCTTCATGAGTAAAACCTCCTTTAAAGTGATGAAATTTTTTTATATATTGTTAAAGTAAATAATTTCTATAAATACATTATATATTAGTGAATAATGATTATCAATTAATATGTGAATATTTAATTAATGATATTTTTTGTTGGTATAGTGAAAGATTTTCACCAGCATCCAATTCTCCAAAACAAACATCATAAATTGTAAATACTATGTTATAATAATATTAATAATTTTGTGCAATATATTTGAAATTATGCGGAGGATACGTATATGGAAGGTGCAATAATAAAAAAGATATTGAATAATAACGTTGTGATAGCAAAAGAAGGTAACAAGGAATTTATACTTGTTGGGAACGGCATTGGTTTTGATTTCCATAAGGGAAACATTGTACCTTCTAAAAGAATTGAAAAGGTATTCGTAAGAGAAAACACAGAAATAGATAATAACTATGACAAGGTTTTGGAAACCATTGATAATAAAATTATAGGAATTTCAGAAGAAATAATATGTATGGCAGAAATGGATATAGGTGTAAAACTAAGCAAACCTATACATGTATCACTGCCGGATCATATAAACTTTTCCCTAAGGCGTATGGAGAAAAAAATTAAAATAGAAAATCCATTTTTAAATGAACTTAAAGTTTTGTATCCTAAAGAATATTCAATAGCTTCAAAGGCTTTGGAAATGATAAATGTCAGATTTAACGTTGAGCTTCCACAGGATGAAATTGGATTTATATGCCTTCATATAAAGGCCGCAATTGAGGAAAGCGGCATAGGAACTCAACTGGAGTATACAAAAAAGATTAAGGACATTATGGATCTTATTTCAAATCTCATAGGAAGAACTTTGCATAAGGATTCCTTGGAATATGCTAGAACATTAACTCATATAAATTTTATGCTGGAGAGAATACTAACGGGCAAAACTGTGAACAATTTGCTTTTAGATACTATAAAGGATAAATTTTCTAAAGAATATGCTATTGCCATAAAACTGTCCTTAAAAATAGAAGCCCTTTTTTCTGTAAGGGTTCCAGAAGATGAAACAGGATATTTAGCAGTACATCTAAAGAGACTTTCTGACATATAGAGTTAATAAAAACTATTTTAAATCTGTAAATTTTACTGATAAAGTTTGTAATAAATTTTACGATATAATATATAAAGTGTAATTTAGGCATCTTCAAAGAAATAAGATGTTATTATTTCTTTTCTATGCCTTATTTTAATTGGAGTATTTTAATATGGGTAAATTACATGAGTTCATAAGAAAATTAGATATTATAACCAGTAATGATAATATGGAAGTACATATAAATATAGAATATGTACCTAAATTTAAAGATTCTTATAAAAATACATCGCTGTTAACTTCTGATAAAAAAGTAAAGTCCATATATCCTCCGGTGTATTCAGCAGATGAGATTAGGAATCAGCTGAAAAAAAATAAAATTATTTATGGAATTTTACCGGAAGCATTAGAGAAATGCAGCAATATAAATGGAGTAAAGAACCTGTTAATTGCCAAGGGGAAAAAAACAGTAGATGGTACTGATGACACCCTGAATATTATCTTTAAAAGAGACCTCAAAATACAATTTACAGAGGACAGTACTGGAAAAGTAAATTTTAAAAGCATAGGTTCTATTGAATATGTAAAAAAGGGAACAGTTCTGGCAGTAAAGCATAGCGGAGCAGAGGGAAGCGATGGAAAAGATGTATATGGACACAATATAAGACATAAGCCCAGTAATAGAATTAAACTTACAGCAGGGGAAGGCTGTACACTTAAAGATGAAAATGAGATTATTGCTTTAATAGATGGAAAACCAAGCTTTCTGCAGAATATTTTTTTTGTTCATGAAATTCATGAAATAAATTCAGATGTGGATATAAAAACGGGAAATATAAAATTTTATGGTCCTATTCTCATAAGAGGAGCTGTCAGAGAAGATATGATGGTGCAATCAGAAGATTCCATAGAAATAAAAAAAAATGTGGAAAAGTCAAATATCATTGCAAAGGGTAATATAAAAATAGATGGAAATGTAATCTTATCAAAAATTGTATCTGGTGGAGAGAATATAATAAATATAAGAAATTTAAATATTTTTATGGAATTAAAGGACAATATTTTGGATTTGGTTAAAGCAGCCAGTGAGTTGAAAAGATTTAACAGATTACAAAATAATATAAATTATGGAGAAATAATAAAATTACTCATTGAAGGCAGATTTAAGTCCATAATAAGGCTGTGCAGTGAAATCGTAAATCTTGATGAATATGCATATAGCCTATTTACAAAAAGATTATTTCATTTATCACCACTAAATTTAAAGGGCCCAAAGGAATTGCTGGAGATTGTTTATATTATAGACAATAACATAGAAAATATTAAAAAGAATGTTATAATATCTACAAATGTTGATATTTCTTATTGTCAGGATTCAATAATTGAAAGTGCCGGTAGTATAATAATAGGTGGCAAAGGAGAGTATATATCAAAACTTACAGCAAAAGATAATATAATATTTACAGAGAACGACAGTGTTTCAAGAGGAGGACTTATTAAAGCTGGGCAAGAGGTGCACTGCGGCACCGTTGGAAGTTTAAGTGGAGTATCTACAAAAATTTCTGTTGAAAGAAAAGGACATATATATGCAAAAGAGGTCTATGCCAATACTATATTTTCCATAGGAAAATTAGAATACATAGTAGAGGCACCTTGTAGAGAAGTACATGCTTATTTAAATTATAACGGAGAGATTACAGTGGATAAATTATTGTTATAGGAGGGCATAAAATGGATGATAAAGAACTAAAAGTACTGGTTTTTAGCGTTAATGGAGAGTATTATGCATCGGATATTATGGAGGTAGAGAGAATACTTGGATATGAGGAGACTACAAAATTACCTGATTCTCCTGAATTTGTAGATGGGGTAATAAATTATGAAGGTAAAATCCTTCCTGTTATATCTCTTGTGAAAAGATTTAATATATCAGAAAATACCATAACTGCAGATTCAAAGATTATAGTGTCAAAACAAAGGGAAAGCAAATTTGGAATTATTGTAGATGTAGTTTCAGAAGTAAAGGATATAAATACTAATGATATGGAGGAGGCACCAGAAGTTGTAGGTGGGATCTCAAAGAGATATATAAAGGGATTAATAAAAACTGATGGTAAGATAATTATATTTTTAAAATTATCAAGTATTTTAACTGAAGAAGAAAAAACATTAATATAATGATTGATAGGGTGAAGATATGGAGAAGGTAAAAGAGATAAGGGTAGGAATAGCCGATTTAGATTTAGCCCGTTCACCGGAGAAAATAATAACTGTAGGATTAGGTTCCTGTGTGGGTATAGCTTTGTATGATCAATATAAAAAAATAGGAGGACTGGCACATATAATGCTGCCGGACAGCAATCAATTTAATACCATTACAAATGAAAAGAAGTTTGCCAATCTTGCGATACCTATTTTAGTGGAGAAAATGGTAAAAGAAGGAGCTAATGTAAGAAATATAAGAGCTAAAATTGCAGGCGGTGCCTCTATGTTTAATTTTTCTGATAAAAGTATGAATATGGATATAGGCAAGAGAAACGGCATAGCAGTTAAAGATACGCTTAAAAAACTCAAGATACCTATAATAAGCGAAGATGTAGGAGGTAATAAGGGGAGGACCATGATCTTTGATACATCAGCTTTTCTTGTAAAAATAAGAACCGTGGGACTGGGTATGAAAGAAATTTGAAAATTTTAGAATTAATTGTTGAAGACATAAATGGAGTGATATAGTTGAAAAGCATAAAAGTCTTGGTAGTAGATGATTCAGCATTAATGAGAAAAATAGTATCTGATATGCTCAATGAAGAATCAGATATTGAAGTGGTTGCAACTGCCAGAAATGGAAAAGATGCGTTGAAAAAAATTAAAACATTAGATGTAAATATCATTACCCTGGATGTAGAAATGCCCTTAATGAATGGCATTGATACTTTGAAAGAATTGAAAAGAAACAAAATCAGCCTGCCAGTTATTATGTTAAGCGGCATGAACAGGGAAAGCCCAAAGCTGACAATGGAATGTCTTGATCTTGGAGCTTTTGATTTTATCTCCAAGCCCTCTGGAGTCATATCTATAGACATAAATAAGGTTCAGGATGAGCTTATTTTAAAAGTAAGGGCAGCCTTTGACAAATGTTCCAGAGAGGGTACTTGTGAAATAGGAAATTTATCAGCGAACCTTAACATAGAAAGCTACAGGGAAAAAATTAATAAAGCTTCCTTTGGAAATATTGAAGCAGTGGCTATAGGTGCTTCTACAGGAGGACCTAGAGCACTATATGAGGTGATTACCAAATTGCCAGGGGACATAGGAGTTCCTATATTTATTGTACAACACATGCCTGTGGGATTTACAAAAGCTTTTGCAGAGAGATTGAATTCAAACAGTAGATTAGAAGTAGTGGAAGCACAAGAGGGCGAAATATATAAAAGAAATAAAGTCTATGTGGCACCAGGAGGTTTTCATATGGAAGTAAAAAATGATGGTAAAATCCATCTCAATGAAAAGTCTGCCTTATGGGGAGTGAGACCTGCAGTAGATATACTTTTTAAATCAGCTGCTGAGGTATTTAAGGATAAAATTCTCAGCGTAGTTTTAACTGGTATGGGTAAAGACGGTGCAGAGGGTACAGAAGTAATAAAGCAAAAGGGTGGAATTACTATAGCAGAAGATAAATCTACTTGCGTTATCTATGGTATGCCTAAAGTGGCCTATGAGACTGGTGCTGTGGATTTTGTAATACCCCTTGATAAAATTGCAGATGAAATTATAAAAATAGTTAATAAAACTAGGAGGTAGGCAATGGATTTAGAACAGTTTAAAGATTGGGTGTTAAAATATTTTGGGATAAATCTATTTGCCTATAAATCAAATCAGCTTCATAGAAGAATTTTAAGTCTTATGTCAAGAATTGGGGTAGATACTATTGACGATTATGTGAAGTTGTTAAAGGCTGATAAAAAGCAGCAGCAAAAATTTTTAGATTTTATTACCATAAATGTAACGGAATTTTTTAGAAATCCAGAATTGTTTAAAGAATTTGAAAGGGAAATTCAAAAATATGCAAGGGATAAAAGTGAGAATATAAAGGCCTGGAGTGCTGCCTGTTCTATAGGAGCAGAGCCTTATTCTATGGCAATGATATTCAATAATTTGAAAAATGGAGGAAAGCATTCCATATTAGCTACGGATATTGATGTAACTATTTTGGGAAGAGCTAAAAAAGGTGAATATGTCCAGGCAGAAATGAAAAATATAGAAAAATCTTATATAGATAAGTATTTTAAGCTGATGGGAAACAAATATGTTATAGACACAGCTATTAAAAACATGGTAACATTTAAGAAGCATGACTTAATACTGGAGGAATATGAAAAAAATTTTGATATAATTGTATGCAGAAATGTAGTTATCTATTTTAATAATGAAATAAAGGAAAAGATATATAAAAAGTTTAGCAGTTCACTTAAAAAAGATGGATTATTATTTGTAGGGGCAACGGAAAGCATATACAATTACAGGGACTATGGCTTTGAAAAAGCTTCTACCTTTATCTATAGAAAGCTTTAAGGGGGGAGAATAATGGATACTTCACAATACCTGTCAATGTTTTTAGAGGAATCAATGGACAATTTACAGACTTTAAATGAGTCACTTCTAGAGCTAGAGCAAGAGCCAGAAGATATAGATAAATTAAATGAAATATTTAGAGTTGCTCATACTATAAAGGGAATGGCAGCTACTATGGGATTTAATAGAATGGCTGAATTAACTCATAAAATGGAAGATGTGCTTTCAGAATTTAGAAATGGAGAACTTAAAGTTACTCAGGAAGTAGTTACAGTATTGTTTAAATGTCTTGATACTCTAGAGCAGATGGTAGACAATATATCAAATGGCGAAGAAGAAGAAATGCCTGTAGAGGATATAATAGACAAGTTAGAACATATATCTAACAATGTTAAGAATTCTTCAGAAGAAATAGCCGCTAAAGAACCACAACAGGAGGAAACTGTAAAATCCGAAAAATCTCCTAAGGAAGATCCTAAGGCAAGTAAAATTGATTTAAACGAATATGACATAAATATAATAAAGCAAGCAGTGGAAAGGGGATATAATGCACTTGAGATCACTATAGTTCTCAGTGAAACAACTCTTTTAAAATCAGCCAGAGCTTTTTTAATAATTAAAGCTTTAGAAGAAAATGGTGAAATTATAAAATCCATTCCAAGTACAGAGGATTTAGAAAATGAGAATTTTGATTTTGAAATACAGCTGATATACTTGACAGAAAAATCAGAAGAGGATACTAAAAAAGTATTGGAAAGTATTTCTGAAATTGATAAAATTGTAGTAGTTCCTGTTAAACAGGATGCTGTAAAAGCATCCAATGCCAGTGTCAAAGAAGAAACTGTTAAAAAAGAGGAGCCAAAACCTGTTAAATCGGAAGCAAAAGTCAGCGCCAGTAATGTACCTAAAAAGCCAGCAGAAAATCATAAAAAGGAAAATCATAAAAAAGTCCATCAATCTGTAAGGGTAGAGCTGGATAGACTAGATAAATTTTTAAATATGGTTTCTGAACTGGTTATAAATAGGACAAGACTTGAACAAATCAGCAGTAACTATAAGCTTGTAGAATTAAATGAAACTATAGAGCAGGTGGCAAGGACTACAAATGATCTGCAGGACCTGGTTATGAAGATAAGAATGCTTCCTCTGGATACAGTTTTCAATAGATTTCCAAGAATGGTAAGGGACCTATCTGTGGAATTAAACAAGGAAATAGAACTTATAATTGAAGGGCAGGACACAGAGCTTGACAGAACAGTTATTGATGAAATAGGAGAACCCTTGATTCACCTTATAAGAAATTCTGCCGATCATGGCATTGAAACCAAGGAAGAGAGACTTTCAAGGGGAAAAGATGAAGTTGGCACGATAAAATTAATAGCCTATCAGGAAGGAACTAAAGCAGTAATAAAGGTTCAGGATGACGGTGCCGGCATAGATGTAGAAAAGGTTCAGGAAAAAGCAGAAAAAGTTGGTATAAACACCGATGGAATGAATGAAAATGATATTAGAAATCTTATTTTTGCCCAGGGTTTTAGTACTAACGAAGTGGTTACAGATATCTCAGGAAGAGGAGTTGGCATGGATGTAGTAAAGACAAAAATTTCAGCTCTTGGAGGTACTGTAGATCTTACCAGTGAGGAGGGAAAAGGCACCACCTTTACTATAAAATTGCCTTTGACTCTTCAAATTATAACAGCTCTTTTGGTAAAAGTAGGAGAAGAAAATTTGGCTATTTCACTAAATTATATTGATAGTGTCATCGATTATAAAGAGGAAGATATAAAGAGAACTAACAATAAAGAGGTTATTATCTATAGAGATAAAGTACTGCCCATAATAAGAGTTAATGAAAAACTTGGAATTCCTAAAACAGATAAGGATAGAGTATATATAGTTATAGTGAATGTAGGAGAAAAGAGTGCAGGACTGCTTGTAGACTCTCTTGAAGGTCAGCAGGACATTGTAATAAAGCCCCTTGGAAAGACCTTGAAGGGATTAAAGGAATACATAGGAGCGACGATACTAGGAGATGGGCTTGTAACTCTGATTCTAGATGTTGGGGCTTTTGTATAGGAGGTTGGAAAATGAATTATTCTGAGCTTACGCCCATGCAAATGGATGCTTTAAAAGAAGTAAGTAACATAGGTGCAGGTAATGGAGCTACAGCTCTATCAAAGCTATTAAATAGGAAGATAGATATGACAGTTCCTTCAGTAAATATAATTCCGCTGGAATCAGTATTCACAAAAATTGATGCAGAAGAAATAGCAGTAGGAGTAATTGTAAGAGTACTTGGAGATACCCCAGGAAACATTTTATTTGTCTTTGAGGAAGATGTAGCTTTTGATATTATAAAAAGGCTTACAGGTTCAGAGGAAGAAGAGTTAAGTGAAATGGGAATTTCAGTATTATCCGAAATAGGTAATATAATATCTGCTTCCTATATGAATGCCATAAGCAGATTTACAAAACTTAACATAACACCATCAGTACCGGCAGTAAGCTATGATATGGTTTCTGCTATTCTCTCTACAAGCTTTATTGAAGCTGGTCAGTTTGATGACAATGTATTAGACTTTGAAACAGAATTTTTAGAAGATAATTCAAACACAATGAGCGGGCATTTTTATTATATTCCCATGCCTGGTTCATTAGAAAAAATATTAAACACATTAGGAGTAATTTAATTTGGAGGTTATATAAAATGGCAAAAGTATTAATTGTTGATGACGCTGCTTTCATGAGAATGATGATAAAGGACATATTGGAAAAAAATGGATTTGAAGTAATAGGAGAAGCTAGTAATGGTGCAAAAGCTGTAGAACTCTATAAAAAAGACAGACCAGATGTAGTTACCATGGATATAACCATGCCTGATATGGATGGTATTGAAGCTGTAAAAGCCATAAAGGAATTTGATTCCACTGCAAAGGTAATTATGTGCAGTGCCATGGGACAGCAGACTATGGTAATGGATGCTATAAAGGCTGGAGCAAAGGATTTTATTGTTAAGCCTTTTCAGTCAGACAGAGTACTTGAGGCAATTAGAAAAGCTATAGGATAGGCTTTGCTTTAATATGAGAACTTTTTAAAAGTGTAAGATATTTTACAGGGGGATTTGTTAAAAGTATAAAATATTCATTAAATTTAATTACAGTATCTTTTATTTATTTAAAAATGAGATTGTATTGGTTACTTTTGTCAGATCCCTGTAAGTATTTTTGTTGGAGGTAAAAAGTTATGCAGGTAGTTATTTTTAAATTAAAAAATGAACAATTTGCGGTAGAAACCTCAAAGGTTCAGACTATAAGTGAAGCTGTAACAGTGACAAAAGTACCTAAAGCCCCAGAATATGTAAAGGGACTTATTAATCTTCGAGGTACTGTAATTTCTCTTTTAGATATAAATTTACTTTTGGATATAGAAAAAAGCGAAAATAGCCAGCAAAGCGTAATAATACTTAAACTGGAAGATGAACTTATAGCTGTTTCAGTGGATCAAGTGGATGAAGTTTTGGAAATAGATGAGAATATAATAGAAAACACAAGAGAAGATACAAACAAGCCCTACATAAAGGGAATTATAAACTTTAAAGATAGAATAGTAACTTTTATTGACATTGATAAATTGATTGCTAAATAAGGCACATTCAAATAAATAACTAGTCAGTATCTAGACTTTATATTTATTTTCATATGCCTAAAACTAATTTAGAGAAATGAGGAGAAAAAATGGCAGACGTTTTATCTCAAAATGAAATAGATGCTCTTTTATCTGCCCTATCCTCTGGTGAATTAACGCCAGAAGAAGTTCCAAAGGAAGAAGAAAAACAAAAAGTTAAAGTTTATGACTTTAGAAGCCCTCAAAAGTTTTCTAAAGATCATATAAGAACCCTTGAACTCATACATGATAATTATGCGAGAATTATTTCTAATTATCTTACAGCTCAAGTAAGAAGCAATGTGAAGGTAAAGATTGAATCGGTTGAACAGATAACCTATGAAGAGTTTATTCACTCCATACCAAATCCAACTATTCTGACAGTTTTTAAGATGCCTCCACTAAGTGGTTCTATATTGTTTGAAACAAATCCTCAGTTTGTATATCAGGTAATTGATATACTCCTTGGTGGAAGCGGATCAGGACATTATAGATCAAGAGAGTTTACAGATATTGATAAAAATATAATTATGAAAATTAATCAGGAATTGATATCAAATTTAAAACTTGCCTGGGGAGATGTGCTGGAAGTTACACCAGAAATAGAATCACTTGAGACCAATCCTGCTTTAAATCAAACTCTGGCTCCTCATGAGCCTGTGGCACTTATAACTTTTTCTGTGGAAATGGGAGATAATAGTACCTTTATAAATATATGCATACCCTATTTAAGTATAGAAAAGGTATTGGACAAACTAGTAGTTCAATATTGGTATCAGGAAAACGATGAAGAGATAGTAAGTCAATCAAGAGAAAAGCTAAAAAACAGACTTAACATTGTAGATCTTCCACTGTCAGTAGAATTGGGAGAGGCCAGTATTACTGTAGATGAATTTTTAAGGCTTTCAGTGGGAGATGTAATTACTTTGAATAGTAAATGCAGTCACCCAGTTTCTATACTTGTAGGGGACCATATACATTATATTGGCAAGCCGGGGATTATAGGTAAAAATGTTGGGGTTCAAATTTTAGATATTATTGATAAGGATGTGGAAAATTATGAGTGATGGATTTCTTTCACAGGAAGAAATAGATTCTCTTTTAAATGGTGGATCAAATTCTTCTGATGATGCAAAAGCAATAGATAAAGATTATGATCTTTCAGATGAACAAAAAGATATGCTAGGTGAAATTGGAAATATATCCATGGGATCAGCATCAACAGCACTTTCTACTATAATAAATCAGCAGGTAAATATAACCACACCGGTAGTCTCCATTACTACTCTAAAAGAATTGAGAACTCAGTTTCAAGTGCCAAACATTGCCTTGGATGTACAGTATACCAGCGGTATAGTGGGAGAAAATCTTCTTATAATGAAAGTTACCGATGCAGGGGTTATAGCAAACTTAATGATGGGAGGAGACGGTCATGTTAGCACTTCAGAACTGTCAGAAATTGAACTCAGTGCAGTATCTGAGGCAATGAATCAGATGATAGGTTCTGCAGCTACAGCTATGGCCACTATGCTTCTTAGAGAGGTAAATATTTCACCACCTACTTCTGAAATAATAAATAGTGATACCCAAAAATTATCTGCGGGAATAACTGAAGATGAACCTATAATTCAAGTGGCCTTCAGAATTACTATAGGGGATCTTGTAGACAGCAGTATCATGCAGATTCTTCCTATAGAAACAGGAAAAAAACTTACTTCAATTATGATGGGAGTAAACTCTGAAGATGAACCTAAAGAAACTGAAACAGCGAAAGAGGAAACTGCTGCTTCTAAACCAGTGGAATCATCAAATAATACTCCTCAGCAGCCTGTAAATAATGCAAGCTATGAAGAAGCTGATAGAGGAAACAGAATTGAAGAGAAGACCATTGAAACCAATCAGCCTCCAGTAGAAGTGCAAAAGGCAAATTTTCAGCCTCTTGAGGAGGTTACCAGATACTCTGAGCCCAAAAATATTGATTTGATATTGGATGTACCTTTAGATATTTCTGTAGTTCTTGGCAGGAGTAAAAAGAGTATTAAGGAAATTTTAAACCTAGGTACAGGTTCTCTTATAGAATTGGACAGACTGGCAGAAGAACCGGTGGAAATACTGGTAAATGGTAAGAAGATAGCCTACGGTGAAGTAGTTGTGGTTGATGAAAACTTTGGTGTTAGGATAACCAGTATAGTAAGCAGTCACGATAGAGTTAAGAGTCTTGGAAGATAAGAAAGATTTGATGGATTAAGATACAATTGCAAAAAGATGCAATTGTGTCTTTTTTTATTATAAAAAAATTGTTGACAAAGGTCTAATTATTTTATATAAGTAATGCTAAACTTTTATGTTATAATAACGATAATATAAGTAAGATAATATAGAGGCACTATAGTGGCCTTATGCAGGGAGTGTATCAATATGAAAATAAATGGAGTGGGTTTAGGAAAGGTTTTGCAGATGTATAACAATAATAGTAACAATAAAAATATTTCTGAAAATAAAACCCCGGAAAAATCAGCTAAGGACTCACTGGAAATATCAAAGCTGGGTAAGAGCCTTAGTGCGTACTCCACAGAAGATAATTTTGGAACTTCAAAGGCAAAGATTGAAGAGATAAAAAAACAGATAGAAAATGGCACCTATAACAGGGATTCTAAGCTGGTGGCCCAAAAGCTTCTAGATCATATAAAGGGAAAAGGTGTTTAGTATGAAAGAAGAGCTTAAAGATATAATGGTAAAGGAATACAATGCATTAAAAAATCTGCTGAATTCTTTGGATAAGCAGCACCAATTGTTCCTTCAAAATGATATCTTTGCACTGGAAAATATGGTGAAGGTTATAGAAAACAACAATAAATCCATTGCAGAACTGGAAGTGGAGAGAAGAAAATTGGTGGGTGCAAATTCCATGAAAGATATTATAAACGTCTTTAAAGATGAAGAACTGGAAAACAACTATAGAGATATAAATATGCTTCTTCAGGAGATAAAAGTTCAAAAGGACAGCAATGAGCTTCTTTTTAAGCAGGGGTTGGTATTTACCAATAGAGTATTAAACATATTCAGTCCAAATAGAAATTTAAAAACCTATAATTCTCTTGGGAAAATAGGAAGATAAGAGAGGTGTAATAATGGCAGGATTATTTTCAACATTGAATATTGGAACCAGTGGTATGTCCGCACAGCAAAAGGCTATTGACGTTACTTCTCACAATATAGCCAATGCCAACACAGAGGGTTATACAAGACAGAGGGCAATTATAGAAGCTACCAGGCCTTATGACATGCCTTCCGTTAATAACGCAATTGGTGCAGGTCAGGTGGGGACTGGTGCTTTCGTATCAGCTATACAGAGAGTAAGAGATGATTTTTTAGATTATCAGATCAGAAATGAGACAAGTACTAAGGGAACTTATGAAACTAGAGATAATTACTTAACTCAGGTAGAAAGTATATTTAACGGACTTTCAGATACAAGTATATCTACTTTAATGGGAAAAGTTTTTAATTCCTGGCAGTCTCTTTCAACTCAGGCTCAGACCTCCAGTGCCAAAACTTTAGTAGCTCAGCAATCTGTGGCTCTTACAGGAGAATTAAATCATACTTATAGTCAGCTGCAAAACCTTAAAGCGGATTCTCAGTCCTATTTAAATCAGCAGGTTGTTGAGGTTAACAGCATATTTGATCAGATAGATTCTCTTAATCAGCAGATAACCAGAGTTAAAGTTTCAGGCAGTGAACCAAATGATCTTATGGATAAAAGAGATCTGCTTCTTGATAAGTTAAGTGAGAATTTTAATATTAACATAGATAAGAAAAGTTATGATGGAATAGATTTAAAGCCTGTGGATTCAGGAAACATTAGTGATACAGCCCTTGTAAAATCAGTAGATAATACAAATGTAAAAAGGTTTTCCTATGTAAGTGCCATTGAACCAGCTATGGATAGTGATGGTAACAAGATTTCTGGTGAATACAAGGTTACCTACTATAAAAATGGCGATACCACTAGTGATAGTAATAAAATGGAAGTATATGTTTCTATGACTGCAGATGAGGCAAAACAATTAGATGAAAACAGAGTACTTTGGGCAAATAGTGATGGAATTGCTATAAATGCTGATGGAACGGCTTTGGGAACAACTACAGTAGATACTCCATTAGCTTTTTCAAATCTCAATCTATTTACACCAAGCAGCGGCAATATTAAAGGAGCTATGTCTGTACAAGCGGATATTGATACCTATATAGATCAATTAAATAATATAGCAAAGGCCTTAGCTTTTACGGTTAATGCGGTGCATAGTGGTAGTAATACAGCAGATGCTTCTTCAGATGATTTGCCTTTCTTTGTAAATGCTGATACAGCTGTCTATACAACGGATAGTAATGGAAACTCAGTTTTAACCGGTGGAAATTTATCCTCAGTACTTGACAGCGAAAGTGAAATAACAGCAGGTAATATTACTGTAAATAAAGAAATTTTAGATGATCCTACTAAAATCAAGGCCAGTACCACTGGAGATACATCTGTAGATGGTGATGGGGATGGAAATAGAGCTCTTGCTATAGCTCAGCTTAGAGACAAACTCATTACCATACAGAATATCAATTCAAATACATCAAGAAGTGACTTTATAACCAATTTTTCAGCAGATGATAACGGAGTTATGACAGTTCAAAATAGTGCCAATGGAACTACTTTAGAAGGTTACTTTAAAGATGTTGTAAATAAATTGGCAGTGCATGGACAGGAAGCTGAAAGAGTAATTAAAAATCAAACTACTCTCCTTCAAAGTTTTCAGCAGTCAAGGGCTTCTGTTTCCGGAGTATCCATTGATGAAGAAATGGCTAATTTAATTCAATATCAACATGCCTATCAGGCAAATGCAAAAGTTATATCTACTGTAGATGAGCTTTTGGATGTGGTAATTAATGGACTTAAAAAATGATAGATATATCCTTAGAATATGAGAGGTGAAAACATGAGAATAACAAATAATATGTTAACTAGCAACTTTTTATCAGATATGCAGAACAATCTTCAAAATATGCAGAAAATACAGCAGCAAATGACTTCCGGAAAGGTTATAAGCAAAGCATCTGATGATCCCTTTATAGCAGCAAGATCCATGCAGCTGAATACTCAGCTTGATGCAAATAATCAATATAACAGCAATATAAAAGATGCGTCTAATTGGTTAAGTACAACAGATACGACTTTAGGACAGGTGGGAAATGCACTTTCAAGGATAAATGAACTCTTAGTTTCCACTGGTAATGCGGGTTTTAGTGAGACTGAAAGACAATCTGTAAAAGATGAAATAAATCAGGTAATAAGCGGACTTTCTCAAACATTAAACACTAACTTCGATGGTAAGTATATATTTGGTGGTAGTAGAGCCACTACAAAACCATTAGCAGCAGTTACGGATTCAAACGGAAATACAAAACTTGATTATAATGCTAGTTCTGCAGAACTGAATATGATAGACAAGAAATTGTACACAGAAATATCTCAAGGAGTTACTATAGACTACAGTGTGTCAGCTCAGGATGTATTAGAATATAAAAATGGTGATTCTACTGAGGATTTAAGAAACTTACTTCAGAACATTGTAAATCATCTGGATGGAAAAAATGCAGATGGATCAACTCCAGCAGAAGGAAGTACCAGTCCTATAAGTCTTTTGACTACAGATGATTTAGCAGGTATACAGGCTGCAGCTAACAATGTGCTAAAACTTCGTTCAGAGGTGGGAGCCAAAGAGAACAGAATGAAAGATGCTTTAGATAATAACACAATAGAGTCACAGAATCTAACTACAATTTTATCTAAGACAGAGGACATAGATATAACTCAAAAGACCATGGAGTATGCCACTGCCCAGACAGTGTACCTTGCATCTCTTCAAACCAGTGCAAGAGTAATACAGCCTACTCTTTTGGACTACCTTAGATAAACCAGTTGAGAGTTAAGAGTTGAGAGTGAAAAGTTAAAGATATTTTTTCTCCGCTGCACTGCGAAAAAATAGAACAACTAGATAATTAATTTTAAAGCTTTTTCATAGCATAGCGGAGAAAAAGCATCATAAACTCTTAATTTTTCACTTTTCACTCTTAACTGATTTTAACTATCAACTGTCAACTATCCACTATCAACTTAACAAAGTGAAGGGTGAATTTTATGGAGCTTAAGACAAAATATCATGGAACAATTGAATACAGTGAAGGGGAAGTAATACACTTTAAAAAGGGAATTCCAGGGTTTCAGGATTTAAAGAAATTTATAATGTTTCCCGTAGAGGAGAATAATCTTTTCAGTGTACTTCATTCTATAGAAAACAATAGTATAGGTTTTATAGTTACATCACCTTTTAATGTAGAAAAGGACTATGAAATAGAACTGAGTGATGCTGTACTTGAGGATTTAAACATAAAGGAAGAGAAAGATGTGTTAATCTTTAATACAGTTACTTTGAGTTCAGATGTAAAAAAAATAACTTCTAATTTAAAAGCTCCCATAGTGATAAATATAAAGGATAGATTAGGGGAACAAATAATATTGAATGATGAAAAATATGAAATAAAATATCCTCTATTTAAGGAGTGATTTGGTGCTTGTAATTACAAGAAAAAAAGGTGAGTCCATAATTATAGGAGATAATATAGAAGTTAAGGTTATTAAAATAGATGATGGCTCTGTGAAAATTGCCATAGATGCACCTAAGGAAGTAGTAATTCTTAGGGGTGAACTCTACAAGGAAGTAGAGGAAGAAAATAAAAATGCGGTAGTTTTTGAAAAATCAATTTTAAAGAATATAAAAAAATAGTTTAAGGTGCAGATAAGAAATAGTAAATTGAAGCTATTAGTATACTGACTGTTTATTTCTTTGAAGATACCTGAGTAATAGGGGTGTAATGAATATGGATGTTAATGGAATTAGTCAAGGAAGACTAGCAGCTTCAGGATCGTCTCAAACAACTATCAGTAGTGAAAAAGCTGTAAATAGCAATGTAAATGATAATAGCAGCAGTACACAAAGCTCTGGTGAAAGCAAACACGTTACAAAAGCACAAGTAGAAAATGTAGTAGAAAAAATGAGTAAACTCTTAGATGAAGACAGTACCCGTGTAGAATATGAAGCCCATAAGGGAATGTGGAGTGCCGTAATAAAGATAATAGACACAAAAACCGATGAAGTTGTCACCCAAATACCAGCTAAACAGGTGGTAGAAGCTATGGAAAACTTTTATGATGCCATAGGGATTATGATGGATAAGAAAGCTTAATTAAAAACAGTGGATAGTTGATAGTGGACAGTTGAAAGTTAAGGAAGATTTTTAGCTGTGCTAAAAATCTTTAACTAAATTTTAAATTTTTCGTAGCAAAGCGTAGAAAAATTATCCATAACTGTCCACTATCCACTGTCAACTTTCAACTGCATTTCTTGGGGGTGTTTCTATGGAATTTAAAATAAATAAAATTGACATGGAAATTAGACAGAGAATTAATGAAAAAAGACAAGAAGGTAAAGTTCACAGTAATGGCAATGTAAAAATAAATAAAGTTCGCTTTGATAAGGACGATAATAGTAGAAATGATAAATTTGAACAGATAATGTCAAAGATTAAAAAGGGTAAAAAGAAAATTATTGTCCAGGCTACTAAAAGTGAAGACTTAGAAGTGGAAGCTTTTAAAGATGGCAAGGTTAGCCTGGAAGATATCGGCATATATTTAGATACAAAAAAATAGGAGGTAGTATCATGTACGCAGCTAATGCCTATAATACTTACAAAAGTAACAGTGTAAATTTTGCTTCAAAGGAGCAATTACTATTAATGCTACTAGATGGAGCAGTTAGATTTGCAGGTAAAGCAAGACAAGCTTTAATGGATAAAGATATAAAGGAAGCTCATGTAAACCTGGTTAAAACTCAAGACATATTCTATGAACTTATGGCATCACTGGATGTGTCCAAAGCGGGAGACTGGGGTCACAGTTTAATGGCTCTATATCAGTTCATAGTGGAAAAGCTTACAGAGACAAACATGAAAAAGAGTGTAGAAACTTTGGATGAGATTATGCCTTTTATTGAAGATGTAAGAGATACTTGGAGAGAAGCTTATAAGGTTTCGAAGGGAAAGAATCAAAAAAGTTAAGAGTTAAGAGATAAGAATTAAGAGTTTAGGATGATTTTTAGCTGTGCTAAAAATCTTAGATTTAAATTAAAAATTTTTCGAAGTGAAACGTAGAAAAATTATCCATAACTCTTCACTCTTCACTTTTAACTCTTAACTAAATAAAAAAGGGGTGATTTAAATGAGTGATATATCTTCAACAACCTCCACCACAACTACCGGTATGACCGGAGCTGGCGGCGGAAGTATGATAAGAATAACGGGTATGGCATCTGGTCTTGATGTAGATGCTATAGTTAAAAAAATGCTGGTAGCTGAGCAGAATAAAATTGATAAGGCAAAACAGGATCAGCAGACAATACAATGGAAACAGGAAGCTTATCAGGATATTATTAAGGATATAAAGGATTTGCAGAATACGTATTTTAATTCTTTGGATAGTGCTAATAATATTTTGTCTTCTAGTAATTATGCTGGATTTGACTCTAGTGTAGCTGATTCAACGGTTTTGTCAGTTACACCTGGAGTTGGTTCTCAGACTGGAACTTATAAGGTGGATTTTTCTGGAGGGCATTTGGCATCTACGGCTTCTGTGGCAGGAAGTAATATTGTACAGGACACAAGTAATTCTATTAATTTATCTAATATATCAACAAATTGGAGTGGAAAGTCTATAGGATTTAGCATTAATTCAGGTACTTCTGTTACACTCAATTTATCTAGTGTAACTGGCACTGAAAGTAGTATTAATGATTTGGTTGGTAATATAAATAAGGATATTAATTCAAATTCAAGTTTATCAGGTAAAGTACAGGCTGTGGTGTCAGGTGATAGTATACAGTTTCAAGCTTTAGGCAGTAATACTGTTAAAATAGATAGTACTGATATTTCAGATATAAGTAATTTAAAGGAAAGAGTTATAAATCCAAGTTTATCTACCACATTAGGGGATTTAGGAATGACATCAGGTAGTGATAGCTTTGATATAGTTTATAATGGAACCACAAAAACCATATCTGTGAAAAGTACTGATAAATTAAGTGATGTTATTAATAATATTTCAACTGCTACATCCGGGGCAGTAACAGCTTCCTTTAGTCAGTTGACAGGAAAATTTACTATTCAAACTGCAAATACAGGCAGTTCACAGAATATAAAAATTAATGGATCAGGTACTTCCATTACTGCACTTGGAATAACCAGTGGAAGTAGTAATCAAGGAGAAGATGCTGTTGTAAAGATAACACCACCAGGAGGAATATCAGTTACAGTGACAAGATCATCTAATAACTTTACAATTGATGGAATAACTTATAATCTTCAAAATGATAAGGATTCTTTAGGTGCAGAATTATCTACAACTTTTACTGTAAGTCAGAATACTCAAAAGGTTTATGATAAAATAAGTGGATTTCTAGATAAATATAATGAAATAGTAGATAAAATTCAGACTAAATTAAGTGCAAAAAAGAACTATGATTACAAGCCATTAACAGATGCACAAAAAGAAGATATGAGTGCTTCACAAATAGCAACTTGGGAAGAAAAAGCTAAAACTGGCATACTTAAAAATGATGAAAACCTCCAAAATCTTCTTACATCTATGAGAAGTGCCTTTACTTCTGCAGTTTCTAATACAGGATTAAGTTTTGGAAAGTATGGCAGTAGTTCTATAGGACTAGATACCTCCAGTGATATAACTGAAGGTGGAAAGATAACTATTGTAGATGAGCAAAAGTTCAAAGCTGCTATAGCTCAACATGGTGATCAAATACTAAAATTATTTACTAATGTTTCAACTGCTGAAGATAAAACAACTAAATTTAATGAAAGCGGAATATTTCAGAGACTTAGTAGTATATTTGTTGATAATGTAGGTTATACAGGAACCACTTTAAACAGTGCCATACTTACAAAGTATGCAAACTATCAAGGAGACTATAGTATTTACGGAAGTGCTGGAAATAACACTCTTCCAGATCAGTTATACAGACAAACACAATTGATTAAAAAACTTAACTCTGATTTTAGTGATAAGCAGGAACAATACTATAAACAGTTTTCAGCCCTAGAAACTGCACTAACTCAAATGAGTGCTCAGCAATCAATGCTTTCACAATACGGAATGCAATAATGAAATATAAAGAACAAAGTTCAAATTACAAAGTTCAAATAATGTAATTTTGCCTTTAGGGCAAAATAAAAATATATTAATTTTTAATTTTCTGGCCTAAGGAAGAAAATTTACATTATTTGTTCTTTAATCTTTGAACTTTATTCTTTAAAATAGTTTGGAGAATTAAAATGAATACATTAAAACAGTATTTGGAGGATTACAAAAATATCACCATAGAGCTTATAGAGAATGTCTACTGTGATAAATTAGATAATATAGATGAATTTATGCAGAAAAGACAAAATATTTTAGAGACTATAGGAAATCTGGATTTTTCAAAGGAAGACTTTAATTTAATAACCAATGAAATTGAACTGCCTGCTATTGAAAAGAGACTGAAGGATGTAATGACAGCAAAGAAGGAAAAGTTATTGGTGGAAATGGAAAAGATAACTGTTTCAAGAAATGCTAATAATAGCTATAATAAAAATCTGTATGGTAAATCACAAGTGTTTAGTAAGAAAATATAAAGAATAAAGTTCAAAGAACAGAGCTCAAATAATGTAATTTTGCATTTTGGGCAAAATAAAAATATATTGATTTTTAATTTTCTGACGTAGTAAGAAAATTCACATTATTTGTTCTTTAATCTTTGAACTTTGTTATTTTTTGTATTCTTCACTGAAGTTAAGTTTGTGCTATAATTATAAAAAACTAACTAGATTTTGGGAGGGTTTACTATGAGAAAACGCTTCAATACCACCGGGGTTTGTATTCCTGATAAACATTTTATGGTTAATATAGATAATAAAATAGATGAAGTTGAAAAAATGGTTTCTAGAGGGGAATATTTCATTATAAATAGGCCACGTCAGTATGGGAAAACAACTATATTATCAGAATTATCTAAAAGACTGGAAAAGAAATATTTAGTTATTCGTTCAAGCTTTGAAGGTATAGGAGATGCAATATTTGAAAATGAGAAGACATTCAGCAGTAAAATTTTGGGGATATTTTCAAAGACATTGAGATTCAGCAATAAAGAAAAAGCTGCAGAATTAGAAAAAATAGGTAATGATTTAAAAAATCTAGAAGAAGTTTCAGAAGGAATTACACAATTCATAATGAATTCTGATAAAGAAGTTATTCTTTTTATAGATGAAGTTGATAAAAGCAGTAATAATCAGCTTTTTTTAAGTTTCTTAGGAGTGCTTAGAAATAAATTTTTGTTAAAAGAACAGGGATTAGATTATACTTTCTATAGTGTAATATTAGCAGGTGTATATGATGTTAAAAATTTAAAATTAAAATTGCGCCCAGAGGAAGAAAAAAAGTATAATAGTCCCTGGAACATAGCAGTAAACTTTGAAGTAGATATGAATTTTAAGCCAGAGGAAATAGAAACTATGCTTAAACAATATGTACAGGAAACTGGTATCTCAATGGATACAGAAACAATATCCAATAAACTTTATTATTACACCAGTGGATATCCTTTCTTAGTAAGCAGACTATGTCAGATAATAGATGAAAAACTTTTGAAAGAACAGGAAAAGGAATGGACGGAAAATCATATTATCGAAGCTGTAAAACTTATTTTAAAAGAAAATAATACCTTATTTGATGATTTGGTAAAAAACTTGGAAAATAATAAAGATTTATATGAGCAGGTATATGATATATCTGTTAGAGGTGATGTAAGAGTTTTTAACATTCTAAATCCAATAATTAATCTAGGTGTTATATACGGTATTTTTAAGGAAGAGGATAATAAAGTATATATTCACAACAGAATCTATGAGCAGATAATCTACAATTATATGATTTCTAAAACAGAATCAAAAGGCGATATAAGTAGATATAATTTTAGAGATAATTTTATTAAAAATAATAATGAAATTGATTTTGAAAAGATACTTTTAAAATATCAGCAATTCATGAAGGAACAGTACTCGGATAAAGATTCAAAATTTATTGAAAGAGAAGGAAGATTATTATTTTTAGCTTTTATAAAACCTATAATAAACGGCATAGGCTTTGATTTCAAAGAAGTTCAAATATCTCAGGAAAAGAGACTGGATGTAGTTGTTACCTATGACAAATATAAATATGTAGCAGAACTTAAAATATGGCATGGGGAAGAATACCACAAAAAAGGTCTTAGACAGCTATGTGATTATCTTGAAATTCAAGGACTTAATAAGGGCTATTTAGTTATATATGATTTTAATAAAGGTAAGAAGTTTAAAAATGATAAAATTATTATTGAAGAGAAAGAGATATTTATGATTTGGGTTTAAAAGCAGTGGATAGTTGAAAGTTGAGAGTGGACAGTTAAAACAATCAATTAATAGTTAAGAATTAAGAATGAAAAGTTAAAGAAAAAATTTAAAAAATTTTTTAAAAGATATAAAGTAATAGAAAAATAGTGCGAAGTAATAAGTATAAAACAAATAAATAATAAAGTTCAAATAATAAAGAACAAATAATGAAAATATTTAGCTTTGCTGAGTATTCACCTAATCTGAACTTCGATATTTAAACTTTGATATTTGTTTTAAGGCTGACTAAATGTTAATTAATCTGTTAAGAATGCAGATATATTACATTTAGGAGGTTATGAATTGAAAGAAAGTTTAGTTTATAATAAAGCTTTTGATTTTGCTATAAGAATAGTTAATTTATACAAGTATTTATGTAAAGAAAAAAATGAATACACTCTTTCAAAACAAGTTTTGAGATCAGGAACTAGCATAGGTGCTAATGCAAAAGAAGCGATGCAGGCATCAAGCAAACGGGATTTTCTAATGAAAATGAATATAGCCTTAAAGGAAGCTTCAGAAACAGAATATTGGCTAAATCTTCTTAAAGCTACTGATTATTTAGATTCAAAACTATCAGAATCAATTATAAATGATTGTAAAGAATTAAATAAAATGCTTGTATCTATAGTAAAAACCACAAAAGAAAAAGTAAATTAGGATATGTTACTATTTTACCTATATAGCTAACTTTCAACTGTCCACTATCAACTTTCAACTCATTAACGTTAGTAAACTTTCAACTAAGTAATAATCAACAATTATAACTTAAATGAAGGATTTAACTATAAATCAAAGAAAAGGACAAGGATGTCCGCTAAAAATCAGGGAGGTAACATATTATGATAATCAATCACAATTTAATGGCAAATAATGCAATTAGAAACATGAATATTAACTCTGGTAATGCAAGTAAATCAATGCAAAAACTTTCTTCTGGTCTAAGAATTAACAGTGCAGCAGATGATGCAGCAGGACTAGCTATATCTGAAAAAATGAGAGGTCAAATCAGAGGACTTGACCAAGCTTCTGCTAATGCTCAGGATGGTATTTCAATGGTTCAAACAGCTGAGGGAGCTTTGAATGAAACTACTTCAATACTTCAAAGAATGAGAGAATTGGCAACTCAGGCTGCTAATGGTACAAATACAGATTCTGATAGATCAGAGATTCAAAAAGAAATTAATCAATTAACATCTGAAGTTAACAGAATAGGTAATACTACTGAATTTAATACTCAAAAGCTATTAGATGGTGGTGCTTCAACAAATGGTGTTAATGTAGGAACTTCTGATGCAAAGGGTGTTGCTGCAAAAGGCGGAGAAATTAAAGCATTGACTGCAGTGACACTTAGTACTATACCAGATGAAGGATCAGATAGTGGTAGTGCAAAATTAGAAATTACAGTAGAAGATGGTAGTGCAGATGATAAGACTTTCTCATTATCTGGTGCAGCGTTTAAAACACTATATGATCAAACAGCTGCAGGAAAAGCTGGTACTAGTGCCACTGATGCTATGAAGAGAGATGCAGTAGAAGAAGTTTTAGGTAAAATGTCTACATCTTCTTTTGAATTAGCTGATGGAACAACTAGAGCTGTATCATTATCAGAAGTTGCTAATATAAATATTTCTGATGAAGGAGTATTCTCTATATCATCAAAAATAGGTGGCGGGGACATTTCTATAACTAATACTACAACTGCTGCTTTTGATACCTTACTAGGTACAACAGCAGCAACAGCAGCTATTGATGGTGTTGGAACTGATTCTCAAGAAGCTACATTATACGCTTCTAAGTCTTTAAATACTACTGATTCGTTAAATTATTCAGATTGGGCAGGAAAGTCATTTACTGTAACATATAATGGTAGAACTGCAAATGTTACTATTGCAACGGATCCTACTGTTGCTGATGCTGACAAAGAAATAATTACAGGATCTGAATTGGTTACAGCATTTAATGCAGCATTAGATTCAACATTTGGTACTGGAAATGTTGTTGCGAGTATTGGTGCAAATCCAAATAATATAAATGATACTAAAACATATTTCCAATTTACTACTTCAACAAGTTCAGAAGATGATTTAAAAGAAGTATCTCCTGAATTTAGTATATCTGGAGATAATCTTGATAAAATTTTAGGAAGTGTTGCAGCAGGATCATCAGAAGTTGGAGGAACATTTACTTCTAAATTCCAAATTGGAGCAAACCAAGGACAGAGTTTCGAAATGAATGTTGCTGATATGAGAGCACAAGCTTTAAAAATATCTGGAACAACAGCAGGAACTGACCAAGAATTAGTAGAAGGTGCTAAATTTACAGAAATAAAAAATGTATCTAATGGAACAGATAGCGTTGGAACAGAATATGCTTTAGATGTAACATCTTTTGATACGGCATCTGCGGCAATAAAGGTTTTAGATAATGCTATTCAATCTGTGTCAGCTCAGCGTTCACAATTGGGAGCTTTCCAAAACAGATTAGAGCATACAATTAATAACTTAGGAACGTCTTCAGAGAACTTAACTGCAGCTGAATCAAGAATCAGAGATGTTGATATGGCAAAAGAAATGTCAACATTCTCAAAGAACAATATTCTTTCTCAAGCTGCTCAAGCTATGTTGGCTCAAGCAAATAATCAACCACAGCAGGTTTTACAACTTCTTAGATAGTTGATTATTTAAGGGTCTCTTAAAGAGTAATCTTTAAGCACACATTGGGTGAATTGCTGGAACTTCCTTAAGCTGTTTCTCCACAACGAAGTTCGAAAGGACAGGCGTGAAGGATTGAAAAGCAAACAGATTGGATAATCAGCAGCCAAGCTCCTGTACTGAAAGGTTGGAGAAGGTTCAACGACTAAGACGAACGGGTTAAACAGTTAAGAGTTAAAAGTGAAGAATTAAGAGTAAAGGAAGAAATTCAGTGAACTGAATTTCAACAATAATTACTAATTTACAATTTTTAAGCCTTAATTGCAAGTCTATGAGGTCTGTAGGGATGAGGTTTCCCGAAGTGCCCAACCCCGGAAATTTAGATAAGAGTTAAAAATGAAGAGTGAAGAGTAAATGAAGAAATTCAGCTTACTGAATTTCAACAATAACTTTTAATTCTTAACTCATAACTCTTAACTTGAAAAAGGGTGAAGATATAGTCTGGCAGTGATTGAAAGGTCATTGATGAAACGCAAGCAAATCAACAGCCTCAACAGGTTCTTCAATTATTGAGATAATTGAGAATTTAATAAGAATAATTAGGAGGAGTCAGGGTGAAAACTCTGGCTTCTTTTGCTAATTGTTTTAATATTATAAAAATATTTTATATAAATTGATATGATATACTATTAAGAGGGAGATGTGTTAGATATGGCAGATAGTTTGGAGAAATTAATTGATGAGTATAGGTCTAATTTTTATGATGGACTTGAAAAATATATTAATTCTTATAGAGAGTTAGATTATGAAGAATTAATAAAAAACACTTCTTATGCATTAGAATGTTCTAATCCAAATGAAGACATTACTAAAAGAAAATTTGATAAGAGACATGGGCATCAGATAAGGAGAACTAATAAGACTTTAGATGATTTGTATACAAGGCTAAATTCTATAAAAGAAGAATTAAAAATTAGGGTAAATTCTAATTGTACATTTGAAGATTTATATAATTATATAGCTTCTGAAATTTATATTGAAAATAATAAAATTAATGGTGTTGGGCCATTATTTTTATATGATACTTCTGTTAGAATAGGTTCTTATTTTAATATTTTACCAAATAAGAAAGTATATATACATTCTGGGCCTGAAAAAGGATTGGAAACCTTATTTAGTTTAAAATTAAAAAAAGATGAAGTATCTATTGACATAGATACTTTTGAAAATAAAAAATTACTGGAATTAAAAGCATATCATATAGAAAATTTTTTATGCATTTATAAAGATGGAAAATTAAAAAATAAGAAAAAAATAAAATGTTATTATTGTAATGAAGATAATGATCCAGAATAAAGGAATAAAGTAACTGTGACTTGGGAAAAATAGTAAGATAAAATAATAGATTTGCTTAGATAGTTAATTATTTGAGGATCTCTTAAAGAATAATCTTTAAGCACACATTGGGTGAATTGCTGGAACTTCCTTAAGATGTTTTTCTACAACGAAGTTTGAAAGGACAGGGGCGTGAAGGATTCAAAAGTAAACAGATTGGATCAGTAGGCAAGCTCCTGCACTGAAAGGTTGGAGAAGGTTCAACGACTTAAAGTACACCATCTAAGCAGTTGACAATTGATAGTTGACAGTTATAAAAATATTACCACCATCTATAAAATTGTATGGTGATGAAACTCTTAGGGTGAGGTTTCCCAAAGTGCCCAACCCAATAACAGATAACAAAGTACAAAGAATAGAGTACAAATATTTCTAGTGGGTGAAGATATAGTCTGGCAATGATTGAAAGGTCATTGATGAAACGTAAGCAAATCAACAACTTCAACAAGTTCATCAATTATTGAGATAATTGAGAATTTAGTAAGAATAATTAGGAGGAGTCATGGTGAAAACTCTGGCTTCTTTTTAATTTTTGCAAGTAAATAGAGTAGACTTTATTCAGAGAAAGCCAAGAACTATCAGTACAACAAATTAATATTATAGTTTTAAAAATTGCAAAGAATTATGAAGCAACGTTTACACAATAATTTAAAACATTGACTTTAAACGAGTTGAGAAAAGTAATTGTATTTTGTTGAACATAGCGTTTGAAAAATGTATTGCACTATAAATATAAATATTAGTAGTTTGTAAACCTAAAAATTTTATATAGTTAAGAATATTGTCGAATAAATACTATTGAGGGAAATTAATATAGGATGTATAATTAAATGGAAATACCTATATTGAATTTTATATAATAAATGATGGTTGCTAGGAGTGATTGTTGAATTATGGGATTTTTTAATGATATTGATTGGAATAAAATGGCTAAAAAAGGTATAGAACTTGCTCAAAAAGCTGGTAAACAAATGGAAGAAAAGAAGAAAGAAATAATAAGGAAGTTTATATATGAATTAAGAAGAATGGATGATCAAAAAATTAGAAATGGACTAGCAAATATAAATTGCGATGATTGGAGATATGAATATATTCAAGAAGAAGCAACCAGGAGAGGGATTTAATGTGTAGAGTTCATAACATAAGTAAATAAAAAAGTTTATATTATACAGGGGGATAAGCTGTGTTATTAATTTTAACGGATAAGTTTGATGAACATGCGAATCTAATTATAAAAAAGATAAAGCAATCTAATATTATGTTTTTTAGACTAAATTTAGATGTTGATTCATTAAAATATACTACTGTTACATTTGATGGTGATAAGTGGACTATAAAAACTCTGAATGGAGTGTTTAATTCTACAGATGTTAAATGTGTATGGGCAAGAAGAGCCTTTGTGGAATTAACTTTAGAAGAACAGAATGAGCAAAATAATGACTTTAAAATTTGGAAAAATGAATGGAATAAAACACTTTTAGGGTTATATTTGAATTTAAGTGATGCTAAATGGTTAAATCCATTAAGAAAATCGTACAAGGCGGAAAATAAATATTTACAAATGCAATTAGCAAAGAAAATAGGATTTCAGATGCCGCACACGATAGTATCTAACCATAATGAGTATCTTAAAGAGTTTTGTTTTAAATATAACAGTAACGTAATTCTTAAGCTAATGTCACAGGAGTTTTATAAAACAGAAGAAGGATTTAAGGGTTTATATGTAAATAAAATTAATTGTGAGGATTTAAATGATTTTAAAGAATATAGTGAGAATCCTATAGTTTTACAAGAATATATTGATAAGCTATATGAAGTCAGATACACTGTTGTTGGAGAAGAACATTTAGTATGTAAAATAGACTCTCAAAAATCAAAAATTGCCAATATAGATTGGCGACGATATGATATTGCTAATACGCCTCATTCTATAATCGAACCACCGAAAGAAATACGAAATATGGTTAATTTTCTTATGAAAGAATTACAAATAGAATATGGGGCATTAGATTTTATAGTTTCTAAAGATAATCAATGGTATTTTCTTGAAATAAATTCTATGGGACAATGGCTATGGATTGAAGAACTTTCAGGATTAGATATTTCAGGAGCAATTATTAAGTGGATAAAGAAAAATCTTCAAGAAGAGAGGTGTTTTTAGTATGAAGGTATTTGCAACAAAATTTTTAGAGAATCCATCAAAGGATACGTTAAAAAAAGATGAAGAATGGTCTTGGAAACCATATAATGAAAATGTGTGTGAAATATACGCTTCAGGAGCAGCAACATCAACGAAATCTTCAACATATGCAGCTGAAAGAGATGATCGCTCTGATTCTGATAGACCTAATGAAGGTATGTTTGTGGCATAACAAAATAACTAAATAGTATCCGTATTTCGTAAAATGTAATTTGATTAATTTTGGAATGGTGGTTTAAATATAGTTTAAGTATAATAAAGAGCATTCAATCTTTTTTGGTTGGGTGTTTTTTATTATAATATAATGGGAACAACATTATACAAGTATTCCTGTAATAAAGAGTTTGAAGTTTTGTAAGAAATAAAAAAACCTGATATAAATATATTGAGTCACTTGCAAGACGACAAAACATTTATATCAGGAGGTTAACTTAAATGAAAAATATAATAATGGTTCCAAATACTTTAATCTTAGGGATAGATATTGCAAAGGATAACCACTATGGTCAGTTTGTAGTGAATGGTGAATATATAAAGAAACCATTCCTAATAAAGAATACCAAAGAATCTTTTGATTGTCTATTAAAAAAAATAGAAGAACTAACTGAAAAATATGGAACAGTGCATAATCTTGTGGTATAGTTCAAAAAGGGGGTCAATTTTTATTATAAATCAGCACACTTTCTTGGGAGAAGTACAATTTCTACTGTTTTTCGTTGTTTTATTTTTATAGTCGTATTTAGTGTAACCTAAGTGTTCATCAAGCTCCGCTTCTAACATCTCCTGAAGCGTACTTGCAAAAACATCTTTTAATGCATTTTGTATTTCTCTTGCTGTAGTAAGATTATTTTCTCTAATAAATTCTCTTAAAAGTTCTTTTCTTAATAACATAATAGTCTGTGTACCTTCTATGGATATATATTTTGTATTATATCCATAGAAGGTACACAGACTATTATACCCACTCAGAACAATAGCTGCTGATGCTCATTTTGCGTGCGCCCAGCAGGGGCGCTTACTCGTCGGTGAAAGTCCGATACTGGAGTTGATAGGAGCAAGTGGGCTGCTCCGCACCCCACTAGGGTAACTGTTGCTTGGAAAATAAAGTATATTTATAGATTACATTATAATTTACTTTCAAGTTTTAATCTTCTTATTTTATCAACTACTCCCCAATAACTTCTGTTTAGAGCAAGAGACTATTTCTTTATCAGTAAACCCAGTGAGTTTTGAATTAATAATGAAATTTTCACTTTCTAGACAATATTCATTTTTTAATACAATTTCAGTCAAATCTTTCCTTAAGATTAATTTTATAATGCATACATGGAATTTCTTTAACAAAAGATTTTACAATATTTATAAATTTTATTATTTCATCTCTTTTATTTATCTCTAACAAAAAATTCTTACCATCTTTTCTCTTTTTTAATTTTGTATCTATATTAAAGATTTTTTAATATGATTCTTTTAATAATACATTTTCATCTTCTGAGAAATTAAGTGTGTATATGGATATTCTTGCAAAAATATAAATAGAGCTATTTTTTCTCCTACTTGAATCTATAACAAGTGAACCGTCATCCATATATAGACATGCCAATCCTATTGGATGATCTAGAAGCAGTAGATTTTCTTTTGTAATAGTTTTTTCTCTATTTATGTAAAAGCTATTATAGAGATTAGTATAATCTTTATTACTAGGGGAACGCAGCTGAGGATTTTTACAGCTGGTTAAAATTTTAAAATCAAGATTTTCAAGTTTATTGGCTTTCCATTGTCTATAGGGAACTTGCTTTGTACATCCATGTTCTCTATAGTATGTATTTTTACTTTTACCATAAAGGGCAAGGCTTCCATCACCAAACAGACTTCCTATAATTATATTTCTTTCTAATCTATTCATAGTATATATCTTAGTATTTTCAACAAAAGGCATTTCTGTCCCCTTTTTAACAGTATTATTAATATGATTATTATTCGCTAATATGGAGATATACATACTTAAGATTTTTAATTTGTCTATTAAATATTGATGTTACTAAAGAATAATCTGAATACATCGATAATTACAGTATAAGACAGGATTGGAGAAATATATTGGTGGATTCAAAGGATAAGAATAGATTAGAGCAGGAATTGATAGAAGTAAAATATAGAATTCAAGTTTTAGATACTATAGAAAATAAACTTTTTCAAATGAAGACAATAGCTGAATATGTTAGTGATAATGATTTGAGTAGTGAAGAAATGTTGAGTTTAAATATTAAAATTAATAGATTAAAGGAGAAGATTCAAACTTTGGAGGAGGAAATCAGAGAAATTGATAATATTCAGAAGTAGCAATTTGTAAGTTTATAAAGAAAATTAAACATTAAAATTTTTCATATGAATTATATTTTTTTTAGATGGAGGGATTTATGTGAAATTAAATGCTTGCGAATTATATAATAAATTAAAAGATAAAGGTGTATTTTACTTATATCATGCTAATACACTAACTACTTCGATTAGTTGTATTTATAATGGTGGACTATTATCAAGAGGTGACATGGAAAATAGAGGCTTAGATATGACTCAACAAGATAGTGATTGTATTGATAAACAATATAATGTTTGGAATGATGTGTTTTTAGATACAGTTGACTTACATGGTTATAGATATACTAAAAGTATACGGCAAAATCTGTATGGTCCAGTACTATTTAAGTTAAAATCTGAATTATTAATAGATCCTGATTTTGATAACATATGGATAACTACAAATAATCCGGTTAATTGGGATAAAGATGATAATAAATATTTTAATGTAGTAGATGAGTATATTACAACTATGGGTATAGAAAGACAAAGAAAAATGATTACAATTAGAAATATTCATAGACCAATACCTTTTAGCAAATATTTAGAACAAATTATGTTGGACGATCCTGAAATATATCTAAAAGAAATAGGAGCTAATGTATATGATTATGCATTTAATAAATTAGAAAATGCTATTAAGCAGGTTAGATTAAACATTAATATTAAAAAACATATATGCAGTGATGATTGCTATTGTGTTCAAAATTATAAACAAATAGTAACAAGAAATTCAGAAACTTTTATCAAATACTTTATAGATAACAAAGATATTCGTAAATTATGATAAAAATTATTGAGGAGAATTATAAAAATGTGTAAAAAATTAGATTGGGAAAAACTATTATGTGGTGAGAGAGAAAGACATTCCTATAGTAAAGATGATAATAAATTTGATATAGGAGATGAAAGGTATGATCATAGAAATGAATTTGATAAGGATTATGATAGAATAGTATATTCTTCATCTGTTAGAAGACTTCAAGACAAAGCACAAGTATTTCCTTTGCAAGAAAATGATTTTACTAGAACTAGATTAACTCATTCTATAGAAGTTTCTGCCTTGGGAAGATCATTAGGATATGCAATTGGAAAATGGCTACAACATAAGCAACAATTTTCTAATGAACAAACTACAGAGATATCAGCATTACTTCAAGTTGCTGCTATTATACATGATTTAGGCAATCCTCCTTTTGGTCATTATGGTGAAGAAGTCATAGGTAACTGGTTTAAAAATTGGTTTAGTTCAGAGCAATATAAAGATATAGAGAAAAGTTATGATTTGAATAAAAGATTGAATAATCAACAAAAAAGTGATTTTATAAATTTTGAAGGTAATGCCCAAACATTAAGAATAGTTTCAAAGCTGCAGATATTGAATGATAGATATGGAGTGAATTTTACATACGGAACATTAGCTACTATTATTAAATATCCTTGGAATTCTGAAAGTAATATGTGTAAGAATAATAAAGGAAAATTTGGATATTTTTCATCAGAACAAGATTTGGTAGAAAGAATTCAAGAGAAAACTGGATTAATTGATGGGGTAAAACATCCAGTAACATTTTTACTAGAGGCAGTTGATGATATGGCTTATTTAGTAGCAGATATTGAGGATGCAGTAAAAAAAGGAATCTTATCATGGGATAAGGAATATAATAGTATAAAAAATAATTTATTGAAAAACACAAATGATCAATATAAAGATATATTTGAAAAACTTGATGAAAAAAATAAGAAAAGTAGAGAAAATAAGATCCCTAATACTGAATTAGTGGAATTCCAAAACTTTAAAGTATTTATCCAAGGATTAATGTTTAAAAGTGTAGTTAAAACTTTTAAAGATAACTATGAAGAAATAATGACAGGTAAATATAAAGGTGAATTATTAAAAGATTCTAAAGTTTATGATATAATAAAAGAACTTAAAAGATTAGCAAGAGAATATTGTTTTAAGAATAAAGAAGTAATGACATTAGAGTTAGTTGGAGATAATGTTATTAAAGGATTACTCAATAAATTTGTTAATCCGCTTGCTAAATATAATGTTGATATTGATGGAAAACATTATGAAGGAAAATTATATGAATTAATTTCTAGTAATTTTAAGTATGTATGTTGCTTAAATAAGGAAAATACTGAAAAGGTAATATTAAGAGATTTTAATGATATTGGATTATATGAGAGATTATTATTAATTACAGATTTTATATCAGGTATGACTGATTCATATGCTGTAAATTTATATAAAAAATTATTGGGAGTAAAACTTTCTTAAAAAGGTGAGAATATGAAAGATAATGAATTAAAAGAGTTAAAATTTGATTTTTATAATTTTATCAATAAGTATTCTGAAGCAAATCAATTGATTGATGATCTTAATAATATTGGAGAAATTTTATTATTTGGTGGAGCAGTAAGAGAATATATTGAAAATAAATTTAGTACTATACCTAGGGACTTTGATATTGTAATAAAAAAGGATAAGGCAAATTTTAATTTAGATAATGTGTTAAATAAATTTAATTATAAAAAAAATAGATTTGGAGGTTATAAAATAAAATTAAATTCATTAGAATTTGATATATGGGAAATAGAAAATACATGGGCATTTAAAAATAAAAAGGTTGAATGTTTGGAAGAAGAATACTCAAAAAGATTGCAAGATACAGTGTTTTTAAATGTAGATTCTATTGTTTATAATCTTAGCAAGGGAATTATATATAATGATAAGTATAATAATGCTATGAAAAAGAGGATTTTGGATGTTGTACTTTATGATAATCCATACGAAGCATTAAATTTATTTAGAGCTATTATATTTAAAATTAAATATAATATGAAATTTTCATATAATCTAAGTAACATTTTAACAAAATTTATAAAGCAAAATGATAATTATTTGAATATATTATATAAATCTCAAATTTCTCATTATCGTTGTGAGAAAATTTCTAAGGAGTCTTTAAATAAGCAATTGCAGATATATAAGTAACAAGTTCACTACGTTCGTAATGACTCACGGCAGGTTGTGTGAAAAGTTAAATTTTGATTTTTGCAGAGAACGTGCATAAGTCTGTGTAAAATAAAATAGACAAAGTAAATCAAATTTGGAAATTGCTATAGAAAATTATTCCTTTAGTATTAATTTATACATTAATACTAAAAATAGATATATATATATAATCTTTATTTGTTACTATTATTTGCAATATAAGCTCACTTAGTTCGCAAGGCTTCCCCATAGATATCAAGCTAAGCCTAAACAAATGCTATATATTGCATTTGTTTAGCAAGCTCACTAACGTTCGCAAGGGCCCCTAGAAGTTGTGAACACGGATGTGTGAAAGGATGAAAGACGCATTCGGCCATAAAATTGCAATTGAACAAGTTGGCTGCTCCGCACCCCACTAAGGTAACTGTCACTTGGGAAAAATAAAAATAGAACTCAAAGTTGTAATCTCTTTTACTTTGGTTATTCCTTCTTCAATTAGTGTATAAGACATATTATCCTCCATCCAGTAGAATTAATATGAATATTATACCATAAGATACATTTTAATTAAATGTTAATAGTATTTGCTGTTTTCACCTCTTTAGGGGTGTTTTCTTATTTTAGCGAAGAGTGGATTTAAATGTTTTACAATATGTATTTGTAAATATGAAAATATGCATATTTGTAAATATGTATTGACAAATGAGTGCTTGGTATATATAATCAAATTAAATTAGAAAAGTTTAGGAGGATGTATATATGGATAAGAACACATTTAGCTGCTTAGTTAACGCAGAACTTTTAGAAAAATTTAAGTTGGCACTAACATTAAATAAAGAAAATGTAGAAGAGGTTATAGAGAAGTTACTTTCTAATTACATTAGTGAAAGTTTCTTAAAAGCGGCTAAAGATTTATCTTCTAATACTGGAAAAATTACAACTCCTACAAGTCCAGTTACAATAGAAGATAATAATTATGCTAAAGCAAACAGAAAGATTCCAGTATGGGCAAATAGAGAAAAACAAAATAACCACAAGCTAATTAAGGCATTTTTACAAATTGAAGAGGAACAAGGGCAAGTAAGTTATGAAGAATTAATGGAGAGATGTTCGAATGCTACAAAATATCCCGACACATATATAAGTGACTTTAGAGGTAATTTTGCACAGATGAAAACCGATGCTAGTAATTCTCATGGAAAGGTGTTTATAGTAGAAGGAGATAAGGTAGAAATCTGGGGCGAGGTTCTTGATACATTAAGACAATATAAAGATTCTTTTTTAAATAGCAATAGTGGAGGGAATGAAACAGTGAAGATAACAAATGAAATGACACATAGAGGATATGAAATTGTTAAAATGGTTTATCATGGTAACTTGACTCGTAATGAAGCAAAATACAAAATTGCAGATGAGACAGGTATGAATGCAGGATCAGCTGGTGACTATGTTACTAATTTCCTTGCTATGATGGATGGACAGCGTTATACAAGAACAATGAATACGTATGCTACTAGATATATATTAGAAAGTATTAGAAAAGATTATGGTGAGGAGCAGTTTCAGAAGGCTCTAGAAGCAACAAAGGAACATGTAAAGTACTATAATGGTTTGAATAATGGGACTTTGCATAGCATTCAAAAAGTAATTGATGAATTAAGTTAATCTAAATTTAGCACTTCTTCGGAGGTGCTTTTTTCATGTGGATTTTTAGGAGGTATAGTTTATGGGGCTTAAAGGTATATTGGGAATTACTAAAGCAAGGGATAAGCCACGCAACGATGTTGGAGATGTAACTTACACATTTATGTTTGGGCAAACCACCAATGGAAAGCCTGCGAATGAAAGAATAGCTAAATACAAGGGTAACACTGATTTGGAAAATAAAATGACCGGTTTAAAAATAAATACTATGGTAATAATTCTTCCTATAAGAATAAAGTGTGAGTGGGGAGAATGCAATGCCAAAGAAAAAATTACCATGGTATCCTAATGCAATATATCATGTGACTAGTAGGGGTAATAGGAGAAGTGATATATTTAGGGATGATAATGACTACTTAGTTTATTTGGAAAATTTAAAAGAAGCTATTGAGTATTATGATAAAAGTTACGAGCTTATATCATATACACTAATGACAAATCATAGCAAGCTTAGTCGTTCCTCCCTCGCAAGGGCAACTGTGACTTGGAAAATAAAGTAAACGATTTGAAAATAAATATTCTATGAAAATAATTTTTTCTATAGTAATAAAATTAATATTTCCAAAGTTCTCAGAAGTATATATTTACATATATTACAAAATAAATATTGGAGTGATAATCAAGGATATAGCATCATTATCAATAATAATGAGTCAATCAAATGTACAACAGTCAGCTGATATATCAGTAATGAAGATGGCAATGGATACAGGGAATGAAACTGCTGCCCAAATGACGGAAATGATGAAGAATGTTGCAGTAGACCCTAATCTAGGACAACATTTTAATGCAAAGGCATAGCATTATATGAATGAAAAATAAGAAATTATAGAGGTTAAATATGTTAACTTTATGTATGATAGTTAAAAATGAAGGAGCAAACCTTAAAAATTGCTTATCCAAAGTAGCAGCTTTTGTAGATGAAATAATTATAGTAGATACAGGTTCTATTGATAACACAAAGACTATTGCATCAGAATTTACAGATAAAATTTATGACTTTAAGTGGTGTAATGATTTTTCAAAAGCTAGAAATTTCTCTATATCTAAAGCTTCAAAGGATTGGATACTTGTGCTAGATGCAGATGAGTTTGTCACAGATTTCTTTAGATATAATATAGATGAATTTATAAAAAATTCTTCAAATAAAAATAAGGTAGGCAGAATTCAGAGAATCAATATAATGAATGACCCTAATGGCAATAAGAAATATATAGAAAGAGTAAATAGACTTTTTAATAGAAATTATTTTCATTATAAAGGAATAATTCATGAGCAGCTTGTAGCTTTGGATGGTAAAACCTATGAAACAGAGATCATAGATATAACTGCAGATCATGTGGGTTACACAGAGGAAGCATTAAATAGAACAGATAAACTTAAAAGGAATATAGATTTATTGGAAGTGGCAGTGAAAAATGACTCAGAAGATCCCTATCTTTATTTTCAACTAGGTAAGTCCTATTATATGTTGAAGGATTATAAAACTTCTGCCTTATATTTTGAAAAGGCATTATCTTTTCAGTTAGATTTTAGATTGGAGTATGTGGAGGACTTAGTAGAAACCTATGGATATTCTATGATAAATAGTGGTAGGTATTCAGATGCTCTTATTTTAGAAAATTGCCTTGAGGTCTACTCAAAACTACCAGATTTTCATTTCCTTTTGGGATTAATATATATGAATAATGCTAAATTTACACAGGCAATAAAGTGCTTTTTAGAGTGTACTAAATTTCCATATTCTAAGGTAGAAGGAATAACTACATATATTTCATACTATAATGTAGGGGTTATATATGATGTGCTGGGTTTTAGGGAAAAAGTCGTGGAATATTACAAGATGTGCGGTGATTATGAGCCAGCAAGGAATAGGATTAAAGCACAGATGAATTAAGTGGATACTTTTGCATACTATTAAGTTTATTAAAATTATATATTGGAGGGATAAAAATGTAGCAAGTTCACTCCGTTCACAAAGACCCCAAGGGGTTGTGAACGGAGTGAACACAGTAAATAATAGAAAATTAAGACAAGATAATAAAAAGAGAGAATCGTAATTTCGGTGGCGCTTCTTTAGGGTTTTTTGATGGCTTAAGCATATATCATAATTAGTAAGTATATGATTTTTCGGTCATATATTAGAGGTACCATCTAATGTGAGACAATTCTAGTTTTCATATTTTTTCTTGAGTTCAAGTATCTTTTCTAAACTTAACCCAGTTCCTTTAGCTATAATTTCTGTATCTATCCCAAGTTTTAAAAGATTTACAGCAGTTTCTTCTTTTCCTTGTTCAATGCCTTTATCGATGCCTTGTTTAATGCCTTGCTTGATGCCTCTTTGTTCAGAGGTTTTAAAGCCTCTCTCAATGGTCTTACCTAAATTACTTACCATATCTTCCACCTCCAGTTCAGATGTTTCTTTTAAAAGTTTGTTTATGTTTGTATCTATATTGTCTTTAAACCTATTTCTTAGTATATTTACCAGCCAAGCTTTAAATATTTTCTGCTGTTCTTTAGAGGAATCTTTTCTAAGTATTCTTCCCACAAGCTTAAGTCTGTCTACTATTTCTATATCATTGACATTTTGATCCAATAAAAATACTGTACTTACTATATTGGCTATCTCTAATAACTCTTCTTTTTCCATTCTATTAACGTCAAATAATAAGTATCTGAAATCAACTATACTGTCTTCAAAGAGTTCATGTCCTTTTAATATATCTTTAAAATTCCTAGCTACAGTCCAGTTATATTTACCATTATATACTACCATTGGAACTATGGCTGGCAATTTGTAATCTTTTCTCTTTTTAATTTTAGTATCTGTGTTTTTAAGTTCGTCTCTCCAAATTTCGGTCATATACATGAGAAGTCTTATGGGCATAGAAAAATCCACTTTTGACTGAAATTCAAGAAGAACATAGAATATAATATCATTTCCATCTATATTTACTCTATAGACTATGTCAGCTTCTTCCTCTTTGAAATCCTTAAGGATAAATTCTTTATCTATTGAAGCAAGTTCTTAATTCAGGTGAGGATTCTTTTATCCCATCTGAATTTTAGAACTGCAAATGCATGGTTTAGTTGGCGTCGAACTCCCACTTGAAGAAAAGCAGAGAACCAAAATCTTTTTTTGATTTTGTGTGAATCGCTTTCACAGAGTGCAAGCAGAGAACCAAAATCTTTTTTTGATTTTGTGTGAATCGCTTTCACAGAGTGCGTGGGAAACTTACGCCAAGTTAGTCAGGTGAAATTTTTATTGAATTTTGCCATCCAAATAAGCATTCAGGATATTCTGTGGAGCATCGTAGTAAAAGCTGCTGTTGAAGTCCTCAATCTTGTTGCTGACAAAGGAGTTGTAAGCAGCAAGCAGAGCATCAATGACATCCATGTTCTTTTCTTTGGCGATTCCGAGAATAAGTCTTTTATATACCTTACCGATATCCCAGTGACTCGGAACGGAATACTTAGCAGCAGATACACTGTCAAAAGTTCCTTTTGTAATTCCGGCTAATTCAATGAAGTCATCGCTAACACGGTCGATGCTGTCACTGTGGTAAATATCAGCCAAATCATAAATTTTCGCAATAGAGGTTTTGCCCAGTGCGTTTACTATGGCAGACCTCTTATTTTTTGTCTTTCTTGCGATGTAGTCAATCAGACTGCAGGTAAAAAATAGGTCGTTTTCTTTATGGTCTTCACGTCCAGTCATTATTTTGCCACCTCCTCGCTTGATAGGAATTCCAGACATTTCAGAGCTGCCGGGGAGCAGAAGTTAATCTGGTCATTGGCCATTGCACCGATGACGATATCATAATCGTGAGGCTTTCCGTGACGGCAGTCGATAATGAAGTCCAGCCATTCTTCGGTCATTTCTTTGAATTCCAATATCTTGAGGCTGGTATCCATTCGCACAGTATATGTGTTTACCATTCCTTTGTCATATCGTTTTGCCCAGCGTTCAGCCTGTTCTCGGATAACTGTAGACTTGTAATTTAAAATCTCTTGAAAAAGAAAGTTTATTTCAAATTTATTTAACCGATAGAATAAAAAATGGATAAAAGAATGTGAAGAGAAGATTCAACATTCCTTTATCCAATAT
>Ga0334885_1000084_pt1 | contig 165055 bp, 162 predicted proteins | sample GraSluR1_MG_8_FD_207233 | JGI IMG/M metagenome (GOLD analysis project Ga0334885, IMG submission 207233) | Sludge microbial communities from methane-producing bioreactor in Wageningen University, Netherlands - Granular Sludge_31_05-R1 | ecosystem: Engineered > Bioreactor > Anaerobic >...
CGCGGTGCCGGGTCCCCGATCATGTGAGGGTGCCGGCTGCGGTCCGGCGACCACACGTTGCCGGGTTAGGGGGCGCGCTTGTCCTGCGGTGCGTCCCAGACCGTTCGGCGGGCGACGATAATGGTATCTTTTCCGCTATTCACCCAGGGAGGAGGGCGACATGAAGGCTGTCGTGATGGCTGGAGGACAGGGAACCAGGCTGAGGCCGCTCACCTCGAACCAGCCCAAGCCGATGGTAGCGATCGGCAACAAGCCCTGTGCCCAACACATTCTGGAGTTGCTGAAGTACCACGGTATCAATGAAGTCGTGATGACCGTGGGTTTCCTTTCGCAGGTCATCAGCAATCACTTCGGCGACGGTTCCAGCCTGGGTATGAGCATAGAGTATGGGGTGGAGGAGTCACCGCTTGGCACAGCCGGTTCCGTCAAGAACGTGCAGTCGGCACTGGATGACACGTTCATGGTCATCAGCGGAGACGCACTCACCGATTTCGACCTCGGCGAGATACTGGCCTTCCACCGGGAGCGGGAGGCTATGGTCACCATCGCCCTCAAGAGCGTGGACAACCCGTTGGAGTTCGGCGTGGTCATTGTGGACGAAGACGGCCGCATCGAACGGTTCTTGGAGAAGCCGGGGTGGGGGCAGGTCTTCTCCGACACCATCAACACCGGCATCTACGTGCTGGAGCCAGAGGTGCTCGATCACATCCCTCCCGGCAGGCCCTACGATTTCAGCCATGAGCTCTTCCCCAGACTCTTCGACATGCACAAACCACTCTACGGCTACCTGGCCGGCGGGTACTGGCAGGACATCGGCAATCTGGAGCAGTATATCCAGGCCAACCGCGACGCACTCGACGGATTGGTCCGCGTGCAGCTACCAGGTGTGCGGCTGCGTGGCAACATCTGGCTGGGCCAGGATGTCAACCTGAACGACCTCGACAACGTCGAAGGGCCCGCCGTCATTGGCAGCTACTCCCGAATCGACCCGACTGCGTTCGTGGGGCCGCACTCCGTACTGGGTAACAACGTGGTTCTGAAGAAGGGCTCGCAGGTCATCAACACCGTCGTCGGCGACAACTCCTACCTTGGGGACGGTGTGCGGGTGCAGGGAGCAGTGATCGGGCATTCAGTCGACATCCGCGCCAACACGATGGTTGCCGAGGGAGCCGCCATCGGAGATCAGAGCTCCATCGGCAAGCATTCCTTCATTGGCAACAACGTCAAGATCTATCCGCTGAAGAGCGTGGAGCCGGGCTCTTCCATCAAATCGAGCATCATCTGGGAGACGAGAGGGACCAGTGCGCTCTTCGGCCGCAATGGCGTCCGTGGTCTCGTGAACGTCGATATCACCCCCGAGACGGCGATGCGTCTGGCCATGTCGTACGGCACGCTTCTTCGCAACAAGTCGTGGGTGGTGACCAGCCGTGACGCCCACCCTGCCTCGAGAGTGCTCAAGCGGGCCATCATCTCCGGTTTGAACTCCACCGGCATCTGGGTGAGGGATCTCGAGGAGGTCCCCGGGGCCGTGAACCGCTTCGACCTGAAGATGGGCAACGCCGCCGGCGGTGTGCACGTGCGCGTGTCTCCGGACAACTACGAAGAGGTTGAGATTCTCTTTGCAGAGCCGCCCGGGGTCCCACTTGACCCCAAACGGGAGCGCACGCTCGAGAACTACTATCATCGCGAGGATTTCCGCCGGGCTCCGTCCCACGAGATCGGCACAATAATCTACCCGGCGCGGGCCATCGAGAGCTACCTTCTCACCCTGTACGAGCTGTGGGATACGGCCGCGATACGAGGGCGGACCATCCGGGTGGCCGTCGATTACGGGGCCTCGGCTGCTGGCCTTCTGCTCCCGCAACTGCTCGACAAACTCGAACTCGAGGTACTCACCGCCACCTCGTCACGATCCCCGGCGGAAGGCGTGTCCGATCACGAGCGTCTCGACCGGGCGGTCGAGAACGTGGCCCGGCTCGTGACGTCCATGGAAGCGGACGTGGGAGTGCTATTCGATGCCGCGGCAGAGCGTATGGTAGTGGTGGATGAGAGGGGGGTCAGAGTGTCTGACAACGCCTTGCTCCTGTTGCTTCTGCAGCACGTGTGCCGTCAAGAGATGGGGGCGACCGCCGCCTTCCCGCTCAACGTCACCCGCCACGTCGACGCAATCGCACGGCAGCACGGCATGCAGGTGGTACGAACGAAGGTCTCACCTTCGTTCCTTCTGGCCGAGGCGGCCAGCCCCGACGTGGTGTTTGCCGCCACCGCGGACGGGGGCTTCGCCTTCCCCCGCTTCCTCGCGTACCTGGATGCCGTGTTTGCCTTCGGCAAGGTGATGGAGACAGTGGCCGTACGAGAGCACGCTTTGAGTGAGCAGGTGGCTTCACTGCCCGAAGTGCACACTGAACAGGTCACGGTTCCCTGTCCGTGGCATGCCAAGGGCTCGGTGATGCGTCTCATGGTCGAAGAGTTGAAGGGTGCCGAGGTCTCACTGGTCGACGGCATCAAGGTGATGCTCGACCGAGGTGACTGGGCCCAGGTGATTCCTGATGCAGACGAGCCCCTCTTTCACGTGTACGCAGAATCGAATACGGATGCCAGCGTGAGGGCGATCGCAGAAGAATACGCAGAGAGACTGCGCCTCATCATCGATGAGCGCGGGAGGTTGGCCGGCTGACGAATGTCCCACCAAGGCAGACACGTGGTCGTCTTCTCGGCCGTTATGTGTGTTCTCGGGCTGCTGCTGGTCACCGCGCTTCGCTCCGGTGACACTCTCCTCGGTTCCACCATGGGAGGCCGGCAGGACGAACTCATACGGGTGGTCGAAGACTTGGAACGCACCAAGAGCGAGCTCTCCGCCGACTTGGCCGCCCTCAGAGCCCAGGTCATGAACCACGAGAGCGGAATCGCAGTCCGCCAGGGTCTGGTCGCCAGCTACAATGCCCAGCTTGCCCAGCTGGCCATGAACGCGGGCGTGGTTCGGGTGGCGGGCAAAGGCGTCCGCATCACCCTTGCCGACAACCCTCATCCTCCGGAGGGCAGCGTCGATCCCGCCGGCTATGTCATCCACGACTACGATCTGCGGGTCGTGGTGAACGCCCTCTGGGTGGGAGGCGCGGAAGCCGTCGCCATCAACGGGCAGAGGCTCACGCTGTTCTCAGCCATTCGCTGCGTGGGCCCCATGGTCTTGGTGAACTCGGTAAGACTGTCCTCGCCCTTCGTCATCGAGGCAATAGGCGACCCCGGGTCTTTGTCCCGAGCACTCAGGGAGAATGAAGATGCACGACTACTGGTCGAAGACTATGCCCGCCGGTTCGGTCTCCGGGTGAGGATCGAAGAAAGGGGTGAGCTGCTTCTGCCCGCATATGAAGGCCGGCTGTCGCCGGGCGAGATGGTGGAGCGTGTGCAGTGAAGCGGGAGCGTGCGTGGTGAAGAGGCTGTACTACCTTCCCATTCTGGGCCTGACGTTGGGCGTGGGCATCGGTCTCCTCATACGCTACGACGTGCCTCCCACGTACGCGCGCTATCTGTCCGTGGCCGTCCTCGCCGCACTCGATTCGGCTCTCGGAGGGGTGCGGGCGCTCATGGAACGCACGTTCAACGACCGCCTCTTCATCTCCGGGTTCGTCACCAACACCATACTCGCCGCTCTTATCACCTTCTTGGGCGACCGCTTGGGTGTGAATCTGTACCTGGCCGCTGTGGTCGCCTTTGGAGTGAGGCTGTTCCAGAACCTGGCCGTCATCCGACGCCTCATCGTGAAGTAGATGGCCTGGGCGTGACATGGCGGCGCTTCGTTCAACACGCATCGGCTGGGGCCTGTTCCTCACGTTTGCCGTATTGGGTTTTCTGCTCGTGCTGCAGTTCCGTACGCACCAGCAGGTGGAGGCCGATCTCGCTTCCATGAGCGTCGACGAGCTGAGCGTGCTCGTCGCGACCCTCAGTCGTGAGTCGGAGCGCCTTCAGGCTGAGGTGGTCGACCTACGACTGGAGCTCATCGGCTCCCAGTATGCGCGCAAGACCGATGCCGAAATGGTAGACGAGCGGAGGCGCAGCCGAGATGAACTCGAGCTGGTGACCGGGGCGATCTCAGCTGTGGGCCCCGGGGTACGGATGGTGTTGACCGATACTCGGGGCAGCCTCGTCGGCCCGTATGACATGTGCGAAATCATCAACGAGCTTCGCGTGGCGGCAGCGAGGGCCATAGCCGTGAATGGCCACAGGGTTGATTTCAATACCGGCTTCTCCGAAGGCGCGGCGGGCATCCTCATGTCGGGGCGCCACATCTCGCCGCCCTACGACATCGTGGCCTTGGGCAACCCGGCCGAGCTGCATTCGGCGCTACTCATGCCCGGCGGCCTCGCCGCCCGCCTTGGCAGCCTCCCCGGAGTACATGTCGAAGTGCACCGGCAGGAGCAGCTTCATGTTCCCTCTGTCGACCGGACGCCTCTCTTCCAGTACGCGACGCGGGTCGAGGACTAAGGATGAGAGTGATACGTGTCGGCCTTGTGGTGCTCATGGCCGTGGTCGCGACGACGTTGGTTCTCTCCCTTCTCGATTATGTCGCCTACCGGGGCGGCGTCCATCGAGGGGTCGAGCTGTGGGGGGAGCGGCTCGACGGACTTCGCGGTGAGGCGTTAGTCGCGGCTGTGCAGCAGGCTGCCGCTCCCCGCCTCGATACTCCGCTCTCACTCGTGCTCGAGAGCGAGAACGGACGTGTCGAGACGCACTCGGAGATCGTGCCCCGAGCTGCCGGTTTCTCCCTCGACGCCTCGGCGACGGCAGTGAAGGCGCTTCAGCTGGGGAGGGGAGCGTTCTTCACCGGCCTGGCAGCCAGGGCCCGTACCTGGATTAGGGCGGAATCGATCGAAGGTGTGTTGGTGGTGGACGAACCCTCTTGGAGAACAACTCTGGACGCCATCGCGTTGAAGCACGAACGCCTCCCCCAAGAGGCCTCCCTCGTCGTCGTCGAGGGGGTGGCGAAGGTGGTGGCCGGCGAGGCCGGCGTGGCCGTGGACGAGGGCCTTCTGCGCACGCGGGTGGAGGAGGCGCTTGCCCAGGGACGGAGGAAGGTCGCCCTGCCGCTCGAGCAGGTCGAGCCGGCGGTGACGACCTCTGCCGCCCTGGAAGCCCTCGAAGCGGCCCAGGTGTTTCTCTCCGCGCCGCTCGTGTTGACCTATCGCGACCAGGAATACGTGGTAACGGTGGATGATCTGGCCCGGCTTGTCCTGGTGAATATCGCCGGCATCGCCGTCGGTAGACCGCTCATGCTCTCACCCGAGCAGACGATGAGCGAGTTGGAGACCCTGCTCACCGGGGTGGAGAGACCTCCGGTGGAAGCGGAGATAATCCCCGCGGAGGACGGGCGGGGGTTTGTGGTGCGCGAGAGTAGCGATGGCACGGTCATTCAGTGGGAAGCCCTTGTGGCCTCCATGGAACGAGTAGCAGCCCAGCCCGCCCGCCGCCTGGTCGCCATCCCCACCACCGTGGCCAAACCGAAACTGTCCACAGATGATGCGCTCCTGTTGGCCACACGGAGGCCGGTGGCCTCCTTCCGGACCTTCTTCAGTCCGGCCAATGAAGCGAGGGCGCACAACATACGCCAGGTTGCCGGCCTCTTGGATGGAGTGGTGGTCTCTCCGGGAACGGAGTTCTCCTTCAACACCACGGTCGGTCCCCGCACCGTTGCCGCCGGTTTCGACGTGGCCCCGGTCATCAGTGGAGGGGTGCTGCGCCCGGGAGTGGGAGGGGGTATCTGCCAGGTGTCGACCACGCTCTTCAACGCCGTCTTCTTTGCCGGCCTGCCCGTGGTGGAACGCTGGCCTCACTCCTTTCTCATCGATCGCTATCCCTTGGGCCGCGATGCAACGGTCTCCTACGGCTCGCAGGATTTCCGCTTTCGCAACGATAGCGACCAGGTGATCCTCATCAGCGTGAGCACGGGAGAGACATGGGTGGAGGTTTCCCTCTCCGCCCCCTCGTGGGAGAGGGAGGTCGACTACCGGGTCATCGAGACCGGCGACCCGGTGCCGCCCCTCAGCTCTCCTGACAAGCCGCGCGTCTTGCGTGATCCGACCCTGCCCCCAGGTTCGCGCTCGGAAGTGGAGGAGGGCATTCCCGGACGTATGACCGAGGTACATCGCTTGGTGTACGGCCCTGAGGGGCACGTGCTCTTCGAAGACACGTTCAACAGCGAGTACGCCCCCAAGGACTACATCGTGAGAGTGGGAGCCTGAGGCGGGCATTCGTAGCCCCTCACGGCTCCTCGGCCGGGTTGTTCAGGCCCGCTTGCCCGGTCCGGTGATCCTCCTCAGGCCTGGGCTGTGCGGGCTATCACCTGTTTGCAGATGAGCTTGAGGGTCTCGAACACACCCACCCCAGTCAGGGCACACGCCTCCACCACCAGTGACGAGGTGTGATTGAGAAGCTCGGTGAGGTCGGCCACCGAGAAGATGTCGGTGAGGTCGCGCTTGTTGAGCTGGAGGACGGTGGGGAGCCGCGACAGGTCGTCGCTCTGATCGAGAAGGTTGTCCCACAGGTTCAGGTAGCTCTCCACGTTCTCGTCCAAGCGGCTGATCTGGCTGTCGGCAACGAACACGACTCCATCCACCCCTTGCAACACGAGCTTCCGCGACGCATTGTAGTGGGATTGCCCAGGGACTGTGTAGAGGTGAAAACGGGTGTTCATGCCCTTGACCGTACCGAGAGAGAGGGGGAGGAAGTCGAAGTACAGCGTCCGCTCCTCCTCGGTGGCGATGCTCACGAGCTTTCCCCGTGCCGAGGGATTGACCTTGCGGTGGATGTACTGGATGTTCGTAGTCTTTCCACACAGACCACAACCATAGTAGACAATCTTGTAATTGATTTCGCGCGCAGCAAAATTGATCAGTGGCACTGTACGCTACTCCGCATCGGCAAAGAGGTCTTCGATTGCTTGGTCGGCTTTCGCGGAATACTCCCTGTCTATGGCCAAATCCTCCTCATCGCGCTCCGCATCGGCGAAGATGGGGGCGAGCGCTTCGACGGCCCTATTGGTGTAGAGGCGGACTTTGCCGAGCTGGGTCTCCCTGCCGAAGGTCAATACCAAGAGTACCCGTTCGGTCACGGGCGAGACGTGCAGATTGGAATCCCGCCCCTCGTGGAAGAGGAGGGTGAACTCACGCTCCGCCAGAATCTCGGCCAACTGTTGGGTAGCCGCGAAGGAACTCGCCGCCAGCGAAGCGAGCGAGAGGGCATCGGGGGATGCATCGACGGAACTCGAGGTGATGGGCTGACCGCTTGTCGACACGAGAGCGATGAAGCGGGAGCCCGAGGCTTCGCGCAGGCGCACCAAGATCTCATCCACCCGTCTCATTTGACGATTGCTGAACACGAGAGCTTTTCGGGTGCCCATGAGGCGCTCCTCTCGGCATGAAGGCGGCGCGAAGCCCGCGTGAGTATAACAAAAAGGCCGGTCAGGACTCAGCGTGGATGTGTACTGGTGATAACGACGAAGCCGGCCATCCGGTGCGGAGCAGGAGGGGGCCTCCGGGAATCACCTCCGAGGCTGGAGGGAAACCGCGTCCCAGCCCCATGCTATCATGACAAGCAGCCGTACCCGGCCAAGAAAGGAGCGCAGGTGAACACCAGGGACCTCAAGTTCCACAAGGAGCACGACTGGGTGTGTGTGGAGGGAGATGTCGGCACCTTCGGCATCACCGACTACGCTCAGAAGTCCCTTGGTGACATCGTGTACGTGGAGTTGCCCGAAGTGGGCACCGAACTCGCCGCCGACGAGCCGTATGCGGAGATCGAGTCGGTGAAGGCGGTGTCCGATGTGTTCGCGCCCATGACCGGTACTGTGCTCGAGGCGAACGAGCAGGTCGTCGATGCTCCCGAGCTGCTTAACTCCAGTCCTTACGAGCAGGGCTGGCTGGTCAAGGTGCGTCTTTCCCACATGGAGGAGCTTGATGCGCTCATGTCGCATGAGCAATACGAGGCTATGCTGGCCGAGCAAGGGGAATAACCTGAAGTACCGCCAGTGAAGCCTTTCGTTCCCGACACCCATTCGAGCAGGGGTACTCCGCATGAGTGAACAGGACACGTCTTCGTTCGATCTACTGGTCAACATCCAATCCTACAGCGATGATGACCTACAGACACTGTCGGCACGTTTGGAGACCGAGGAACGCGAGATATCAAAGAAGCGTCGCCTGCTGCACGGTCAGCTCGATATCATTCGTGCGGAGATGGTGAGGCGCCTGCGCGACAAGCATCGGCAGGGCAGGCCGCTGTTTGACGAGGCCGACATCACCCGGCTGTCGTCGATCCTGAGCTCTCGCGGCCTGGTGGAAGACGAGCCGGTCGATCCGCCGGCCTCGGAATAACACACCGCCGGGTGTGCACTGCCCGAGACGTGACAGGGGGTCACGGCCTTGCTCCAAGCCGAGCGGGAGGAGCCACGTGAGGCGGGGTGCCGTATTGACAAGGGCCCCTCTGCAGGTACACTTTAGGTTTAGGGTTGTGGCGACGTGGCAAGGGGGTAAGAGTAATGCTTGAGCGGGCCATTGAAGCTACGAGAGACTTCTTCGCGAACATGAGGGGTGGGGTGCGAGAACAGCGGGTCGTGCGGCACATCGTCGCCGAGATGCAGAGTGGTAAGCGTTTCGATGAGGTGCTGGCCGAACCATATGTGCTGAACAACACCAGTGAGGATTCCCGCGCCCGGTTGGTGGAGAAACCCGAAATAGTGGAGGGTATCGAGAATCAGCTTGCCGGCCGGCTCTATCAGTACAAAGTCGACTACGCCGTGATGGACGTACGGAGTAAGAAGGGTTAGGCGATAGATGATCGGGTGCGCCAAGTGTGGCTTCGAGAACAGCGACGACGCCAATTTCTGCAGCCGTTGTGGCAATCGCCTTGTACCATCGGACGCAGCGCACACGACGGCCGTGCTCGAGTCGGTGGCCGAATGCGAGCCGCATGACCAGGAATACGAGACTGTCTACCCACGCGAAGCACCCATGCTCATCATTCGTGCCGGTGGAGGGCGCGAAGGGGAGGAGATACCCCTCACGGACGAGCCCCTCACTATCGGACGTACGCCGGAGAGCGGCTTGTTCCTGGATGATGTCACGGTGTCGCGGCATCACGCCCGCATCATGCGTGACGCCACGGGTCTGCTGGTTGAGGACCAGAACAGCCTCAACGGAACCTACGTCAATCGTACGCGCGTGGAGCGCCAGCGCCTGAAGGACGGCGACGAGCTGCAGATCGGCAAATTCAAGCTCGTGTTCTTGGAACAGGCGCAAAGCTAGGCCGGGCGGGGTGATGAGCGGCGTGGAGCAACCCAGAGAACCGAAGCCTCTCGCTTCCAGCGGCACCCAGGAACGTCTTTTCACCATCGGCCAGGTGGTGAAACAGCTCATCTCCGACTTCCCCGATGTCAGTATCAGCAAGGTGCGCTATCTCGAAGATCGTGGCATCATCACCCCTCGGCGCACCTCCGGCGGCTACCGGAAGTACGCGGCCGCTGATGTCCACCGCTTGAGAACGGCTCTGCAGCTGCAGCGCGATCAATACTTGCCCCTCAACGTCATCAAGGATCGCTTGGATAGGGGTACGGCCTCGGCGGTGAGCGGCGCCATACCCGGTTCTCATACTCCCGAGCGCTCAGATGCCCTGATACGCCAGGAGTCAGAGATGACCTGGGACGAGGCTCTTGAGGTCCTGGGGGTGAGTGAGGATTTCCTGGCCCAACTGGTGGAGTTCCGGCTCATAGATCGCCGGGAGGACGGCCTGAGCGGGCTGCTCGGGGAGAGCGATGTGGAGATCGCGCGTATCTGCCACCGGTTCGGCAGGTACGGGTTGGAGCCTCGGAATCTGCGGCTCCTGCGCTCATCGGTCGAGCGGGAGTTCTCCCTGGTCGAACAGGTGGTGGCACCCTCTCTGCACTCCCACAACCGCGAGCGTAGAGAAGAGGGACGGGAGCTCCTGGTGGAACTGGGCACGTTGCTCGGCAACCTGCGGCAGTTGCTGCTGTACAAGGAGATGCGCCGCTTCGGCCGCTCCCTGACGTCCTCGTAAACGGCCGCGATCACCTCGCGGCAGACCCCACACGTTGGCGGCACAAAGCCGCGCTGAGATTCCGCGCCGCGGCGAGAACACGGTCCGCGGCTGCGCGCCACCCTATGCGACCGGCATCCGCGGGGTTGGGCCAGGGGTGGGGGGTTGAGGAATCTGAGAGTCCTCAGAGACGCAACGAAAGGTTCACCTTGTGGAGTCGGATGCGCGTGCCGATGTCTACTTGACATAATGTACATTATCGCGCGTGAGAGCAGGAGGGAAACGTGGGGAGGCGCAACTCATTCGCGATTGCCTCATCTTCCGGCGCCTTCTTCACCGATACCCGACCGACCAAGAGGCCGAGCGGCGCCCATTGTCACTTACTGCCGGATGACGGGTGCGCACCGGCCTCGGCTGGGCCGGTAACCGCTCAGAAGACCTTCTTGGTGAGTATGCCCTTCAGGCGCGACAGGGCTCTCATCTGTTCTCGCGAGACGGCCCGTTGGTTCAGGCCGACCTCATCGGCCACCTGCTGTTGCGTGAGGTCTTTGAAGAACACCAGGTAGATGATGCGCCGCTGCAGCTCAGACAGAGTCGACAGCGCGTCGTACAGCGCGATGCGATCTTCTACGGGTAAGCTGAAGCTCTCTCTGCGTGCGCTACGTACGAGGCTCCGATCCACCGAAGGAGACTCCTCCAAGACATCGGGCTCGTCACAGGAATGGATATTGAGCTGAGCCCACACACGAAGAATCTCGGTGACACCTTCCTCGCGCACGTTGATGGCCTCGCCGATTTCCGACACCGTCGGATACCGACCGCGCTCCCGAAAGAAGTCGGCCTGCGCACGTTCGACCTCACCGTAGAGACGTCGTGCCCATCGGGGCTGGCGCATAAGCAGACTGTCGCGCAGGTAATGTCGGACTTCACCGTCGACTATAGCGGTCGCGTACGTGGAGAAGCGCGTGCCCCGGTCGGGCTTATAGCGCTGTGCGGCCTTCAACAGGCCCATGCGGGCGACTTGGAACAGGTCTTCGTAGGGTTCGTTGCTGGAACGGAAGCGTCGCAAGGTGTGATGCAGGAGCGGCTCGTTGGCCTCCACAAGGGTATCCAGGCAGGTCAGACAACCGGTTCTCTGGTAACAGCTCGCCCAGGCCTCGTTCGTCTCAGACGTGTGCCGGCCGGGCTGCGGTGCCCTGCCGAGCAACATGTCGCGGGACTCGACCCGGGAGCCGGCCGAGGCCTCTACGCTCGCCAGTTGTGCGGTTGCCGGCACGATCCTCTCCTACTGCACCAGGTTGAACATGTTGAAGATGGGCAGGTACATCGAGATGACGATGACTCCCACCAGGCCTCCCACCAGGATCATCATTATGGGTTCCAAGATGGAAGTCAGAGACTTGATGGCGGCATCGACCTCATCCTCGTAGAAATCGGCGATCTTATGCAGCATGCTGTCGAGGGCGCCGGTCTCTTCCCCGATGGCGATCATTTGTGTGACCATGGGAGGGAATATGGGGAACCTCTCCAAGGGCCGGGCTATGGAGTCACCCGCCTTGATGCGTTCCTTGGTGTCATGCATGGCTTCTTCCACTACGCTGTTACCGGCGGTCTTGCCCGTGATGTCGATGGCCTGCAGAATAGGGACCCCGGAAGTGACCAGCGTCGCCAGGGTACGACTGAAACGTGCCATCACGATCTTGCGGATGATGTCGCCGATTCGCATGGGGGTCTTCAGCTTGACGCGATCCCAGACTCTCACACCCTGTTTGCTGCGCTTGAGTTCACGAAGACCGAAGATGAGCGCGATGAGGGCGGGGAACACGATGAACCACCAGCTGCGCACAAAGTTACTGATGCCCACCATGATCCGGGTGAGGAGCGGCAGAGTGCCCCCGAGTTCGGTATACATGTTCTCGAACATGGGAATGAGGAAGACGATCATGCCAAACATGACGAGGATGGCGAAGACTCCGATGAGAATCGGGTAGGTCATGGCCGACTTGACGGTCCGCCTGAGGCTGTCCTGCTTCTCTAGCTGAGTCGCCAGCCTGTCGAGTGTCTGGTCGAGTACGCCCCCCACTTCTCCCGCACGGACCATGGCTACGTAGAGTGTGTTGAAGGCCGCCGGATGTTTCTCCATAGCATCGGAGATGGGTAGACCGGCTTCCACGTCGTTCCGTACGGCGGCGATGATCTTCTTGAATCGCGGATTGGCGGTTTGTTCCTCGAGGATATAGAGCGAACGCAGGATGGCCAGCCCGGAGTTGATCATCGTGGCGAACTGCCGCGAGAACACTACCCGATCGCGCATCTTGATGGTGGTCAAGTTCTGCAGGTAGTCGTCGAGGGCCTTGAGGCTCTGGCCACGCTTCTCGTCGAGGGTGAGTACGGTCAGACCCTTCCGCCGCAGCTCAGCGGCTACCGCAGCCTTGGAGGCACCGTCAGCCTCGCCGCGCTGTGAGGCTCCCCGGTCACCTCGAGCGGTGTACACATAGGTTGTCACTGTATCCCTCCCCCGCTCCTCCGCTCACACACCGCCGCCTACGCAGCGCCGCTCATGAGCAACCTGCCCAGGTCTTCCGGGTTGGATGCGTGGGTCTCCGCCATCTCGCGGGTGATGAGCTTGCGTCTCACGAGATCGGCGAGGGCTGCATCCATGGTCTGCATGCCGAACTTGGTGCCGGTCTGCATAATGGTGTAGATCTGATGGGTCTTTCCCTCGCGTATGAGATTGCGCACCGCCGGCGTGGGAATCAACACCTCACAGGCCACCACTCGCCCGTGGCCGTCCCTACGGGCCAGAAGCTGTTGTGACAGCACACCCTGGATGGTCGCTGCGATCTGGACCCTGATCTGCTCCTGCTGATGAGGGGGGAAGACGTCGATCATCCGGTCGATGGTCTGCGGGCAGTCCTGCGTGTGAAGGGTGGCGAAGACCAAGTGGCCCGTCTCGGCCGCGGTGAGCGCGGTCTGTATGGTCTCCAAGTCGCGCATCTCGCCGATGAGAATGATGTCGGGATCCTGCCGGAGTACCGAGCGCAGCGCCCGGCCGAACCCCTTGGTGTCCGTGCCGACCTCGCGCTGATTCACGATACAGCTCTTGTGCTTATGAAGGAATTCGATGGGATCTTCGATGGTCATGATGTGGTCGGAGCGGATATCGTTGATCTCGTCGATGATGGCCGCGAGCGTGGTGGACTTCCCCGAACCGGTGGGGCCCGTAACCAGGATGATGCCTCGAGCCTTCGTACAGAAGGTATGCGCCACCTTCGGCAACGACAGGTCGTCGATATTCAGAACGTTCAGCGGCACCAAGCGAAACGCGGCGCCCAGGCTGTTCCGCTGGAAGAAGGCATTGACACGGAAGCGGGCTGCCCCGGGTACGGAGTAGGAGAAGTCGATCTCCCAGTCGGTTTCCAAGCGCTGTCGCTGCTCCTGGGTGAGGATGCTGTAGACGAGTTCTCTGGTGTCGGTGAGGCTCAGGCGTGGATAATCGAGATGCTCGAGGGTACCGTTGATGCGAACCGCAGGAGGCACCCCCACCGTGAGGTGAAGGTCGGATGCCCCCCGTTCCAATACCTCAAGCAGAATGTCGGCCAGATCCACGTTGTACCTCCCTGCCGTCTGCGTGCCGCTACACGATCACGCGGGCAATCTCTTCGATGCTCGTGATGCCGTCGAGTACCTTGTCGATGCCATCCTCACGAAGGCTCTTCATGCCCTCAGCTTGAGCCACTCTGCCTATTTCATCGGCACTCTTGCGTTCTACCGTTAGCCTTTCTATGGCTTCAGAGACCAGCATGACCTCGTAGATGCCCAAACGGCCCTTGTAGCCGGTGCCGTTGCAGCGCTTGCAGCCCTGGGCGCGGTAGAGCGTCACGGACTCCCAGTCATCCACCACTTCTTGGGGGAAGTCGTTACGGCGCAGCATCTCCTTCGTCGGCTTGTAAGCTTCTTTGCAGAAGTCGCAAAGGCGCCGCGCCAGCCTCTGGGCCAGCACACAATCGACTGCGGAAGCGGTGAGGAAGGGCTCGATGCCCATCTCCGTGAGCCGGGACAGCGCTCCGGGAGCATCGTTCGTGTGCAGTGTGGAGAGCACGAGATGGCCGGTGAGGGCCGATTCGATGGCTATCTGAGCGGTCTCCTTGTCGCGAATCTCGCCGATCATGACGATGTCGGGATCACAACGCAGGATCGAACGGAGGCCCGAAGCAAACGTGAGCCCGGCTTTGGTGTTGGTCTGCACCTGGTTGATGCCCGGGAGGCGGTACTCCACCGGGTCCTCCACCGTGATCACGTTCTTCTCCGGCGAGTTCAAGATGTTCAGCGTCGCATAGAGCGTGGTGGACTTGCCCGATCCAGTCGGGCCCGTCACCAGGATGGCCCCGTAGGGCTTCGTGAACGACTTACGGTAGCGGGCGAGGGCTTTCTCACCGAAGCCCAGGTCTTCAAGACGCATGAGCACGCTGGACCGGTCGAGCAAACGGATGACAATCTTCTCTCCGTACACGGTGGGCAGGCTGGCGACCCGCATGTCGATGGGTTTGCCGCCCACCATGAGCCCGATGCGCCCATCTTGCGGAACACGGCGTTCGGCGATGTCGAGGTCGGCCATGATCTTGAGCCGGGACAATACGCCTGATTGCAGCCTGCGCGGTACCGACATCACCTCGTGGAGCACGCCGTCTTGGCGGAACCGCACAGTCATCTCCTTGGCCTGTGGCTCGAAGTGTATGTCGGAGGCCCCGTCCTCGGCGGCCTGAGCAATGATGCTGTTGACGAGCTTGACGATGGGGGCCTCGTCGACCCTCTCCAAGAGGTCGCGGATGTCTTGGTCAGAGGCGTCTTCTTCCGCAGCGGTTTCGAGATCCTGCCCCACCCTCTCATCGAGCCGGTTCAGCTGGCCGATCTGTTCGAAGATGTCTTCCTCTGTGGCGATGCCCGGCTCAATGTCGCAGCCGGTGAGGATACGCAGATCATCTATGGCAAAGATGTTGGCCGGATCGGCCATTGCCACAACAAGGGTATGATCATCATCGAATGCCACCGGCAGCGCCGCATAGCGTCTGGCATCACGTTCAGAGATGAGGCTGGCGGCGGCGGGATCGATCCTGGTCTCAGAGAGATCGATAAAACGCACACCGAGCCGACGGCCCAAGGCTTCGGCCAGCTCGTAGTTCTTGACCCATTTGCGCTCAACCAGGATCTCTCCAATGCGCCGATGGCTGACCTTCTGCTCCTCGAGCGCCTCCATGAGTTGCTGCGGGGTGATGAGACCCATCTCCACCAGGATCTCACCTGTACGCTTCTTCGTCTGTCTGCGCTGAGAGAGCTCTTCGTTCGGCAATTGCATCACACCAGCTCCAGTGCCCTCTTCATGTCCAAGAGCGGGGGCTTCCGCCCCGTCCAGAGAGTGAAAGAGAGCGCGGCCTGCTCCAGAAGCATGGACACACCTGAGATGAGGTGAGCGCCCTTCTCCCCCGCCTTTTGTAGGAACACCGTTGGTTGTGTGTCGTACACCAAATCCATCACCGTGTGTTTGCTAGATAGACTATCGACAGGAAAGGGAATGTCCTTGAGGCCGGATTCCAAACCGACACTGGTGGCGTTCACCACCACCTGGGCGTCGTCGATACGTGCGGCCAGGCCGGAGAGGACGGTTGCTTCGACCTCACACGCACCCTCGGGAGAGGCCCAGTTGCGTGCTTCGGCCGCCAAGGCCACCGCCTTCTCGTGAGTCCTGTTGTAGATGGAGACACGCGCCGCGCCGAGGGCTACGAGCCCCCACACCACGGCCCGCGCGGCCCCGCCCGCCCCGAAGACCACGTACCGGCTTCCGGCAGGCTTCCCTGGGAGCCCTGCGCAGAGGGCGCGGCTGAAACCCGCAACGTCGGTGTTGTGACCGCTCAAGCGGCCGTCACGATTCACGATGGTGTTCACCGTGCGAAGCGAGGCGGCAGCGCCCTCCAAGGTGTCGAGCAAAGCAGCCACCCGCTCCTTGTGGGGCACGGTGACATTCGCACCGGCCACGCCCAGGGCGCGGAGGCCGTCGACCGCGGCAGGGAGAGCGGCGGGCTCGACGTCGAACGTGACATAGACCATATCGAGGCCAAGAGCCTCACAGGCGGCATTGTGAAGCCGCGGCGACAGTGAATGCGCCACGGGATGACCCAGCAATGCCAGAACCTTCGTCGAGCCCGAGATGGCAGCGGCCATTGTTCCCCTCTCCTGGTCGAACCCACCCGCCTTCCCCACCCTACTACGCACGGCGCGTGAGTTTCATACGACTTGGGGCCTCTCTTGGCACCCCGGCGCGGAGAACCCTGCGCTGAACCCTCTACTGGCCGGGGGACCGGCGCTTGGCTTCCAGGAAATCGTCGTACGACGAGGTGAAGAAGTGATGCCCATCCTCATCGATCAGGACGAAATACAGGTAGTCGACATCCGCCGGGTTGAGCGCCGCCTCAAGAGCATCGAGGCCCGGACTCGACACCGGACCCGGCGGCAGACCCCTGTTCCTGTAGGTGTTATACGGAGATTCGGTCTCAAGGTCACTCGTGGTGAGGGCGCCTGTCCACTTCTTGAGGGCGAAACGCACGCTCGAACAGAACTCGAGACGCATGTCCTTGTCCAGCCGGTTATAGATGACTGCCGCCGCCAGCGGTCGCTCCTCGGGAATGCTGGTCTCTTTCTCGATCAGAGAGGCGATGATGATGATGTCATACGGCGTGAGCCCCAGACCAGCTGCGTTGGACCAGGGCAGAGAAGCCGTCTTCTGTTCGAACGTCGCAAGCTGGATGGCAATAAGCTGCTCGGAGGAGAAACCCGGCTCTACGTAATACGTGCTCGGAAAGAGTAGGCCCTCGAGATCTTCGACCTCCAGTCGGTCTCCCGCCACTCGTGGCACGGAGAAGCTGCTCGGGCTGTGCGCCAATGCTTCGTAGTCGGCGCCGTCCACGTCCACCGTGTCTTCGAGCCTGGCCGCCACCTGGTCTATGCTCAAACCCTCGGGAATGGTGATCTTCGCGACATCATCCTGCTGGCCGGTTGACAGCTTGGTGATGATCGATTCGTGGGGCTCGAGGGCGCCAAAGGCGTACCGCCCGGGACGAAGCTGCGTCTCCGCACCCGCGGCCTTCACATCGTTCAAAAACCCCCGGGCCGAAGTCACTACACCCGCCTCTTCGAGTAGCTCTGCGATGGCCACGGCAGACAGACCGGTCTCTATGGTGACGTGGATCGGCCCCGTCGGCGAGGTTGAGGCCGTGGTGGCCCCTCTGTCACGCAGACCGCCGGCGGCGGCAACCACGATGATGACGGCCACCACGATGAGCACACCGAAACCCGCCAGCACGAGGAACCGGTTCCGCCGTGTGGTCGCCTTCCGGCCGGTTCTCCGGGCGGGCGTATGTATCTCCTCAGGCATTATCTACCGCCTCTGTGACCGCTACGACTGCTGTCGTCTCGTTTGTTCGACGTGGATGTCTCATCACGAGTAACTATACCTGCCCTCGCCTCGCGGGGAGCATCGAGGTAGCTTTGTAGAAGGTAGCATGCCGCCCGGGCATCGTCGGGCATATGGCCCCGCGGGCTCAGTCTGCGGGCGAGTGTGGTGGTGAAGCGCTCATCCCACATCACCACCTGCCCCTCGAAACGGGCGCGCAGCAGGCCGGCGAACCTCTCCGACAGAATCGACTGCTTGTTGGGATGGCCGCGCAGGGAACGCGGCACCCCGACCAGGACCATGCCCGCACCCTCCCGTGTGGCGATTTCCGCCACCGTCCGGGCAAGAGCTTCGTGGTCTCTCTCTTCGATGATGTCGAGAGGTCGGCAGATGAGCCCGCTGGGGTCGGAGAGAGCGAGACCGCTCCGGGCGGTACCGACGTCGACCGCGAGTACCCGCAAGGCTACGCTCTCAGAGCTTCCTCAATCGCTCTGCGTATGGTGGCAAGCGCGTCGTCGAGGCCGGAGAGATCTCCACCTCCGGCCCTGCCCAGAGTCGCCGTGCCTCCTCCACCCCCCGCCACCCGGGAAGCCGCCTCCTTGGCCAGGTTACCGGCGTGGAGGGTTCCGTCCAAGTCCTTCGTTGTGCCCACCACGAGAAGGGCCTTACCGTCCACTTGGGCACCCAAGGCCACCACACCCTGCTTCAGCCGGTCTCTCACCTTGTCGACCACCCCGAGCATCTGCTCGAGATCGCGGGCTTCGATGGTCGCCACCACATATGCCGCCGAACCCACCTTGGTGGCCTGGGCCGCCAAGTCTCCCACCACGTCGGCCGTCTTTCCCGAACGGAGTTCTTGTATCTCCTCGTGCAGTTCGGAGATGCGCTGCTTGAGCCTGCCCACTCCAGGGAGAACCTGATCGTCACGGACTTGGAGCTCCTCTGCCACCAGCGACAGCATGTGATCACGCTCGCGGTAGTACTCCACCGCCTTGCGTCCGGTCACCGCTTCGATGCGGCGCACGTTGGCCCCCACGCTGGCCTCTGACAGTATCTTAAAGGCACCAATTTCACTGGTAGTGGAGACATGGGTGCCTCCGCACAACTCTCGACTGAAATCATCGACCTCGACCACGCGGACGAAATCGCTGTACTTCTCGCCAAAGAGCGCCGTCGCGCCCAGATCGCGCGCGTGCTCGAGGGTAGTGGTAAAGACCCGCACCGGGTGATTCTCCACGATCTTGCGGTTCACCAGCTCCTCGATATCGGCCACCCGCTCCGAACCCAAGGGGCCGGGGTACGCAAAATCGAAGCGGAACTTGTCGGCACGCACCGCCGAGCCGGCCTGGGTGGCGTCGTCCCCCAGGATGGTGCGCAGGGCATAGTGGAGCAGATGGGTGCCAGTGTGGTTCGCAGCCACTGAATGCCGGTGCACGGTGGAGATGGCCGCCCGCACGCGCTGGCCGGCGCGAACGCTACCCTGAAGAATGCGGGCCGCAATGATCTGAACCGCACCGTGTTCTTGGACGTCGAGCACCTCGGCCTTACCCGTGTCAGACTCAAGCCAACCAATATCGGCGGTTTGTCCCCCCTTCTCCGCATAGAAGGGACTCTCCCGCAGAGACACGACCATGCGCCCCTCACCAACCTCACGCACATCCTGGATCACGGTGAAGAGCTCATCGCGCTCGTATCCACAGAACTCAGTGGGCTGCTCCACCCCGCGGGCGAACTCGAGCACTTCCTTGTCCTCGCTACTCACCTGCTGCGAGCTCCGCGCCCGGGCCCTTTGTTCATCCATGGCTTGGGCGAACTCCTCCGTGTCGAGGGAGAGACCTCGTTCGGAGGCGAGTTCCCGGGTGACCTCCACCGGAAAACCATACGTGTCGTGGAGAACGAAGGCCACGCGGCCGGCAAGGGTGCCGCTGCCTTCCTCGAGCGTCCGGGCGATCTCCTGATTGAGCAGCACGAGACCCTGGTCCAGCGTGCGGTTGAAGCGTTCCTCCTCTGCGTCCACGATGCGGACTATGGTGTCGCGGCGCTCACATAACTCCGGGTATGCGTCACCGAGGACCTCGATGACCCGCTCGGCGAAGCGGCCGAGGAAGGGCGGTTGCATGTCGACGGTGCGACTGACCCGGGCAGCGCGGCGGATGACACGCCGCAACACATAGCCCCGGCCCTCGTTGCCCGGAAGAACCCCGTCGGCAATGAGGAAGGTCATGGCCCGTGAGTGGTCGGCCAACACTCTGAGAGCGACGTCGGCCCTCTCGTCCCGTCCGAACGGCACCTCCGCGAGCTCCTCCCCCAGCTCGATGAGAGGTTGGAACACGTCGTTCATGAACACGGAATCGACGCCTTGGACGAGGGCGGCCACCCGCTCCAAACCCATGCCCGTGTCGATGTTCTTCGAAGGCAGCGGCGAAACCCGTCCGTCGGAGCCCATGTTGTACTGGGTAAAGACGAGGTTCCAATACTCGATGAAGCGGTCGCACTCACATCCAGGCTTGCAGTCCGGCTCGCCGCAGCCCACGCCGGGGCCGCGATCCAGGTACAGCTCGGAGCAGGGCCCGCAGGGACCGGTGGGACCGGCCGGCCCCCAGAAGTTCTCGCTGCGCGGCAGCCGTACCATGCGGTCGCGTGGTATACCCATCTGCTCCCACGCCTCGATGGCCTCCTCGTCGGGAGGTACCTCGTCGTCACCCTCGAATACCGACACCCACAGCAGTTGGGGGTCGAAGCCCAGGTAGTCCACCGAGAACTCGTATCCAAAGTGAATGGCTTCCCTCTTGAAGTAATCGCCGATGGCGAAGTTGCCCAGCATCTCAAAGAAGGTGCAGTGCCTGGCGGTGGAGCCGACCCGATCGATGTCGGTGGTACGGAAACACTTCTGGCAGCTGGCGAGACGCCGGCTGGGAGGCTCCTCCACTCCGAGGTAGTAGGGCTTGAACTGCTGCATGCCTGCAGTGGTCAGAAGAACCGAAGGATCACGATGCGGTATGAGAGATGAGCTGGGCACCAGGAGGTGTCCATTCTGCACGAAGTACTCGAGGAACAGCTTCCTGAGTTCGCTTGTCTTCACGAAAGAGGCCCTTTCCAGTATTTCCCTTGTATGTGCCTGGAGAATCTGAGACGGACGGCTCGACCAGGCGGTCAGTGGCCGGTGCTGCCCTTCACCTGTTCCGCAGGTGAGACCGCCCCAGTGTCAGCCATGGCAGTGCGGAGCACCTCCAGGGACTTCCTGATGAGCCGCGAGACGTGCATCTGCGAGATGCCCACACGTGCCGCGATCTGCGTCTGGGTCATGCCTTCGAAGAAGCGAAGGTGCAGTATCAGACGCTCTCGCTCGTCCAGTTTCTCCATTGCCGGTGCGAGGAAGCGGCGCTGTTCCACCAATTCATACTCCCGCTCCTCGGTACCGAGACAATCAAGTATCTCAAATGCATCGTCATCTTCGGAAGTGCTTCCACCGTAGATCGACAGCGAACTGTAGGCACGGCCGCTTTCGAGAGCCTCCAGCACATCCTCCTCGCTCACATCGCACGCCTCAGCCATGTCGGCAATGGTGGGCGAGCGTTTCAGTTCGACCGTGAGTTGTTCGATGACCCGATTGAGGCGAACGTTGAGATCCTGCAGGGCCCGCGGTACTTTGACCGCCCACCCCTTATCCCTGAAGTAGCGCTTGATCTCCCCCATCACGGTCGGCGTCGCGTAGGTGGAGAGCTCCACTCCTCTCTCCACGTCGAAGCGGTCGATGGCTTTGATGAGACCTATGGAGCCGACTTGCGTGAGATCCTCTACCGATTGCCCCCGCGCAGCGAATCGCCGCGCCAGACTGCGCACAAGTGGGAGGTATCTCGTGATCAGTTCGTCCCGCGCGGCGCGGTCACCCTCTTCGTGGACCCGACGCAGCAATTCCTTCTCCGGTACGTCGGCGAGATTCTCGTGGAATCCCGCTGAACTATGCCACGCATCGTGGGGCTCTTGCACCATACGGGGGCTAACCTGTCCGCTTCCACAATTCGATGGCATAACAATCGCCCCTCAAGTCCTCAACCACGAAGCTGTCGCAGAGGCTTTCCAGGAGCACGCCCATGTCGAGGTGCTGCGGTTCAGGCGCAGGCGACCGAGAACTGCCGCCGAGCGAGGCCTTCATGCTCTGGTTGGAGAAAGCGGCAAGCCGGATACGCAGGCCCTCCTCCTCGAGGGACACCTTCATCTCCACGTCGCCCACCCGACCCGGATCCTCAGCCAGGATACTGTCGACGGCGAGCTGCACGTCGTCCAAGTCGTCGAAGCTCAGGTCCTTCCGAAGTGCTATCCCACCCAACACCAGATGCAACAGCGCCAGATAGCCGGCCCCACGGGGAAGAGTCAGCGTGACGGTGTCGACTGCCACCACAACGCCCTACACCACCGACTCCGGCGAGACCGGGAGGTGATCGTCGCCCTGCAGCACCCGTTCGATCTCCTCCTCCTTGGCCGCCGCCGCCGACTTGCCTGTTTCAACGGCAACCTTCAGCCTGGAGTTCACGTCGTCGAGCCAACGCTTGGCCTCGGTCGGTACCTCGGAAAGGGCCTCCACGAAGGGACGGCCGGTGCGGCGGGAGATCTGCAACGCGGTGACCACGGCCGCCCCGGCCACAGTGCCGAGGAGGGCCACCGTACAGAACACCAGCTTACCCATGGCCGCCCGCCTTTCTGCCTTCGAAGAAGCTCGAGACGCCCCGGCTGAGCCCGGCAGCCAGGCCGCCGACCTTCTTGAGCGGCACCGCCACTGCACTCTGCGCCGCGGAAGTCGTGGATTCGAGCTTGTCGGCCACCGCCACCACCGTGCCGGTGAGCTCGTCGATCTTACCGAGTTCGGAATTGACCTCGTCGAGGGTGGTCTGTACCCGGGAGAGGATGGGGACAACCTCCTTGTTCACGTCCTGGATCATCTCCGCGGCCGCCGAGAAGGTGGTGGCCAATCGATAGAGCATATAGGCCAGTCCCATCCCAAACAGCAAGAAGAAGACTCCGATGGCGATCCTCATGAATGCGCCCGCATCAGATTCCATGCACTCTCCCCTTCCGCGATGACTCGAGCCGGCGCAAAGACGACCGCCTCACGCTTGACCGTACCCCTAGGATACACGATAGGCCCCTCACGGCAAGACGGGCGGCCTTCCTCAGCCCGGGGCTCGGGTGCCTGCTGGCTCTACCCTTCCCCCGGTCCGGGGAGAAGCGCACAGTATGGTGCCGGAAAGGAGTACGGAGGCACCCTGGTACACGACGGCAAGCTGCCCCGGGGAAACACCCTGGGCAGGGCGCTTCAGTGTGAGGAGGAGGCTGTCGGTGTCGTGGTCATACCGTGGCGGGACCACAGGCACCGAGTCCCCCGTGGAGCGGTACTGCACCACGGTCGGGGCATCATCACCGACGTGCAGTGGCGCGTGTACGACGACATCCGTCAGCTCAAGGCTCGTCACCTCGAGGTCTTCCCACCTGCCCACCACGAGGGCGTTGCGGGAGGGGCGCAGTTCCACCACATACAGGGGCTCTGTGTCGGCTATGCCAAGACCGCGCCGCTGCCCGATCGTGTAACGATAGAGGCCGGAGTGGGTGCCCCGCACCTTCCCCTCCCTGTCGAGGATAGGGCCCTCCCCGCTCCGTATCCTGGTGGCGAGGAAGCGCCGGTAGTCCCCGTCCGGGATGAAGCAGATATCTTGGCTCTCCGGAGAGGCGTGCACCGGCAGGCCGTGCTCCCGTGCACAGGCGCGGACCTCTCCCTTGGTGAGATCTCCCACCGGGAATAGAGACTGGCGCAACAGGGCGGGCGAGACGTGCGCCAAGACGTATGACTGGTCCTTGTGATTGTCGTGGCCTCGAAGTAAACAGTCCGAACCGGGATCGAGGCGGGCATAGTGGCCCGTCGAGATGTGATCCAGACCCAGCTCTTCGGCCATACGGACAAGCACCGGAAACCGTAGGTGTGCGTTGCATTGCACGCAGGGATTGGGAGTGCGGGCATCGGCGTACGTCTCCACGAAGTACGATACTACCTCACTCAGGAACTCTTCGCGGAGGTCGACCAAGTGATGCACGATACCCAGGTGATCGGCCAAATCGCGGGCGGCCAGGATGGCGTCGGCCGCACAGCAGCGGTTGGGTTTCGAGGCATCGGGGTCGGTCCACAGGCTGAAAGTGACGGCCTCCACCCAGTAACCCTGCTGCAGGAGCCGGAGGGCGGCGACCCCACTATCGACGCCTCCGCTTACTGCTAGGAGTACCCCCCGCCGCTGCCCGGAAGGGCGGAAACCATCTGTCACGACACGCCTTATGTTCCCTGCTGAAGGTTCTCGACGAACTGCTGCAGTACCGCCTCGTCGGCAAAACCGGTCACAGTGTGTGCAACGATACCGTCGGCACCGATGAAGACAGTATACGGCGTATAGTCGACTGCGAGCGCGACGGCGAGGTCGCCGTACGCTTCCGGCAGTTTGTAGTCGTAGAGGGCGAAGGCGATGTCGGGGTAGCGGGCTGCAATACGGCTCAACGCGTCGCGAACCGGCTGGTCGTCGGATCCACCGGCGACATAGAACAACACCACTACGGGCTGTTGCTCTGAGAAAGCACGCGCTACCTCAAAGGGGGTATCCTCGGAAGCTGTGATCTCGCGGCCCATGATGCCTTCACCCGGCACGGGAGCAGCCGTGGTGGGAGTTATGGGTGCAACCGTACTGGTCGTCGTGGTGCCGCCGCACCCAGCCAAGAACAGCAGGCCGCACACAAGCACGAACCATGCCGCCACACCGATGAAACCGACAGGGCTTGTTCGGCCCCACGAGCGCCTTCTACTCATGCCGCACCCCCATCAAGGAAAAGAAAATGCTCCACCTTGCCGTGTCTGGAGGAATCTTGAACCTGCCTAAGCAGGTGGGTGGCGGCCACCGGAGGGTCGTTCCACCGACCGGAAGAGCCGACCTCCCGATTCGAATGTGTTGGCTCAAGATTGCAGCAGATCACGAACAAGGTCGAGCACCTCAAATGTATCACAGGGCCATTTCTCCCACAAACCCCCCCACGCACCACCGCCTAGAGGGGCCTTATCCGAAGCTCTCGCAACTGCTCGACGGCCACTCCCGAGGGGGCTGCCGTGAGGGGGCACCCGCCGCTCTGGGTCTTCGGGAAGGCGATGACCTCCCGTATGGACTTCTCGCCGGCCATCAGCATAACGAGGCGGTCGAGCCCCATCGCCATGCCGCCGTGCGGCGGAATACCGTAGTCCATGGCCTCCACCAGGAAGCCGAACTTCCCCTCGATCTCCTCGGCCGACAGGCCCAGAGCCTCAAATACGGCCTCTTGAAGAGCCGGGTCGGCGATACGCAGCGAACCACTGCCCAACTCCACACCGTTCAGCACCAAGTCGTAGGCATAGGTGCCGATGTCCAGCGGCCGCTCGGCCAGCTCAGAAGGGGCCTTCACCCGCGGTTTGGTGAAGGGGTGATGTTGGGCCTTCAACCGTTTCTCCTTCTCATCCCACTCAAACATGGGTGGGTCGATGATCCACAAGAACTCCCACCCCTCCCGTTCGAGCGACAGCTTCTCGGCAAGGTGGAGCCGCAGAGCACCCAGAGCGGCTTCGACAATGGGACGCTCATCGGCGACCAATAGGAGTATGTCGCCCGGTTGCGCCTCCACCGTCGAAAGCAGTGACGTGACGACTTCCACACTTAGGAACTTGGCTATCGGAGAACGGATTCCTCCGGCCTCCACCCACACGGGTACGAGACCCTTGGCCCCGTGGGGAGCGATAGCTGCAGCGAGATCGTCAACGTCTTTGCGGGAGAAGGCGCCTGCCCCCGGCACGCATATGCCCCGGACGGCACCCCCCCGGGCCACAGTGTCGGCGAAGACCTTGAAGCCCGACCCGGAAACCAGCTCAGAGATATCGATGATCTCCAAGCCGAAGCGGACATCGGGCTTGTCGCTCCCGAAACGGCGCATGGCTTCTGCGTAGGTGAGGCGGGGAAAAGGGCGCGGCACCTCGATATCCAACACGTCACGAAACACCTGCACCATCATGCCCTCCACCAACTCTTGGATGTCCCGCTCTTCGACAAAACTCATCTCGAGATCGATCTGGGTGTGCTCGGGCTGGCGGTCGGCGCGCAGGTCTTCATCGCGGAACGCACGCGCAAGTTGGTAATAGCGCTCGTAACCCGCGATCATCAAGAGTTGTTTGAACAGCTGGGGCGACTGTGGGAGGGCATAGAAGGCTCCCGGTTGCAGCCGGCTGGGCACGAGGAAGTCGCGCGCGCCCTCGGGAGTGCTCTTGGTGAGGATGGGCGTCTCGATTTCGAGGAAGCCGTGCTCACCGAAGTATCGCCGCACCGATTGCACGGCCGCGTCACGCAGACGGAGATTCTCCTGCATCCGGCTGCGGCGGAGATCGATGTAGCGGTAGCGGAGGCGAGTGTTGTCGTCGACGTGGCCGAACTCGCCGGGCGTGAAGGGAGGGGTCTTGGCCTCAGCCAAGATGGTAAGCGAATCGACGGCTATCTCGATGTGCCCGGTCTTCATGTTGGGGTTCACACGCTCCTCGCCCCGCGGGACCACGGTACCCTCGGCAGAAACAACGAACTCGCTGCGAAGACGATGCGCCGTCTCGTGAACCCGCTCGTTCACCGCGGGATCGAACACGAGCTGCACCAAACCCGTGCGGTCCCGGAGGTCGACGAACACCAGCCCACCGTGATCGCGGCGGCGGTGCACCCATCCCGCAAGAGCCACTCGGGTGCCGACGAGATCCTCGAGCACTTCGCCGCACCAGGCATTCCTGTAACTCATGACCGGCCTTCTTCCGCTTCGATGACCATCGAGAGCGCCTCATCCCTGGCAACTCTCGTCTCCACGCCCTCGGCCAGCCGGCGAACCGTGATGGTACCGGTGTCCAGTTCGTCATCCCCGATGATGAGGGCCAAGAGGGCTCCGCTCCTACCCGCCTGTTTCATCTGGCCCCTGCCGCTGCGTTCCATGTAGTCGAATTCAACGGAGGCTCGCTTGCGACGCAACTCGTGCGCCAAGGCAAACACCTCGGCGCGCGCGCGCTCGCCGAAAGCCACGAGATAGGCCACCGGAGGCACCGCCGTCGGCAGATTGTCGAAGGTCTGCCTCAGGGCCAACAGGATACGTTCGACCCCCGTGCCCCAGCCCACGCCGGGAGTGGGTGGGCCGCCGATGTCTTCCACCAGCTGGTCGTAGCGCCCACCCCCTCCCACTCCCGATTGGGCGCCCAAGAGCGACGATTGAAATTCGAAGGTGGTGCGGGTGTAGTAGTCCATGCCTCGCACCAAGCGATGGTCTTCCACGAAGGCGAACCCTTGGACCGCAAGGGCCTGCTTCACGACCTCGTGATGGGCGGCGCAATCGGGGCACAAGCCGTCGGGCAGCCGGGGAGCGCCTTCGAGCACCTCGCGGCACACCGACACCTTGCAGTCGAAGGTCCGCAGGGGGTTGGCGACGGCACGTTCACGGCATTCGCCGCACAGCTCGGTGTCATGGGCAGCGAGATACGAGGCCAACCGTTCCCTGTAGGGCGCACGGCAGCAGGGGCAGCCCATGGAGTTGAGGCGAAGCTCGACGCCGGTGAGACCCACGGTCTCGTAGAGGGTGCCAAGAACGGCGATAACCTCTGCATCGAGCAACGGCGACGGCGACCCGAAGGCCTCGATGCCGATCTGATAATGCTGGCGGTAGCGTCCGCTCTGGGGACTCTCGTACCTGAACATGGGCCACAGGTACCAGAGCTTCACCGGCTGGGGACGTGTATGCATGCCGTGCTCCACGTACGCCCGGGCGGCAGGTGCAGTACCCTCGGGCCGCAGTGTGAGCGACCTCCCGCCCTGATCGACGAACGTGTACATCTCTTTGCGCACGATGTCGGTGGCCTCCCCTACACCGCGGGCAAACAGGCGGGTCTCTTCGAAGGTAGGTGTGTCCAACCGACCGTAGCCGTAGCGCCTGAAGATGTCCTCAGCCGCAGCCAGAATCCACGACCGTACCGGTTGGTCCTCGGGCAGGATATCGTACGTGCCCTTTGGTGCACTGAGCGGCTCGGCCTTCGCGTCAGCCACGGGGAGCCAACCCCCGCAGGAAGGGGTTTGCGGCGAGCTCTCCCCCGAGCGTGGTTGCCTGCATGTGGCCGGGGTACACGGGGGTGTCGGGCGGATACAGGTCGATGAGCCTCTTCACCGAGCGTAGGAGCGTATCGAAATCGCCTCCCTCCAAGTCGGTACGGCCCACCGAGCGGAAGAAGAGCAGATCGCCGCAGAACAGGCTGCCCGCGATGTCGAACGTGGTGTCACCGGGGGAGTGGCCCGGAGTGTAGATGGCTTCGGCCTCCAGATCGCCGAAGGTCACCGTATCGCCGTCCGCGAGGAGGACGTCGGGCTCATAGGCGGGCACACCACCGAAGCCAGGGAATGGGATGTGCCGATCGGGATCACGCACCATCGGCGCCACTTCCGGCGCACAGCAGACGACGGCGCCGGTGGCCTTGGCCACCGCGCCGGCGGCAGCCATGTGGTCAAAGTGACCGTGCGTGAGAAGGATATGGGTGATCGTGAGCTGCCTCTTGGCGGCGGTCAGCACGATGCGATCAGGCTCGCCGCCGGGATCGATGGCACAGGCCACGTTGTTGTCATCGCTTACTATGTAGCAATTGCCCTGAATGGGGCCGACGGGCATGCAGACGATATTCATGAGAGGGTGACCTCCAATTGTTCAGTGGACCCGCGCTATTGTAGCAAAGGGGCCGTCCGACGCTTTTCCAGGCCCGCGCCACAGCCGCCAGTCATGCCCGGGCTGCCCTGACCCCACGGCGAGCCGCCGGCTCAGTTGGGGGTGATGCGATAGGCGTCGTATACCGTGTCGATGCGGCGTATGCGCTGCAGAACGGAGTCGAGGTAGTCGATCTCGGGCACTTCGAAGACAAAGCGGTCCTTCACCTGGTTGTCGCCTGTGGTCTGAATGGTGGCAGCCATGATGTTGACGTTGCATTCACTGAGCGCCCGGCTGATGTCTTCGAGGAGGTGCTGGCGATCATGAGCCTCGATCATGATCTCCACCAGGAACGGCCCCACGCTCGACATATCCCAGCTGACCGGCACGAAGCGCTCGGGGTTCTTCTCAAGCGCCTTCACGTTAGGACAATCGCGCCGGTGAATGGTGACACCCCGGCCCAAAGAGATGTATCCGACGACATCGTCTCCCGGTACCGGCCGGCAGCACTGTGGAACCCTCACCGCCACATCGTCCATGCCCTCTACTCTCACCCCCATGCCCTCTTTGGCGGGGTGCGGCCGGGGACGCTTCTGGAAGGCAGGCACCAGGTCTGGCTTCATCTCGGCGAAGCTCTTGTCCAAACGGGGCATGAGCTTGCCGATGACCTGCTGCGCGGGCGTCTTGCCGGTGCCTATGCTCACGAAGAAGTCATCACGCTTCTGGAAACCCATGTCTTTGATGACATCGTTGAGAGTCTCGGAATTGATGAGCTTCTGGGCAGGCAAGCCATGTTTGCGGAGTGATTCGAGTAGGGCATCTTTGCCTTGATGCTGGGAGTCCTCCCGGCGTTCTCTCTTGAACCACTGGCGGATGCGGTTACGGGCCGAAGTGCTCTTCACAAAGGTGAGCCAGTCGCGAGACGGCCCCTGGGGTGTCTTGGAGGTGAGTATCTCGACGATGTCGCCCGATTGCAGACGATAGGTGAGCGGCACGATACGGCCGTTCACACGGGCACCCACACAGCGGTGCCCCACATCGGTGTGAATGGCGTAGGCGAAATCGACCGGCGTGGAGCCCGCGGGGAGGCTCCTCACCTCTCCTTTGGGGGTGAACACATAGACCTCGTCTTGGAACAGATCCACCCGGAGCGATTCCATGAACTCAGAGGCGTCGGCGGTATCTGATTGCCAGTCGATTATCTGGCGCAGCCACTGGAGCTTGTCGAGACTGCCCTCACCCCTGCTCCCGTCGGCGGCCTTCTCCTTGTAGATCCAGTGGGCGGCGATGCCGTACTCAGCCGTCTCGTGCATCTCGCGCGTGCGCACCTGTATCTCGAGCGGCTTGCCCTGCGGCCCGATGACGGTCGTGTGAAGAGACTGGTACATATTGAACTTGGGCATGGCGATGTAGTCTTTGAAGCGGCCCGGCACGGGCTTCCACATGGAGTGAATGACTCCCAGGGTGGCGTAGCAGTCACGTACGGAGCTGACTATCGCTCTTAGGGCGGTGAGATCGTATATCTCGTTGAACTCCTTGCCCCGGCGCACCATCTTGTCGTAGATGGAATAGAAGTGCTTCGCCCGGCCGGAGATATCTGCATCGATGTGAAGCCTGTTCAGTTCGGCTCGGAGCTGGGCGGCGGCATCCTCGATGTACCTCTCGCGATCAACGCGGCGCTGCGCCACCATGTGCTGTATCTCTTGATACTTCCGCGGGTGGAGGGTCTGGAAGGCCAGGTCTTCCAACTCCCAGCGAATGGATTCGATACCGAGCCGATGCGCCAGTGGGGCGTAGATCTCGAGTGTCTCCTTCGCCTTCTCGATCTGCTTCTCTTTGCCCAAGTAGGAGAGCGTGCGCATGTTGTGCAACCGGTCGGCCAACTTGATGAGGACCACGCGGATGTCCTTGGCCATCGCGAGGATCATCTTGCGATAGTTCTCGGCCTGTTCCTCCTCAACGCTCTTGAAGGACATCTGGCCAAGCTTGGTCACACCGTCGACCAGGAGGGCCACCTCGTCACCGAACTGCTCACTGATGACGTCGATGGACATGTCGGTGTCCTCGACGACGTCGTGCAGCAATGCCGCTGCGATGGTGGCCGAATCAAGCCTCAGGTCGGCACAGACGCGGGCTGTTCCAGCCGGGTGGTAGATGTAGTATTGGCCGCTCGCACGGCGCTGTTCGCGGTGCTGATAGACGGCCAACTCGAAGGAGCGCTGAATCAGGTCGCGGTCGAAGTTGGGGTTGTACCGCACAATGGCGCGGAACAGATCGTCGAGCAGTCCGCGTGCTTCGGCGTTCAGCTCCTGACTGGCAGGCGCCTCACCCTCGCCTGCCATCTGTTCTTCCACTTGCCTCTTCGACCCCTTGTCTACAGCGTGCGGCACAGCCCCACCGCCTCCTGGTACGATGCGACCGCCTCTCTGAACAAGCCCACATCCTCGGGCTCGCGTGTTGGTTGTTTCTGCCTGTCACCGTCGCCTATACCCATATCTCTAAGGATACGCCATGCGAGGTGCAACTCGTCAAAGGCGGGTTGGAAGCCTTGGCTCTCCCACATGGCTTGAGCCGCCTGCCGAAGGACTTCCCCCGGGGCACACGCATCACCAGGGCCGATCTCGGCCAGGGCCCGGTACACGCCCACCATGGCCGGGCGAGGGTGGAGCATGAACTTGAGGAGATTGGCCGTGAACTCCCGTTCTCGCTCGCCGTAGAGGCAGTGGATGCGCGAGCCACTGCCGGCCGCCTGGGACAGCACGTGCGTATGACTGTGACTGTAGGGCGGATCGAGCACCACCACGTGCGCCTTGCCCTCGAGGAGTTCGCTTCTTCGCAGTACCGCCGTCCAGTCGGCGAACAGCAGGGCGTCGGGCCTCAACTCAAGCGACCGCGTGCGCCAGCACAGGCGGCTCACGCAGTCCACCCCCCCCACGCCGAGATTGGCCAGGGGAAGGGCGGCCACCACCGCCCGGAGCCGTATCGGTACCGAGGCACTGATGATCGCTGCGGGCTCACCGCACGAGAGTATCTGCGCAATGCGTGAATACGAGGGAGCGCCTCTGCGCACGCCGCCACCTGTAGGCAAGGATTCGCGGTAGAGACCCGCATACGGGTCGGCGCAATGTGCGCATGGAGCCCCGGATGACGGCTCGTCGAGGAACGGGCACTGGGGCGTGCAACCGAGTGCCGCCTCTCCCCTGTCCTCGCTCTCATATAGGCTGTGGAGCACGAGCTCGGGGCGGGAAAGGCCGTTCCATTCGTTGATGCCCAACTCGAAGGCTGCATGCACCCTCCCCGTGACGCCCTCGAGCTTCTCGAGCGCCGGCCCGAGGCGGAAACCAATGCCCTTGGTGCGAATACCGTCCACCTCGAGGCTGCAGCGAAGATGGTCGCCGGTGCGGGTGAGTTGTGGCTCCTTCAGATCGACCCCCACAGCCAAGAGCCTGACCGGTGGGTTCCCGCTCCCGAACGGCGCCAGACGGGCAAGACCCTCAGCCGTTTCCAGAGTGAGCTCCTCGCCGCACACCACCGCATCGGGAGCGAAGGCGGGGACCAAGTCTTCGGGGCGAAGGTGGCTCGCCGCGTGATCGCGCAGCCGGTCGGCAAAGAGGTCGATGTTCTCGGCGCTCAGGGTAAGGCCGGCGGCCTGGCTGTGCCCCCCGAAGACCGTCAGGAGATCGCTGCAATACCTGAGCCCCTCCATGAGGTCGTACCGGGTGATACTGCGGCCGGAGCCCCGCGCCCGGCCCTCCTTCACGGCCAGCAGCACGACCGGCCGATGAAAGCGCTCCACCAAACGGGAGGCGACGATGCCGACCACACCTTCGTGCCATTGCTCGTGGGCAAGCACCAGGACAGGAGGGAGAGCGGGCAGGGCCTCGATGTCGGCCTGAGCGCCCGCCATGATGTCGCGCTCGGTGGCTTGGCGTACCAGGTTGAGTTCGTGGAGCTCGAGAGCCAGCGCGGCGGCTTCCGTTTCGTCGTCGGTGAGGAGCAGGGCAAGCGCCTTGGTCGGGTCGCCCATGCGGCCGGCGGCGTTGATACGAGGAGCCAGGCGGAAGCCGATACTGGAGGCGTCGCCGGCAGCCGCACCACCCGCCACTCTCGCCAGAGTGCGAAGGCCCGGACGTGTGCTCCACCTGAGACGCCGGAGACCTTCCTGAACGTAGTAGCGGTTCTCGCCTCGCAGGGGGACGATATCAGCGACGGTGCCGAGAGCCACGATGTCCAGATACTCGAGCAGAGCTTCGGGGAGCAGTGTGCGCTCAGCCGTGCCCATTCGCGCGTGAAGCCCGTGCAGAGTCTTCAGCGCCACGCCGACCCCGCAGAGTTCGGCGCCTGGATACGAACCGAGTTGTTGGTGCACCACTGGGCATGAAGGCAAGACCTCGCCGAGCTCGTGGTGGTCGGTCACCACCACCTCGAGGCCAAGCTCGAGGGCCAGCGCAACTTCGGCCGGGTAATTGACGCCGCAGTCGACGGTGACGAGGAGAGCATCACCTTCCGCGGCTATGGCGCGGACCGCCGTCTCGGACAGGCCGTAGCCTTCGCGGAAACGCTGGGGGATGTACGCCTCGCACCGCCCTCCCAACCGGCGCAACTCCAAGACCATGAGCGCAGCCGCCGAGAGACCGTCGGCATCGTAGTCACCGTGGACGACGATACGCCGACGGGACCCAAGGGCCTGCTCGAGTGCGGCCGTAGCCGCCTCCATGCCCTCAAGGAGAAAGGGATCGGGAACGTGGGGATTCACGTCCAAGAAGGCCCGGGCCTCAGCCGCGGTGGAGAAGCCCCGGCGGGCCAGCACGGTACCCACGAGAGGAGGCAGATGCAACTCCGCAGCTATACTCTCAGCCGCGTCGAACGAGCACGGGGCCGTCTTCCAGTCGAAACGGTTGAACACGAATCATCCCTCTCGAAGAGCCACATTGATGTCGAGGGCAGTATACCGCCACCCCCGGACCGAACACGGCGGCGGGCCGTCCCTCCCCCGGCTAGAGCCGCCCGGAGCGGAAGATGGCCCACACCAGCCACGCACCGAAAAGGAAGGCCCCCAAGAAGCCGGGTACGCCCCAGATGGACAGACCGGCGAGTTTCGGGCCCTCCTCCACGAACACGGCGACGATGGCACTCGCGAGGGCCAGCGTGGCCACCACCAGGGCCACGACCACCCGGTTGGTGAGTATGTCGAGCTTGTGACCGAACGCATCGAGCCCGCGGTGGAGGAAGTTGATGCGTAGTTCTCCACGATTGATCTGGTCGAAGAGGTCACGCACCTGAAAGGGATAGTTCTCGAGAGCTTCCCGGTATGCGGTCACATTGCGGGCTGCCCGGCCAAGAACCGCGTCGGGCATGGCCCGGCGCAGCATGAGAGAACGTGCATAGGGGCGTCCCACTTCAAACAGGTTGAGGTCCGGGTACAGCTCTGTCACGACACCTTCGAGGGTGATGAGGGTCTTCTCGAGAAGCAGAAAGCGCGAAGGTATCTTGGCCTCCACCACTCGCGCAAGCGTGAAGGCGTCGTGCAACAGTTCAGCCGGGTCCACTTCGGACATCGCGGCCCCGTAGTACCGGCTGAACACATCTTCGATGGCGGAGTCCATCGCTGCGTCCTTGCCCGCCCCCCAGCGGATACCGAGTCTCCGGAGCGTCTTCTTCACTCCGTATCCTTCGCGATCCAGTATCTCGGTAAACAAGCGCAGGCCGTTCTCCATGTCCGCTTCCGACAAGGCGCCGCACACCCCGAAGTCAAGCAGGCCGATACGCTCCGGCGAGAGGAAGACGATGTTCGCCGGGTGAGGATCTGCATGGAAGAAACCGTAGGACAGAACCTGCTTGAACCAGGTGTGAGTCAGCGTCTCGGCAAGATCCCTCCGCTCGCGCAGAGTGAGGTCGGACAACGACATTTCGTTCATGGTGGGCCCGTCAATGAATTCCAGGGTGAGCACCCGGCGTGTTGTCAACGGCCGGATCACCCGGGGAACAACCACACTCTCGCTGTCCGCGAAGAGCTTGTGCAGACGCTCGGCGTTACGCGCTTCGAGGGTGTAGTCGAGCTCCCGGGACACCGCCCTCGCGAACTCGTCCACCAGCTCGATGGGATCGACCACCATCTGGCCGCCCGCCTGGTCGCGCACCATCCGCGCGATCTGGTAGAAGAGATCCACGTCCTGCCGGACGCGAGTGGCCGCCTCGGGCCGTTGCACCTTCACCATGGCGGCCCGCCCACCGGGTAGCACCGCCCTGTACACCTGGCCGATCGAGGCGGCGGCTATCGGCTCGTCGCTGATCTCCTCGAACACCCGCTCAAGGGTGAGCCCGAACTCCTCCTCGATCACGGCGGCGGCCTCCTCGGCGTCGAAGGTCGACACCTGATCGCGCAGCTTGACGAGCTCCTCTATGATGTCGGCGGGGATCAGGTCGGGCCTGGTACTGAGAAGCTGCCCGAACTTCACGAACGTGGGGCCGAGCTCCTCGAGCATGGAGCGTACCCTGCGACCCCGGTCGGGCGGCACCGGGTCAACCCTTCTTCGACCGGGAACGAGGTTCCAGAGGTGGTAGTGTTCGATGACGTAGCCGAACCCGTGCTTGACGGCGACTTGGGCGATCGCTCCTATCCGCTCCAGATTCCTTATGCGGGAAAACCCGTATCGTCTGCGCAGTGGCGCCATTATGCCGATAGCCGTGAGGCCGCGCCGTCAGACGGCGGTATGCGCGGACTCTGACGACGCCGCATCAGCCGACTCCTCCAGCAGCCGCACCCGATGCTCCAGTTGGCGAATGCGGAAGTCGAGATCCTCGTAGTCTCTCTTGGTGGCCAGGCCGGCATCGCGATAGGTCGACTCTACACCCGTCTGCATGCGGCCGAGCACATGGCTGATCTCCTCCCGGCTGCGCTCGCTCACTTCCTCGGCCAGCTTGCGCCCTTCTTCCGCCGAGATATGCCCACGCTTCACGAAGTCGTCCACCACCACCCCGGCTCTCTCGAAGGTGATGGTGGCGGCCCCCACGCCGAGCAGAAAGGCCTTCTCAAGAAGGTCTCTGACCTGTACCCCCGAACTGGTCTCCTGCGGCGCTCCTGCGCCGGTGTCGCTCCCGGTATCGACCATTGGTCTTCACCCTTTCCCTAGACGGAGATGGTCCCGGCAGTGCTCGCATTCAGTCTACACCTACCCTCTCCCCTCTGGGTGAACACCTGGAGTGTGACCCGGATGCGCGGAGCGGCGCCGGCCCGAAGACCCCAGTGCGACAGGCCGGGGATGATGGGCACGTGAGCGCTTGGCCGGAGAGGCGTGCGGCCGGAGAGGTGTGCCTCAGGAGTTCTTCGCTGCTTCGAGGCGCTTGCGATACCGCTTCTCGCGCTGCTTCAAGATCACAAGAAGCGGGGAGGCCACAAAGATGGATGAGTAGGCCCCGGCCAGAATGCCGATGAAGAGAGCGAACGCGAAGTCCTTCAACGTGGCCCCGCCGAAGAGGAGGATGCTCGTGACGGGCAAGAGTGTGGTGAGCGAGGTGTTGATGGAGCGAACGATGGTCTGCCTGATGGAGAGGTCGACCATGTCCGAGTAGGTCTCCCGCTTCATGAGGGGGGTGTTCTCACGAATGCGGTCGAAGACGATGATGGTGTCGTTGACTGAGTAACCCAGGATGGTGAGGATGGCGGCAACAGTAGCGGTGGTCACCAAACGGCCGGTGACCGAGTAGATGCCCAGCGTAAGCGCCACGTCGTGGATGAGAGCGACGATCGCACACAACGCGTACTTGAACTCGAATCGCCAACTGATATAGCCGATCATCACCACGATGGATATCAGCACTGCGATGAGCGCCCTCTGGGCGGTCTCGCGGCCGAAGCTTGGACCCACTCTCTCAAGAGAAGCCGCCGCCTTGTCGGCTCCGTAAGAGTCGTGCATAGCGTCGATGAGTTGATTGAACTGCTCATCGGTCATGGCCGCCGACGTGATGAGAAAGGAATCGGCGCCCACGGGCTGCACGACCGCCCCGGTCACCCCCACGGCCTCCACCTGGCTGCGCACATCGGAGGTGGTAGCGGGTTCGGTGAACCTGACCTCCACCCGCGCGCCACCCTGGAACTCAATGCCCAACTGAAGGCCGATGATGAACACTCCCAGGATGCCGAGCAGGGTGACCAGACCCAGGACAACCAGGTACCACGTCTTGTAGCGCATGAACGGATAGACTCTCATGCCGACGTCTCCCTCCGTGGGGCCAAGCCGAGCGGCCCCAGCCTATGGAAGAGCCCGGTATGGGCGAGTAGTTCGAGTACTGAGCGGGTGACCATGATCGCCGTGAGCATCGAGAGCAGGATGCCGATACCCAGGGTCAGCGCGAAACCACGCACCCCGCCGGTGGCCGTGAAGAACAGGACGACGGCCGTGATGAGAGTGGTGACATTGGCATCGATGATGGCACGGAGGCCCTTCTTGAAGCCGGCCGCAACCGCCGTGCGAAGTGTCTTCCCGGCTCGCACCTCTTCCTTGACACGGGCGAAGATGATGACGTTGGCATCGACCGCCATGCCCAGGGTGAGCACGATGCCGGCGATGCCCGGAAGCGTGAGAGTGGCACCGATGGCGTTCAGGAGGCCCCACAGGAGGAGGCCGTAGATGATGAGCGCCACGTCGGCGATGAGGCCGAGGACCCGATAGTAGGCGACCATGAACACCAAGACGAGGGCAAAGCCGATGAGTCCCGCGAACATTGCCTGTTCCAGCGACGCTCTACCCAGGGTGGCCCCCACAGAGCGCTGATCGATGACTTCGAGTTCGAGGGGAAGGGCCCCCGTCTGCAGCACGAGCGCGAGCTGGCGGGCCTCCTCGAGCGTGAAGCGGCCCGTGATCTCGGCGTTACCGCCGTCGATGCGTTCGTTGACCCGCGGAGCTGATTCGACTCTGTTGTCGAGCACGATGGCCAAGAGCTGGGTCTGCCCGGTGAGTTGCGCCGTCTTTGCCATACGGTCGGTGACCTCGGCAAACGTATTCGCACCTTCGGAGGTGAACTCCATATCGATCTTGGGCATATTGTTGAAGTCGAAGCCGACACCGGCCTTCGACAAATCGCCGCCCGTGAGCAACGGCGGGGTGGTCACGAGGAACCAGGCATCGGCCTCCCCACTCTCCTCCCCCGGCCAGAGTATGAGGTTGCTGCTGGCCGGAAGCTCGTCCTCGGACTGCACGCCGGCCGAAGCCAGCGCCTCTTCCTCGGTGGCGTAAGGGGTGCCGAACTGCTCGTTGACGTCGTAGAAGGCCAGAAGCGCCGTCTTGCCGATGAGGGCGAGAGCCTGCTCCGGATTGTCGATTCCCGGGAGTTGGATGCTCACCTTCCAATCGCCCTGGCGCTGGATCTCCGGCTCGGTGACGCCCAAACGGTTGATGCGCTCGCCGATGATGCTGACGGCCTGCTGCAGGCCTTCCTCAGTGCGGGGGGCGCGCTCAGAATCCTTTGCCTCGAGCATGACGGCCAGCCCACCCTGTAGGTCAAGCCCCAAGCGGGTGCTCGACCCCGGAGGGTAGATGAAGTAGACGGCTGCTCCCACAAGCAGCGCGACGATCACCAATATGATGATGTTCTTCCGGTTCGTCGACAACAAACTACCCTTTCGAAGAAGCCTGTGCGCACGCACGGCAACGGAGCATAAGTCACGGCTGAGCCCCTGTCAACAACAGGGGCTCACATACCCTTCCGGGTTCAGCGCCGTCTACGGGCGGCGGGAGCAGTGCACGATCAGCCCTTGGCCTGCTCTTCCTTTTCTTCCTCGCCGACCTCGGCGCCCTCGTAATCGTCGCCTTCTACGAGGTCTTCGTCCTCCACGTAGTCCTCGTCGCCTTCCTCTCCACCTTCTTCCTGTTCGTACTCAGCGGCTTCGAGTTCGGCGACCGTGTCCTCGAGATCTTCGTCATCGTCGTCTTCGAGCACGGCGACGGCTTTGGCTCTCTGCTCAGCACTCGCAATCTCGGCGATGGCCTTGCGTGCGACTTTGATCTTCACGCCCTTGTCGATCTCGATCACGACCAGCCCCTCTTCGACCCTCTTGACCTTGCCGAAGATGCCACCGATGGTCACAATGCGGTCACCGCGCTTGACCGAATCGATGAGTTGCTGATGAGCGCGACGCTGCTTCTGCTGCGGGCGTACCGCCAGGAAGTAGAAGATGGCGATGAAGCCCACCACGTAGATCGCGAGCAGTCCGATATTATTCAAACCCGCCTCCTTTGCGCGTGCATGCGCTCAAGTGTCCAAAATCATCAAATCATTCGAAACTGGGTACAGCCGGGTCGCGGAGGTAACCCCGCAAACGCAGCATATGTTACCACGCCGTCTTCGCTCGACTACCACTTCCCCACAAGGCCCCGTTTGAAAGAAGCAAACCTGCCGGCGATGATGGCCTCCCGGGCCGCCGCCACCAGACGGGTCATGAAGGTGAGGTTGTGTTCGGAGAGTAGTTCCAGACCCAGGATCTCCTTCTGCATGACCAGGTGGCGCAGAACCCCTCGCGAGAAGGTCCGGCAGGCTGTACAGGGACAATCCTCGTCAAGCGGGTCGGTTGAGCGGATGTGGCGGGCGTTGCGCAGGTTGACCCGCCCCTCCTCCGTGAAAGCAGTGCCCATCCTGGCGGTTCTCGTGGGGAGTACGCAATCGAAGAGGTCGATGCCTCTCTCTACGACCTCCAGCACACCGGCCGGATCCCCGATACCCATGAAGTAGCGAATACGCTCCTTTGGGAGCCGCTCGGCGGTGAAGGCAGCGATGTCGAGCATACGTTGCCGCTCCTCACCCACCGACAGCCCCCCGAGCGCGTAGCCGGGGAAGCCGATGCCGCACAACTCGGACACACTGCGGGCCCTGAGATCCGTGTGGACCCCACCCTGCACGATCCCGAGGAGCATCTGCGGGCCGTCGGCGCCCTCACCGCCGGTCTCGAGATGGACCTCCTTGCAGGCGGCGGCCCACAGCGATGTGCGCCTCACGGCCCGCTCCACGAGCTGCCGGGGCGAGTCGCCCGGTGGGCATTCGTCGAAGCACATGATGATGTCGGCACCCAGGCGGTGCTGTTCCTCGATGGACCTGCGGGGCGTGAAGACCTGCCGGGAGCCATCGTACACCGAGTCGAAGGCCGCACCTCCATCGTCAACCTTGGCGGTGTGTTTGAGACTGAATACCTGGAAACCACCGCTGTCGGTCAGGATGGGCCCGTCCCAGCCCATGAAGCGGTGCAATCCCCCAAGGGTGCTTACCACACCGCTGCCCGGCCGGAGGGCGAGGTGGTAGGTGTTGGCCAGGATGATCCGGGCGCCGACGCGCGCGAGCCGCTCGGGAGACATGGCCTTCACTGTTCCCTTCGTGCCCACCGGCATGAAGCAGGGAGTCTGCACGACGCCCCGGGGAGTGGCGAGAAGTCCGGCGCGCGCCGACCCATCGCGCGCCTCCACTGCGAAGGGGAATGAGGGAAGCCCTTCATCACGGGAGACACACGCCTTGGCGGCCGGAGAAAGCTGCTGCGGGCCGTTCGCCTCGTTCATACCCTCTCCCCGGCTGATGCCCTCGCGGCCCGAGGGCCGGAGTCGATCAGCATGGCATCGCCGAAGCTGAAGAAGCGATACCGTTCCTTGACGGCCTCGGCATAAGCCGAGCGAATGTGGTCGACACCCGCGAAGGCCATTACCAAGGCGAGCAATGAGGTCCGTGGCAGGTGGAAGTTGGAAATCAGCGCGTCAACCGCTCGGAAGGCAAAGCCGGGAGTGATGAAGAGATCGGTGGCTCCCGACAGAGGGGCTGATGGCGGCCCATCCGCGTCTGAGTGACGGTACAGGGTCTCCAACACTCTCACGGTGGTGGTACCCACCGCCACCACTCGTCTGCCCTCCGCGCGGATCCGGTCGATCCGAGCCGCTTCCTGCGGCGGCACGGTGTAGAACTCGGTGTGAATGGGGTGGTCCTCCACGGTGTCGCCGCTCAGGGGCCGGAAGGTGTCAAGGCCCACGTGGAGGGTCACGGTCGCCCTCTCTATGCCGGCCTCCTCCAACTCCCGGAGCACCCGGGAGGTGAAGTGCAGGCCCGCTGTGGGTGCCGCGGCTGAGCCGGGCTGGGACGCATAGACCGTCTGGTAGTCGGAGGCGGTACGCAGGGGTGTTCTGATGTAAGGGGGCAGGGGTAGCTCACCGTGAGCCTCCATGAGCTCCTGTGCGCTGGTATCCGCCGGCAGGCGTACCAGCCACCGCCCCTCGCCAAGGCTCGCCTCCAGGTACAGCCCCACCGGCTCCCCGCCGCTGCTCTCGACAACCTCCGGCTCACCATGCCCACGGAAACCGGGTGCAGGCACGACCCGCAGGTGGCTCCCCTCGCGCAGACGTCGGGACCGTTTGGCGAGGACCTCCCATGTTCGCGTGTCGACCGTTCCGTTCCTCCCGCCTTCCTCGCCCCCGCAAGGCCGGAGGAACACGAGCTCGACCACGCCCCCCGTGGGCTTCAGCGCATGGATGCGGGCCGGGAGCACCCGGGAGTCGTTCACCACCAGGAGGTCGCCCTTCCGAAGCAGCGAGGGGAGATCGCGGAACCGCCGATGCCGCACCCCCCCACATGCGGCATCAAGCACCAGGAGTCGGCTCAAATCGCGCGGCTCGGCAGGGCGCTGGGCGATCAGCTCCGCAAAGAACGGGTAGTCGAGTTCCTCGAGTCGCACCTGAGATTCGCGGACAGCGCTCGGCTCAGCGCCTGAGGATGAGGTTGAGGACGACAGTGAGCAGTACGCTCACGAGAATGGAGAGGCCGATCGGTATGAGCACCGTGATCCTCTCCCCGCGAAACACCACGTTGCCGGGCATACTGCTCACTCCCAGCTTCGAGAGAAGGAGAAACAGCGCACCGAGGAGGGCTATGCCCACACCCAGTGCAATCAGAAGGCGGCCGAGCGGTTCAAGCCCCACGATATCGCTCCCATTCCGACACCACGCAGCCACAGTACTTCTGCCTATAGAGCCCGAGGGCGACCGCCATCCGTTGGGACTTCCGATAGATGTGACGCAGATCCACGTAACGGAACTCCACCCCGTGTTCCTCTGCAGCACGGGCACCCTCTTCTTTGATGAAGTCGTGGCGTTGCCACGGGCTGATTGAGAGCGTCGTGCTTAAGGACGGGAAACCACGGTCTGCCGCCTCTGCAGCCGCGGCAGTCAAGCGTAGGCCGAGGCAACGGCGGCAGCGCTCCTCGCCGGCCAACCCGGCGCAGCGAAACCACTCCACCGGGTCGTAAGTGAGGTCTTCCCGAAGAGCAAGCTCTGTGGCGGCAGCGAACGCGCGCACCCCCTCCAACCGCTTCTCGAATTCCTGATACGGCTGGATATTGGGATTGAAATAATAGCCCGTGGGCTCCACACCCTGGCCGCGCCAGTACTCCACCGTTGCCGTCGCGCACGGCCCACAGCATATGTGCAACAACAGAGAGGATCTCATGCTTCGAAAAGGGTAGCCTTGCCGTCTCCCGCCAAAGGCATCTTCACTCCGCAATGCTCGTATCCCAGTCGCGTGAGCACACGGCCCCGTGGCGTACGCTTGAGAAAGCCACGCTGAAGCAGATAGGGCTCATACACGTCCTCGATGGTGTCGGGTTCCTCCCCGACGGCCACCGCGAGAGTCGACAGGCCCACCGGCCCCCCGTCGAACTTATCCAGGATGAGGGTGAGTATCTCCCGGTCCACCCGGTCGAGACCCTTCTCGTCGACTTGGAAGAGATCGAGTGCCGACCGGGCCACGTCGGCGGTCACCTTGCCTTCGTGCCTCACCTCGGCGACGTCGCGGACCCGCTTCAGCAGGCGGTTTGCTATGCGCGGGGTGCCGCGGGAACGAAGAGCTATCTCGTGTGCTCCCTCGCCGTCTATCACTACACCCAGGATGCCCGCCGAGCGGACAACAATGGCCGCCAGATCGTCGATGGAGTAGTGCTCCACCCGCTGGGAGAAGCCGAAGCGATCCCGAAGCGGTGTGGTGATGAGCCCCGATCGCGTGGTGGCTCCGATGAGGGTGAAGCGCGGAAGCTCGAGCCTGATACTCCTTGCCGCCGGACCCTGGCCCAAGACGATATCGATCTGGAAGTCTTCCATCGCCGGGTAGAGGATCTCCTCCACCGCGCGGTTGAGGCGATGGATCTCATCGATGAACAGCACATCTCCCTCGGCCAGGTTGGTGAGGATGGCCGCCATGTCGGCCTTCCGTTCGAGCACAGGCCCCGAGGTGGTGGTGACACCCACCCTCATCTCCAGAGCGATGATGGTGGCGAGAGTGGTCTTGCCGAGACCCGGGGGGCCGGCGAGAAGTATGTGGTCGAGAGGCTCCCCTCGCGAGAGCGCCGCCTGGATGAAGATGGACAGCTGCTCGCGCAGTACGGGCTGCCCGACGAAGGCCGAGAGGGAGCGGGGCCGGAGCGAACCGTCGAACTCTTGGTCGTCGGCAACCTCACCCGGTTCGGCGAGCCTTGCGGACTCGGCAGGTGTCGGAGAAGGACTATCGTCGAACTCCGGGGGCATCTATCCCTCTCTTCTCTTCCGGATTGCCTGGGTGATGATGGCCTGCACCGGCTCCTCCCGGTCGACCCCCTGCAGGGCATGTTCGGCCTCTGTCGCGCTGAGACCCAACTCCAGGAGGGCGGCCCGCGCCAAGAGGAGGTTATCATCCCCCAAAGATCCCAGGGACACCGCGCCTCCGCCCGTGGCCGTCGTCTCACCCGCGCCCTCGATCTTGTCTTTGAGTTCGAGAATGAGTCTCTCTGCCGTCTTCTTCCCGATACCGGGTACCGCTTGGAACACTCCGGCATCACCCAGGGCGATGGCCCGTACCAGATCCCCTGGCCGACGGCTGGAAAGCGCCCCAAGGGCCAACCGGGGCCCCACTTTGCTCACGCTGATGAGGAGCTGGAAGAGCGCCCGCTCCTCTTCGGTGGAGAAACCAAAGAGCTGGAGGGCATCCTCGCGCACGTGCAGATGGGTGAAGAGAGAGGCCGTACTCCCCACGCCTCCCACATCCCTCAGAGTGTTGGTCGACACTTCAAGCCGGAAACCCACGCCACTCACGTCCATGACGACGGAGGCGCCGTAGAGGGCGGCCACCTGTCCCGACAACCTATCGATCACTCTTGCCCTCCCTACCACGCAGGGCATCACCCACGCGACTGCGGAAGCCGACGCTGTTGGCGTGGCATATCGCCACCCCGAGAGCGTCGGCGGCATCGTCGGGGCGAGGACACTCAGAGAGGCCCAAGAGCAGCCGCACCATCTCCTGTACCTGACCCTTGTCGGCCTTGCCGTAGCCCGCCACACCCTGTTTCACCTGTTGTGGAGTGTACTCGAATACCTCGCAGCCCGCCCGGGCGCAGGCGAGCAAGGCCACGCCGCGCGATTGGCCGACGGCGAGGGCAGTGCGTACGTTCACGTTGAAGTAGAGAGACTCCACAGCCACAGCTTCCGGGCCGACTCTGCCGATGAGCGCCGTCACCGCGTCGAAGATGGAGGACAGACGCAGGTGGGGCAGCATGTCGGCCGTGGTTTCGATCACACCGAATTCGACGGGGCGGAAACGGTTCCCCAGCGTGGATATCACCCCATAGCCGAACGTAGCGGTGCCGGGGTCGAGTCCGACGATGACACGGGTCGTCATCAAGCTCCTTGTCTTACTGCGCGGCGATCGCCTCCATCACGTCGTCCGGTATGTCGAAGTTTGCGAAGACTTCCTGGATATCGTCGTGATCCTCGAGTTGATCGATGAGACGCAGTGTCTTCTTGGCCTCGGGCTCATCAAGGCCGACGGTCGTCTTCGGTATCATGGTGAGTTCCACAGAGGTGAACTCGTACCCGCCGGCCTCCAGTGTCTCCCGCACCTTCATGAAGTCGGCCGGGTCGGTACGGATCTCGTAGATGTGGCCCTCAGTAAGGATGTCTTCCGCTCCCGCCTCCAAGGCGGCCTCCATCACTTCATCCTCATCGACACCGGTGCCATCGATGAGGATCACGCCTTTGCGTTCGAACAGCCAACTGACCGAACCATCGGTGCCCAGCTTGCCACCCGAGCGGTCGAAGATGTGCCGGACGTCGGCTGCGGAGCGATTCCTGTTGTCGGTGAGCACCGTGAGATAGACGGCAACGCCACCCGGTCCGTAGCCCTCGTACGTGAGGTGGAGGAAGGTGCTGTCCTCACTGTCGGCACCAGTACCCTTCTTGATGGCCCGCTCTATGTTGTCGTTCGGCATGTTCGCGTCTTTGGCCTTCTGGATGGCCTGCACGAGCGTGGCGTTGTGATCGGGGTCACCCCCGCCCTCGCGGGCCGCGACCGTGATCGCCCTCGAGAGCTTGGCGAAGACCTTGCCTCTCTTGGCGTCGACGGCAGCCTTCTTGTGCTTTATGCCGGCCCATTTCGAGTGCCCTGACATGGTCTACACCTCCGCGTATATGACAGACGGTTCGAGCGCGCCGGCGCTCCCCCGCTTCTTGATGATATCGAGGAACATGCGGTGAATACGGGTGTCGGAGGTGAGTTCCGGGTGGAAGGTGAGCGCCATGATGCCTCCTTGCAGCACCCCCACCACCTCCTGCTCCAGTACGGCGATGGGCCTGGCACGAGGACCCACCGACACGATGCGGGGGGCCCTGATGAAGACGCCGGGGAAGCTCCTGCCTGCGCTCGGCACCGGAGGAAGGAGTGTGACCGATGACTCGAAGCTGTGCACCTGCCTGCCCCAGGCGTTCCGGCGCACACAGATGTCGAGAAGCCGCAAAGGGCCACGGGCGACTGGGCCGTCCTCGATGCTCTCCGCGAGCAATATGGCGCCCGCACACGTGGCGAGCACCGGCCGGCGGGTGGCGAAGTCGCGCAGCGCGTCGGTGAGCGAGAAGACCTTCATGAGGTTGCTCATGGTGGTGCTCTCGCCACCGGGAATGGCGAGACCGTCGAGGTGGTGCAGGTCGGCGGCCAGCCGGACTTCCCTCACCTCGGCTCCGAGGTCACGCAACATGTGGCCGTGCTCCCTGAATGCCCCTTGCAGGGCCAGGACCCCGACCAATGGTGTCATGCCCCGCGACCCCAAAGGCCCTAGTTGCCGCGGAATTGCAGCATCTCTTCCGCGGCGATCTGCCCGATCTCAAGGCCGGGCATGGCGTCTCCCAATGCGCGAGACACCTCAGCCAGTACGGAGGCGTCGCGGAAGTGTGTGACCGCCCGGACGATGGCGCGGGCACGGACGTCAGGGTGCTCGCTCTTGAAGATGCCGCTCCCCACGAAAACACCCTCGGCGCCGAGTTGCATCATCAGCGCGGCGTCGGCCGGAGTGGCCACGCCGCCCGCCGAGAAGTTGACCACCGGGAGCTTGCCGTGCTCCGCCACGTACGCCACCAGCTCGAAGGGCACCTGGAGCTCCTTGGCAGCCGTGTAGAGTTCATCTTCATCCATGGAGGACAGTCTGCGCATCTCGCCCCCGATGGCGCGTAGATGGCGCACCGCCTCCACCACGTTACCCGTGCCCGCCTCGCCCTTGGTGCGAATCATGGCCGCGCCCTCGGCGATGCGCCTTAGCGCCTCACCCAAGTTGCGCGCCCCACACACGAACGGGACGGTGAACCGCCACTTGTTGATGTGGTTGGCCTCATCGGCGGGTGTCAACACTTCGCTCTCGTCGATGTAGTCGACCTCGAGTGCCTCGAGTATCTGCGCCTCGACGAAGTGGCCGATGCGGGCCTTGGCCATCACCGGTATGCTGACAGCCTCTTTGATCTCGAGGATCTTCTCCGGGTCGGCCATACGGGCGACCCCGCCCTGGGCCCTGATGTCGGCAGGGACACGCTCGAGCGCCATCACCGCGCAGGCACCGGCCTCTTCGGCGATCTTGGCTTGGGCGGCATTGGTGACGTCCATGATGACGCCGCCCTTCAGCATCTCAGCGAGACCGGTCTTCACTCGCAATGTGCCTGTTTCCTTCACTGCAGACTCCTCTTATAAGGGCGCTTGATACACAGAGTTTAGCCGACCCTCTGGTACCCTTCAACGGCACCAGTGGACGCGTCGCTGCACATGCGGCCGTCCTCGGTCAAGACGACTTTCTACTTCAGCCAACCCGACTCGTCTATCTGCCGGCGCAGATCCTGCAGGCGCCTCTCGAACATCTCCGGGTCGCGTGCATACACAGCCGCGGCGAGCGCGCCGATCAAGCTGAGCGGACCCACGAGTGAATGGGCGAAGAAGGTGGAATCGATGTCGGTGAGTAGGGTCACGTCACCCTTGCCGGCCAACTCGGAGAGACTGTTGTCGGTGATGACCACCGTGCCGACACCCCGGGTGGCCGCTTGCTCGGTGAAGAGGACGGTGAGGCGGTGCGCACGCCGAAAACCGATGGCCATGAGGGCGTCACCCGGCCCGAGCTGGAGGAGACGGGCGTGATGTGCCTCCGAACCATCCTCCACCACGTGGGTTGCGACACCCAGAAGCTCGAACACATACGCGGCATGACGCGCGAGGGACGCGGCTTCATGCATGCCCACGATGAGCAGCTGGCCGGCGTGCGCAAGGATCTCCACCGCCCGGTCGAACTCGGCCAACGTGTTCTTCGCCAGCGTCTCTTCCAGGCTGAGGATGTCGGTGCGAAGGGCCCTGGTGAGGAAATCCTCCTCCACCACGAACAGCAACTGGTCGCTGTGCACCATGGGCCGCGTGCTCGCACCCAGGCGATACTCCTCGCGGGCGGCCTTCTGCAGCTCCGGATATCCGGCGAAGCCGAGAGACTGCGCAAAGCGGACCACAGTGGAACTCGAGGTATTACCCTTGCGGGCCAACTCCTCGGCACTCAGGTATCCAATCTCCTCCAGGTGGTCGATGATGTAGCGTGCGACGGCCTTCTGGGAGCGCGAAAAACCGTCGAACCCGTGTTCGAGAAGCTCGCTCACGCGCCTGCTCTTGCCTTCGTCCATCGGCCCTAACTTTCACAAGGAGATTGCATCCGAATTATACTACAACGTTCGTTGCAGCAATCCTTCTCCCGTCGCGAGAGCCGAAAGCCGGCGCAAGGCACAAAGAATGGTGGCGGCCCTCGCCTTCCGGCGAGGGCCGCCACCTACTTTCCTTCTCCACCCGTGTATCGCCGCTCTGGTACTCCCTACCCCTCAGCGCTCTCCCGGGCCTTCGCTTCCTGAACGATCTTCTCCACCATGTGCGCGGGTACTTCCTCGTAGTGGTCGAACTCAAGCGTGAACGAACCCCTACCTCCGGTCATGGAACGAAGCTGCGGGGCATAGGTGAGCATCTCGGCCAAGGGTACCTGCGCCCGAATGATGTTCATCTCCCCCATGCTCTCACTGCCCTGCGGTCTGCCCCGCCGGCTCGACAAGTCGCCCATGATGTCACCCAGGTTCTCCTCGGGCACGATGACCTCGACGTTCATGACCGGCTCCAAGAGCACCGGAGAGGCAGCTTCCATGGCTTTGTTCAGGGCCAGTGCACCGGCCAACTTGAAAGCGAGCTCAGAGGAGTCGACCGTGTGGTAGGAGCCGTCGTAGAGCTTCACTTTGACGTCAACCACCGGATATCCGGCCACCACACCGCGCTCCATGGCCTCGACGATGCCCTTCTCCACAGCGGGGATGAAGTTGCGAGGGATGGATCCTCCGAAGATGGCATCCTCGAACGAGTAGCCCTCTCCACGGCTGGCGGGAGAGATCTCGATCCAGCAATCTCCGAACTGCCCGCGGCCGCCCGTCTGTTTCTTGTGCCTGCCCTGGGCTTTGGCTGAGCGCTGTATGGTTTCCCGGTAGGGCACCTGCGGGGGCTTGAGGTTGACCTCCACACCGAAGCGGCGCTGCATCTTCTCGAGTATGACCTCGACCTGCACCTGGCTCGTGCCGGAGATGATCATCTCCTTGGTCTGTTGATCGAAACGAAGCTGCATGGCCGGATCTTCCTCGGAGAGGCGGCGAAGCGCCCCCGACACCTTCTCCTCGTCGCCCTTGTTCTTGGGCTCGAGAGCGAAAGAGATCGCCGGAGGGGGGAACTCGTGGGGACGGAACCTCACGGGACGCGAGGCGTCGCTCAGGGTGTCGCCCGTGCCGGTATCTTTGAGTTTCGCGAGAGCAACCATATCGCCCGCTCCGGCTTCATCCAACCCCTTGGTCTCCTTCCCCTGCACCACCAAGATGTTGCCAGTGCGCTCACGCTCACCGTTGCGGGCATTGACGAGATGGGTGTCGGTGCCTATGCGGCCCGAGAAAATGCGGACGAGGTTGATGCGCCCAGAGAATTGGTCGTACAGAGTCTTGAAGACGACCAGAGACGATGGTTCCCCTGGATCGGGTAGAACATCCACTTCTTCGGAACCATCACCCGAAGACACCCTCCGCGGTCCCATGTCGGCGGGAGAAGGTACTGCGCCGACCGTCGCCTCGAGCAGCCTGTCGGTGCCGATGTTCTTTGTGGACGAGATCAGTGCGAGGGGGAAGAGCATCCGATCACGCACTCCGCTCCGCAGCGCTGCCGCCAGCTCCTCGAGGGAGATCTCCTCACCCTCGAGGTACTTCTCGATGAGAGCGTCGTCGACTTCGGCTACCGCCTCGATCAACTCCTCCCTCGCCTTCTCGGCAGCCTCAGTGAGGTCGCCCGGGATGTCCTCCCGCTGTGCCTTGCCGGAGTCATCCGTGTACACGTAGGCCTTCATCTCGAGAAGGTCGACGACTCCCCGAAAGCCTTCTTCCTGGCCGATGGGGATCTGGAGGGGGACAACCGCCGGGTCAAGCCTGTCGCGCAGAGAGGCCAAGGCCTCGTCGAAATGGGCGCGCTCCCTGTCCATCATATTGAGGGCGACCATGCACCCTATGCCCAGCTCGGAGGCCTTCTTCCACACCCTCTCGGTCTGTACCTCGACCCCGGTGACGGCGTTCACCACCATGAGCGCCGCATCGACCACCCCGAGGCTCGCAAGCGAGTCGTTGATGAAGGACGCCTCTCCAGGGGTGTCGACCAGGTTGACCTTGGTCTTGTTCCACTCCACGTGGGCCAAGCCCGCCGAGATGGTCATCTGCCGTCTGATCTCGTCATCGTCGTAATCCATGACCGTGGTGCCGTCAACGACGTGACCCAGACGGTTCTTGGCCCCACTCGTGAAAAGGAGAGCCTCGATGAGCGACGTCTTCCCGGCCCCGCGGTGGCCTACAACAGCGACATTACGAATTCTCGCCGGGTCAAAGAGCGACATCGAATCCTCCTCAGATTCGTCCGGGCCGGCCGCGGACTGGAGCGCCCGCCCACCGTGCACCTTCCTTCTCCAACAAAAACGCCGTCACTCAGGCGACGGCAGCCATGCTCACGATACCTTGTGAACCGGATATGACACGCCCAGCATGGAGTCAATCATTGTAGCCCAGTGGGCGTGTTATTCGTAGGGGGAGGGGCAACGCCTGAGGCGCTTCTCCGTCAACCACCGGTGACCTTGAGCTGATACCGCCGCCCCTTCTCGATCCAGAACACACCGGAAATGGCCGACGGAACCACGTCGATGGTGCCCTCCTTCATCTCCACCCGGATGAGCTCATGATCGCGGTAGTATGCCTTGACCGTATCAGTGATCTCGTTTATGGAGGTGGTGCGAAGCGCGTCGTCGTGGGCCTGGATGGGGAAGCGCAGGCTGACTATGGCCCTGCCCTCTTGAACTATGATCTGCATGGTGCGGCTACCCTTCCGTGTCCGCTCCTACCAATAGGCTGGTCCCTGTGTCAGCTTGAGACCGGGCCCTTCGCAACGTGGGCACCGATAGGACTCGGCTCTGTCGATGAAGAACACTTCCTCTCCGCAGATGGGGCAACAGATGACGTCGACGAGAATATCGGCCCCTGTGATGTCTATCTCGACGTATTCGCGACAATGCGCGCAGTGAGCCGGAAGAAATCTGCGGCGGGGGTTGGAGGCGCTCACTCCCCAGCGCACAGTTGCAGAACGATACCCACAGCTCTCGCAGTGAAAAGTGGTTGACTCGCCCACAATGGGGCCTCTCTTCCGGACTTGCCCCCAGATGCCTGCCGCCTCGTAGGACGGTTGTCGCCCGGGCACAGGTGCTCAGGCACCACTACTCCTCGATCTCAACCACCTGGCGACCGGCGTACACCCCACAGTTCGGGCAGATGCGGTGAGGCAGTTTGGGTGAATGGCACTGAGCACACTCCACGATGCCCGGCGCGAACACCCGGTGTGTCGCCCGCCTCTTGTTTCTCCTCGACTGGGACGTCTTCTTCTTGGGAACGGCCAACGAATCTCCTCTTTTCGCGCCGGGAAGCAGCTGCAGCCCGGTTGTTCTTCGGCTGTGGAGTTGTACCCCAAAAACCGGAGGATTTCAAGGTTCGATGGAGAGGTGGCGCAGTTTCTCGAAGCGAGGGTCGACCGCGTCCTTCGAGCAGGAACACTCCGGGTGGCCCTGCCGCCTGCCACACTGCGGGCAGAGGCCAACGCAGTCCTCCGCACAGAGAAGTTTCGCGGGAAGCGCGAGGATGAGTGCTTCACGGGAGAGGCCGGACAGATCCACCACGAGATCGTTCACGAACTCCGAGACCTCGGTACCCTTCCACTTCTCGGACTCGACGGGGACGAACTCCTGCTGCTCTGCGTCGACCGCCACCTTGACCTCGTCGAGACAGCGGACGCAGGGACCGTACAGGGCGGCCCGCAGGTCAACAGTCACCAAGTACCCTCCGGAGACCCTCTCCACCTTCACGCGGGCGGACCCTTCTTCCACGAGTGCCTCGTAGATCTGGCCGCCGACACAGATCGGCTCCACTTCCATCTCGAAGGAGCGTTCGAGGCGCTGGCCGGGAGTGAGCAGAGTACCGCGTAGGTCCAGACTGATGTGCGTGGTATCGGACATTGACTTCCCTGGTGAATCGGCTCCAGCCTCCCGCTACACCAAGCGGCGAGGGGGGCTACCGAGCGATCGGGGCCGGAGTCACTCCTCCCGGCCGGTGCCCTGCAGGCGCTGCCGCCCCCGCTGCACCGCGCCGAGGAACTTGGCCAGATTGGTCTCCAGGGTCTCGAGCACCTGATCGGCGTAGTCCTCCGCTCCCAACCTGATCTCCCGTTCCCGAGCTTCGGCTTCGCGCAGGATGTGCTCGGCTTCTCTCTCCGCCCGCCGCACGATCTCCGTCTCTCCTGCCAGGCGGGCGGCTTCGTCTCTCGCCTCGCCGAGCAGGCGCTCAGCCTCCTCACGGGCCTCTTGGAGCATCTCCTGACGCTCCTTGACTATCCAGCGGGCCTGCTTGATCTCGTCGGGGATGGTGGCGCGCATCTGGTCGAGGAGTTCATAGATCTGGTCACGATCGATCATCACCTTGTCGGTCATGGGGAAGGTGCTCGCGCCGTGCACCAGGTCGTCAAGCTTGTCGATCAGAACCAGGACGTCCATCGTCACGCCTCCTGCGAACCGTAAATCTCCCCGAACCGCGCCGCCACCATGTCGGGAACCAACCCCAACACACTTCCGCCAAAAGCCGCGATCTCCTTCACGCCGCTTGAACTGATGAAGCCGCATCTGGGTGACGCCATGAAGTAGATGGTCTCGAGATCCGGGTCGAGCATCTTGTTCAACTGCGCCATCTGGAACTCGTATTCGAAGTCCATGACCGCCCGGAGACCCTTGATCAAGAACTGCGCGCCCTCCCGGCGGGCGATGTCCACCACCAGACCCTCGAGAAGGGTCACCCGGACGTTGTCCAGATGCTTGGTGGTCTCTGTCACGAAGTGAACACGTTCCTCGGTGGAGAACAGGGCGGTCTTACGGGGAGGGTCTTTGACCACCGCCACCACCAGGCTGTCAAACTTCGCCGCCGCTCGCGTAATGATGTCGAGGTGGCCGTTCGTGACCGGATCGTAGGTTCCGGGACAAAGCGCGATCTTCACGGGTGTTCCGCTCCTATCTCGACCATGGTTATGCTCGTGTCACCGTAGTGACGTACGAACGTAGCCGGCATGCCCACCTCGACCACCGCGTGGCGTGGCCCTTCAATCACCACAATACCACCCGGCCGCATGATAACCGGCAGGAAGCCGGTGAGCGTGCCCGTGACCGCCTCCAGCATCCGGTACGGCGGGTCTACAAAGAGTACATCATACCCGGGGTCGATTCCTGCTACCAGCTTGAGGGCCTTCTGGTACGGCATGGCCATGACGGTGGCTTCGGCGCCCAACCCCAGTGCGCGGATGTTGGCTCTCAACACACCCACCACCCGCCGGTCTGACTCCACGAAGGAACAGTGGGCTGCACCTCGAGACAGCGCCTCCAGACCGAGTGCGCCCGACCCGGCAAAGAGGTCGAGGACCCTGGAGCCCGAGACTGCGTCGAGCGAATCGAGAGCCGCGAAGACAGCCTCGCGCACCCGCTCGGCGGTCGGCCGCACCTCTCCCCTGGGGACCTGTATCCGGTGGCCTCGCTGCCGGCCGGCGATGATGCGGAGCTCGCCCACCTACGCCCGCTCCAAGCGCTCGACCACCCCCGCGAACCGTTGCGCCGCACACCAGGCCAGAAGTGCGTGATCGGGGCGCAAGAGGCCGGGGTCGGCCTCGAACATGTGCAGCGCTTCACGCCGGGCGTCCTCGAGCAACTCCCGGTCGGTCCGCAACCGAGCGATCTTCAGGTCGCCGAGTCCCGTTTGCCGTTCTCCGAAAAGTTGCCCCTCCCCGCGGGCGGCGAGGTCGAGCTCCGCCAGCTGGAAGCCGTCCGGGTTGCGGGCGAACAGGGCGAGGCGATCACCGGACTCGAGGTCATTCGCACCAACCATGAGCAGGCACATCGATTCGTCTTGCCCCCGGCCCACCCGGCCGCGCAACTGATGCAATTGGGAGAGGCCGAAACGGCCGGCACCCAAGATGACCATGACGCTGGCATTGGCGACGTCGACGCCCACCTCGATCACTGTCGTGGAGACGAGAACCTGCACCCTCCCCTGGGCGAAGGCCTGCATGGCATCACGCTTCTCTGCGGGCGGCATCCGCCCGTGAAGAAGGCGCACCGCGTAACCGGACAGCTCACCCGCGCTGAGCGCTTCGTACGTGGAGGTGGCGGCGGCACTTTGAAGCGCCGGGCTCTCCTCGATGAGGGGGCATACAACATAGGCCTGTCCGCCCTCGTCGAGGCGCCTGCGCAGGAGCCGCCAGGCCCGTCCTTCCTGCTCCGGACGCACGCACTTCGTCTTCACCGGCCGTCGGCCGGGTGGCATTTCGTCGATCACACTCACGTCGAGGTCGCCGTAGACGGTGAGGCTGAGGGTGCGTGGTATCGGTGTCGCCGTCATATGCAACACGTGCGGACGGCTTTCATTCTCTGCAGTCATGAGCAGAGCGTCGCGCTGCCCCACGCCGAAACGGTGCTGCTCGTCGATCACCACCACGCGGAGGTTCGGGATACTCACATCCTCTTGGATGAGCGCGTGGGTGCCGACGACCAAGGCGGGATGCCCCCGACCGAGTATTCGCTTCACGCGCCTCTTGTGGCCGACCGGGAGGCTCCCCTTCAACGTCAAGATCTCAACCCCGACAGACTCGAGTGCTTCCCGGAGGCGCTCGGCATGTTGATCGGCCAAGATCTCGGTCGGTGCCATGAGAACACCCTGACCGCCCGCATCCAGCGCCCGAAGAAGAGCGTACACCGCCACGAGCGTCTTTCCCGACCCTACGTCACCCTGGAGGAGGCGGAGCATGGGTGTGTGCGCTCTGAGGTCGGAGTCGATCTCTGCCATGACCCTCTCTTGAGCCCCGGTCGGGCGATAGGGCAACTCCTTCAAAAAGGCGTGGCACAGAGGCCCTGGAGAACCCAGCCCCACAGCGGGATGCACCTTCTGCGCCCGCCTGCGCTCGAGCAGTGCCACTTGAAGCAGGAGTAGCTCCTCGAACGCCAGACGCTTCCGGGCCCGAACGGCGGATGACTCGGTAGCCGGGAAGTGGGCGCAGGCGATGGCCTCGGCCTTGCCTGGGTAGGAGCGCGCGGCGAGGAGACGGGCCGGTAAGGGATCTACGAAATCGCGGGCGACCGGCAGGGCCGAGCGTACAGCGGCTTGTATCAGGCGCAAACTCACGTCGGCAGTCGCCGGGTAGACGGGGGTGAGTGCGAGTATGCCACCGGGCCCGGACTCTTTGTGGCCGATGATCTCATGGCGCTGTACTATGAATCTGGGCGTGCGGTTCCGGAAGGACATGCGGCCCCTCACCAACACCTCCGGGCGGCCCGCAAAGGCCTCGCGAAGGTACTCTTGGTTGTACCACACGGCAACAATCGACCCACTGTCATCAGCCACAAGGGCTTCCAGAATACGCAGACCACGCCTACGTCCGTGCCGTATGCTGCACGGCCCGACCCGCACCTGGATGGTGCACACCGCACCCTCTTTGAGTTCTGAGACACGCGACAATCGAGCGGGGGTCTCATGGCGGAAGGGTAGATACAGCAGCAGATCTTCCACGGTGTCGAGACCGAGACAATGGAGACGCGCAGCCCTCGTCGACCCGATGCCATGAAGCGAATCGAGGGGCGCTTGTAGCGCCGCGCCCGGGCACTTGGGAAGACCTGCACGTGGCAGCGGGGGCAGGGGCTCGCGCGTCGCGGAGGTGCCGAGGGGATAGTGAATCACCTCGGCACCGGATTCTGCGTGGATGAAGTCGGACGTGACGAGCGCCCCCGCGCGCTACCCGGGAAAATCGGCGTCCTGGATGAAGTAGAACGCAAGCGCCCCCGGACCAGAATAGGTGCCAATGACCGACCCCACCTCGCTGACGAAGCGGACATCGACCTCGCGATCGGTGGAACGTAAGAGATCGGCGAGCTTCTGCCCCTTCTCGGGCGCCACGCCGTGCCCGATGCCCACGTACACGGGGGAACCACTGCGTGTATGCTCGAGGAAGTAGTTACGAACAAAACTGAGCGCCTTCTTCTCCCCGCGCACCTTGCCCAAAGGTGCCACCACACCCTCGGCGTCATACGTGAGGATGGGTTTGATGTGGAGGAGTGTGCCCGCCAGGTGATTGGCCCGGCCGATGCGGCCCCCCTTGTAGATGTAGTCGAGGGTGTCGAGTAGAAAAGCAAAGCCTCGTGCGCCGATGAACCACTCGATGTAGCGCTCGAGTTCAGCCTTGTCCACGCCCCCGTCGAGCCGCGTGAGCACGCGATCGGCCAGAAGCGCGTTCGCGCTGCACACCATGCGCGTGTCGACCACGCTCACGCCCTCGACCATCTTCGCCGCCAGACGGGCGCTCTCGACGGTGCCGCTGTTGCGGCTGCTGAGGTGCAGAGAGAGGATATTGTCGTAGTTCTTGCGGAGCACACGATAGAGGTCGGCGAATTCGCCCGGAGAGGGCTGTGACGTGGTGGGAAGCTTGTCGGCCTTCACTAGTCGCTCGAAGAACTCCACCGGCTTGATGTCTACCCAGTCTTTGTAGATCTCGTCGCCGAAATGGACACGGAGAGGAATCATCCTGATGTTGGGATCGTCGACCAGGTACTGTGGAAGGTCGGCGGTGGAATCAACCACCACCACGGTGTTCTGTCGATTGAGAATCTGAGCTTCGCCCGCTTCTGTCATCTCCCCACCTGCCTGATTTGTTGTCGGGCCGGCCGTCCGGCGGGCCCCCCTGCCACCCCTCGCCCACCAACTATTACTCCACCGACACGAGCAACGGATACAGCGGTTGCCCGCCCACATGGATCTCCACTTCGAGGTCTGAGTAGCGCTCCCGCAGGCGCTCCGCCGCCAACCGCGCCGGCTCGGCGTCCTCACCGTTCCCCAAGAGCACGGTCATGACCTCGCTCGTGCCGTTCACCATCGTCGCCGCCACCGCGTCGACAACGACGTCGAACTTCTGACCGGTAGCGATGACTTCGTCGTTCACCAAGCCGATGAACGCGCCCTGTTCGATGGCAAGGCCGTTCACACTGGAGGCACGCACCGCCCGGGTCACTTCACCGCTCGAGACTCCGGCGATGGCCGCTCGCATCTCTTCGTGATTGGAGGCGCCGTCGGTCTCCGAATCAAAGACCACGAGAGCAGAGAGCCCCGCGAGCAGGGAGCGGGTGGGCACCACAAACACTTCTCTCTCGACCCGGCCCACGATCTGCTCGGCCGCCAGAATGATGTTCTTGTTGTTGGGCAGAATGATGACGGAAGGGGCGCTGGCCTGCTTCACCGCGTTGATGAGCTCCTCCGCCGAAGGGTTCATGGTCTGCCCGCCCTCCACCAGAATGTCGGCTCCCATGCTGGAGAACAAGGCCTTGTTGCCCTCACCATTGACCACAGCCACGACCTGCGTGAGCGCCGATACGGGTGAGGCCGCGGCCTCCTGGGCGCGGAGGCGGCGATCGCGCTCCGCCGTCTGTTCCTTCATGTTGTCTATCTCGACCACATGCAGAGTACCCAGCCCAGTGGCCAGGTTGAGTACCTCACCGGGGGCATCGGTGTGGACGTGGACCTTGAGCTGGGCCGTACTGCCCACCACGAGAAGGCTGTCGCCCAAAGGCGACAGCAGTGCCTCCAAATCCTCCGCATCGAGATCGCTGCCCTTGACGAGGAAGCTCGTGCAGTATGTGTACTTGCTGGCGGCATGCTCCTCGGCCTCGTCTCTGTGGGGCATGACCGCGAGATCACTGGTGTCAACCATCATGAACTCACCGCCCGAGCCACCGAGAAGTAAGCCCTCAAGAATCAGAACAAGGCCGAACCCACCCGCGTCGACCACTCCGGCTTCGGCCAGGACGGACAACAGGGCGGGCGTGCGGCGCACGCTCTCCCACCCCTCACGCAGTACCTCCTCAAACAATTCGGGCGGAGGGGCCCCATCCGATGCACAGAGCTCCTCGGCCGCCTCGGCCATCTCCCTGAGAACCGTGAGCATGGTACCTTCCACAGGCTTCCTGATGGCCCGGTAGGAGGCCTCCGTGGCTCTATGCAAGCAGGCTACGAGCACAGCAGGCTCAAGTACCGGCGCCTCGGAGAGGGCTTCCATGGCACCGCGCACCATCTGCGAGAGAATCACACCGCTATTGCCGCGCGCGCCCATAAGGGCGGCCTCGGAGATGGCGTTGCAAACCTCCGGCGGGGTCAGATCACTGGGCGCCCGTTGCAGGTCTTCCAGGATGGACTTCACCGTGAGGGCAAGGTTGGTACCCGTGTCGCCGTCGGGTACCGGATACACATTCAGATCGTTGACCTCTTGCTTGCGGCCCTCAAGAACATGGAACCCGGCCGCGACCACCTCGAGCGCCGACCGGACACTGATGGCAGGCCCGTTACTGTCCGCCAACTCGCACTCCTTGGACGTGGATGTGGAGGTCGGTGACCCGTTCGCGCGTGGCCTTCTCCACGTTGTACGCCACCTGCGACCGCACATTGCCCGCAACCTCGGCCACGTTCAGGCCGTACTCAACGACTACATAGATGGATATCTTGAAATGGCCCTTGTCCCGCTCCACCTTGATGCCTTGATGCAGCTTGTCTCTGCTCAGCAGCCTCGCGACCCCCTGGTACGCATTGGGAGAGGCCATACCCACGACTCCGTAGCATTCGAGGACCGTGTAGGCGACGATGTCCGCTATGGCCCTTTCGGAGACCACAACCGTCCCCCACTCGCTCTCCGCTCCGGCCGTTCTACGCTCATCTTTTGATGCTCTCGACACGCTTCGCTCCTGTGTGCCTCGAGAAGAACATTGGCCTATTGTACACCACGCACCCAGGCTCCGGACCCGGTAGTCTAACCGATTCCCAGGCTTCGGGACGCCTCGCGGCGCCCACTCCTTCCCCCTCTCTTGCAGGCAGCGCCCATCCCCCTCACAGTCAAAGGCGCACCGCGAACAGAGCCGGACCACGTGGACCTTACCTTGCCATCCGCGGCGGCGGAAGGCATACTATGATGCCCTGTGCGCCTACTTCTTCCGTGAAGGGATCACGATATGTCGAGAGTCTGCGTCATCTGCGGGAAGACACCCGGTTTCGGGAACAACCGCAGCCACTCCATGCGCGCCACCCGGCGACGCTGGAACCCCAATCTTCAGAAGGTCAACATGGTGCTCGAAGGCAAGACCACCCGGGCCTATGTCTGCACGAAATGCCTGAAGGCCAACAAGGTCACCAAGGCCATACACAGCAAGGCTGTCTGACACACTCGCCTCTGCCTGACCTCACGTAGACGGAGGAGCCACAGCCGTGCAGGCTGTGGCTCCTCCGTCTCTCTGCCTGCACCGGTCCGCCTCACGGAGGTCACTCCCCGGCCGGTAAGGACCGGAGGAGATTGGCCATCTCGAGCGCAGCCATGGCTGCGTCCCAGCCCTTGTTGCCGGCTTTCGTGCCGGCCCGCTCCACCGCCTGCTCGATGGTATCGGTGGTGAGTACACCGAAGACCACGGGCACCTCTGCCTCCAGGCCCACCTGGGCCACCCCCTTGGCCACCTCCGCCGCCACGTAGTCGAAGTGAGGTGTAGAACCCCGGATGACCGCGCCCAGACAGATGACGGCGTCGTACCGCTTACTCGCTGCAAGCCTCTTGGCCACCAGAGGGATCTCGTAGGCACCCGGCACCCAGGCGATCTCGATGTTGGCCGGGTTGGTTCCGTGCCTGTGAAGGCTGTCGAGAGCGCCCGACAGGAGCTTGCCGGAGATGAACTCGTTGAAACGTGCGACAACGATGCCCACGGACAGCCCTTCGCCCTGAAGGACCCCCTCGAAGACTCTGCTCTTCGCTTCGCTCACTTGTCTCCCTCCTCAACCTCGATGTCGTCCAAGCACAGCCCTTGATGATGCAACATGTGTCCAAGCTTGTTCTTCTTCGCCGATAGGTACCGCACATTCTCATCACAGGGGTCCATCTCCAGAGGCACTCGTTCCGTGATGGTGAGACCATATCCTTCCAGACCCACCAACTTGCGCGGGTTATTGGTCAGCAGCCGAATGGACGACAGTCCCAAATCGGCGAGCACCTGGGCTCCGATGCCATAGTCGCGCAGGTCGGCCGGGAAGCCCAACTCGACGTTGGCCTCGACGGTATCCAAGCCCTTCTCCTGCAGCCTGTAGGCCTCCAGCTTATTGAGGAGCCCTATCCCCCTCCCCTCCTGGGCCATGTACAGCAGTACTCCGTAGCCCTCACGCTGGATCATCTCCATGGCGGAGACGAGTTGCTGTCCGCAATCGCAGCGGAGAGAGTGGAACACGTCACCCGTGAGACACTCCGAGTGCACACGTACCAGCACGTCCTCTCGTTCGCTCACGTTGCCGGCCACCAGTGCCAAGTGTTGCTCGTGGTCGAGAAGGCTCTCGTACCCGATGGCAGCGAACTCCCCCCACACCGTGGGCAGTCTGACTTCCGCTCCCCGGCGTATGAGCTTCTCGTTACGGCGGCGATACTTGATGAGGTCGGCGACGGTGATCATCTTCAGGCCGTGCGCGGCGCAGTACTTGACCAAGTCGGGCACACGCGCCATGGTACCGTCGTCGTTCATGATCTCGCAGATGACTCCCGCCGGATACAGGCCGGCCAAGCGGGCAAGGTCGACCGCCGCTTCGGTCTGGCCGGTACGCTCCAACACTCCTCCGGGGCGCGCCCGCAGCGGGAACACATGGCCGGGCTGCACGATGTCACGCATGGTGGAGGTGGGGTCGATGGCGACCTGGATGGTGTGTGCCCGGTCGGCGGCCGAGATGCCCGTCGACACGCCTTCCCTCGCCTCGATCGACACCGTGAACGCGGTTTCGAAACGAGACTGGTTGCTTCGTGTCATGGGGTGAAGGCCGAGCTCGTCGCACCTCTCCGCGGTGAGGGTCAAGCATATGAGACCCCGGCCGTGCTTCGCCATGAAGTTCACGGCATCGGGGGTGACGAATTGGGCGGCCATGGTGAGATCGCCCTCGTTCTCGCGGTCCTCGTCGTCACACACCACCACCATGCGGCCGGACTTCATGTCCTCGAGGGCTTCCTCGATGGTGGCAAAGGGCGAGCCGGAATCATTCATCGTTCATCAACCTTTCCAGTGTCTCCGGGGCATCTTCCCAGCCCCTGGTACTCCTTCATATGCCCGAGCGTATGCCTCTGCAGCGTCAGAACCCGTACTCCTTGAGCTTGTCGGCCGTAAGGCCTCCGTCCACCATGTCACCCCCCGGAACCGACGGGGGCAAAGAACCGCCATCTGTGCCGGCGAAGGATCCGAGAGCCTGCCGCACATAGCGCGCGAGCACGTCCGCTTCCAGATTCACGAGACACCCCGGTGCAATGGAAGCGAGCGTGGTCGCCGAAAGCGTGTGCGGGATCACGCCCACTCCGAACTCATCCGCACTGACATCGGTGACAGTGAGTGAGATGCCGTCGATGGCTACCGACCCCTTGGGGGCGACGTAGGCGGCAAGAGCCGCCGGAAGCCCGACACGCACCTCCCAGGCGATACCCCGGGTGCGGACCGAACGTACCTCGCCGACGGCATCGACGTGGCCGAGCACGAGGTGGCCCCCCAGCCGGTCGCCCAGAGCCAGAGCCCTCTCGAGGTTGACCCTGTCACCCGGGCGAAGCCGCCCCAGCGTGGTATGCGACAGGGTCTCGGCCATACAATCAACGGCAAAGGCTGAGTCGTCGAGAGAAACCACGGTGAGACAGGCGCCGTCGACGGCAATAGAGTCGCCTACGCGGGTTCCCTCGAGCACGGCCGCGGCCCGCACGAAGAGGTGCGCGCCCTCGCCGCGCCTCACCAACCTGAGAACCGTGCCCACCTCTTCCACCAGCCCCGTGAACACGTCAGTAGGCCTCCGTCAAGAATCCGCTGAGCAGTGCATCGTCCCCGCACCGCTCCATGGTGACTTCCCAGAGACGGGGGGCCTCGTCCATACGGCCGTAGGCTTTGATGGGCAGCGGGCCGGGCGCCTCCGCCCCACCCGCTATCACCGGAGCCAGAAAGCACATGACCTTATCGATGAGGCCGCTCTCGAACGCGGATGCCGCCAAACGCGGGCCCCCCTCCAGGAGGAGGCTCTGCACCCCTCGCACCCCGAGCTCCTTTGCCATGAGCGGCCACTTGAGCAGGCCATCCGCAGATGACTGCACCGGGACGACTTCAAAGCCCCACCCTTCGACCTCGGCGCGGCGGACACTATCGACATCTTCGTCGCAGAACACGAGCACCCGCCCCTCCTCAAGCGACGCCGCGAGGGACGAGCGGGCCCTGATGCTCAGGCGGCCGTCAGCCACCACCCGCAGCGGCTGCCGGTGCGCATCGACATCCCGCGCGGTAAGCAAAGGATCGTCGCGCTCCAGTGTGCCCGCACCGACCATGACGGCGTCGGACCACGCCCGCAGGCGATGCACCAACCGGCGGCTCTCCTCGCCTGATATCCAGGAGGAGTGGCCCGACTCGGTGGCCACGCGGCCATCCATGGTCATGGCGTACTTGTAGGTGATGAAGGGCGAACCCGTGCGTGCATGCTTTCTGAAGGGGTCATTCTGCCGGCGAGCAGCGTGGGCGATGTCGTCATCGGCCAGGTCGACATGGATGCCCGCGGACCTCAACTCCTCGACACCCTTGCCATTCACTTTGGGCGAAGGATCGATGGCGCCGATCACCACCCGTCGTACCCCGGCGGCGATCAGTGCCTGGGTGCAGGGAGGAGTACGCCCATGGTGGCAACAGGGCTCCAGCGTGACGTAGACAGTGGTGCCCTCGGTGCTCACCCCTGCGGACGCAGCCGACTTGAGCGCCACTATCTCCGCGTGATCGAGGCCGGGCCCCTTGTGAAAACCACGGGCCACGACGCCCCCCTCGCCCACCAACACCGCGCCCACAAGGGGATTCGGACTCGTGCGTCCCCGCGCGCGCCCGGCCAAGCTCAGAGCCTGCTCCAAGAACCCTCTGTCGGCCTCGTTCACACCCACAAAAAAGACCCCTCTTCGCACGGGGTCAGGTAGGCACGGGCAGGCGGTGGAAACCGCCGGCTCGGTCTTCTCTCGTCCAGACTGTCACTGTCGGCCCAGGGATTCCACCTGGTCTGCGCGCCTCAGCGTCGCTCGCGGGCTCTCACCGCCGGTAGGGAATCGCACCCGACCCCGAAGACCACATCTCTCGCTCTCCACAGAAAGCGCACCTGCATGGTACCACGGCGGCCCGACCGCCACAAATTCACCTCGCCCGGACGAACGCCCCCGCCAAGCCGGCCAGCCGCCGGTACTCACCTGCGGCATCGCCCCCTGAGTACACGGCAGAGCCCGCCACGAACCAGTTCGCTCCCGCCTCGGCTGCACTCTCGATGGTGGAGGCGTCAATGCCGCCGTCGATCTCGACGGCGGCCCCCTCGGGCAACAGGTCGCGGATGGCCTTCACCTTCTCGAGCACTTCAGGGATGAAGGACTGCCCGCCGAAGCCGGGATTGACACTCATGACCAGCACGTAGTCGGCGAACTTGAGCGCCTCCCGGACCAGAGAGACATCGGTACCGGGATTGAGGACCAGGCCTGCCGCAAGCCCCAATTCTTTGATCTGACACAGCGTACGATGGATGTGAGGGCAGGTCTCGATGTGGACGGAGAGACCATCGGCGCCGGCGGAGACGAAGTCTTTGAGGTAGCGATCTGGTTCCGCGATCATGAGATGAACATCAACCAAGGCGCCGGCGGCGTGCACCACCGGCGACAAGGCCGCGATCACCGGCATGCCGATGGTGATGTTTGGTACGAAATGGCCGTCCATCACGTCCATGTGCAGCATCCGTGCACCCGCATCGGTCACCACGGCTATCTCCTCGGCCAGACGGCCGAAGTCGGCGGAGAGAAGAGAGGGGAGCACCAGCCGTTCACCGTACGCACCAGCGGGTATCGTCATGTTCGCCCCTCTCCTCTCGACCTGGACGGTAAGGCCATCATCGCACATGCTCTCCCATCTTGGCACCGTAGCCGCGCAGGAAGGAGGCGGCCGGCATCCTTTGCCGGCCCTCCGGCTGAAGCACGAGTAGCTCAACCGCCCCTTCGGCACAGCCGACGAACAGACGACCGCCCTCCACCGCCACCCGCCCGGGAAAGCCGGCGATGTGTTCGACTCCTGCCGGGAGCGACACCCCTCCAGCCACCCCGAGTGGCCGGGTTCTCCATATCTTGAGCTTGAGTCCATCCGACTCGGCCGACGCCCCCACCTCGGGCGACAGGGCGCGAACGTAGTCGTGGCACCTGAGGGCCTCCAAATCAGGCCGGAACACCCGGTCGGCCGCAGTGAGCTTGGGGGCCCAAGAGGGCTCACCCTCCTGGGCCTCGAACACCGCCGTCCCCGCCTCACACTGCTCCAGTACCTCAGCCATGCCCAGCGCACCGAGCAGTGCCAACACCCGCTCCACGGTACCGGCATCGTCACCGACGGTGAGCGATACCTCCCGCCGCAGAGCCACCGGCCCCGCGTCAAGCTCAGCCACCATACGCATGATGCTCACGCCGGTGACGCGGTCACCTGCTCTGAGCGCCGCCTGGATGGGCGATGCACCACGATACCGAGGGAGCAGGGACGCGTGCACATTGAGGCACAGGAACTCCTCGAGCAACGGAGGGCGGAGAATCTGCCCGAATGACGCAACCACCACCGCTTTCACCTTGAGCGACCGGAGATGCGCGGCCACACCCGGGTCGTTGATGTCGTCTATCTTGTTGCAGGGAAGAGACGCCCTCTCGGCGGCCAATGCGCAGACGGAAGGAGACTCGCGCCTTCCCCTCCCCCGCGGACGGTCGGTCTGCGTGAGCACCACCGCCGGCACCACGCCCCGCTCGAGCAACCCTTCGAGTACCAGGGCACCGAAACCGGGGGTGGCAGCGAAAGCGACTCTCACTGAGTGAGTGCCTGCTCCCTCATCTCTTTGAGCACCCGCCTGCGCTCCTCCGGCGTGGTGCGATCGAGTATGAGGACGCCGTCGAGATGGTCTGTCTCGTGTTGGACGATGCGCGCGAGAAGGCCCTCCAGTTCGACTCTCGTCGTCGTGCCTTCAACGTTCTCACACTCCACCACCACTCTGTCGGCCCGGGGGATGTCCACTGCGTAGCCGGGCACCGACAGACACCCCTCTGCCTCCACGGTGGTGGACTCGGACATCTCCACGAAGCGCGGATTGACAAGCACATAGCGCTCACCCGTCTCGGGGTGGCACCACACCGCAAGACGCTTCTGTATCCCGATCTGCGGCGCCGCGAGACCCACGCCGTCCTCCTCGTCCATGATGCGGAACATGGCCTCCGCCAAGGCGACCAAGCGTTCGTCGAACGAGGTGACCTCGGGACAACGCCCCTTGAGGGCGGGATCGCCGAATCTGCGCACCCTGTATGCGCCGAGAGTTGCCGCTTTGGGTTGGGCTTTCGTTGCCTTTGACATGCTAACCGAACCATTCCGGGTCGACGTCGATCATGAGATCGACGCCTTGCTTCACCAACACCCGCCGCGCCTTTTCGCACACTGCGCCCAAGGGCTCGAGCGCCAAGGAGTCACGCGCCGCCGAGACCAGCACCTGAGAGCGATACCGGCCCCGCACCCGCGGCAACCGTGCCGGTCCCCAGACCTCAAACCCGCACTCGAGCCGCCGCAGCCGCTGAGCGACTCTCTCGGCCTCATCGCGCACCGCGTGCTCCCTGGGGCAAGAGATAACCAACCTGGCCAGCCGCCGGTAGGGGGGGAAGCCGAGCTGCTTGCGCCCGGCCAGCTCGCTCTTGTAGAACGCGGCCACATCTCCCTCAATAGCCATTGTAATGCAGCTCACGCCTGGATTCCAAGTTTGCACGAGAGCCCGGGCGGGAAGGGAGCCTCGCCCCGCCCTGCCCACGACCTGCGTGAGAAGCTGGAAGGTCCGCTCCGCAGCCCGGAAGTCGGGTAGGTACAGACCCACGTCCGCGTCCGCTACGACGACGAGCGTCACCCCCGAGATATCGTGACCCTTCGCAACCATCTGCGTACCCACGAGAACTCCCGGACGGGCTTGCTGAAACGAAGAGAGTACCGCGTGGGCCTTGGAGGCTGTGCCGGCGACATCCGAGTCGAGACGGAACAGCCGGTCGGACGACACCAGAGAGCTGAGCTCCTCCTGCAGATGCTCGGTGCCGGGAACGCCACGGGAGAGCGAGGCGGCACCACAGGCCGGACAGATGCCGGGCGGCCGGGAGACGGCCCCACAGCGATGGCACACGAGGCGCCCGGTGTGCCTGTGGAGAACCAGCGAGGCGTCGCACTCATCACACATGAGCACATGGCCGCAGGCCTCGCAGAGTTGGAAGGCGGCGTAACCGCGCCGATTGAGCAACACCACCGCCTGCTGCCGCCTTCTCAGCACCTCCGCCAGAGCTTCGCGGGTGATGGGCGCCAACCGGCGCCCATCACCCTGCCGGCGCATGTCCACCACCTCGACGTGGGGCAGCACCGCACCCCCGGGACGTTCGCGCATACGCACGATGGTGTGATTCTCGAGCAGCGATTCACAGCGCGGAGTCGCGGTGCCCTCCAGCAACAGGCCGCCGCTCCTCTTCACCCGCTGCCAGGCCGCGTAGCGCGCACTGTAGCGGGGCTCATCGTCATGCTTGTACGAGGAATCGTGCGACTCGTCGATGACGATGAGCCCGAGCCTCTCCACCGGCGCGAACACCGCCGAGCGGGCACCCACCACCACGGTGGCCCGTCCCTCACACACGCGGCCGTACTCACGGCGACGCCGGGCTGGCGAAAGTCCGCTGTGCCACACGGCGACCTTCTCTCCCAGCCGGCTGTGGAAGCGATCTCCCAGGGCCCCGGTCAGGGCTATCTCGGGTACGAGCACGATGGTCGAACGTCCGCGGGCCTCGTTCTCCTCGATGAGCCGGAGGTAGACTTCCGTCTTCCCACTGCCGGTCACTCCCCACAGAAGTGCGCGCCGTGGCTCTCCGGCTGTGAGGTGCTCGCTGAGCTCCCGAAGGGCAGCCGCCTGCTCCTCGGTGGGGACGGGCACAGCCTGACCGGGCCCCCCGCCGCCGGAAGCCGGGTTCGAACCCGCCGTGTCGTCCGTCGCGGCGCGCTCCTCCAGGCACACCACGCCGGACTTCACAAGCCCCCCGAGTACGCTCCGGGAGACACCCGCAGCGGCAAGTACCGTCGCGACCGGGCGAGCCTCGCCGGCCATCTGCTGCAGCACCAGACGCTGCTTGGCCGTGAGCCGCACGCCATCCGGATCCGCTCCCGTGGGAAGTATCCACTTGACCTTGCGCGAAGCCGCCCCCCTCGAGGTGGTGTGTGGCGGGAGCACGAGGCGCAGGCACGCTCCCAGCGGGGCGAGGTAGTGAGCGGAGAGCTCTCGCGCCAGCTCGAAGAGTTCGCCGGATACACGCCACTCAAACACCTTCTCCACCCGGCGCAAGGCCGCGGTGTCGACCGCCGGCGTCTCGGCCGTCCCCACGACCACGGCGCGCACGGTACGAGAACCGAACGGCACGGCCACCACCGCCCCCTGCGAGGGCACGGGGTCACCCCCTCCAGGAAGCGGCGGCAAGTAGTCGAACTCGGTGCTCGGCAGAGCCCTGAGACCGACGCAGGGAACCACCCGGAGGATGGGTGGGCCCGGGTGCCCCCTTGAGCCGCCTGTGCCTATGCCAGGCCCGCTTCCTTCCGCAGCACAGACGCCTTGTCGGTTCGTTCCCACGTGAAATCGTGGTCATCGCGTCCGAAATGACCGTAGGCAGCCGTCTTCTCGTAGATGGGCCGCAGCAGATCGAGATCGCGTATGATGGCGGCCGGCCGCAGATCGAAGTGCACACCCACCAGCTTCTGGATGAGGGCTTCGTCGACCGTATTGGTACCGAAGCAGTCGACCATGACACTCACCGGGTGCGCCACACCGATGGCGTAGGCGAGCTGTGCCTCGCAGCGCTCAGCCAGGCCGGCGGCCACGATGTTCTTCGCCACGTAGCGGGCGGCATAAGCCGCGGAACGGTCGACTTTCGACGGGTCTTTGCCGCTGAAGGCGCCCCCGCCGTGGCGTCCGAACCCGCCATAGCTGTCGACGATGATCTTGCGGCCGGTGAGACCGGTATCCCCCATGGGGCCACCGACGACAAACTTGCCGGTAGGATTGACGTAGAGTGTGGTCTGCACGAAGTTGGGGTCGTACATGCCTTCGGGCAACACCGGCTTGATGACGTGCTCGATGAGGTCCGGCTTCATCAGCATATCGATATCTATGCCGTCCTTGTGCTGGAAAGATACGACGATGGCCGTGATGAACTCCGGTCTGCCGTTACGGTAACGCACCGTGACCTGGCTCTTGCCGTCGGGGCGCAGATAGGGCATGAGATCGCCCTTGCGCGCCTCGCTCGCCCGGTGGACCAGCCGGTGAGCCATCTGGATGGGCAGCGGCATCAGCTCGGGGGTATCGGTGCAGGCATAGCCGAACATCATGCCTTGGTCACCGGCTCCCTGTTGGTCAAGGAGGTCGTCGTCGTCGGTGTCATGACGCTTCTCATAGGCACGCTCGACTCCCTGAGCGATGTCGGGTGATTGCTCGTGAATGGAGGTGAGCACGCCACACGTCTCGCAGTCGAACCCGAACTTCGCCCGTGTATAGCCGATGCGTTCGATCGTGGACCGCACGATGCCCGGGATGTCGATGTACGTGGTCGTCGTGATCTCACCTGAGACGACCACGAGACCATTGGTGAGAAGAGTCTCGCAGGCCACTCTCCCCTTGTCGTCGTCGCTGAGAACGGCGTCGACGACGGCGTCGGAGATCTGGTCGGCCATCTTGTCGGGATGGCCTTCACTGACAGACTCAGAGGTAAACAAATAGTCGGTACCGGGCACGGAATCCTCCGCTCGCTTGAGTAATCTGGTCGCCTACCACTTCTTCATGCTATCGGAGCCCAAGGGGCCGGGTTCGCCACTCGCCGCGTCGTCTTCGAAGGGCACGAGGAGCCTGATGTCATCGAGATGCACCATGAGTGTACTGCAGCGCCTGGCGGGAGCACCTTCGTCATCGAGGGGACGGAAGGCCGCGTCGGTGAGAACCAAGAAACGTATGCCCGGATCGTTCACGATATCGGACACGCGATCACGGTAACCTCCCGGCTTGGTATGCACCAGACCGGTGATAAGGAACTCGTGCGTGTACACCTTCACCCGCACCGGATTCGTGTGCACCCTGGCCGTCACGACACCCTCCTCGACGCTTCACCCCCGACCATGGCCGACCGCGCAGTCGCGAGCCCCAAAGACCGTCACCCTGCACGAGAACGGCAGACCGTTCAATTGTACAGAGGCACCGCAACGGAGACAATCGGAGAGTAGAATGGACACTGCACGCCACTTCACCGGTGGTGGATGACGATCCCAAGGTGAGGAGAGCCAACTGATCGCGACACCGTCTCCAGGCGTAAGCCTTCGTCCGGCCGGCATCGCCGACGTCCCGCACATACAGCGGCTCATCAACGGCTGGGCGAAGAAGGGCCAGATGCTGCCCCGCTCACTACACTCCCTCTATGAGCATCTCCGTGACTATGTCGTCGCCGAAGAGAACGGCGTCGTCGTAGGCTGCACGGGCCTTCACATCATGTGGGACGATCTCGCCGAGATCCGCTCCCTGGCGGTGGACGAGGCTCACTCCGGGCGGGGAGTCGGGTCGGCCTTGGTACGCTGGGCTCTCTCCGACGCCGAAGCCTTCCGCGTCGGCAGTGTCTTCGTGCTGACCTTCGTGCCGCACTTCTTCGCGAAGATGGGCTTCCGCTGCGTGGAGAAATCCGAGCTGCCGCACAAGATCTGGCAGGAGTGCATCCACTGCGTACACTTCCCCGACTGCAACGAGGTGGCCTTGGTCACCGACCTCCCGCAGAGAGGCTGAGGGGCGGGGGTACACAGGCAGGCCACAACCAACTCCGTCACCCTAGTTCGAGCGCAGAGCTCCTTCTGTGTAGCGCAGTGAGGGGTCCCACAGTATCCACTCGTGGTAGCCCTGCTCCTCCACCGCCTTGATCTGTGCTTTCACCTCCGCCACTCCATACTGCACACCGCCCAGACTGAAGTCCTGCAGCCAGGGCCGGTAGATGGCACCGGTGCCGGCGAGGCGGCGGGATGCATCGAGCGTCGCATAGGTGACGATGTCATAGGGGCTCCGGTTGGGATCCTTCACGTTGTAGGCGCCCGAGTAGTAGTGGGACGGGTAGATCATGGGGCACACGATGTCGGAGTTGAGGGCCACCTTCTCGATCTTCTGCCCTATGCCGAGGTCGTCCTTCACGTGTACCGTGAGGCCGAAGACGTCGGCCGACACCCACACACCCTTCTTCTCGAGCCGCTCGCGGGCGTAGTTGAGGAAGGCAGCGATGGCATCCTCATGAGTGCCGCTCTTGCCCGGGTACACGGCATCGGAGATCTTGCCGTCACTGGGGAAGCGCACGTAGTCGAACTGGATCTCGCGGAAGCCGAGATCGGCGACATCCTCGGCGACATCGACAAGGTAATCCCACACTTCCCGGTTATAGGGGTTGGTAAAGGGGAAACCCTTGTAGTCACGCCAAATATCACCGCTCTTGTCCATGACGGCCAAGTCGGGACGCTTCTCGGCCAGGATGGGATCCTTGAAGGCGACCAGGCGCGCAATGGGAATGATGTTGTGGTCGCGCAGAGTCTGAATGAGGGCGGGAACATCCTTGAGGCGGTTCTCCTCGAGGCCGAGGTCCTTGGAGAGGGCCACGCTGGAGTTGTAACACACGTACCCCGTGTCATCTTTCACATCGATGACCATGGCGTTGATCTCCGTGCGGTCGCAGAGATCCAGCAGCTCCGGCATGCGCTTGGAGGAACCGGCCGCCCAACTCGACACGTAGATGCCTTTCACCGGAACGTACGAGCGATCGCGGAACCCCTCCAGGTTAGGCCCGTCAAGGAAGGGGTAACGCTCCGTCACCCGCTCGGGTTCGGCAGCCACCGCCACCTGCCCGTCGCCGCTTCCCGGGAAAAGGCCTCCCCCCGCCGCCACACGGCTACCCAGGTTGTAGAAGAGCGCGAAACCGCCGGCAAAGACGCCGACGCTCACCAACAGGATGATGACGGCCGCGAACGGAGCAACACGCCTGCGCCGGCGCCGACTGGAAACATAGCGTCCTTGGTAGCTTTGAGCCATGGTGCGTGTAAGTCTACCAGCAAACAAGCGGCCCGCGCGGCGCTCAGCCCGGCACGAGGGAACTGGCCGGGTGCGCGGACTGTCTGCTACTGTGAATCTCGCACAAACGTGCCGAGGCGCCCACCGGCCACCAGGTGCCTTGGATTATCTCGGAGCAGACGCCATGGCATATGCACGCCGCAACGAACGGCGGCACACTCCGCCCGGGCGGGGGAAGCACCTACAGCTCGTCGTCCAGCTCGACCCCGCGGCCGTCCCCGGTTATCCGAAGCGGTTCGCCGCAGAGCCCGCACTCCACCTTGTCACCGGGGGCCAGCTCAGCGCCCACATGCACGATGACGTGGCAATTGGGGCAGCGGGAGTCGACACACACGACCGTGCCCTGCAACGGTACCTTCTGCCCCACCAATTCCCAGAGCGGATCATACTTCTGTGCCACCATGAGCTCCTCTTACCCGGCGCCTTCGAGTCCGCCCGCGGCCGACGTCACCCAGGCGCCCGACTCCGAGGGCGCGCTTCAACCCTCTACCGGTCATGAGTGTCTCACAGTCGATAGGAGTAGCTCAAGTGCCACTCGCCACGCGTATAGCTCTCTCCATGACCGTGCTCATCGCGCTCACCCTTCTCGTGGGTGGCTGCGGCCCTGACGGTGACGGCTCCGGTGGGGCCTCCTCCCCCTCCACACCCGCCACGTCCTCGAGCACCAGTCCATCCACGTCCACAACCTCTCCCGTCGCCAACAGCCCCTCCACGCTCTCCGCGATGGGGCGGGTCTTGTCCCGGGCACTCACCACACAGGTGCACATCTCGAGCTACGCCTTCAGCATAGACACCTGGTTGCTCGAGGGGGAAACCCCCGTCGAGATACTGCGGGCACGCGGGATGGTGCGCCGCCCCTGGTCATACTTCGAGATAGTGGCCGCAGCCGAACCGGATACCATTCTTCACCTGGCCCTGTCCGACGAGCGCCGCCTCGCACGCACGGAGGGTTCAGACTGGGCCGACGCAGCGACGGCCGTTCCCGAAAGCCTCCGCGATCTACCTTTGGAGAACCCCACTCCTGAGGCCGACCTCATCGAAGGTGCGGCCGCCAAGGCAGTTGTTGCCTTCGGCGAACCGCCCGCTTTCGCCCCCCCGCCGCCGCCGGAGGCGGCCACCCAACTCACCTGGGTGGCACAACTCGAGACAGGGGTCTCCGTGGCCGCTCACGTGCACTCTTGGGCCTGGATTGACGAACGAGGCCGCCTCATTCGCCTGGATCGGGAGACAATCCCGGTCACGGGAGGTGAGACATCGGTGCGACACACCTACACCACGATCAGCTACTCGCGGCATGCCGACCCCACCCTCGAGCCGCCCCTGCCTGAAGAGCTGCTCTAGCTCCCCGCCCATGGTGACCGAAGAGAGTATCCTCCCCGACGCGGCCACTCCCTCCGAGGTGGGAACTCCTTGCGAGGTGGGAACTCCCTCCGAGGGGGAGACACCAGGGCCTCCATGCACCGCAGGGGAGCCCATGCCCGTCCTGGATCTGGGCCTCGCTTCCTATGCGCAGGTGCAGGCCCTGCAAAGACGTCTCCGTAGCGCAGTCATCGCCGGACACCTCGCCGGGGTGCTGCTCTTGTTGGAGCACCACCCCGTCATCACCCTGGGAGCCCGGGGTAGCCCCTCCGACCTGCGCTGCGACCACCCATGTGCCGCCGTACCTGTGGTGGTCTCGGAACGCGGAGGCGCCGCCACCCTCCATGCTCCCGGCCAGCTCATCGCCTACCCCATCATGCCTCTCCCACAAAGGAATCTCCGTGCGTACGTGTGGAGTCTCGAGGAGGTGCTGATCGAGGTGCTGACCCACTACAGCGTACCCGCCATCAGGTACGAGGGCCGCCCGGGAGTCTTCGCCGCCAACCGCAAGATAGGCTCGCTCGGGCTTCGTTGCGAACGGTGGGTGGCCAGTCACGGAACCTCGCTCAACGTGAATCCCGATCTCTCCCTGTTCGACCTCATCGTGTCGTGTGGAGAACCGGATCTACGCCAAACCAGCGTGTTCCGCGAGACTGGGGACGCGCCCCCCATGGACGAGGTCAAGACATGCTATACACACGCATTTGCGCGGGAATTCGGCCTCACGCTGCAGAAGCAGGCCCGAGTCGCAGTCGACGGCGTGGAAGCCACTCTCGGCCTCGGCGGATGACGAGCAGCTCAACGGAACCTATACCCACGGCAGGATTCGAACCTGCGACACCTGGCTCCGGAGGCCAGTGCTCTATCCCCTGAGCTACGTGGGCTTAAAGGCCCGGCTATTATACCCACTTGCGAGCCGGTTGGAGGAGGTCGCCCCCGGATTCACCCGCCCCCTTCAGAATCATCAGCCTCCGTCGGGCCGGGCGCGTGCTCCGGACATCCGCAACTGCCCTCAGCGGGACGCACGAAGTACGGCGTGCCCTTGTCTGGATAAGGCACGATCAACTCATCGAGATCGTCGGGCAGGAAAGCGTGACGGAATACCGCCCGTGCCTCGCTCACGAGTTCCCGGCGACTGTGGCGGGAACTGACGTGGGTGAGCACGAGCAGATCGACGCCGGCCCGAACGGCCACCTCGGCGGCTTCAGCCGAGGTGGAATGGCGAGTCTCCAGCGCTCTCTCGAGCTCGCTCGAGGCAAAGGTGGAGTCGTGGACGAGGACGGTCGCGCCCCGGGCGAATTGGGCCACGTGATCGGTGGGCCTCGTGTCGCCCGTGAAGACCAGCTTGCGGCCGGGCCGAGGTTCGTCCATGACCTGTTCTGGCTCGATCACGACCCCGGACTCCAGCACCACCGGCTCCCCCATCTGCAGCCGGCGAAAGGCCGGGCCGGGATCCAGACCCAAGGCTTGAGCCCGCTCGGGGTGGAACTCACCCGGCCGCTTACTCTCATGGAGGCACCAGGCCAAACTGGGCGGTCCGTGATCTGTGGGCCACGCTTCCATGCGGTAGCCGTCGGTTTCCAGCACAATGCCCGGCTTTGCCTCGTGAAGCACCACCGGGTACTGATGGCGGCCGAAGACACGCTGTGCCACGGTCATCAGCTCTTCGAGGCCACGCGGCCCATAAAGCTCGAGAGGTTCCGTCCTCCCCTGAAGACCGAGCGTCTTCATGAGGCCGGGAAGACCGAGGTAATGGTCGCCGTGCAGGTGGGAGAAGAAGATCTTGTCGATGCGTGACAGCCCCGCAGACCGCATGAGTTGGCGCTGGGTTCCCTCGCCGCAGTCGAAGAGAAGACGCTCGCCGCCGCGCACCAGAAGTGCGGCGCTCGTGCCACGGTCGACGGTGGGCACGGCCCCTGCCGTGCCGAGGAACACCACGCGCAGATCCATCTAGGGCGCGTGCGGACCCGCGGAGTCGGGCACCGGTCGGTCCTTGTCCGGTGGGAATTGCGATTGCTCATCGTCGACTCCCTCGACGATGAGCCGCACCGCCTCCACACTGAACTCTACGGCCTGCCAACCAAAGGTGGGATTACGGCACCCATCACGCTCATACAGGAACTCGTAGGCGCGCTCCACCCGCACGTGGCAGTGGTCGTGAAGAGGCCGCAGCACCCTCAGGGCTCCGTAGGGATCGGATCGAGGGGAGGCCCGATAGGGAGCCAGATCGAGTTCGGAGGAGAACACCTTCACCACACAGCCGAAGAAGGCGGAGCCGCCCTCGTCCTCAAAGGCGTAGACGTACCTGCAGCCCTTTCGCAGGCAGTGCACCGGATACACGACCCGCTCGCAGATGACCCCGCAGGCCCGGCATTCCAACCGATTGCGTAAGGGCTTCATACGTGTCTGCTCATGATGCGCCATGGCTGCAGTATACACTGAGGGCATGCGCACACGGTGGCAGGCGGCTGGAACTGACGACGGCGCCGCCTGCCACCCGGCCCGAGAATCCGCCCACCATGCCGCCCCCCAAGCCGGCCGGCCACACGCATCACTCCGGCACAAGTGCCTCCTCCACCGTACCCGGCACCAAGCGTCCCCTCATGAGCGATCGGTCCGTCGCCCAGCGAAACACGGCCGGGTGATAGATGAGCCTCCCGGTGGCACCCAGGTCGACGTCACCCGTCGCAAAAACGGCTCCGTACACCTCTGTCCCCTCCAACACGACGTCACCGTCGGCGACCACCACCCCGTGGAGCGGGCCCAACCCCCCCAGATCCACGGCTGCGGCGCCCCGGCTCACAATCAGCACCGGCGTTTCCGTGCCGCCGCCACGCCCGGAAAGGAGAGTGGGCGTGACCCTGCCCCCTGCGGAGAGAAGAAGCACGTTGTCTGGTGGAGCGACTTCCCAGGAGACAGCCGCCTCTGGATCCGAGGCCGAAGCAACGCCGGCCACCCGAAGCGCCGAACCTTCGTCAAGATGCCAGGATGAGGTGAGCGCTGTCATCTTCGTGCCCGCAGGCAACAGCTCGGGCGTGACACCTCCCCACAAGAGGGCGACCGTCACAGCCGCCTGATCTGCGTCCCCGTACGAGCCCGTTCCGCCGGCGCCGCCCGAGATTCCGCCTGCGGCCGGGAGAAGCAGCGGATCAGTGCGGTCCGGATGCCAGCGAAGCCTCCTCGCCACCAGCGCCGCTCGGGGAAGGTCAAGGCCGTCTCGGCCTCGTTCTGCCCCTACCGTGGTGGTCAATACACCGGGCGCAGTGACCCGACCCACTTTCACCGTCCCCAAGTTCTCGGGGTTGTCGCCGTCCGGCGTGAATGACCCTCTGTAACCTGGAGCCGGCGCTGCCACCATGTATTGCCACGAGGAGAGTGCTTCGCGGAGGACCACTCCCATCTGACCCTGATCGCCGGCACGCACGTGGTGGCCGATACGCTCGTTCTCCGCCGCGGACAGCGCGGCCAACGACAGCGAGTAGAGCGCCGTGACCAGAGCAGTCACTCCCAACAACACCATAAGCACGAGCACCGTGGCCGAGCCGCCGTCCTCGAGGCGGCTTCCTATAGCGGTGGTGGGGGTCCGCTGCCCCCTGAAGCCCGGCGGGCGTACGGAGTTGACCAGAAGTCCCATATCCATCGGTGCCACACGGGCGCGACGCCTCACCGCCCCACCTTCCCCCAGGCGGCGAGCGGGGCCCGAACGCGGTGGTTGCCCACCTCCCGCACCACGTACCCCGAAAGACGCACGGAGTCTATGCGCCATGTTTCATCTCGGGACAGGGGGAGGTCGAGTCGCGATTCCCCCGCATAGTATTCAAAGGCGCATTCCTCGGCTACCTCCTCGAGCATGGTCTTGTGGTCTCTGAAGAAACTGTGTGCGAAAGCGGCCGGCAGATAGCCTGTGTAGGGTGCACGCCGCCGCATGAGGCTGCCGGAGGTGAACTCCCACTCGACCACCTCGAGGCCGCCGGTGCCTCCACCCGTGGATCGCGATAGCAGTACCACCTGATGCGGCGTAGCTTCCAGTATCGGAGCACAGCCCAATTCCGCCATCACCCCTGAGTCAGCAAGTCGAAGATCGCGCTCGAAACGCAAGGAGGCGACTCTTCCCTGCAGTGCCGCGATGAGGCCGTCACCCCCGGCGACGCCGCCTGATCGCATACCGTGCCACAGAGGCAGAAGGGCGAGAGCGAGCAGAGAGGTCAACATCAGGGCGACGAGCAACTCAATGAGGCTGAACCCCCTCGGCTGCCGCACCCACGGGTTTCGGACACACGATGCTCGGGGAATCGCCTGCCCGCGCCTGCCTCCACCGAGGAACGGATGTGTGCACTCAGAAATACACATCGACATCGCGCGCACAGTCCACATAGAGCGCCTGCCGGTGAGCCAGACCTTCAATCACGAGTGGACCGGCGGGCATTCCCACCCACCCCAGGGGGCCGCTGTCGGAGCCCAGAGCGACGGCCCCCCCGCCCGCCGACACCCGAAAAGTGATCAGACCGGCAGCGGGAGGATGCACGGTGAGGGCGAAGGGATGCCCCGTCCCCGGCGCAATCCCGGTGTTCGGCAGGTAATTATCCCCTTGCAGCCCGACCATCGTTCGGACCGGGGCCCCCCAGGGCTCACCAGCGCGCCGCGCCCTCACGACAACCTCCCCACCAGGGCGGAGACCCCAGCCCCCTTCCGCCGGGCCAAGCCGAAAGAAGGAGGCGGGGCCGACCTCGAACTCACCGACGAACCATCCTTCAACCCACAGACCGAGCAGGTCTTGGCTGCTCGTGCCGGGTGCGCGCCGGTCAATGGAGAGCGTGGGCCCCGGTTCCCACATGACGCGCCCCACCCGTGGCCCCCAATGCCAGAGCGCGGCCGACTCGGAAGAAGGGCCGCCGACGGGCGGCGCCACTGCCGACGCCGCGTCGCGGGCGAGAGCCGTCACTCGAGCCCGTGCCTGCAGATACGCCGAGCACATGGCGGTGAGAACGATGGACATCAGAAGCAACGCCACCATGAACTCGATGAGGACGAAGCCGCCGGAAGTAGAACGGCAGGCGCACCGCACACGACAGAATGCGCCGATGCCCGTGGTGCTTCTCCCCCGAACAAGGCCGCTCACTGCAGCAACTCCCGGCGCGTCAGTCCACTGCCGACCCGGACGACCACCCGTGCTCCCCGCCCCGACGAACCGTACATGATGGAGCCGGCCGAATTGGGGACGGCAAACGGCCAGGTGATGCCCACCACAGCACCATCGCCGACGCGCCAGCGGTTGACGTTCATGGTGGGGATCAACGGAGAGCACCCGGCGATACTGAGTGACGATGGCATTGCCAGGATAACCTCAGGGTCAGAACCGGAAGGTGAAGGGGAACTACCAGCACGTATCTCCGCCGCTCTCGCTTCCACCTCAACCGGCACACCCACGGAGAGAACCTGGACCTGACCCACCGCCAACGCCGCCTGTGTCGCCTGCCCTGCGGCCCGTGACTGTTCGCCCTCAACGAGCTCCGGCAGAGAAAGAGCGGCCACGGCGGCCACGACAAGGAGCACCGTCAGAGTCACCAGAAGCTCGAGGAGGGTGTGGCCTCCAATGCCTCGGGGGAGGCCGCTCACCTGGCGGTCTTTGAAGGACACCTCTTCCCCGAAGGTCTTCTCGGTAGCGCGCTTGTGGGTTGGTCTTCTCTTCATGCCGACAGCCTATAGCGGCTGCCTGCATCCCCGTATCCAACCTTGGTCCGACGTTGGACGCCTCATTCCTCGCGATCGCATCGCGAACGCTCCGCCGTACGCCGCCCACCGGGCCTCGAAACTACTCCTCCTCCTCGAGCGGCACCCCTCGGCTCTCGGCAAGAGCCCGGGTCTCCTCAATTTCCCGGCCCCTCCCCTCCCTCTCCAACAAGCCGATAAGAAGACGGTAGGAGTAGGCGTACTCGGGCTCGCTCTCGATCGCTTCTCGCAACTCCCCCTCGGCCGCGACGTAGTCATCAAGTACCATCAAGCCTTGGGCAAGAAAACAACGGTTCCTCGACGAAGCCTCAGTGGCCACAGCGGCACGGAAGGACTCCACGGCATCGTGAGGGCGCTGTTGATGGCGCAGGTAATTGAAGCCGAGCTCAACCGCCGTCTGCGCGTCCTTGGGATTGAGCGCCAGGGCCTTCTCCTGCCAAGGGAGGGCCTCATCGTGACGGCCCATAATCATGAGGTTCGAAGCGAGACCACTCACCGCTGCCGCATCATCCGGCCTCGCCTCGAGCAAGGTCTCGTAGATGGTAATGGCTGCTTCGTAGTCCCCTTGAGCCTCAAGAGACTGAGCCTCGTGCAGCGAGTCGGAGCAGGCCGCCAACACAACCAAGGAGGCGACCCCGATCGCAATGAGCATCCATAGGATTGCACGCTCGGACATTCGCATCATAAGCATCCCCGAAGAACGTGAACGGCATGATCCCACACAAGGGCTCTTTGGGTATTCTACCGACCCATGGCCTCAGTGCGGGCGCCAATCCACCGCAGGACCCGACACTCCCCGGCCTCTCCACAAACCCCCGCCCGACTCTGGATCTACGTCGTCCCTCTACAAGCCCCGCGATCCCTGTCCGTCGACAATCTTGACCTTGATGTAGCTGGTTTGGGAGTTGCCGGTGGTGACAACCTCAATGCCATACAGATCGCCGCTCTCGCTTCTCGTCGCGACATCGAACGCATCCCTGGCCTGCGGATAGAAGTCGATCTGATTGAACCGCGCCCCTGCGACCACATTCTGGCTGATGGTGGGCACCAACGGGTCGACCAGATCGAATGCGACCACGTTCCACGATATGGACGGCTCGATTCCCTGCAAGTCATGGAGGGTCACATTCCGGTAGTCCCTGTAATCGATGTTGAGACTCTCCACGGCCGTCAAGGCATTCCGTACCAGCGTATAGGACGCCGCGTTGTGGGCCTGGCTCCGCGCTCCGAAGAACGTGGGGATCGCGATCGCGGCCAAGATGGCGACGATGATGATCACGATCAGGAGCTCGATAAGGGTGAAGCCCTGGGATCGGTTGGCTCGCATCATGTGTATGCCCATCATGACTTATCCCTGTCTCGCGATCTGGTTGTGCTCCAATGGCTGGCAGCCATTGGAACGAAGCACCTTGAAGAAAGATTCCCCTTGGCGGTAGCTCAGATCAAGCACTTCGAGCGCAAGGGGGGCGGCGGCCTCCCGGCCGCCGCCCCCCTTCTTCCACATCCAACATGTGACCAGATAACGCCGGCCAAGGCCGAGGACTCTACCAGGCCGTTACCACCCCATTGTCGATGTAGTAGGTGGTGCCACCGCCGCCCGCGAGCTTACTCACGAAGACGCCGAAGGTCTTCCCTGATTCGCTCCTGCAACCCATGTTGTACGTCTCAGCTGCCCCGGAGAAGAAGTACACTGTGCCGGGGTTGGCCGCTGGGTTCAGTGCGCCCGCCGCGTCGCCACCCGATGCAAAGGTGAGCCCCGGTTCAATCTCGGCCAGGATGGCCTGAGTAACCGCGCTGAAATCGCGCGTGTCCACGAACGCCGACTCCATCGCCGTCATACCGTTGCGGACGTTGGACTTGGCTGCCGCATCCTGCGCCTTGTTGCGCTGCCCCAAGAAGGTGGGGATGGCGATGGCGGCCAGGATGGCGATGATGATGATCACCACCAGGAGTTCGATGAGGGTAAAACCACCCTCACCCTGCATTCTCTTTCGAATCTTGCACAACATGTTGCCCTCCCTCTGTACGTTACGTACGGACGATTGCCACTGTTTACGTGCGCACACAGACCTATCGTCTGAGATACGCGGGGGAAACGCACACGGAGAGGGAAGCGGCAGCTCAGCCGACCACGTGGGTCCTGTAGCTTTGCGTCCCACCCTCGCGAGTGGTTTGCCCTTAGCGCTTACATCCTTACTCTGCCCAACTGTTGTTTTTCTAGACAACCATTTTCCTGAGTAATGTTTCCCGGTATCCTCGGCGATGCCCGGGTGGGCCTCGGAAGGATGAGTGCGCTGCCGGCATCATCGGCATTTCGCTCATGTTCTTGAGGGCCAATTGCAGGTGGAGCAGCCGAGCCGGCTACGTCGGCCAAGCGATCGAGTAGGGGAAGGTGGCCCAGATGTCGAGATACGAAGCGCGCGGACCCGAGCCCACTTCCCCGAGGCCTACGGCCGCGGGGACCCGCCCCGCGACACCGCCGGTCTCACACCCGTCGGCCCCCCGCCCGCTTCTTCCCCGCATACGGGTAGCCGCTCTCCTTCTGAGCGAGGGGCAGGTTCTCCTGGTGCGCCACACCAAGGGAGGCCGGCACCACTGGCTTCTCCCGGGAGGCGGAGTGGCACGAGGAGAGGGGCTGGAAGAGGCACTCGTGCGGGAGCTGCGCGAGGAGTTGGGCGCCGCCGGAGAAGTCGTCGGGCCTCCCCTAGCATTGCTCGAGACGATATCACCCGACGCCGGCAGGGAGCGCCACACGGTGCACATCGTGTTCCCTGCGCTGCTCTCCGAGTCCACCGGCACCACCGCCACGGTCGACCCCGCGGTCAAAGAACTCCGCTGGTTCCGGACCGACGAGCTGGGGCCACTCGACGTCCGTCCCCCCATCCAGGGACTCCTCGCCTCGTGGAGCACCCTTGATCTCTCGAGGCACCGCGACGACTGGCCGCCGCTCGTGCATCAGCGCTGTCCCTGGACCCCGGAGCCCTGACCGCCCATCCCTGTGCTGCCGAAGCCGCCGGCGCCCCGGCTGGTGTGATCGAGGTCGGAGACCTCGGCGAACTCCGGCGCCTCCACCTGCTGTATGACCAGCTGGGCAATGCGGTCGCCCGGCGCCACCTCGAAGGTCTCGGTTCCCGAATTGAACAGGCATGCCCGCACCTCCCCGCGATAGCCGGCATCGATGAGCCCGGGCGCATTGACCACCATGATGCCCAGCCGGAAGGCGAGTCCTGAACGAGCCTGCACGAACCCCGCGAAACCCGGGGGAATCGCCAAGGCGATGCCGGTGCCCACCTCTCGCCGCTCCCCGGGAGGGATGGAGACGGCTTCGCAGGCGTAGAGATCCGACCCGGCGTCACCCGGATGGACCCGAGTAGGCAGCCGGGCTCCCTCGCGCAACAACCGGACGGGAACACGCATGGTTGTCAGATGGAGAGTGATTTCTCGATGCGGCCCACCGCCTCTTCGATACGGTCGTCGGGAGCGGTGAGCGAGATGCGCACGAAGCCCTCTCCGTACTCCCCATAGCCTGTACCCGGCGCGACGACCACCCCGGCCTGATCGAGCACGTGTTCCGCGAACGTGGCCGAGGTATAGCCTTCGGGCACCGGCACCCAGACGTAGATGGTGGCCTTAGGCACCTCGACCGCGAGCCCGATGGAGGCGAGCGCCCGGCACACGAGGTCGCGCCGGCGGCGGTAGGTGGCGTTCATCTGCGCGACGAAGTCCCACGAACTCTCGAGAATGAAGGCCCCGGTGCGCTGCAGGGCATCGAACATGCCTGAATCCATGTTGGTCTTCAAGCGCCACAGATGCTGCAGGATCTCCTCATTGCCCACGGCAAAACCGATGCGCCACCCGGTCATGTTGAAGGGCTTGGAGAAGCTCCAGAACTCCACGCCCACATCCCGCGCCCCAGGGGTCTCGAGAAAGCTGGGCGCCGTATACCCCTCGTAGCAGAGTTCAGAGTAGGCGTTGTCGTGAACGACGGCGATCTCGTAGGTCTTCGCGAAGTCGATGACCCGCGAGAAGAAATCACTGCCCTCGGGAATGATGGCACCCGTGGGGTTGTTCGGATAACCGATGAACATGAGCTTCGCCCGGGCGGCGACATCCTCTGGGATCGCCTCCAGATCGGGGAGGAAGCCGTTCTCGGCCAACAACGGCATAGTGTAGGGCTCCGCACCCGCAATCACCGTGCCGGCACGGTACACCGGGTAGCCCGGATCGGCGACCAGCACCACGTCACCGGGGTCAACGGTGGAAAGACAAATGTGCGCCAGCCCCTCTTTGGATCCCAAGAGGGGGAAGAACTCTTGGGCCGGATCGAGGTCCACACCGAAACGCTGCTTGTAGAACGCGGCGGCCGCCCGGCCGTACTCCGGCACACCCGCGTTGCTGGGATAACGATGGTTCGCCGGGTTGCCCACCTGCCGCTGCATCTCTTCCACCACGTAGGCCGGAGTGGGGATGTCGGGATCGCCGATCCCGAGACTGATCACGTCTACTCCCTGTTCCCGCTTGGCCTTTATCTTCCGCTCTATCTCGGCGAACAGGTAGGGAGTCAGATTATCCATGCGCTTCGAAAACTGCACCGAACCCTCCTTGGAGATGACACACAGGTCCTCGACCTACCGTGCGCGGCCTCGGCCGCTCCGCCCCCATGGCATTTCTCGTCTTCCCCACCTCTCGGCGTGCACTTCCACGCCCACGCCAGCTTCTACTCCCACCCCAGGCGCCTCAACAGGTCGGCGCTTGCCCGCCCGCTGAACACCTCCGACGCCGGGCCGGTCATCACCGCGCTCCCGTCGGCCGTGAGGTCGATCTCGAGGTCGCCGCCCAGCAGATGCACCACAACAGGGCTCACAGCGAGCCCCAACCCTATCGCCGCCGCCCCCACCGCCGTCGCTCCCGTGCCGCAGGCGTTCGTCTCCCCTACTCCCCGCTCCCACACCCTCATGGTGATGCTTCCATCCGCCTCCAGACGCACGAACTCCACGTTGGTGCGATTGGGGAAGGCATCGTTGCGCTCCACGGCCGGACCCCACTCAGAGAGGGGAAGAGCCTCGAGATCTGCATACTGGATCACACAGTGCGGATTGCCCACGTCGACGGCGTGGTAGGTGAAAGTCATACCGGCGGCCTGCAGCTCTCTCTGCTCGGCCACGCGCGCCTTTCCCATGCCCACCCGCACCCGTCCGTCGGGCAGAAGCTCGGGTGTGATGGGACCCGCCGCAGTCAGAATGACGAAAGGACCGTCCGGGGCAAGATCTCTCCCGCGCAGATACTTGGCGAACATGCGTATGCCGTTACCACACATCTCGGCTTCGCTGCCGTCGGGATTGAAGACCTGCATGCGCGCCACCAGAGGCCGGTCCCAAGACCCCGCCCGCGAGGTGGAGGAAACGTCGTCTTCTACGCGCACGACGTGATGAACGAGGATGCCGTCGGCCCCCACACCGGTGTGCCGATCGCAGAGGAGGGCTATCCTGCCCGCGTCGAGAGGGCCTGGAAGCGTCGCAGCCTCCAGGATGATGTAGTCGTTACCCAGGCCTTCCCACTTGCTGAACTCCACCGCCGCCCTCGCACATGTCGATGATCTCCTGCGCAATGCCGCCGGGCTCCCGCCAGGAGGTATCAATGATAACAGCGCCGGGCAGCCTGCGCATCCAGGTCAGTTGGCGCCTCGCATAGGCACGGGTGGCGGCGGCCATGGCCGCCGCAGCTTCATCGGCGGTTATCTCTCCGCGCAGGTGGGCCTCGATCTCGCGAAACCCTATGGCCCTACGTATGCCCCGAGGCCCATCGGTATCGGCGGCCCTGTGTCGGCCATCGCCCTCGGTCGCAGCCGCAGCGGCCCCGTGTCGGCCATCAGGCACAGGAACACCCGCGGCCGCTTCGTGCCCTTCCCCGCCGGCAGGAGCGGCCAAGCCCCCGGCGGACTGCTTCTCTGTCTTCGTGCCGGCCTGAGTGGCGAGATACGAGCGAACCTCGTCCACCGCGCCTCCTGTAAGCATCTCTTGGGTGCGGCGATTGATGCGCTCGTAGAGCAGTTCACGCTCGGCCCGCAATCCCACCACGAGGGTCGGGTGGCGAAAGTCCGGGCGCCACAGGTCCTGCCTGCCCGACCAGGAGCCGGGACCATGTGCAAGAACGGCCTCGAGCGCCCGGATCGTCCGACGTACATTGTGTGGATGGATGGAAGCTGCGGCCTCAGGGTCCAGAGACGCCAGCTCCCCATGAAGCCCGTGGCCCCCGTCACGCTTCGCCCGCGTCTCCAGCTCGGCTCGAAGCAGTGGATCGCCTGGGGTACGCATGGCGAGTGGAGCCAGTGCCGCCCGCAGGTACAGACCGGTGCCCCCTACCAGCACGGCCACACCGCGGCGGCCGACGTCCTCGTCAATCAGGGTGGCGGCGGCCTGCGCGTACCGCGCCGCCGACCACTCCTCTTCGGGCTCCAGCACCCCCACAAGCGCGTGCGGCGCCTTTTCGTGTTCAGCGGACGAGGGCTGGTTGGTGAGCACGGGGAAGCCCCGGTAGAGCTGCATCGAATCACAGGATACGACGCGAACTCCGAAGTACTCGGCCACCGCGACCCCGACAGCCGTCTTGCCCACGCCGGTGGGGCCGAACACGGCAATCACCCTCGACGACCTCGTCTCCTGCGCGGGCAGGGAGTCGATCCTCGGCTCAGCCGTTCCGCCGTTCGGGCCGCCTCGGCAGCTCCTAGCGCTCATTCACCGCCACCCCCTGAGAACCCCGGAGGCTCGTGGAGGTAGCGGCTTCCACCTTGACCATCAGCAGGTCACCCGGAGAGGCGGCCCCACGAAAGTTCACGGTCTTGTGGGTGCGGGTTCGTCCCATCCACATATCGGGATCGTGCCGGCTGGACCGCTCCACCAACACCTCCACCTCCTCCCCGACCAACGCTCGATTGGCCGCTTCGGCCTGCTGTTGTACGAGCGCGATGAGCCTCTCCACTCTGGCCTCCGCGACCGAGCGATCCACGCGCCCGGGAAGATCGATCGCCCGGGTCCTCGGGCGGGGCGAGTAGATGAAGGTGAATGCCGTATGGAACCCCGAGCGCTCAACCAAGGAGAGGGTGTCTTCGAAATCCTCGTCCGTCTCGCCGGGGAAGCCGACGATGAGGTCGCTGCTGAGTGCCAGTCCGGGAATGCTTTCGCGCAGTCGGTCGACAAGTCTCAGGTAGTCCTCCCGCGTGTATCCGCGCCTCATGGCGGCAAGGATTGCGTCGCTGCCTGACTGGGCGGGCAGGTGCAGGTGTTCGCACACGGTGGGAAGTCGGGCCATCGTCCCGATGAGTTCTGGTGAGACGTCCCGGGGGTGCGAGGTCATGAAGCGGATTCGCGCGAGACCGGGAACCGCAGCCAACAGGTGCAGCAGACCGGCGAAGTCGGTGCGCCCCGTGAAGCCGGGTTCTCTTCCGTAGGCGTTGACATTCTGGCCGAGAAGCGTGATCTCCCGCACACCTTCAGCGGCAAGACGCTCCGCCTCCTCCACGATGTCTCCCGGCTGCCGGGATGCTTCGGGACCGCGCACATACGGTACGATGCAGTACGAACAATAGTTCGTGCAGCCGGTCATGATTTGTAGCCAAGCACGCGGACCCTCCACCCGGGCGCGGGAGAGCTCGGCGCTGAAGGTGGAGGTGTGCTCTTGGAAGGAACTGCAACCGGTCTCGCCGTCCAGCTTCCGTCGCAACTGGAAGGGAAGCTCGTGGAGACTCTGCGGCCCGAGAAGAATGTCCACGTAGGGATGGTCACGGAAGAATGCGTTCCCACGGCTCTGCGGCAGACATCCGGTGACCGCCACGATGCGTCCGGGATCCGCCTGTTTCAGCCGCTTTGCACCCCCCAGATGGCCGAGGAGCCGGCTGTCGGCCTTCTCTCTGATGGAGCAGGTGTTGAAGACGAGAAGATCGGCTTCTTCAGGCGCCTCCACCCGCCGGACTCCCATATCGGCCAGCATGCCGTGGATGCGCTCGGCGTCGTGATCGTTCATCTGGCAGCCGAACGACCTCAAGTAGAAGGTGCGCGGGAAGCTGTCTGTCACCACAGCGGCGTCCGCAACCCCGCCGGGCCGATCGTGAGCGTCGCCTGTCAGCACCAGCTCACCGGCTTTACTTCGCGTAGTCTACCGCGCGGCTCTCCCGGATCACCGTCACCCGGATCTGCCCCGGATAGTCGAGTTCCTGTTCGATCTCCTTCGCGATCTCGTGGCAGAGGAGGGCGGCCTCGTCATCGTCGACCTCCTCCGGCTTGACCATGACCCTTATCTCTCGGCCAGCCTGGATCGCGTAGCACTTCTCCACACCGCTCTTGGCCTCGGCGATGTTCTCCAAGCGCTCCAGGCGCTTGATGTAAGTCTCGAGGGTCTCCCGACGGGCACCCGGGCGGGCACCCGAGACGGCATCGGCGGCCGCTACCAACACAGCCTCGACCGTCGCGGGATCGATGTCGTTGTGGTGGGCCTCGATGACGTGCACCACCGACTCGTTCTCGCTATACCTGCGCGCGAGGTTGGCGCCGATGACTGCGTGGGAACCTTCGACCTCGTGGTCGACGGCCTTGCCCAGGTCGTGAAGCAGCCCTGCCCTCTTCGACACTTTCACGTTCGCACCGATCTCGGCGGCCATGAGACCGGCGAGGTGTGCCACCTCCAAGGAGTGTGAGAGCACGTTCTGGCCGTAGCTGGTGCGGAACTTCAGCCTCCCGAGGAGCTTCACCACTTCCGGCGCAAGCCCATGGATATCGGCGTCGAAGGTAGCCTGCTCGCCCGTCTCCCTGATCTCCCTGTCGACCTCCTCCTTCGCTTTCGTGAACATCTCCTCTATCTTGGCCGGGTGGATGCGCCCATCCACCACCAGCTTGGCCAAGGTGAGGCGGGCCACTTCCCGGCGGACCGTGTCGAACCCGGAGAGAACCACCGCCTCGGGTGTGTCATCGATGATGAAGTCGATACCGGTGAGATTCTCCAAGGTGCGGATGTTGCGGCCCTCGCGGCCGATTATGCGGCCTTTCATGTCATCGGAGGGAAGTGGGACCACCGACACCGTGGTGTCGGCCACATGGTTGGCCGCCGTACGCTGAATACACTGGGAGAGAATGTGCCGCGCCTTGCCCTCGCCGTCGCGCCGGGCATCCTCTTCTATGGCCCGCACCATCTTGGCCATATCATGGCGGACCTCGTCTTCGGCCTTCTTGAGCAGAAGCTCCTTCGCCGCTTCTTGAGTCAGTCCGGAGATGTCTTCAAGGACCTTCTTCTGCTCTTTGAGCGATGCTTCGGCTTCCTCAACCACCCGCTTGTAATGAGCTTCACGATCGATCACCGACTGCTCTTTGCGGCCCAGCTCCCGCTGCTTTTCATCGAGGGCCTCTTCCTTCTGCATCAGCCGCTTCTCGAGCTGTAGGAGCTCTTGGCGCCGCTCCTTGAGTTCGTTCTCGGTGTCGGTGCGCAGGCGGTGCAGCTCCTCTTTGAGTTCGAGCCGGGCCTCCCGCTGCATGGCCTCAACCTGCCGGAGGCCTTCATCTCTCAGCTTCTGCGCTTCGTCCTCTGCAGAGGCGATCTTGGATTCGCCCGCCTTGCGCCGCAACACCAATGCCACCATGACGGCCACGAGTGCCACCACAGCCACAGCGAGCACTATCACTACCGCGATTACGATGCCGCTCATGTCATCACCACTCCAGTTTGGCCACAGCCATGCACATAACGTAAGTCCTTGCCGGTGGAAAGGCGACGACAGAACGAGAGCAGCGACTACTCGCACATGGCGCGCGAAGAAACCGCCCGCTAGAAGAGGGAACTAGGAATGCCGTCAGTCAGGAACATCGACGCGGACGACTCCGCGCCCGGATCTCACATGCTGATGTCCACACCTCCGTACAGGAACACATTCCCAGGCGCTCTATCGAATCTCCAAAGGATTCGCAGACATGCAGGTTATCTATATCGATACGAGCAGGACCACGAAGAACCGTCGTCAACCGTTCGTCACTAGCATCAAGCAGTTTACTCTCGTGCAAACCCGGTCGTCAAGGAAACCCTTATGGTCCGTTGGTACTACCATAAGGTTGCGCTCCTACTCTGCGTCCTCGGCATGATCCTGATCAGGAATGTGGTCACCCAGGTCCGGCCCCTCGGCATTCTGCGCGGGCCCCTCGGCATCTTGAGCACCCGCCACCCGGCGCCGAGCTTCACCTACCACCCAGTCAATGGCACTCCACTCGTGGCCCCGGCGGGCCAAGAAATCGGCCGCCCGGCGTGTAGCCTTCTGCGGGTCGCTCGCAAGTAACGGGCCGAAGCGCCGAACCACCATGTCGACGAGACCGGCTGCCATAACGCCGGGCGGAGCGGCTGATAACCCACGTGCACCCCCCGGTGCGGCGCCTTCCTCTCGAAGGGCCGTGGATGCCGCCCGAGATGCAAGCGAACGGTCGACTCCCTTTCTCCCCAACTCACTCACTATGCGCCTCGCTCCCCACCCGGCCGCCACCTTTTCTGCCGCGTAGCGTTCGGCAAAGCGCCGGTCGTTGAGAAGATCCATGCCCTCGAGCCACCCGCATACCTCGCTGATGACCTCCGCCTCGAAGCCATAGCGCCGAAGCCGCAGCTGTACCTCCCTGCGGGTGCGATCACGGTATTCGAGGAAGGTGAGGGCCTTCTCCCGGGCGAGACCGGTGTCGGCGGCTCTTTCTTCGGGTGTCACGAACCTGCCCGCTCCTTCCCCTGAAATGGCAGCCCCTCGAGGACCCCCGGAGGAACCGACTGCACCCCGGTATCAGCTCTTACCTGCCGGAGCGCGTTTCTCCGCGGCCGGGCCCGAAGCCGGAGCGGCCTCGCCCTTCTGCGCCTTCCCTTCGGCGTCGTCGCGTGCCCGGGCCACAATCTCGGACTCAGGCGGCGACTCCTCGGCGGCCTCGTCGGCCAACCACTCGGGGCTCACCATCCTCACCACATCGCGCCTGATGGCCCCGGTGAGATCCGGGTTGTCGCGCAAGAAGGCTTTCACGTTCTCACGCCCCTGGCCCAAGCGCTGATCTCCGTAGGAGAACCATGATCCGCTCTTCTGTACCGCCCCGTGATCGACGCCCAGATCGAGCACGTCACCCTCATAGGAGATACCGGTGCCGAACATGATATCGAACTCGGCCTGCTTGAAAGGAGGCGCAACCTTGTTCTTGACCACGCGCACCCGCACGCGGTTGCCCATTGCGGTGTCGCCTTCCTTGAGCGTCTCGATGCGGCGGATATCGAGTCGGACCGAGGCGTAGAACTTGAGCGCCCGGCCCCCGGTGGTGGTCTCGGGATTGCCGAACATGACCCCCACTCTCTCCCGCAATTGGTTGATGAAGATCGCGGTGGTCTGCGTCTTGTTGATGGTGGCAGCCAACTTGCGCAAAGCCTGGCTCATGAGTCGGGCCTGAAGGCCCACGTGGGAGTCGCCCATGTCGCCCTCGATCTCGGCCCGCGGCGTCAGTGCGGCCACCGAGTCGATGACCAACACGTCAAGGGCGCCACTGCGAATGAGAAGCTCAGCGATCTCGAGGGCCTGCTCGCCGTGGTCGGGCTGCGACAGAAGCAGGTCGTCGACCTTCACGCCGATGCGGCGGGCATACACCGGGTCCATGGCATGCTCGGCATCGATGAAAGCCGCTTTGCCCCCGCGCTTCTGGGCTTCGGCGATGATGTGGAAGGCGAGCGTGGTCTTTCCACTCGATTCGGGCCCGAATATCTCCACCACCCGGCCTCGGGGAACACCCCCTACACCCAGCGCAAGATCGAGCGCCAGCGAACCGGTGGGGATGACTGCCACCCGCATACCCAGAGACTCATCGCCCATGCGCATGACGGCGCCCTTGCCGTACTGGCGTTCGATCTGCACGACCGCCATCTCCAACGCTTTGTCTTTCTCCACGTCGCCTCCCTCGCAGCCTTAGCCCTACCGGTGGGCATCAGCTTGTTGTCGCGCATCGGCTTCTCTCTCGCCCCACCCTACTACGGCGCTCCAAGCCTCCGTTCTGTAATCACAGTGTACTCTGCCCCAGTACGCGCGAGACGGCTCCGGTACAACCGCACCGACTCTATCGCATACACCACGGTTGCCGCATCAGCCTTTGGTTGGACTCTGCCCGACTTCACCCGAGCGATGGTGAGATGGGGCCGGAATGGCCGCTTCTCGCGCCGCATGACCCCCGCCTGCTCGAGGCCTGTGATCACCATCTCGTACAGCCTAGCAAACACCCCGGACGTATCCGTAATACTCAAGGTCACCACGCGGGGATGCGCCGACGAGGGTAGCAGCAGGAAATCCTCCAGGAGTGCCGTCCCTCCCAGACTCTCCGCCAGTTCCTCCACCACCGACTGAGCGGCCCTGCCCTTCTCCGCGCTCACTTCGCCGATGAAGGCCAGCGTGACGTGGAGCTGCTCCGGCTTGAGAAGGCGGAGCCCGGGTGTGGACGGCAACAGTACCTGCACCGCCTGCACGTGAGGCAGCAACCCGGGAGGGAGAGGCACAGCTACGAAGAGGCGGGCACCCTCCCCGCGCCCGTCGTGCCCGGGCGCTGCGGAAGACCCGACGGGCAGGTCGGGTCTCTTCAGAGAAGTCTCGCGGCTGCTCGTCTGTCACCCCTCCGGCTTCGCCGGTGCCCGCAGACGCCCCCGGGCCCGTAAGAAGTAGTCCGCCCCGCTCCCCACGGTGACGAGCACGGCGACCGCCACCAGCAGGTCGCCCACGCTCACCACCCCCACACGCCAGCCCTGATCCACGATAACGAACACTATGGCCGTCATCTGAGCGGCGGTCTTCACCTTACCCCACACACTCGCCGGTATGACGACGTTCTCCGCCGCCGCCACCATGCGCAGGCCGGAGACGGCGAACTCACGCGCGATAATCACCATGGAGACCCAGGCCGAGATCTTCCCCAACTGCACGAGAGCGAGGAGCGCGGCGGTCACCAGCAGCTTGTCGGCCAACGGATCAAGAAAGGCACCCAGTATGGTGACCTGCTTGCGCCTCCTGGCGAAGTACCCGTCGAGGGAATCGGTCGCGGCCGCCAACGTGAAGGTGCCCACCGCAAGTGCGTCCCCATAAGGAACGGTGCCGAGGAGAAAGGCCATGAACACCGGTATCAGCAGGATACGAAGAAACGTGATGGCGTTAGGAAGATTCAGTTCTCACGCACCTCGCCGACAAGTCGTAGCCGAAAGAACCCGTGATGGTGACACGAAGCAGGGATCCCACACCCACTCCGGGGGGAAGACCATCCTCGAGATAGGTCACGCCGTCGACCTCGGGCGCCTGGCCCTCCGTCCTTCCCACAGAGGCGTCGTTGGTCCCGGCCGTAGGAGCGTCGAGCATGATCTCGGCTTCACGCCCGATCATCGCCTGGTTCTTCTCTTCCGCAACGGAGGCGAGAAGACCGGAGAGATGTGCCACTCGCTCCCGCGCCAGAGCCTCCGGGACTCTGGGCTCGAGCCCGTACGCCGGCGTGCCCTCCTCTTCACTGAAGGCGAACACTCCGGCGTGATCGAAACGAGCCGCAGTCACGAATTCGAGCAACTCCTCGAAATCATCGTCGGTCTCACCGGGGAAGCCCACAATGAAGGTCGAGCGCAGAGAAACGTCGCCCATGCGCCCACGGGCCGCAGCCACCATCTCGAGATAGTCGTCCCCGCACCCAGCCCTCCCCATGCGCCTGAGCACCGAACGTGCAGAGTGCTGGAAGGGGACATCCAGATACCGGCACACTTTGGGAGCGCCGGCGATGGCTTCGAGCAGTTCAGCGTTCACATTCTCCGGATGAAGGTACATGAGCCGGACTCGGGCCACTCGTTCCAGGCTTGACACCGCCTCAAGAAGGCCGGCGATTCCCCCCGGCCCCTCCTCCCACCGCGAGGTGTCCTGTCCTACGAGGACGATCTCCGCCGCTCCTTCCGCCGTCTCGGCCTGTGCCTCTTCGAGAACCTCCTGCAGGCAGTGGGCGCGGTAGGCACCTTTGATGAGGGGAATGGCGCAGAAGCTACACCGGTGATCGCACCCGTCGGACACCTTCACGTACGCATACGAACGCACACTACCATCCGGTCTCGCCGTCTCCGTCAACCTCCGCCGAGCACCATCGTTCGGCATCAGTGTGGCGCCCAGGGTGTGGGCGATGAAAGCCGCCACAGCCTCAGGAGGCTCCACGCCGAACCAGGATGCCACCTCGGGAATGCCCTCTTGGAGCTCCCGCCGGTATCGCTCAACCAGACACCCCGTTACGACCAAAGGTGAGAGAGGATGAGCCGCCGCCAGACCGAGGATGACGTCGACAGACTCCTTCTTCGCCTCGGCGACGAATCCACAGGTGTTCACCAGGAGAAGCTGCGCCTCGGAGGGGTTGGCCGCCTGCTGCACGCCGTACGGTCGCAGTGCCCGAAGGAGACGCCTGCTATCGGCTTCGTTCTTCGCGCACCCAAGGGTGAGGATGTACACTCGCGGCGCCTGCATCACCGGCCCCTACTGCTCTGCGATGCGCGCAATCCCTGCGGCCGTGACCAAGAACTCACCATAAGGCTCCGGCACGGTGAATTCGGCACCATTGATGATGAGCACGAGAGCCTTTGGATTGGCGATGTTCATCCACAGCTGCCGCTCGGCCGAGACCTCGACCTCTTGGCCTTGGTCAAGTGTATCGGAGAACAGAGTACGTCCACCGGCGTTGGTGTCGCGCACGATGAGATAGCAGCGGTCGTTGACCGCACGAATGGTGACGTCGATGGGGCCCTCCACCGGCACACCGGCCGCAACCGAGGAGGTCGTGCCCTCGCTGCTGTTATCTTCTCCCGCCTCGCCTTGGCCGTCCGTCGGCGCCGCAGCCGTGGTCACGGTAGCGGTGATAGAGGGATCGGGCTCGATCTCCGTCCGGCCCTGGCCCCGGTTGCCCCATCCAATCCACGCCAATACGAGGATGATGATGAGAGCCACCACGCCGACAACCACGTAGTTGGGCCTACGCCGGGAGGTCATGCGCCCGGGCCTCCCCGACGGCCGGTTCTTCGGCAGGGTGTGGCCTTCAAGAAATCTCGGTTGGAATTGGCTCTTGTATTCGCCGATCAGCGCGGCCGAATCGAGCTCGAGGTACTGCGCATAGGTGCGAAGGAAGCCGATGACATAGGCGGGACCCGGTATGGCGTCGAAATCATCCTCTTCCAGCGCTTGGAGGTACTTGGTGCGGATCTTGGTAGCTTCTTCGGCGTCACGGATGGAGAGACCCTTGCGGGTTCTCGCCTCGCGGAGGCTGTTGCCTATTTCAAACACGCCGCTTCAACGCCGTTCTCTCGAAGAATTCCCCTATGAGCGACACCAGCCTGTCCGCATCTTCCTCAGGGGCCAAGCCGACGTCGAGAGTGAATACGAAAGCCCTGCCGTGTACGCTGGAGCGCTGGTACAGGGGGTCGTAGTAGTGAACCAGAAGCCCCTTGACAACCTCATCAAATCTACCATCATCGAAAGCCGTTCTCAAGGATCGCAGCAACCCTGCCGGCAGCCGAGCGCCTATGAGGTCCAGACCGCGCCGGAAATGGACCCTCTCCGCCTCGGTCCACCTCTCCGGCGCGTACTCCAGCATGATTCTCCGCGTGCGGTCTTCGAGGCTAGACTCCACAAGGATGGGTATCCCCTCCCGCACGGCCCGTGCCACCGGGCGTGGCAGCACGAGATCACCAATCTTCGGCCCCTCTCCCTCGAGAAGCAGACAGTCCCCGGCCGGCCGACGGAGTTCCTTCCACAACAGTGCCTCGAAATCGCGCTGGTTGCGGGTGCCGGGTTGGTTCAACCCCCCGAGCAGTGAGCCTCGATGAAGAGCCAGACCCTCGAGATCCAGCACCCAGGGCACGCACGAGTGAGCGAGGGCGGGTCCGCTCTTCGCGGCCGATCCTGGCGCCAACTTCGGTATCATCCCGGCCGCGCCGGCTGCGGAGATCGCTCTCAACAACGCCGATTTCCCCGAGCCCGTGTAACCATAGAGCGTGAACACCGGGCAAGGAGGCCGCCACTCTGCGAGCGCCTCCATGACTGTGCGCCTGTAGGCTCTGTATCCGCCCTCTACTTGCAGTGCCTGCACTCCCACGAGCGCAAGTAGTAGTACCACGTTACGGCTTCGCTCCCCACCACGCCAGCACATGACGGCCGGCCGGACTCCTCGGGGAAGTATGGCGGCTATACGGGAGAGGTACTCGGGCAGTGAGGGCGACACCAGCTCCACGGCACACATGCGGGCCGCCCGGGCACCCTGTTCGGCATACATCGTGCCCACTTCGGCCCGTTCCGCATCTCCAAGCAGAGGAAGGTTTATCGATCCGGGTACACTGCCACGCGAATACTCAGCCGGCGAGCGCACATCGATGATGAGACAACCCGACTCCACGGCCTCCTGGGCGGGAACGGTCGGCAACGAAAGACCGGTCATCGCTCGTCGACCAACGCCAAAGCCTTATGAGTGTCACACACCGGATACCGTGTCATTCGGAGGTGGGTGCCGCCTCCTCCTCGTCCCCCAGCTCCAACTGGAGACCGTGCCTCGTGCTCTCGGATCGAAGCGTCTCGAGCACGTGGTCCTGTTCGTCACGCTCCACCAGCAGCTGGCGGGGCTTGCTCCCTTCGTAGGGTCCCACGACACCCCGCCGCTCCAGCATGTCGATGAGCCGACCGGCACGGGTATAGCCGACCCGCAGACGCCGCTGAAGCATTGATACCGAGGCGTTGCCCGTCTCGATGACCAGGGAAGCCGCATCGGGGAGGAGTTCGTCGGAGTCGGGGTCGAAGAGAGGGTTCTCCGCCATGGCCTCCTCGGGGGTCTGGAGCAACTCCTCCCGGAAGGAGGGTTCGGCCTGGCGGCGCCAGTGGGTGACAAGTATCTGGATCTCCTCTTCGGTGACGTAGGCGCCCTGGATACGCTGCAGCCGGCTCGATCCGAGCGGCCGGAATAGCATGTCACCCAAGCCGAGGAGCGATTCCGCTCCGTTCACGTCGAGGATCACTCGCGAATCGGTTTGGCTGGACACGGCGAAGGCGATGCGGGAGGGGATATTGGCCTTTATCATGCCGGTGATGACGTCGGCCGACGGACGCTGGGTTGCCACCACCAAGTGGATGCCCACAGCCCGCGCTTTCTGTGCGATGCGGATGATGTAGTCCTCGACCTCCTGGGGCGATACCATCATGAGATCCGCAAGCTCATCGATGACAATGAGGATGTACGGGAGCGGCTCTTCGCCCGCCGCTGTCCGCGCCCGGTTCAGTTCATCGAGATGGCGGGCCTTGCTGAGTTCCATGAGTTCATAGCGGTTGTCCATCTCGCCGACCAGGTTGTGCAGCACCCCCGCCGCATTCTTCATGTTGGTGACCACCGGAACGAGCAGATGGGGGACGTGGTCGTAATGCGAGAGCTCCACCTTCTTCGGATCGATGAGGACCATCCGCAATACGCTCGGGGAGGAGCGGAGAAGCACTGAAGAGATCAAAGCGTTGATGCAGCCACTCTTGCCCGACCCGGTGGTGCCGGCGATGAGAAGGTGAGGCATCTTGGTGAGGTCGGTGTACACAGCTTTGCCGGAGATGTCCTTCCCCAGCCACACCATGAGTGGACCCGCCTCAGCGGGAAAATCGCGATAGATGTCGCCCAGGGTGACAAAGTCGGGGCGTTGGTTGGGTACCTCCACCCCCACGGCGCTCTTACCGGGAATAGGAGCGAGTATCCTGATCTCCGTGGTGGCGAGTGCGTAGGCCAGGTCATCCTTGAGGCCCGACACCTTGCCCACCTTGATCCCGGGTGCCAACTGGAGCTCGAAGCGGGTGACGCGAGGCCCCACCACCGTACCGATCACACGGCTCTCCACGCCGAAACTCTCCAGGGTGTCAACCAGCACGCGGGATACTTCCGCGTCGGTCTTGGCGCCGGGGTCGACCCGAGAGGTGCTCTTGCGCAGAAGCGCCGCAGCAGGGATGTGCCAGACCGGCTGTGACGGAGCAGACGGGGCGCCCTCCTCAGTCAGGATGGCGGTGGCAGCGCCCGGGTGGGCGGCGTCCTCGTGGGCGAGGGCATCTTCGCGGGCCAGACCCCCGGCGGCGGCCTCTTCGCCCGGTGCGGCTCCGGCATCGACGGCCCGCCCCCGAGAAAGGGCGCCCTCGCCTGCTCCGTGCGGCTGCTCGCCGGAAGAGGCTTCGGTGCCGGCCGCCGCCCCCTCTGCGTGGCCCAGTTGCGTGTGGAGCGGCTGCCCCTGCACCGCTCCCTGCCCGAACAGGTCGGGGAAGACCTCGGCGCCGTCGTGGAAACGCGGCCTCACGGCCACACGGGGAACAAACCCGTCCACCTCGCCCCCAGCCTCGCCGGCCCAGCGCACGCCTGTGTCCGCGAACGTCGCCTGAGCCACGCCGGTGCCGAAAGGCATGCGCTCCGCACCTTCAGCCTCCGCCGTGCTCTGGCTCGAGGCGGTACTCCGGCCTGAGGCGGTGTCCGGCGCCTGCCGTCGCACCCCGGTATCCTTCGGACCGAAACCGGTGACGTAAGGGTCATCGAGCGGGCCTTCGTCCGGCTCGAGCCGGCGCCGAATGCGTACGGTCGTACGTTCCGCCGCATTGCCCACAGTGCGGGCGGCCTTCTGCGTGTCGGCGGCCATCTGCCGCATGGTCTTGCCGGTGATGAGGACCACGGCGGCCACGATGAGGAGCCATCCCACCACGGTGACACCGACCTGCCCCAGCAGGGCCGAGAGGGCCGCGAACCCCGCCTCGCCCACGGCTCCGGCGCGCGCACGGAACACCTCGCTCATGAACATCTCCGGGGCATGGCTCGGGCCGAAGGGAGGAAAACCGGCCGTGGTGAGAAGCATGAGGCCGCCGAGCAGCACCGCTCCTCCCCACAACCAGCCCGAGCGCCACTCGATTTTCCGGTCGAAGACCAGCACGGCAGCCGCACCGATCAGCAGCAGCGGAACAAGGAAGGCGAACCTGCCCAACAGGAACGTGAGGGCTCCACTCACCCCCCGGCCGACCACACCACCGACATCACCGGCGACAAGCACGAAGCCCAGGAACACCGCGAGCCCGAAGAACGCCAAGCCGGTGAGCTCGTGGGCGTGGCCCTCGCGGCTGCTCTTCTTCCGGCCGGCGGCCACCCCACCCTGGCCCCCGGCCTTACCTTTGCGCGCGCGGGGCCTCACCGCTGTGGGGCTCGCCTCGATCTCCTCTCTGCGTCTGGATGTCGCACGGGTGGGCATGCTCACACTTCGACAACGATGGGTAGGATCATCGGCCGCCGCCGTGTCTTCTGGAACAGCAACTTCTGGGTGACCTCATGGATGTGCTCTTTGAGGAGGGACACATCACCTATCTGCCGGAGTTCGTCGCTGTGAAGCGCATCCACCAACTCGAGTTGAACATCTTGCACCAACTCCTCCAGGCTGCCGCCATGAGCGAAGCCCCTGAACACCACCTCTGGTATGCCGGTGATGCCGCAGTCCTGGGTGCGGAGACTGACCACCACGATGATGATCCCGTCGGTGGCGACGTGGTGGCGGTCGCGCAGCACCAACTCGCCCGCCTCGCCCATCGCCAGACCGTCAACGAGGATCATGCCCGCCTGCACCTTACCGGCGATGTTGGCGCGCTCCGGACCCACCTCGAGGACCTGCCCATTCTCCATGATGAATATGTTATCCGCCGCCACGCCGGTTTCCTTCGCCAGTCTGGCGTGATTGTGCTGATGGCGATACTCACCGTGGATGGGCACGAAGTAACGCGGCCGCACGAGATTGAGCAGGAGCTTCAATTCTTCTTGGGCCGCATGTCCGGACACGTGCACGCCCGCCCCTGGCCCCTGGATGACGGTAGCGCCCCGGGCGAGCAGGCGATTCACCGTGCGGGACACACTACGCTCATTACCGGGAACCGGGCGGGCGGAGATGACTACCGTGTCGTGCTCGTTGACCTGCACCCACTGGTGGGCCCTTGACGCCATCCGCGCGAGAGCGGACATGGGTTCGCCCTGGCTCCCGGTGCAGATGACGGTGAGGCAGTCATCCGGCACCTCCCCGATCTGCTGGGCGCGGATGATGAGACCGTCGGGAATGTTCACGTAGCCCAGATTCTCAGCGATGTTCACATTGCGGGTCATACTGCGGCCGACGATGGCCACCGACCGCCCGTGTCGCGCGGAGAGATCGATCACCTGTTGCACGCGGTGCATGTGGCTCGCGAAGCAGGCCACCAAGACGCGGCCCGGCGCCTGGGAGAATATGCCGTCGAGCGTCTCGCCGACAGAGAGCTCCGGAGGGATGACTCCGGGTACTTCGGCGTTGGTGGAGTCGGAGAGGAAAAGAAGTACGCCCTCCTCGCCCAGCTCCGCGAAGCGGTGCAGGGCGGTCAGCCTCTGGTCGATGGGAGTCTGGTCGAGCTTGAAGTCACCCGAATGGACGACCGTGCCCACCGGTGTGCGGATGGCAAGCCCCACGCCGTCAGGGATGCTGTGGCACACGGGCAGGAAACTGAGAGAGAACGGACCCAGCTCGAGGCCACGGGCTTCGCTTATTTCATTGAGGTCGGCCGCCCCCTGCAGGCGATGTTCGCCCAGCTTCCCGTTCAGGATGCCCAGAGTGAGCCTCGTGCCGTACACGGGCAGAAGGACTTGGTTGAGAAGATAGGGTAGCGCCCCGATGTGATCCTCGTGGCCGTGGGTGAGTACAACCCCCACGACCCGATCCTGGTTCTCCACGATGTAGGAGAAATCGGGCAGTACAAGGTCGATGCCCAGCATATCCTCGTCGGGGAACATCAGACCGGCGTCGATGACGAGTATGGCCTCGCCGTACTCGAGAGCCATCATGTTCTTACCGATGGCCCCCATTCCGCCGAGAGGGATGAGTCGCAAATATCCGTTGTTCATGTCTTGAGTGTGGTCGAGGGCTTCGGGAACAACCCCGGAGGCCCGATACATAGAGAAAAGCAGCCGCGGGTACTCCCGCGGCTTCGCAGGGAACTAAAGGATGGTCTCCAAACCCACGACCAGCCCTTGGAGCGCACGGACGCGTTTGACCGCCAGTGCCACCCCCGGCATGAAACTCTCTCGGGAGAGCGAATCGTGCCTGATGGTGAGAGTCTCTCCCAGACCGCCGAATATGACCTCTTGATGAGCCACCAGACCCGGAAGCCGAACACTGTGGATGGGCACCGTGCGTTCGAGGGACCGTCCCTGCCACACCACCTGGATGAGGTCGGCCGAGCGTCGTGCCGTGCCCGACGGTGCGTCGGCCTTTCGGTCATGATGCAGCTCCACGATCTCGCAGGCGCCCAGGTAGCGCGCGGCCGTCTGCGCGAACTGCATCATGAGCACCGCCCCAAGAGCGAAGTTGGGTGCCACGAACACCGCCGTGCCCTTCTCCCGGCTCCGGCGCGCGATGCCCTCCAAGTCCTTGGGACTGAGCCCGGTGGTGCCGACCACCACCGGCACACCCGCCTCTACGCACACCGACACGTTGTCCGCCACCACCTCGGGGTGCGTGAAATCCACCACCACATCGATCTCGCCACCCGCCAACGCCTGTGGGAGGTCGGGAAAATGGGGAACATCCCTCGGGAAACTGCCCGCCGGCGAATTGCGGTACAAGGGATCGATTGCCGCCACCAATGCGAGATCGGCATCATCCGCCACCGTGTCGCACACCATGCGACCCATCTTTCCCAGAGCCCCCGACACACCCACGCGGATCTTGTCCGTCATACCGCCTTCACCTCCTGTCACGCCCCCTCGGCCGGGGAGCGGCGTATTCGCTGGAACCTGCACCGGAGCCGCCTCCCCTAGGGGAGCGCCTGCGTGAAGGAGTCCACATCGGTGCCTATTCCGGCGGCACAGAGCCCTTGCTGATCAAGCAGCTCTTGCGCGAGTTCCATGACCTCTTCGCCGGTCACTGAATCTATCCTGCGGGCGATCTCATCGAGGGACAGTATTTCCAGTTCGCAGAGAAGGCCCTTCCCGAGACGCGTCATGCGGCTCGAAGTACTCTCGAACCCGAGGATGATGCGCCCCTTCAAGTGCTCGCGCGCCCGCGCCAACTCCTCCTCCCCCACCGGAGCAGTGCGCAGCTTCTCGATTTCCCGGAACACGATCTCCACTACGTCTTTGACTCGGTCGGGCCGACTGCCGAAGTACACCCCGGTGAGACCCGTGTCCCTGTACATGGTGGCGAACGAGTACACGCTGTAGACGAGACCACGCTTCTCCCGTATCTCCTGGAAGAGGCGGGAGCTGAGCGACCCTCCGAACACACTGTCGAGCACCGAGAGCACGTAGCGCCGCGAGTCTCCACGAGGAAGACCCCGGCCTCCCAGACACACGTGCATCTGCTCCGTATCCTTCTCCACGAAGACCCGGGATTGAGCGAAGCCCGGCTGTCCATCGGGGCCGCCCGCCGGTGGCTGCGCTCCCGTGTCGGCACACTCGAGCAGAAGAGAACGAATGCGCTCGTGATCAACGTAGCCGGCCGCCGCCACGACCATGTTGGGAAAGTCGAAATGGTCTTGGTGATAATGCCTGATGTCGGTCTCGGCCATGCCGGCGATGCTGGCGGCTGTGCCCAGAATGGGACGCCCCAAGGGATGATCGCCGAAGACCACACTCGTGAAGACATCGTGGATGATCTCTTGGGGCGAATCCTCGTACATGGCGATCTCTTCCAGGATAACCTCACGCTCCCTGTCAAGGTCGGCGAAGGTGGGCCGCCGCAGGATATCGAGCAGGACTTCCATGGCCGTCTCCAAGTGCTCCTGCAGGAAGCGTCCGTAGACCACCACATACTCCTTGGAGGTGGCCGCGTTAAGCTCCCCCCCGATGCCGTCGAAGACCTCGGCCACCTGCTGAGCGGAGAAGCGCGTGGAGCCCTTGAAGAGAAGGTGCTCGATGAAATGGGTGACCCCTGCCAGGTCGGCGCTCTCTTCGCGCGACCCGGCAGGAATCCAGAAACCTACGCAGACCGAGCGCAGATGATCGAGGTGCTCGGTGATGAGCTGCTGCCCAGTCGGCAACTTCTCGACTACAAAGTCATCGCCCGCCACTATCTGCCACCCACACGCGAGACCTCGTGGTCTGCGTCACGTATCTGCTCGCTGCATTCAGACCGCAGGATCGTCGCCCATCTTCTCGAGTAGTTTCAAGCTTATCTTCTCTTTGCCGCCCTGCATGGCCACTTCAAGCACCTCGACCTTGACCAGGTCGCCTCGCTGAACAACCTCCTCCACCGTGGCCACCCGATGCGACGCCAGCTTGGAGATGTGCACCAAGCCGTCCTGGCCGGGCTTCAAGGTGACAAAGGCACCGAAGTTGGTGGTGGAAGACACCCGTCCCACGATGACCTCGCCGGGAACGATATCCTTGGTGAGAGCCTTGATTTGCGCCACGCAGCCTTCGCCCAGGTGGCCGTCGGCGGCATACACCCGCACCAAGCCCTCCTCGTCGACGTCGATGCTGCACTCGTATTCTGCTTCCAGCCCGCGGATGGTTTCGCCACCCTTGCCGATGATGGCCCCGATCTTGTCGGGATCTATCTTCACCAGCATGATGCGCGGGGCATAGGGCGACAAATCAGACCGGGGTTCGGAGATGGTATCGGCCATTGCTTCAAGGATGGCCAGACGGGCGACGCGCGCCTGCTCCAGGGCATCGGCCAGTATATCGAAGCTCACACCCTTGATCTTGATGTCCATTTGGAGAGCGGTGATGCCGTCTCGCGATCCTGCCACCTTGAAGTCCATATCACCCAGATGGTCTTCCACACCGGCGATATCGGTGAGCACGATGTAGTCGTCGCCCTCTTTGATCAAGCCCATGGCGATGCCGGCTACCGGCCGCTTGACGGGGACACCCGCGTCCATGAGCGCGAGCATCGATGCACACACACTTGCCATGGAACTCGAGCCGTTGGACTCGAGCACTTCCGACACGAGCCGGATGGTGTAGGGGAAATCGTCCTGGTGCGGGATGACAGGTAGCATGGCACGCTCACCCAAGGCGCCGTGGCCGATGTCGCGACGGCTGGGACCGCGCATGAAGCCGGTCTCACCCACGCAGAAGGGTGGGAACTTGTAGTGGTGCATGAACTGCTTCGACTCCTGGATGCCCAAGTCGTCGATACGTTGCTCGTCGCGGCCGGTGCCCAGAGTGAGAAGCGTCATCACCTGCGTCTGGCCGCGGGTGAACAGCCCCGAGCCGTGGGGCCGGGGAGCGACTCCCACCTCGCAGGAGAGAGCCCTTATCTCGTCGGCTCGCCGGCCATCGGGCCGCACTTTCTGGACCGCGATGCGCTGCCGCACCGTCTCCTTCTCTACTGCGTCGAAGGCATGGGCAAGGGCCACCGTACCGGCCATGGGATCATCGGGGTTGTACTCGGCAACCTCTGAAGCCAGGTCGGACAGCACGCTCTGCTTGAGCGACGCCACGGCGTCCTGCCGCTCCAGCTTGTCGAACACCGACACCGCGCCCACCATGCGCTCTCCGTAGCGGCTGCGCAGGAGCTCCACGAGAGCCGGGTCGGGCTTCCGCTCCGCCACAGCCATCTGGGGGATACCCACGCGGGCAGCCAGATCCTCGATGACCCCTACTTGCTCCTTGATGGCCTCATGGGCGATCTTCATGCCCTCGAGCACCTCGTCTTCACTTACCTGGTCGCAGCCCGCCTCCACCATGCTGATGGCATCGGCCGTGCCCGCGACCGTGAGCGCCACGGTGCTCATCTCGAGCTCCTCAAACGTGGGGTTGAGCACCCACTCACCGTCGACCTTGCCCATGCGCACCGCCCCGATGGGGCCCTGGAAGGGTGCCTCGCTGATGGACAGCGCCGCCGAGGCCCCGATGATGGCGAGCATGTCGTACGGATTGGTGCGATCGACCGACAAGACGGTGGCCACGATATGGGTCTCCTTGTTGAAACCCTTCGGCCACAAGGGACGGATGGGCCGGTCGATCATGCGCGCGTTGAGGATGGCCCGGTCACTGGGCCGGCCTTCCTTCTTGATGAAGCCGCCCGGAATCTTACCGGCGGCGTACATGCCCTCCTCCACGTCGACCGTGAGAGGAAAGAAGTCGACGTTGCGTTCGTTCTTGGAGACGACTGCCGTCACCAGAACGACCGTGTCTCCAAGTCGCACCAGGACCGCACCGCTGGCCTGCTTGGCCAACCTGCCGGTTTCCAGATAGATGGTTCGTCCGCCCTGTGCGATCTCCGCCGTATGGACTGTCGCGGAACTCATGCTGTGTGTCATTCTCCCTTTGTTTCCTTCCCGCGCGGGACCCTCCCGGCGCGTCCTAGTGCTGTGTGATGCTCCATGTGGACTACTTTCTCAGACCCAGAGACTGAATGATGCTGCGGTAGCGCTCGACATCCTTGCTCTGGACGTAATTGAGGAGGCGCCGCCGTTGCCCCACCATCTTGAGCAACCCGCGCCTCGAGTGGTGGTCCTTCTTATGGACCTTCAGATGCTCCGTGAGCATGTTGATCTGCTTGGTGAGGATGGCTATCTGGACTTCGGGTGACCCCGTGTCGGCAGAATGCTTGCCGTATTGCTCGACAATCTGTGACTTCTCTTCCTTGCTCAGCACGTGGGCTGCCTCCTTGACTCCATGCCCCCAGCGTGGACTGAGACCGTGCACGCCGAGCTGCAGGACAACGGCTGCGGGCGTTCCCGCATCTCGAGAAGGTTACCACATGCACCGGGCGGCAACCGGCGTATGCTCCGCGGCGCCCGTCGCTGCCTTCGCGGTTCCGCCACCCACCCGGCGTGGTTGCCTTCCACCGGCGCCTCTTCTTTGGTGGACGGGCACATCCGCCCGACCCGGTGCCGCGAGCTGGCTAGGAGCGCGAGACGTACTCCCGGGCGCGTGTGACGTCCCGTTCCATCTGAGCCACCAGCGAACCCGGATCGGGAAAGGTACGCTGACCTCGCAGCCGGCTCAAGAACTCGAGCTCGATGGTCTGGTCGTAAAGACTGCCCTTGAAATCGAGCAGAAAGGTCTCGATGCGCACCACGTTGTCACACTCGAAGGTCGGGTTGGTGCCCACGCTGGTGACCGAGGCTTCCGCCATGCCCCTCTCCAGACGCACCCTGGTGACATAGACTCCGAGCGCTGGGATCACGACGCCCGGAGGCGGCTCGATATTGGCGGTAGGCATGCCCAGCTTGCGCCCGCGGCCCGCACCCGGCACGACCCTCCCCACCAGCACGTGGGGGCGGCCGAGCAGACGCGACGCCTCCTCAAGCTCACCTCTTTCAATGAGACTGCGTATTCGCGTACTCGAGACGGCCAGGCCGTCATCCTGGACCAGACTGATGGCCTTCACCGCGAAACCCTGCTCCTGCCCGAAGGCCAACAGGTCGGCAGGTGTACCGGCGCCTCCCCGTCCAAAGCGGAAGTTGTCGCCCACCAGCACCTGCCGTGCGCCCAAACGCAGAGACAGCAGCCGGCGGCAGAACTCCTCCGCACCGAGAGAGGCGAACTCCTCATCGAAGGGCACGGCCACCACTTCCTGCACACCGATGCGCTCCAAGAGATCGATCTTGAGCTCCAGGGGTGTGATGGTGGGCGGTGGGTGCTTCTTGTGGAGGACCGCTTCGGGGTGGGGCTCGAAGGTGACCACCGTGCTCACCCCTCCCATGGCGGCTGCCGCTTCCACCGCCATGCCGATGATGGCCTGATGACCCACATGCACGCCATCGAACACCCCGATGGCCACAGCTCGGGGGGTAGAACCCAAGTCGGCAATCTCCTCGAGAGACCGATAGACGCGCACGCCCTACTCCTCCGGTTCGGCGAACACCACTTTGGGGCCGGCCACGCCCTCGGCTCCCTCGTACACCGCCAAGAGCGCATCTTCGAAGACCACACTACAACATCCGGAGGGTGTGTTGTGCAACACGTTACCGTGGCGGGCTCTCCGGGCACCGTCGGCGTCGACTTCGTGCCGAGGAAGGAAGGAGAGGGCCCGGGTGAGCGGGAACACCGACCGATCGGACCCCGTGTACCTCTGCGGCGAGAGCTCCTCCGGCTCGAGCGCGTTCTCCACCGAGAAGGGCCCCACTCGGAGACGGCGCAGGGCGAGAGCATACGCACCCACCCCAAGCTTCCCTCCGGCGTCATGGGCGAGAGTCCGTATGTACGCCCCCTTGGCCGAACGCACCAGGACACGGGCGGTCTGTGTCTCTTGACCGAACTCGATGAGGTCGATGGAGTGGAAGGTGACGGGGCGCTCAGGTGTGGGAACCACCTCTCCCCGGTGGGCCCTCCGGTAGAGCGGCTCCCCATCGACCTTGACCGCAGAGGTGAGAGGCACGCGTTGCACCCCTTCGCCCACGAACTGCGAGAGCACGGCCGCCACCTCTTCCCGGCGGACCTGCCCCCCCGTGGGCGTGATCTCACCCGTGGGATCATGCGTGCTCGAGAAGGCCCCGAACTGCACGTCGAGCACGTACTCCTTCGGTAGGTCCATGAGGAGTGACGAGATGCGCGTCGCCCGGCCCACCAAGAGCAGGAGGAGGCCGGTCGCAAAGGGGTCGAGGGTGCCGGCGTGACCCACCTTGGCCCGCACCCCACGGCGGGCCCTCTTCACGACATCGAAGCTCGTCCATCCCTCCGGCTTGTCCACCAGCACCACCCGCGAGGGCACGGGCACTCTCTCCGACATGTCATCCCGCCGCGAGCTGGAGCTCGATCTCGTCCTTCAAGGACTCGATGATCGCCTCGAGCGGCTCGTCGGAAGTGAAGCCGGCCGCTCTCAGGTGCCCGCCCCCACCCCACCGATGCGCGATACGAGCCACGTCCACCCTCCCGTCGGAGGATCGTAGGCTGCCCCGGATGAGGAGGCCTTTCTGACCCTCGGAGCCTTCAATCTCCCGCAACAGGGCCACCACGTGCGGCGTACCGACGGTGCGCAGGTCGTCAATCACGCCCTCCGTCGCCCCGGGCGATGTCTGCATCTCGGAGAAATCGCTCAGTCGGAGGACCGACAGGGCCAAGCGGCCGTCGAGGTGGAAGCCGAGACGCTCGAACGCCCTCGTGCGCAGGCGCATCCTCTCTTCGGGGATGCTCTCATACACCTTGCGGAAGACGGCGTTCACATCCACCCCGAGCTCCTGAAGCTCCGCAGCAACACGGTGTACCGCAGGCGTGGTGTTGCTGTACTGGAAGCGCCCGGTGTCGGTCACAAGCCCCACGTAGAGCGCGACGGCCATGTCGCGGCTGATGCCGATGCCGCCGGCCTCGAACACCCGGTACAGAACCTGCGTGGTCGAACCGGCCGTCTCGTCGACCAGATTGAGGTTGCCCCAGCAGGAGTTGTCGACATGGTGGTCGATATTCACCGTGCGGCCGTAGGTGGCAACGGTTCCCTCGTCGAAGCGCTCCGCGTTGGCGCAGTCGAGCGCATAAAGGGAGAGGTCTTCGTTGCCCGGGGGCAGGTTGCCCCGCTCAATGGCGGAGAGGCAGGGGAGAAAGGCGTACTCAGCCGGGAACCCCTCCTTGCCCGGTATGAAGGCACGGTGAGGTATGCCGAGCTGCTCGGCCGCCAGCATGAGGGCCGCCACACAGCCCAAGGCGTCGCCGTCAGGGTTCTCATGCGACACGATGACGAGGCTGCGCTCACCGCGCAGGCGTTCGGCGATCTCCCGCTCCGATGCGTTCATGCTCACGTCCCGCCGGCAGGCCGCTCCTCAGTGGCCTCCGGCTCGTCAGGCACAGAGGAGTTCTTGAGGAGTTCCTGCATGCGCATGCCCCTATCGACGCTGGTGTCGTACACAAACTCCAACTCTGGCGTGCGGCGTAGGTGCATCTCGGCGTTGATGCGCGCCTGCAGCACACCGGAGGCGGAACCGAGGCCCATCATGGTGGCCTCCTTCTGCTCCGGCGTACCCAGGACCGAGACGAACACCTTCGCCTGGGAGAAATCGGAGGTGGTCTCGACCCCAGTCACGGTTACGAAACCGATGCGTGGATCCTTCAACTCCTGCGTGACCACGGAGCTGATCAACTCCTTCATCACCTCATTGACCCGCCGCATGCGCTGTGTCGTGTCACCCATGGCGTGCTCCTCACACGTCGATCTCTACGAGCTCACGCTCCGCGCGTACGAGCTCCCACTCCTGACTCCCCAGGTACTGCACAGCCCGGTCGATCGCCAACTCGGTACCTCGGGCTTCTGAACCGGCTATCGCGCACACGATGTGGGCACGCCGCCACCGCTCCTGCAGACCCACCTCGGAGAAGGTGGCTCCGTGACGGCGGGTGAGACGATCGCGCATGGCCCTCATGTGCACCCGCTTGTCTTTGAGCGAAGTGCTCCCCGGAAACGACAGCTCCGCCGACACGATGCCCAGAAAACCACGAGACATCTGTCTTCACCCCCCCCCGGCCACTTCGCTAACCGGTGCGGGCCACTTCCTTGATCTCATAGGCCTCGATGGTATCGCCCTCCTTGAGATCGTCGTATCCCTCGAGGTGGATACCACACTCGTAACCGGTGGCGACCTCACGGACGTCCTCGCTGAAACGGCGTAGGGACTCGATGCCGCCCTCGAAGACGATGCTGCCTCCCCGCACCACCCGCACCTTCGCGTTCCTCAGGATCTTGCCGGCCTGCACGTAGCAGCCGGCGATGGTGCCTATCTTGGAAGCCTTGAATATCTGCCGTATCTCCGCCGTCCCCAGCTCTTCTTCCACGTGCTCCGGTTCGAGCATGCCCACGAGAGCCGCCTGTACGTCTTCGATGGCCTTGTAGATGACTCGATAGGTGCGCACCTCCACGGCCTCCTGCTCCGCCAGAGTCTTGGCGGCGACCGAGGGCCGCACGTTGAAACCGATGACGACGGCGTTGGAAGCGGAGGCGAGGCGGATATCGGACTCGTTGACCCCACCCACGCCTGAGTGGATGACCACCACCTTGGCCTCGGGATGGCTCACATTGCCCAGTGCTTCCTCCAGCGCTTCGACCGAGCCGGCGACGTCTCCCTTGATGATGAGCGCGAGCTCCTTCACCTGGCCCTCTTTGAGGCGCAGATAGAACTCGTCGAGACTGGTGGCTCCGGCCTTCGCCTTCGCAAGCTCCTCCATCCGTAGGCGTGTAGCGTACGCCTCGGCCCGCTGGCGCGCCTCTCTCTCGTCTTTCACCACTTGGGCGAAGTCGCCCGCCGTGGGTACCGAGTTGAAGCCCAGGATCTGCACCGGAACGGACGGTCCGGCCTCGGTGAACGGTTCACCCTTGAAGTCGAACATGGCCTTCACCTTGCCATAGGCCTCTCCGCTCACCACGGAATCGCCCACGTGCAGTGTGCCCCGCTGCACAAGCAGAGTAGCCACCGGCCCTCGACCAACGTCGAGCTGGCCTTCGATGATGTAGCCGGAGGCCTCCGCGCCGGGATTGGCCTTGAGCTCCTGCACGTCGGCCACCAAGAGGATCATGTCCATCAGTTCGTTGAGGTTGATGCGCTTCTTCGCCGACACCTCGACCATGACGGTATCACCGCCCCAGTCCTCGGGCACGAGCCCCTCGTCCGCCAACTCCTTCTTGACCTTGTCGATGTTCGCGTCGGGTAGATCGATCTTGTTGATGGCGACCAGCATCGGGACCTCGGCCGCCCGGGCGTGGTTGATGGCCTCCTGGGTCTGAGGCATGACTCCGTCGTTGGCCGCCACCACGATGACAGCGACGTCGGTGATCTTGGCCCCGCGGGCACGCATGGCCGTGAAGGCCTCGTGGCCCGGCGTGTCGATGAACGTCACCTGCCGCCCCCCGTGTTCCACACGGTAGGCGCCGATGTGCTGCGTGATGCCACCCGCCTCGGTGGACACAACCGCCGTCTCTCGCACGGCATCGAGCAGGGACGTCTTGCCGTGGTCGACATGGCCCATGACGGTCACGACCGGCGCACGCTCGACCAGGTCTTCGGGGTCGTCGGCGAAGACCTTCTGCTCAACCACCTCTTCCTCGGCGCGCTTGATCTCCACCTGGCGCTCGAACTCCTCGGCGAGCACCAGGATGGCCTCGTCGGACAGCGATTGGGTGATGGTCACCATATCGCCCATCATCATCAGCTTCTTGATGACGTCGCCCGCGGGAAACTCAAAGGCATCGGCGAAATCCTTCACCGTGGCCCCGCTCGCCAGTGTCACCGGACTCTCGGTGCCCGGGGCCGGCTTCTGCTTGACCGGCGGAAGCTCGGCCTCGGCGGTACGGGCTCCCTTACCCTCGCCCCGCACTGCGCCCTTGCCGCCCTTTCGGCCCGCTTGGGAATCAATGACGACCCGCCGCCGCACAGAGCGCTCCTCGCCTCGGCGCGGACGCCCACCACGTTCCGGAGCAGGCCCGCGGCGGGCTGTGCCCGCGGCAGTCTCCGCTGCCCCCTGCGGCGCCGCCTGGGTGGTGCGGGCCGGTTGCTTCGGACTGCCCGGCCGGTCGTCGGAGGGACGGCGCGGACCCGCCCCCGGCGTGGAAGCCGGCCTGCCGGCCTCGCCTGGACGCCGCGGGCCTTTCGCTGCACCGGCGGCCGGGGCCTTGGGTGCCTCCTTCTTGGGAGGCTCCTGGCCTTTCACGTGGACGGTCTCCGGCGGCTTCACACCCTTGCGCAGGGGAACTCCCGGACCCACCACCGTGGGCAGGTCGTCGAGCCGCGGGCGCCGGCCCCGCGGGCGGGGCGGCTTCTTGGACGCTCCCGCGCCCGGCTTCTCAGGCCGGGGCTTCCCCGGTTCTGCAGCGGGCCGCCCCTCCGGACGCTCGCTGCGCGGTGCGAGCGCCTCGGTACCGTCTTTGGTCTTCGGCGGTCTTCTCGGACCGCGGGCGCCTTCCTTTGCTCCCCCATCCTTGGCTCGACCCACCTCTGCCGGTGCGGCTTCACGGGGCGTATCTTCCTCTTTTGTGACCCGGGCGCGCTGCGGCTTCGCCTTCGGGGGGGCCTCGGGCTTCGCGGGGGCGCCGGCTTCGGAACCCTTGGCGCGGCCAGCGGCCGTCTTCTTGGGCGCGGGCGGAGCTGCCGGCTCGTCACCCTCGCGCTTCTTCTCCCTCTTCTCTGCAACCACCTCGCCAGGCGGAGATCCCTCAGGGCTCTTGGAGGCCAGTACCGCGGCGACATCGGCTTCTTCCACGCTTGAGAGGTTGCTGCGCACGTCGACACCGGCCGCACGCAGAAGCTCGGCCAACTCGTGCGTGGCCATCCCACGTTCCTTAGCAATTTCGTAGATACGCCGTTTCGCCACGTGTCACCTGCCGTCCTTTACTGTTTCTCCATGTAATCGCCTCTCCACCTTCGCCGTGAGCTCCTGGGGATCGACCCGTACACTCGCCCGGAAGGCCCTCGGAAACGCCCGCTTCTTGAGAGCTTTGTCGAGGCACAACCGCCGGGGGCATAGGTAGGCGCCCCGACCGGTTCTCCTCTCGCCCGGACTGTCGACCACAACCTCGGCCCGACCTCCATGATACGCCAGATGGAACCGTATGAAGCTCTCCTGGGGTCCTCTTCTGCCACAGGCCACACATCTTCGCTCGGGTACGTGGCCGCGGGGAGTCATCGCCTGCGTGCCTCTCCTTCCCGCAACCCGACACCGGATGTCACCCGTCTGCCTGGGACGCCTTCCTCCTAGCCCTTCTTCTTACTGCTCTTCCCGCCCGTGCCCGCGTGTGCGGCGATGCCACAGTACAAGCTGCCCGGAAGGGCGGCGTTGGGACATCTCTTCCCTCCGGCGGTGAGGGCGTGGCAACGACCATCCATCACGGTGTCATCAACCTCCTGCACGGAGTACTCAGTCTCGTCTTCCGCCAGCTCGGTCTCGGACTTTATATCGATTCTCCACCCGGTGAGCCGGTTGGCCAGCCGCGCGTTCATACCGTCCCTGCCGATGGCGAGAGACAATTGGTCGTCGGGCACCACCACGGTGGCCTCCCGATTCTCATCGTCCAGCAGCACCTCGCGTACGCGGGCGGGTGACAGAGCCTTGGCCACGAAGCGGGCCGGCTCTTCGTTGTAGGGGATGATATCGATCTTCTCCCCCCGGAGTTCCGAGACGACCATCCGTACCCGTGACCCCCTGGGACCGACGCAGGCTCCCACCGGGTCGACCCCGTCACTGTGCGAAACCACCGATATCTTCGAGCGATACCCGGGCTCGCGAGCCACTCCCATTATCTCGACCAAGCCGTCGCTTATCTCGGGAACCTCGAGTTCGAAGAGCCGCTTGATCAGTTCTTCGCTGCGACGGGACAGCACCACGGGCGGGCCCTTGGGATTCTGGGACACTTCCTTGATGACCGCCTTGATGCGCATGCCGTGCTCGTAGCGCTCCGTGGGCACCTGTTCGGACTTGGGAAGCAGGGCCTCGACCCGGCCCAGATCGACCAGCGTGTACCGATTGTCGGACTGCTGCACGATGCCCGTGACAATCTCGCCCATGCGATCCGAGTACTCCTTGAAGAACATGTCTTGCTCGGCTTCACGAATACGCTGGTAGATGACCTGCTTGGCCGTCTGCGCTGCGATTCGCCCGAAATCGTCGGGAGTCACCTCCACCCGCTCGGCCAGCGAGTAGTCTATCTCAGGCTCTTCTTCAGACTCGGGGTCGACCACCGGCTCCTGGCCCTCGGGGAAGACGAGCTCGAACACGTGAATCTCGCCCGTCTCGCGGTCGATCCTCACCTCGGAGAAGGGTACGGCACTCGCCGTCTTGTTGTAGGCGGAATGAAGGGCATCCTCCAGCGCCTCGATCAACACATCGAAGGAGATGCCTTTCTCTTTTTCTATCTGGTGGAGGGCTTCAATCGTCTCTTTGTTCACTACCTCTCCCCCTGCCCTAGAATGTGAATATCACGTGGGCTTTGGCGATATTGGACAGGTCGATGGGGGCTTCAACGCCGCCAGTCGCTATCACCACGGTGTCACCCTCAACGGAGCGGAGTTCCCCGCGCCACACCCGCGTGCTCCCCACCGGCTCGATCGTCTTCACGTAGACCTCGCCGCCGACGTGGGCTTCGAAGTGGTGCCGCTTCTTGAGGGGCCGCTCGAGGCCCGGTGAACTCACCTCGAGTGTGTAGGCGCCCTCCCCATAGCCGCTCTCGTCGAGCGCCTTCCCGAGGGTTTCAGATACCCGGGCGCAGACCTCGTGGTCCACTCCCTCGGGCGTGTCTACAAACACGCGCACAATGCGGCGCGTTCTGTCGCCTGCCTCCTCGACGGCGATCAACTCGACGTCACCGCTCACACCACTCAAAGCGGCCTGCACCCATTCTTCATTCAGCTTCATCATCATACGGTGCAAAACAAAAGTGGGCCCGCTCCGCACCCACTTTCCGCACACTCCTTCGCTTGGTTTGCTTGCCCGTATTATAGCATGGTCATCTGCAGCGCGTTCCGTCACCGGGCCGCCGTAGGCGGCCGGATAACACTCATACGCGCGGCTACTTCGCCGCAGCCCACAGCTCTTCCGCTCTGGCCACCACCGACTCCAGCGGACACTCCTCCCGGGCCCCGCCCACGCGCGGCTCCAGTTCCACCACACCCGAGGCCGCCCCCCGGCCCACCGTGATGCGCACCGGACACCCAATGAGCTCGGCGTCCTTGAACTTCACACCCGGACGCTCGGGGCGCTCGTCCCACAAACACTGCCATCCCCGGCCTTCGATCTCGTCGTGAAGGCGGCGCGCAACCTGTGCCTGCACCTCGTCATCGACTTTCACCTGCACCAGGTGAAAGTCGAAGGGAGCCAGGGACTTCGGCCAGACTGTGCCTCGTTCGTCCGCATGTTGTTCCACCGCCGCCGCGGCTATGCGTGCGGGGCCGATGCCGTACGATCCCATGACGATGGGTCTCTCCTTACCCTCCTCGTCGAGCACCGTGGCCCCCATGGGGGCCGAGTATTTCGTGCCGAGCTTGAAGATGTTGCCCACCTCGATGACCTGCTCCACCCGAATCGCCGCCCCACACAGAGGACAGGAATCACCTGCCTGGGCCTCGCGCAGATCCGCAAACTCGCAGCAGAAGTCCCGGCCGACCACTACTCCTCTCAGGTGCAGGTGTGGCTTGTTGGCTCCGGTGACGTAGGCCCGGTCTGCCGAGGGACCGTCCGGCCTGAGGCTCTCGTCGGCCAGCACGCGCACGCGGGCACCCACCGGCCCCACGAACCCCACCTCGACACCCATGTGCTCTTCGACCTCTTCGGGATGGGCAGGGCGTACCTCGCCCTTGAGGTGGCGGGCCAGCTTACCCTCGTGCAGCTCTTGGTCGCCTCGCACGCACACGAGAAGAGGCCCGTCGCCGTCGACCATGAGGAGCGACTTGATGAGGCTCGAGGCCGGCACTTCCAAGAACGCGGTGACCTCATCGATGGTGCGGCGCTCTGGTGTTGCCACCTCCTCCAGCACGGCCGGGAGGTTGCCCTCGGCGGGCAGGGCGCCGGCCCGGGCCAACTCGACATTGGCCGCATAGCCGCACGAGGAGCAGATGGCCACCCTGTCTTCACCGGCGGCCGAGGGCGCCATGTACTCGTGCGCCTGAGCGCCGCCCATCATGCCTGGGTCGCTCTCCACCCGGTAGAAGGTGAGACCACAGCGCTCGAAGATGCGATCGTATGCCCCGATATGCTTCTCATAGCTTCTCTCGAGGCCCTCGACATCGTTGTCGAAGCTATAGCTGTCTTTCATGAGGAACTCACGCACCCTGAGTACGCCCCCCTTGGGCCGCGGCTCGTCCCTGAACTTGAGCTGGATCTGGTACCAGATCTGGGGCAGATCGCGATAGGAACGCAGTTCCCGGGAGGCCAACCAGGTGAAGATCTCCTCGTGGGTCATGGCGAGCACCATGTCGCGGTTGCCTCGGTCACGCAGGCGGAACATCTCGGAGCCGATTTCTTCGTAGCGGCCCGACTTCTGCCACACCTCGGCCGGATGCAGGGTGGGCATGGAGACCTCTTGGGCACCGATGGCCACCATCTCTTCCCTGATGATGGCATCGATGCGGCTCATCACCCTCCACCCCAGGGGCAGGAACATGTAGATACCGGCCGCCAGCTGCCGTACGAAACCGCCCCGGATGGTCAACTTGTGGCTTACGGCCTCGGCATCAGAAGGGTCTTCCTTCAAGGTAGGCATGAAGAGCTGGGTTGCCTGCATTGTCCTTGCTCCCGCGTCTGCTTTGACGATCGTGGCCTGGGTATCCCTGCCGTGCTACTCTGCCGAACCCCGACCCGCCCGGATGGCGGCGAACAGTTCGTCGACCAGCCGGTCTTCCCGCACCTTCTTGAGCGGGCGGCCGGCGGCAAACACCACGCCCTCACCCTGACCGCCGGCGATGCCGTAATCGGCCTTGCGCGCTTCTCCGGGCCCGTTCACTATACAGCCCATGACGGCAATCTCAAGGTTCTGCTCTATCTCTGGGAGCCGACGCTCCACCTCGCCTGCAAGCCCGGCCACATCTATCTCGGTGCGCCCGCAGGTGGGGCAGGAGATCAGCCGGGGACCACTCTTCATGAGGCCGAGGCTCCGCAGAATCTCACAGCCCACCCGGACTTCCTCCACTGGATCGCCGGTGAGCGACACGCGAATGGTATCTCCCACTCCTTCGGCGAGCAGCGTCCCCAAAGCCACGGCGCTGCGTATGGTGCCGGTCCAGGGAGTGCCCGCTTCGGTGACACCCAGATGCAAGGGGTAGGGGATGCGCTCGGAAAGACGCCTGTTCGCAGCGATGGTGGTCACCGGCGAGGAAGACTTCACCGAGACCTTCATGTTGTCAAAACCCTCATTCTCGAACCAGGCGCAGAGACGAGCCGCCGACTCCACCAGCGCCTCCGCCGGGTCGGCAGCCTCGAGCGGTCGCAGGTCGCGTTCCAAGGAACCGCTGTTCACACCGATGCGAATGGCGCCACCGGCCGCGACTGCGGCCTCGATGATCGAGCGTACCCGCTCTCGCCCACCGATATTGCCGGGATTGATGCGTACGCATGCCGCCCCGGCCACAAAGGAAGCCACCGCCAGACGATGATCGAAGTGCACGTCGGCGATGAGCGGTACCGGAGACTCAGCCACCAGCTCTCTCAAGGCCCGGACCGCACGTTCATCCGGTACCGCGACGCGAACCAGGCCGGCGCCGGCCGTGGCGAGGGCTCTGATCTGTCCCAGCGTCGCCTCCGGGTCATGCGTGCGGGTGTTCGTCATGGACTGCACCACGACCTCCGCATCCCCGCCGACGGGCACGCTCCCCACGAGTATCTTGCGTGCGCTGAACAACGGAACCGGCCTCCGCCTCAGGAGCCGCCGCTGAATCCGCCGCCAAGCAGACGCGCGAGGTCGTTGCCTGTCGCCACCAAGAAGAGCAGCAGGAACAGGGCGATGCCCACCATGGAGATGCGCTCGAACACGCGCAGAGATATCCGGCGCCTCAAGACTCTCTCCACCAGGCTCACGGCCACGTGCCCCCCATCGAGCGGCAGCAGCGGCAGCAGGTTGAGAATGGCGAGCTGAAGGCTGATGAAGGCCAGCAGGCTCAAGTAGTAGCCTCCCCGCACGGCCTCACTGGAGATAGAGATGATGCCGATGGGACCCGCGGGCCCTTCGGTACCGACCACCGACTGCTCTCCCGAGAACAACCGTCCCACTTCCCGGAAGAAGAGCGTCATGAGACTCCCCACACGCGTACCGGCGAAGTTGAGAGCCTGCCCCACGGTCGCCTCCCGTTCCACCAACTCAGGAGCCACACCCAAGAAACCCCTGCCCTCCCTGTCGCCCAGAGTCGTCTCTCTGTCGACGAACGCTCCCTCCCGCTCCAGAACGAGAGGGACCGTCTCCCCGCCCAGAGGGGCAAGAACAGCTTGGACATCTTCCCATTCGTCGACGGCCTGGCCGGCGATGCTCACCAAGCGGTCACCTGGACGCACATCGGCTGCGGCGGCGGCGCTCTCGGGAACCACTTCGCTCACGGTGGTGGAAGGGACGAAGTAGCCCTGCAGCCCCACGATGAACAGGAGGAAGAAGGCCACCACGACATTCATGGTGACCCCGGAGACCAGGAAGATGACCCGCCGCCACAGCGGCTTCGCGTAGTAGCGACGCGACTCCGGGATACTCACCGCCTCGGAGTCGCTGATGCCCGAGGGGCCGGTGAGGAACGCCTCGGGATCCCGTGGGCGGCGCCCCTTCCACTCCTCATCACGGGCCGCCGCCACCCGGGCTTCGAATTCCTCCCGGTGCATACCGGTGACGCGCACGTATCCTCCCAGGGGGAACCACGACACCCCGTAGATGGTCTCCCCGATACGGCGACTCACGATGAAGCGACCGAAGCCGATGCTGAACTCCTCCACCCTCATGCCAAAGGCCTTGGCGGCGACGAAATGCCCGGTCTCATGCGCGAGGATGAGAAAGCCCAAGCCCACCAACCCGACGATGATGCCGAGTACCGAGCCCATCAGGCCGGGCCTCTTCCCCGGCCCGAGCCGGAGTTGCGAAGACCGCACAGCTCTGCGGCCTTGTGTCGCGCGCGCCGATCGATGTCCGACACGGCGGCGAAATCAGATGGTTGCTGTAGGTCGAGCGCCGCAAGCACTTCTTCCACGACCTCCACGATGTCGACGAACCCGATTGTCCCTTCCAGGAAAGAGTACACTGCGATCTCGTTGGCTGCATTGAGGGCGCAGGTGGCAGCATCTCCCGCCCGGCCCGCCGCACGGACGAGGGGAAGAGCTGGATACAACTCCTCGTCGGGAGCCTCGAAGCTGAGTGAGACCCCGGCCGCGAGGTCCAGTGGCGGGACGCCCGTGGGCAGGCGCCTGGGATGATTGAGCGCATACGCGATGGGTACACGCATGTCGGGAACTCCCAGATGGGCCAAGAGGGCCCCGTCGCACAGCCGGACCAGTGAATGCACCAGCGAACCGGGATGGATGACCACCTCTATGGCCTCATAGGCCACCCCAAAGAGGTGATGGGCCTCGATGATCTCGAGCCCCTTGTTCATGAGGGTGGCGGAGTCGATGGTGATCTTCGGCCCCATGTTCCATGTGGGATGGATGAGGGCTTCGGCCGGGGCTACCCTGCGCAGATCCGCAGGCTTGCGGCCTCGAAACGGGCCTCCCGAAGCTGTGAGGACGAGCGCCGAGACCTCCTCGGGCCTCACATCAACCAAGAGCTGGTGGAGCGCAGAGTGCTCGGAGTCGACCGGCAGAATGGGTACCCGCCGCTCCTCGGCCAGGCCCATGACCAGCCTGCCTCCACTCACGAGGCTCTCCTTGTTGGCCAAGGCCAGAGTCACGCCACACTCGAGAGCGGCCACGGTGGAGGCCAGGCCGGCAAAACCCACCACAGCGTTCAGCACCAGGTCGGCCTCCACCTCACGCACGAGGCGGGCCGCGGCCCCCTCGCCGGAGAGGATCCTCGTCTCCGGATACAGCGCCGGTGATACGGACGCGGCCGCGGCCGCGTCCTCGATGGCCATGTAGCGCACACCCATGGACATGGCCTGCTCCAAGATTGCGTCGGCGTCACTCTTGCAGGCGAGGCCGGCCACGTTCATGTCAGTACTGTTCGCGATGACCTGCAGTGCCTGCCGCCCCACCGAACCGGTCGACCCCAACACGAGTATCCTCTTCACAAGAGCCCCTTCACCGGAAACACTCCCACCACATCGCCCAACAGGATGACGCACGCCCAGTAACACGCGGGGGCCGCGAGCAAGAGAGAGTCGAAACGGTCAAGAATGCCGCCGTGACCGGGCAGTAGACGACCCGAGTCCTTGATGCGGAGGTCGCGCTTCACCGCTGATTCGAAGAGATCACCGAACTGCCCGGCAAGCCCGACGACGAGACCGAGAATGGCCGCCTCTCGCGCCGGGAGCCAGGGCGAGTACATCTTGACGGCCAAGGCGAAGAGAACCGCGCCGATCAGGCCGGCCGCCGCACCGACGATCGTCTTCTTGGGAGACACGCGCGGGGCGAGACGCCTCCGACCGAACCATCGCCCGAAGATGTAGGCAAAGGTGTCGTTCAGCCAGGTGGAACCGAAGACCAGGATGGTGAGCGCCAAACCTCGGTCAAGCTCACGGATCAGCACGAGATGGGCCAAGCCGAAGGCTATCCAGAGCACACCGAGCGAGGTGAGCGACATCCTCCCCACCAGGTGATCACCCATTCCACCGCGCATGGCCCAGAAGAACAGAAGCAGAAGGAGCCCAGCCAACCCGGCCACCACGCCAGACAGACCGAGCAGGTAGCAGGAGACGATGAGCCCGGCGCCCCCCACGTACCCGACGAGGAGATTCGGCCGGTACGGCCTGGTGATGGTGTAGAACTCATGCAGCGCGAGCAGCGCCACGAGCACGGAGAACCCGAAGAAGAAGGGTCCGCCCAGGATGATGACGGCGATCCCGACCGGCACGCCGATGACAGCGACAAGCACACGCTCCCTAAGCAAGGTCCTCCGCCCGATGGCCTCCGAACCGCCGTTCGCGAAGGCCGTACTCCTTCAGCGCCTCCCGGAGGGCCTCTTCGTCGAATTCCGGCCAGAACAAGGAGGAGACGTACAGTTCCGAGTACGCAGTCTCCCAGAGCAGGAAATTGGACAGCCGGTACTCCCCCGACGTGCGGATGACCAGATCGGGATCGCTCATGCCGGGAATGTAGAGCCGGTCCGCTATCGCGCGCTCGGTCACGTGCTCCGGTGTGAGCCCGTCGTCCACCAGCCGGCGCACCGCATCCACAATCTCAGCCCTGCCCCCGTAATTGAAGGCGACGTTGAGTGTGAGCACGGTGTTGGGCTCGGTCAGGAGTTCGGCACGCAGCATCCGCTCCTGCAGAGAGCTCGAGAGTTCCCCCCTGCGCCCCAGGAACCGTACCCGGACCCCCTGCTTGTGGAGTTCAGCGATCTCGGTGTCCAAGACCTCGCAGAACAAGTCCATAAGCGCGTCGACCTCTCGAGGGGGACGGCTCCAGTTCTCGGTCGAGAACGAGTAGACGGTGAGTTCCTCGATGCCCAGACGGGCGCACTCCCGCACCATGCGCTTCAGCGCCCGGGTGCCCTCACGATGGCCGGCAAGTATGGGCAGGCCCCGCCGGGCGGCCCAGCGCCTGTTGCCGTCCATGATGATGGCGACGTGACGGGGGAGGGAGCCGATAGACATACCGTCTTCGGCCGAGTGGCCGCTTACACCCCGGCGCCACCGACCGAGCCTTCGGAGCCATCCGGGGAGTCGCATTATACTTCGAGAATCTCCTCTTCTTTGCGGGCGAGATGGTCGTTGATCTTCTCGATGGTGCCGTTGGTCATCTTCTGAACCTCATCGGCAGCCCGCCGTTCGTCGTCCTCGGAGATCTCTCCCTCCCTCTTCAGCTCCTTGAGGTCCTGAATGACGTCCCGCCTCACATTGCGCACCGCCACCCGGCCGTCCTCTGCTATGTGGCGCACAAGACGCACGAGCTCCTTGCGCCTCTCCTCGGTGAGAGCGGGCACGTTGAGGCGGACGACATTGCCGTCCACGTTGGGAGTGAGGCCGAGGTCCGACTCCTGTATGGCCCGCACCACCGCATTCACGGCCTGCTTGTCGTAGACCGTGATGGAGATGAGGCGCGGATCAGGTGTGGCCAGAGTCGCCAGCTGCTTGAGCGGTGTGCGGGTGCCGTAGTACTCGACGGTGATGCGGTCGAGAAGCGCGGTGGAAGCCCGACCGGTACGCACTCCATTGAACTCCGACAACAGGGCTTCGATCGTGCCGTCCATGCGACGCCTACCATCTGAGAACAGCTCCTCGATCATCGCTCACCCCCTGCGTCGGCCTCGGCTGCGTCAGGCCCACATGATACCACCGTGCCGATGCGCTCTCCGCGCAATACTCGGCCGATGTTGCTCGGATCGGCCATGCTGAACACAAGTATGGGCAGCCGGTAGTCCATGCAGAGAGAGAGCGCAGTTGAGTCCATGACCTTGAGCCCGCGCTCGAGGGCCTCCCGATGCGTGACTTCAGGAAGTAGGCCAGCGTGTGGATCGACCTCAGGATCCGCGTCGTAGACACCCCCATACTTCTTCTTGGCCATGAGGAGGGCATCCGCCCCGATCTCCAGGCCACGAAGCGCCGCCGCCGTGTCCGTGGTGAAGAAGGGGTTGCCGGTGCCGGCGGCAAACACCACAATGCGTCCCTTCTCCAAGTGCCTGATGGCCCGGCGGCGGATATACGGCTCTGCCACCTCTCTCACGTGGATTGCGGACTGCACCCGTGTCTTCAAGCCGGCCTTCTCAAGAGCGTCCTGCAGTGATACTGCGTTCATGATGGTCGCGATCATGCCCATGTAGTCGGCGGTGGCACGCTCCATGCCGCTCGCGCTGCCCGCCACGCCCCGAAAGATGTTACCGCCGCCCACCACTATCGCGATCTCCACCCCGAGCGCATGGCACAGGGCAATCTCGGCCGCCACCGCCGTGAGCCGAGCCGTGTCGATACCGTAGGACTCGTTCCCCACCAAGGCCTCACCGCTCAACTTGAGGAGCACCCGCTTGTAGATGGGCCCGTGTTCGATGTGTGTGACTTCCGGCGTCACCGAACCCCCTTCGTGCCTACTCGTCATACCACTGCAGCCCGGCTGCGTGGCGGCGGAAGCACTGAGGGGCGGCCCCGCCGCCCCTCAGTGACCACTCCGTCTAGTCTCCCAACCGGAAGCGCACGAAGCGCTTGATATCGACATTCTCACCCAACTTGGCCACCAACTCGCGGCGAAGCACGTCGATGGTCTTGTCGGGATCTTTCACGAAGGGCTGCTCCAAGAGCACGACCTGCTCATACCACTTGTTCAGCTTGCCCTCCACGATCTTCTCGAGGACCTTCTCCGGCTTGCCCGTGTCCTTCGCTTGGGCGAGATATATCTCCTTTTCGGCCGTGAGGACTTCGTCGGGAACATCTTCTCTGCGCACCCATTTCGGGTCGGCCGCGGCGACGTGCATGGCCACATCGTGGACGAAGCCCTGGAAGGCCTCATTCTTGGCCACGAAGTCGGTCTCGCTGTTCACCTCGACGAGCACGCCGAGCTTACCCCCGGCATGGATGTACGCCTGCACGAGACCCTCGTTGGTGGCCCGGGCCGACTTCTTGTCTGCAGAAGCCATGCCCTTCTTGCGCAACTGGGCAAGTGCCTTCTCCACATCGCCATCGACCTCTTCCAGAGCGCGCTTGCAGTCCATCATGCCCGCTCCGCACTTGTCGCGGAGTTCCCGTACAACCTGTGCTGAAATCGCCATATGTCCACACCTCCAAACCGGCCCGCCGTGGGGCCGCCCTCATGTGTATGCGAGTCATCCCGACCCTCCCGCGTACTCGTGTGCGGCACGCGGCTGCGCGGGGGATTGGTTAAACAACCTCCGGAGAAAGCGCCTATGCCTCCGGAGCCACCCCGGGCTCAGCCCCAACGGGAGCGCTTGGTGCCTCGCCGCCGGAGGCGGTGCTCCCCTCCTGCTCTGCCCCCTCCCCCGCCGCAGCCTCTTCAGCGGGAGGAGCGGGGGACTCGGCCGCGAATTCCGCCGCCGTGACCTTTCGCCTGCCCTCCTCGACTGCATTGGCAATGGTGCGTACGATGAGGTTGCATGAACGGATGGCATCGTCGTTGCCGGGGATGAGGAACTGGACCTCGTCAGGGTCGCAGTTCGTGTCGACCAGCCCGATGAGTGGGAGCCCCAACTTGTTCACCTCGCGCGTGGCGATGGCCTCGCGCTTGGGGTCAACGATGAACACGGCGTCGGGAAGGCGGCTCATGTTGGCCACCCCGCCGAGATTCGTCTCGAGCTTCTCGAGCTCGCGCTCCAGATTCATGCGTTCCTTCGTGGGGAGAAAGGCCAGGGAACCGTCTTCTTTGAGCCGCCTCAGCTCATGCAGACGCTTGATGCGTTCGTGGATGGTGCTGAAGTTGGTGAGGAGGCCGCCCAGCCAACGGTGGGACACGAAGGGCATGTCGACCCGCTCAGCCTCGAGCCGGATGGCATCCTGGCACTGCTTCTTGGTGCCCACGAGCAACACGCTGCCACCGCGTTCGGAGATGTTCTTCACGAATTCATACGCGCGATCGATCAGCAGACTGGCCTTCTGCAGATCGATAATGTGAATGCCGCCCCTCTCGGTGAAGATGTAGGGCTTCATCTTGGGATTCCAGCGCCGGGTCTGATGACCGAAATGGACACCAGCTTCCAGCAGCTGCTTCATGGAAACAACCGGCATGAGGGCCTTCCTTTGGGTTCGGGTTGTCGTGCTCCCGGGATGCCACTGCAGAACCGTCGGCCTCGAGGCCGGAACGGCACCCCTGCATGCCTGCGCTCCCGGGTTTGACTACGGGCCGCAGTAGTGTACCACAGGCCCCCTGCACTCGAGTGGGAGCCGATAGTGCTCAGAAGCCGCTCATTGCCCCAGAGAATCGGGTGCGACATGGTCTTTCAGCCGCCCCTTGAGCCTCAAAATCGCCTTGGTATGCAGCTGGGAGACCCGCGACTCGGTCACCCCCAGCACTTCCCCGATCTCCTTCAGGGTGAGCCCTTCGTAGTAGTACAGGCCGATGACGATTCGCTCCCGTTCGGGTAGGCGCCGAATGGCTTCGGCCAATCGCTCCTTGACCGTTGTCAAGTCGAACTCCGCCACGGGATTGGGCGCCTTGACGTCCTCCAAGGTGTCGATGAGCGTGAGCTTGTCGGGCTCAGCCGAATTGACACTCCAGAACTCGTCGAGCGCTACGATGGAGGCATGACTGATCTGGTTGAGGACTGCGTGCAACTCGTCGGTGCTTATCTCCAGTTCGGCCGCCATCTCGTCGTCACTCGGCGCCCGGCCCAGGCGGTTCTCGAGCAGAGTGACGCAGCGTTCGATCCTTCTCGCCCAACTGCGGACTGAACGGGGCACCCAGTCCATGGCCCGCAGTTCGTCGATGATAGCCCCTTTGATGCGCGACACGGCATAGGTCTCGAACTTGATGTTGCGACTCGGGTCGTAGCGGTCGAGAGCGTTGATGAGGCCGAGAAGGCCGTAGGAGACGAGATCGGAACTCTCCACATGCACGGGAAGGCCCACCCCCATCCGACCGGCCACGTATTTCACGAGAGGCGAATAGGCCAGGATGAGTTCATTCCTCGCCTCATCGTCACCGTGCTCCTTGAAGCGCCGCCAACACTCAGCTACATCGTGCGTCTGTCTTTGCTGTTCCACCTGCATGCTAGGCCCTCGGATGCGCCCGGCGGTACGCCTCCCGCAGATGGGCCGGGGTCACATGGGTGTAGATCTGAGTGGTGGCCAGCGAGGCATGCCCCAACAGGGCCTGTATCGAGCGGAGGTCGGCTCCCCCTTCGAGGAGATGCGTTGCGAACGAATGGCGCAATGTGTGTGGTGTCACTCCCTCGGTGCCACCCAGGCGGGCGAGCAGGCAGGCGAACCGGCGGCGCACATCGGACGGTGACAGCGGCCGGCCGCGGCGGCTCACAAACACCCGGGCATCAGAGCCATCGTCCAGTGAGGCTGCGCCGGCCGAACCACCGGCCGGACCCGACCTCCGCTGCAGATGGGCCTTGAGCGCGCTCAAGGCCGGCGCACCCACAGGAACCACACGGACCTTTCGCCCCTTACCCCTCACCCGAACCTCACCTACGTGCGTATCGATGTCTCCCACCCGGAGATCAAGCACTTCTTGGCTTCGTAGACCGCACGAGTATATCAACTCGAACATAGCCCGGTCCCGAAGGCCGATGTCACCGCGGACGGGGAGACCGTCGAGTAGCTTCCTGACCTCCTCGGGGGTCATGACCTGGGGCAGCCTCACCGGCAGGCGGGGGGCGCGGACCCCTGTGCCACGATTCACACCAACGAACTCTTCTTTCACGGCGAAGCGCAGCAGACTTCGCACCGCCGAGAGCTTCCGTGCCACCGTCCGCTTGGCGTAGGGTCTTCCCGAAGGAGACAGCGTGCCCTCGACCAGGTCTGCCGTGAAGGAGCGAACGTGGGCGGCCTCCACAGCCCCGATGACCCTCACCCCGCGCCCGCTCAGGAAGCCTTCGAACTGGGCGAGATCGGCACGGTAGGCCTTGAGGGAATAGGGGCTGTAATCGGCCGCGATCAACTCAGTGAGATACCGTTGGATCACGAAGGAGACCGACACCTCCGGCCCTCCCTCGGGCCGGTGGACGTGCAGCTGTGTGCTCGCCGCTTTGGTCTTCTCCACGCTACCTCCCCATCCCTCTGGCCGCGGGCGGCCGGCATGCCCCGAGCCCCCGTCGATACAGGGCCTCCCTCACATGGCGGCGTACCTCCCCGGCCCCAAGGGCAGAGCAAGCCCCCGAAGCTCCAGCACTCCGATGGCCTGCGTCACCTCGGGCACCTCAAGGCCCGTGTGCCGCGCCACTTCGTCTATGGTGCGTGGCTCGCGGCATAAGGCCTGCAGAACGAGATTCCCCGCGACCGAGGACGCTTCTTCCCGCCCGGGGGAGTCGGGTGCCCGCACAACCGCCGCCGGCCGGGCTACACCGCCGCCGTTCATCTCATTTCTTGTCGCACACAAGAACTCCTCCACAAAGGCATCTGTATCGACGATGGGAGTCGCGCCCTGATGAATAAGTCCATTCACCCCCCTCGAGCCCTCACACAGAATGGAACCGGGTACGGCGAACACGGCCCGGCCGAGTTCCAAGGCATGCTCGACCGTGATGAGGGCGCCGCTCTGCACCCCCGCCTCCACCACCACCACCGCGTGACTGAAGGCTGCCATGATCCGATTGCGCAGCGGAAAGGTCCACTTTGCCGGGCGGGTGCCGGGAGGAAACTCACTCACGAGAAGACCGTCCTCGAGTATCCGATGCCGCAGAGAACGGTTCCTCGCCGGGTACACCACATCGGTGCCACAGCCAAGGACCGCGATGGTGAGGCCGCCGTGGTCGAGAGCCGACTTGTGGGCGAATGTATCCACACCCATGGCCATACCACTCACGATGACCGCGCCCCGTGCGATGAGCGGCACCACAATCCGCGAGGTGACGGCGTGCGCGTAGGCACTGGCCCTCCGCGTGCCCACGACGACCGCTCGCGGCGCGAGGCGCATCTCCTCATAGAGAGTTCTCCTCCCCGCTACGAAGAGCCCCCCGGGAGCGAAGTGCAGCTCACGAACGAGGGGCGGCAGGAGATCGGACCCGTAGGGGATGAACCAGGAGCCCGTCTCCTCGAGGCGTGCCCTTGTCCTTTCGAGGTCGACCGACTCACGAGCGCGCATGAACCTTTCGACCCGGTCCGTTCCCAGCCCGCAGTCCCTCAACCGCTTGGCATCGGACTCCCACACATGGACCGGGCCGCCGAACCGGTACACGAGACGCAGCAACCACTGGAATCCGGCGGCGGCAAGGACGGCGACCCCCAACCCCGCCTCGATCTCTCGAGACTCTACCATCGGTCTCTGTGTAGGTGGTCTCGGTTGCGAAGCACCAGAGCTTCAGCCAGATGCTCCTCCGCCACCTCTTCAGACTGCACCAGGTCGGCGATGGTGCGGGCGAGCCTCATGGCTCTACTGACCGCCCTCGCCCCGGCCGCTGCTCTTGCCTGAAAGGCAGCCAGGAGAGACCGCGCCCGGCCACTCAGGCGGTAGTGAGCCGCCATCGCCACCAGGGCGCTCTCGGCACGACCCGCTGCCCCGCGGGCCGGCTCCGCCGCCCGCAGCTGCTGTTCTCTCCACGTCCGGAAGGCCACTGCCGCCTCGACCCGCACTCTCACCGATGCCGATGTATCCTCTACCAAGCCCTGCTCCAAGAACCCCTCCCGCAGGGGATGAACCCCGATCACCATGTCGATGCGGTCGAGCAGGGGGCCGCTGATGCGGCCTCCGTAGGCAGCGATGGCCGCAGCGGTGCAGGTGCATTCTCTTTCAGGGTGGCCGTAATGCCCGCATGGGCAGGGGTTCATGGCCGCAATGAGCCTGAAGCGTGCCGGGAAGTTGAGGGTGGCGTTGCGCCTCCCGATGGTCACCACGCCTTCTTCGAGTGGTTGCCGCAGAGCCTCGAGAGCATCGCGGGCGAACTCAGGAAGCTCATCGAGGAACAGCACTCCCCGGTGAGCGAGCGTCACCTCTCCCGGACGAGGAAAGCTGCCGCCGCCCACGAGCGCAGGGGCGGAGGCGGTGTGATGAGGCGCCCGGAATGGACGAGCGCGCAGAAGAGCATCCCCGGGAGGGTGGAGTCCACACACGCTCCAGATGCGTGTGACTTCGAGCGACTCCTCAAGTGTCAGCTCGGGAAGGATGCTGGGAAACCGCCGGGCCAGCATGGTCTTACCGGACCCGGGAGACCCCAACATCAGCATGTGATGACCGCCTACCGCCGCGATCTCCAGCCCCCTTTTGGCCTGGCCCGCTCCGGCCACCTGACTCATGTCGAGCCGCTCAGCCGTAGAAGAACCGGCCCGGGCGCGAGCCCTTTGGGAGAAGCGGAGGGTACGCCTCTCCACGTGCGCGGCCACCTCAGGACTGCGAAGAACGGACACGGCCTCAGCCAACGTACGTACTCCCCACACCTTGAGACCCCCTCCCCACTGCCACGCTTCCGGCGCCACGGCGGCCGGCACCAGGAGACCGGTGATGCCCTGGGCCGCGGCGGTCTTTGCGATGGCCAGCGCCCCGCGGATGCCCAGAAGCGCGCCATCGAGCCCCAGCTCTCCGGCCGCTCCGACCGTGTCGATGCAGCCCAAGGGCAGATGCCCGCCGGCCGCCAGCGTGGCTAAGGCAAGCGGCACATCGAACCCAGGACCTTCCTTGCGCAGATCTCCCGGCGACAAGCTGAGGGTGATGCGCTGCGAAGGTAGGGGAAAGCCGGAATTCGCGGCCGCCGAGCGGACCCTCTCCTTGGCTTCGCGCACCGCCGCGTCGGGCAACCCCACCACCGTGATGCCCGGCAGCCCGGGGCGAACATGAGCCTCGACACGCACGGGAACCGCTTCCAGGCCCGCCAAGGCATATCCCCAGATACGGGCGAGACCCACGCCTTTACACTCCGGCGGCCAGCACGTCGCGATCGAGCCGCAGCCACAAGGGCCGCCCGGATACGTCCAACTCCACCCCCACCACATCGACCCGGACGGGAGGACACCCAGAGGGAGCGTGGCCGGCGAGCCACCAGTTGAGGCTTCTCAACAACCGCCCCACCTTGCGGGCATCGATGGCTTCGAGGGGTGCGCCGTACCGAGATCCGGTGCGGGCCTTGACCTCCACCACCACGAGACAACCCCGATCGCGACAGAGAAGGTCGATCTCTCCGTAGGGGGTACGCAGGTTTCGCGCCACGACCTCCCACCCCAGGGAGGCGACGAAGGACAGGGCGGCATCCTCACCCACCCGGCCCAGCCGAACGCTGTCTTGCCGACCCACCACAGCCCTCACCTGCCCTCCGTTCTCTCACCACATATGGTCAAGGCCAGGATAGGACGGACAGGCGTGAGTCGCTATCGGACCTTAGGCCGACCATGGTGGGCGGGTCTCGGAGTGCCGGGAGTACGAACCGGGCAGGTCCTAAACGGCCGGTCAGTCCTTGAGGTCCAACTCCAGTTGCGTGGGGTCCACGCCAGCGAAGCTGAGACGGTGAAGCGGGCACGGCCCCCGTTCGCTGAGAGCCCGGCGATGCACTGCAGTCGCGTAGCCGACGTGGCGGAAGAAGCCGTACCCGGGGTACTGTTCATCGAGCCGCTGCATGAGCCGGTCGCGCACCACCTTGGCGACCACCGACGCTGCGGCTGCGCTCGCACTCCTGCGGTCGGCGCCCACCACGGCCGCGACTCCACCGCCCTCACTCCCAAGATCGAACCCGTCGACCACTCCGATATCGTAGAGGCCCCGCAGACGTTCGAAGCAACGTGCCAATGCCTCGAGATTACAGGCGTGCAAGCCCTTCTCATCGATGGTGCGAGGCGAGTAGACCTGAAAGGACACGCCTCGGGCCGACTGAAGGACACGCTGGCACAGCTCCTCCCGCCGGGCGGGAGACAGAAGCTTGGAGTCGTTCAAGCCACGCAAGGTACGCGCCGGGTTGCGAGAGTAGTCCAACACCACCGCTGCCGCCACCAGTGGCCCGGCGAGGCAACCACGACCGACCTCGTCCGCCCCTGCGACCGTCCCCGTTTCGAAGCCCGCCTCCCGCAGGAGTCTGCGGTCAAAGGCGAACAGGGAGAGATGAGCCACGGGCCTCGGCGGCGTCAGATTCCGCCTACGCGACCGAGCGGCCAGTAGACGAAGAACGCCTGACCCAGGATGGCGGTCTTCTCGATGACTCCGAACACGCGGCTGTCCCCGCTGTTGTTCCGGTTGTCCCCCATGACGAAGTAGGAGCCGGCCGGCACCGTGGCCTCCCGGAAATCTCCCAGAATGGTCTGGTCTTTCACGTAGGGCTCCACTTGGGGCTCACCATTCAGGTACAACCTGCCGTCGACCACTGCCACGCGGTCACCGCCTACCGCGACCACCCTCTTGATGAACGGTTCGTTCGACTGCACGGGGGGAACAAACACCACCACCTCGCCCCGCTCCGGGTCGCGAAAACGATAGATGAAGCGATTGGCCAGCACCCGGTCACCGCGCTGGAGTGTCGGCTCCATGGACTCCGAAGGGATGACATAGGGCTTGACCACGAACTGTTGGATGAGCAGGGCGAGCACGAAGGCCGCCGCCACAATGATGACGACCTCAACCACCGACCTGAGCAGCGACCCTCCCAGTTCGGACTGCCCGCTACCCTTTAGCCTGTTTGCCACTACCCACACCGCCTGCCTCGAAGAACCACGGCACCCCCACCCGGGCCAAACAAAGAGGAACCGCCCTAGACGCGCTTCTCCTTGATGCGGGCCTTCTTGCCCACCTTCTTGCGCAGGTAGTAGAGTTTGGCCCTCGAGACATCGCCGACAGCGGTGACCTCGATCTTGTCGATCTTGGGTGAATGCACGGGGAAGGTCCTCTCCACACCGATTCCGAAGGACTGCTTCCTGACGGTGAAGGTCTCGCGGAGGCCGCTACCCTGACGCTTGATGCAGAATCCTTGGAACACCTGGATGCGCTCCCTGGTGCCCTCCTTGACCTTGAAGTGGACACGAAGGGTGTCGCCGGCTTTGAAGACCGGGATGTCCGTACGCATCTGCTGCTGCTCCAGCGTATCGATAACCGTGCTCATGATTGATCCCTTGGCTTATGACGTACCGTCGTCTACGTTCTCGCGCGATGCAAAGGCAATAGAATGTATTCCAAACACGCCCACATTGCAAGCACGGGGGCGCAGACTTCCCTCCAACCGACTCGAGCGGCACCTCACCAAGCTCCCTCTACATGCGGCGGAGTTCATCTCAATGCCCGGCTGTGCGCACGCCTCCAGGCCTCGATACGAGCGTGGTTGCCGGACAGGAGCGCTTCAGGCACTTCCTCACCGAGGAAGCACCGGGGACGCGTGTACTGAGGATACTCGCCCGCTCCGCCCAGTGCCGCGCTGAACGTCTCCTCCCTCACGCTGTCGTCGTTGCCGAGTACCCCCGGTATGTGACGCACCATCGCCTCCACGACGGCCATGGCTGCGAGCTCTCCTCCCGCGAGCACGAACGATCCCACCGATATCTGTCCGGAGGCGAGACATCGGGCGACGCGGGCGTCGAAACCCTCGAACCTACCGGCGAGCAACACCAGATCCGCGTCCGACGCCGCCAGCCGCCCGGCAAGAGGCTGGTCAAAAGGCCGTCCGGAGGGAGAAAGCACAAGTACATGGCGGCTCTCCCGCACTCGCTCGGCGGCCGTGACGAACACAGCCTCGAGCGCCCAAGCCACCACATCGGCCCTGATCACCATACCCGGGCCGCCACCGTAGGGCGTGTCGTCCACCTCACGATGTGCCAACCGGGTGTGGTCACGCAGGTTGTGCACACGAATGTCGATACGCTTGCCGTGCACGGCGCCGGCCACCGGATGCTGGGCCAGAAACCACGCGAACGCGTCCGGCACCAGGGTGAAGACGTCGATCCGCTTCACCGTGAGCCCAGGTACTCCGCCGCCACCACCACGAAGCCGGCCCCCACATCGACTACCGGCACGGCCTCATGGGTGAAGGGCACCAAGAACGTCGGCCCCTCTGGGGTCTCGACTTCGAGCACTTCCTGGGAGGGATATTCAAGAACCCGCGACACCACTCCCGCAGCCCGGCCTCCCTCCACCCTCACTTCGAGGCCCTTCAGTTCGAAGAGATAGAACTCGTCGTCCGGCAGAGATGGCAGCACGACCCCCGGCACCTCGAGCACCGCCCCCCGCAAGGCCTCGGCGGCAGGACGGTCCTCCACTCCCCTGAAGGCCACAATGAGGAACCCGGCTTCACCGCGGATACGGAGGATCTCGAGCGGCTGCCGCTCCCCGTGCTCGCCGGCTGCCTCCCCCCTCGCCCGTGCATGAATGATGGAACCGGGGACGAAGCGGTCGGGGTTGTCGGAGACGACCACCACCCGCACCTCGCCCCGCACCCCGTGCGCACGCGCGATGCGGCCGACCTCGACCCAGTCTGGTCTCTGCATTGCTCACACCGTCCTTGTGACCCGCCGCGCGGGGATACCGAAGAGGCCCGGCCGGCCTAGCCCACGATCTCGACCAGCGCCCGCTTCGCATCGCGCACCGAACTCGCTTTCACGATGGTGCGAAGCGCCCGTGCCACTCGGCCCTGCCGGCCGATGACCTTTCCCACATCGGAAGGGGCCACATGAAGCTCAAGAACCACGGCGTCGTCGGTCTCTCTCTCCTCGACCCTCACGTCGTCCGGAAACTCCACCAATGCCCTCGCCAGGTACTCGAGCAACTCCTTCGCTTCCGCTGACATGCCTGTAGCCGCCCCCCGGGCCGTCAGAGCACGCCTTTGATGGCGAAGAGCTTGCGCACCGTGCCGCTGGGCTGGGCACCCTTGGCAAGCCACTCCTTCGCCTTCTCCACGTCGAGTTCAATCGTGGAAGGATCGGTCTGTGGATTGTAGAGACCGATGCTCTCGATGAAACGCCCATCGCGAGGCGCCCGGGAATCGGCCACCATGATGCGGTAGATGGGGTTCTTGGTGGCGCCCCGCCGGGCAAGCCTGATATGAACTGCCATGTTCACCTCCATGAGGGGGGCCCGCAGGGGCTCCGCCCGCTTACACTCCAAACATCTGGAACGGGTTCTTGGGCATACGCCCCGAACCCAACTGCTTCATCATCTTCTGCATCTGCTTGAACTGGTTGAGCAATTGGTTGACCGCATGGATGTCGCTGCCCGAGCCCGCCGCGATACGACGCCGCCGACTACCACTTATGATGTCGGGATGACGACGCTCCTCAGGTGTCATCGACTGAATAATAGCCTGAATCCGGTCAAAAGCCTTGTCGTCGACCTGTAGCCCCTTGAGCTTGCCGGCCGGCACACCCGGAATCATGTTGAGAATGGACTGCAGGGAGCCCATTTTCCGCACCTGCTGCAACTGGTCGAGGAAGTCGTCGAAGGTGAACTGGCTCTTGCGCAGCCGCCGTTCGAGTTCCTGCGCCTTCTTGGCGTCGAGTGACTGCTCGGCTCTCTCGATGAGCGACAGCATGTCGCCCATGCCCAGTATGCGCGAGGCCATGCGGTCGGGATGAAAGTATTCGAAGCTGTCGAACTTCTCGCCCAGGCTCACGAACTTGATCGGCTTGCCGGTCACGGCCTTCACGCTGAGAGCCGCGCCGCCCCGGGCGTCACCGTCGAGCTTGGTGAGCACGATACCGTCGAAATCGAGCTTCTTCTGGAACTCGTCGGCCACGTTGACAGCGTCTTGGCCCGTCATGGAGTCGAGCACCAGAAGGATGTTGTGTGGTTTCACGGCCGCCCGGATCTGCACCAACTCGTCCATGAGACGCTCGTCGATGTGAAGGCGGCCGGCGGTGTCGATGATGAGCACGTCGCGGGCGGTGGTGCGAGCCCACTCCAGACCCCGAGTGGCGATGTCGACCGGATCCGCCTCCGTACCCTCTTCGTAGACGGGCACGTTGAGCTGTGCGCCGATGGCCTTGAGCTGGTCGACCGCCGCGGGCCGGTACACATCGCCTGCCACCATGCCCGGACTCTTACCCTGACTCATGAGGAAGGCGGCCAACTTGCCGCACGCCGTGGTCTTGCCCGACCCCTGCAGGCCGGCCATCATGATCACCGTGGGCGGCCGCGGTGAGAACACGAGCTTGGTGGCCGTGGAGCCCATCAGGGAGGTGAGTTCGTCGTTCACGATCTTCACCACCTGCTGAGCCGGAGTGAGGCTCTCGCGCACCTCGGCACCGAGAGCTCTCTCCTTGACCCGGCTCACGAAGCCCTTCACCACCTTGTAGTTCACGTCGGCTTCGAGTAGGGCGAGCCTGATGTCGCGGGCCACCTTCTCGATGTCTTTGTCGCTGAGTCTGCCGTGGCTCTTGACGGCATCGAGAGAGGCCTGAAGTTTGTCGGAGAGGGATTCGAACATAGGGAAGCGCCGCTATTCCTTCCTGATTGAGACCGCGCGCCGCACGAGCACCGCGCAAGTGATATAGCTTACTGGAACACCAAGGGCTTGGTCAAACCCACCCGCCGTTCACGAGAACGAATTGGGGGCCGGCCCTCCACGGCACTTCCGCAGTTGGGCCGCAGGTGTAGGAAGATGCCTGGAGGGGAACCCTTCTCTTCACGGTGAAAGGAACCATGCCCCACGACACGATGAGACAGCCCCGGAGCACCCGCTCAAGGCCGGCGGAGGCCGTGCCGTGAGGAGTCTCCTCCCCGCGGTGCAGCGCGACCTGCATACGAGACCCGTGGAATCACGCATCACCTTCTACGGGGAGATCGTGTCGTATGATCTGTTGGTGAGCGTCACGGCTCCGCCGTCCATGGATGAGTGGCCGCCGGCCTCCGCGGTCGCGCTACACATGGCCTCCCGCTACTACCGCGACATGCCGGAATTCTGCGCCGGCCTCTTCACCGCCCGCCACCGCAAGGACGGCTACGCGTTGAACCCCACCGGGTGGAAGGTGTTCGACCTGTTGCGGGTGGGAGCCCCCACCGGCCGAGGCACGGCGGACTTCGCTTCGGTCGCCTTCCCAGTGGTGGGCGGCCTGCTGTCCCGCCGCACCGACCCTCCCGGACGTTTCGCGTTCGAGGCGGTTCGCGAGGGCCGTCGGCTCACCCTGCTCGTACGGGTGATCGACTTCGGGCCCTCCCTCGTGGGCCCGCGGGGCAACCGCCTGCGCAAGGTGCTCTACCGCTTGACCCAATCACTCGCCCATCGCGTCATCATCGGCGCCTTCCTGCTGGCGATGGGACGGGAACTGGCCACGGGCCGCCCCGCCGAGCAGTGGCTCCACTGCACCTGGGAGCAGCCGCCCACCTAACCGGAAAGGACCTCTTCGTCGAAGAGCAGCTCGGCGAAGCCCGTAGGCTCGAAGGGTTGCAGATCCTCCATCCTCTCGCCCACCCCGATGAGCTTCACCGGCAGATCGAGTTCGTGAGACACGGCGACGGCTATACCACCCTTGGCCGTGCCGTCCATTTTGGTGAGCACGATGCCGGTCACATCGACGGCTTCCTTGAACATGCGGGCCTGAACCAGTCCGTTCTGGCCAGTGGTGGCATCAATGGTGAGAAGCACCTCGTGAGGGGCGTCCGGCACCAGCTTCTTCACCACACGCTCGATCTTCTCGAGCTCCTTCATGAGATTCACCTGGGTATGCAGCCTCCCCGCCGTGTCGACGATGACCACATCGCAGCCACGCGCTTGGGCGGCGGCCACGCCGTCGTACACGACTGCCCCGGGATCGCTACCCCTCTCCTGGCGCACGACCTCGCAACCGACCCGCCTGCCCCACTCCACCAATTGCTCCGCAGCGGCCGCCCTGAAGGTGTCGCCGGCCACGAGAAGCGGCCTGCGTCCCACTTCGAGTAGGTGCCAGGCCAGCTTCCCGATGGTGGTGGTCTTACCCGTGCCGTTCACCCCCACCATGAGGATGACGGCGGGTTCATGAGCCACATCGATGCGGCGGTCGCGGGTGGAGAAGAGGTCGGCAGTGACCTCCCGCAGCCTCGCCAGCAACTCCTTCGAGCTGCGGATCTCACCGGCGTCGGCGGCCTGCTCCAGCCGCTCGACGATGGCCACCGTGCCATCCACGCCCATGTCTGCATAGATGAGAGCTTCCTCTATCCTCTCCCACACATCTTCATCAAACCGATCAGTGAGGACCGCGGCCAGCTGCTGGGCGAGGGCTTTGCGGCTCTTGGTGAGGCCCTCCCTCAGGCTGCTGAACCAGCCCCGCTTACTCTTCTCCTCGCCGTACGAATTCTTTGCCTCGAATCTCGCAGGCTCTACCCCGATGAACACTTCGGACCACTTGTACGACACTCCTCAGATACCTCCTCAGCCGGCCTTTGCCTGCGACCCGGCTACCTTCTCTTCCGTCAGGCGCCTCGAGAGGAGGCGGGACACCCCATCCTCCTCCATGGTCACCCCGTACAGAAGATCGGCTATCTCCATGGTTCTGCGTTGGTGGGTGATGATGATGAATTGCGTGTCCTTCTGGTAGCGCCTCACCAGCGATAAGAAACGGCCGATGTTGTGGTCGTCGAGCGCGGCCTCCACTTCATCGAGCACGTAGAAAGGACAGGGACGCGCGAGGAATAGCGCGAAGAGGAAGGCTATCGCCGCAAGTGCCTTCTCGCCCCCGGAGAGCAGCGTGAGCCCCTTCGAGGCCTTGCGGGAGAAGACGATGTCGAGGTGGATGCCCGGCGCCGCACGGTTCACTGCGTCTCCGGCCGCTTCCGTCCCCGCGATTGCTTCAACTCCGGGCTGCACTTCACTCCGCCCCGCGGGCTCCTCCTCCAGGCGCAGTACCCCGTGCCCCCCGGGAAAGAGCGTGCGTGTCATCTCAGCGAAGTTGGCCTCGGTCTTCTCGAACATGGCAGTGAACTCAGACTCGATGTGCTCCTCGAGGTCATAGAGCACCCGGCGCAGCTCCTCCACGGACTTCTCAAGATCCGCGCGCTGGTCGGCCAAGAAACCGGCCCGCTCGGCCGCCTCCGAGTACTCCTTGTCGGCCAGGGGGTTCACCGGCCCTATCCGCTCCACCCTCCGGGTGAGCGAATCTATCTTCACCTGAGCTGTGTCCCGGTCGACACCCACAAGATCCCCGGCCGCAACTGTCCGCGGGGAGAGGTGTCGGCGGCGCAGATCGGCCACCTCAGCCTGCGTGCGCGCTGCTTCCTCCTCGGCGTGGGCGTGAGCCACCTGCGCCTCGATGAGTTCCTCGCTCAGGGCCGCATGTTCTCCTTGTACCTCGCCCTCACGCCTCCCCTGCTCCTTGAGAGTCTCGGCGAAACCGCTGCTCGCGTGGGTGGATTGCTCCAGACGGTCGCCCAGGGCCTGCAAGGCCGTGCCGAACTCGCCGGTCAGCTCGGCGGTCACACCGGTGAGAGCGCTCAAGGGTGCCCGCAGCGACTCGAGGGATTGCCTGCGCACGGCCGCCCGCGCCTGGGCCGCTCGAGCGCCCGCCAACCGGCGGCGGACTTGGGCCAACTCCACCGTGTGAGCTTTCTCCCTCTCACGCAGACGGATGTCCAACACGGAGGCCTGCGTCCGCTTCCGTTCGAGGTACGAGCGTTCACGCCGCAGCCTCTCCACCCGGCCCCGTGTCTCTCTCACCCGCGCCCGCAGCCTCTCCAGTCGATCGTCGGTTCCGCCGAGCTCCGCCCGGAGCCGGGCGATGTCGGCCTCGAACTCCGCGAGCGCCTTCTCGTCGCCCTCCACCGCTTCACGGGCGGCCTTCAGCTCCTCGTCAACTCGGGCTCTCTCCTTCTCCAGGGCGGCAAGTGCCTCCCGGGCGGCACTCAAGGACCCCTTCCGCTCCCGAAGGGCCCGATCCCTCCTCTTGCGTTCATCGAGCAGGGCCTCGCTCCGTGCACGGGCGGCCTCTTGAAGCTCCTTAGCCTGGTCGAGTGCGCTCTTCACCGCCTGCAACTCCACGACGGCTTCTTCCTCCTCGAGCGAGGCCCGGAGCACGGTCTCCGCCGCCTTCTCCTCGTGTCTGGCCAGGAACGAACCGGAGATGAAGACCTCACCGGCCAGGCTCACCACGCGGTCCGTACACCCTCCGGGGACGGCCTCAACCGTGTCCACGACCCAGGTGCGGGGCACCAGGCCGATCAGCAGCTTTACCACCGCGGGAGGCCCGGCCACCACCTCCCAGATGTCACGCAGGACCCCCTGGACCCCCACCTCATCCGGCGCTGCCCCGGCGGGCAAACCCGGCTCGTCCGCACCTGCGACGGTGCCTCGGTGCGAGGTACCTGCCGAAGCCTCGAGAGGCGCTTCCGCCGGCCGCATCACCCATCCCTCCTCGAGCAGCAGGAGATCGATGCCGTCCGGTGTGGAGCGGAAAAGCCTCAGACCCTCCCCGCGGTCCACCACCAGCGCCCGCGCCAAGGGACCGAGAGCGGCGATGGCCGCCTTTTCGTAGCCTTTCTCCACGCGCAGGATATCGAGGAGGGTGCGGGAGCGAGGTTCCTTCTCCAACACGTGGCGGGCTCCGTCGGGCAATCCCGCACGCCTCTTGAGAGTCGCCCGCAGAACCTCCAGCCTGGTCTCAAGGTCGTCGGCCCGTCCCTTGAGTTCCCGCACCCGGCCGGCGCACTTCTCCCCCTCCGCCTCGGCCTCGTCCGCCGCCTTCTGCACCTCTCTCTGTGCAGCGGCCTCTACTTCCGCGTGCGACCGCTCGCCCTCCACATGCTGTTTCAGGGAGTCGATCTCGGCGACCATGCGCTGCAACTCAGCCCCACCCTTCTCCAGCCGGCCTGCTTGGGCGTTCAGCCTCTCTCCGGCCTCGCGGCGTTCCCGTTCCAAGAACTCCAAGTGCTGGCGCTCCCGGCTCTTCTGTGTCTCAAGATCGAGAAACAGGTCCCGAAGCTCCTCCTCCTCGACCTCCGCCTGCGCCGTCAAGTCCTCGATCTCGGCGAGACGCGCCTCCACACGGCGGACGGCCTCATCAACGAGAGCACGGCGGCTCGAGGAGGCTCCCGGAAGATTCTGCACGGAAGAGAGATGGGCTACCACAGCCTCGTACTCCTCGCGGGCGGCAACCTCTGCCTGCGCCGCCCGCGCGATGTCTTGCTCGAGACGCGTCGCCCTCTGCGCGGCCGCCTCCGCCCTACTCTGCAACCATTCCACGCGCGATTTCGCCGCGTGGTATCGGGCGGTCCGCTCCTCCCGGTCCTTCATGGCCGAAGCGAAGCGGTCCTCTTCTTCCCTTCTCGTGCGGTGGAGGTCGGCGAGTTCCGCCTCGAGTTCGCGTGTGCGCAAAGTGGACGCATCTATACGCGCACGCAGACGTTGCATGCGCTCCTCGACAGCCGCCAACTCCACGAGAGCCACCCGGGTCTTCTCGAAGGCGATGGCCTCCGACAGCTCCTGGTGATGCCGCGCCGCGTGCATCTGCGCCTTGAGTGGGCGAAGAGCCGCCCTCACCTCGCGCTCGATGTCGCACACCCGGTCGAGATTGGCCTGTACCCGCTCGAGCTTGGCGATGGTCCGCTCCCGCCTGCGCTTGTAGACGCCCAAGCCGGCGGCTTCCTCGATCAGGGCCCGCCGGGCCCGTGGGGTGGTGCTCAGGAACTCCTCCACCTTCCCCTGGCTGATGACGCTGTGCATCTCACGACCCAGTCCCACTGCGGCGATGACTTCCTGCACGTCGAGCAGGCGCCGAGACACCCCGTTTATCGCGTAGTCCGACCCACCTTCCCGCGTGGTACGGCGGACGATCTCGATCTCGTGGAACTCCTCGGAGAAGGCACCCGAGGAGTTGTCGAAGAGTAGGCGCACCTCGGCGAAGGGGGCCGGCTTCCTTCCGTTGGCTCCCGCGTACACCACATCCTGCATCGACTTGGCCCGCAGCACGCTCGGGCTCTGTTCCCCAAGTGCCCACAACACCGCATCGGCGATGTTGCTCTTGCCGCTGCCGTTCGGCCCTATGATGACGGTGACACCCGGCTCGAGCACGAGTTCTGCAGTCTTCGCGAATGTCTTGAAGCCGCTGAGCCGGATGGTCTTCAGGAACGCCATGTGTGCCCTCCCGGCATTCAGACCTCCGTCTCGCTCGGCTCGGAAGCGCCGAATCCTATGCCGGCCCCCCGCAACGCCCGCTTCGCCGCCCGTTGCTCGCTCGCCTTGATGCTTCGCCCCGCCCCGCACCCGCGCACGGTGCCTCCCACCAGCACCTCCGAGCGGAAGACCCGCTTGTGCGGAGGCCCTTCCTCCGCCACCAGCCTGTAGTCGGCCCGCAGGCCTTGGGTGGCGAGATGCTCCTGCAACACGGTCTTGAAGTCGACATCATGCCGCAGACCGAACTCGACCTGGGGCAGAAAGGCCAAGGCGACGGCCTCACGGGCGGCAGCAAAGCCAAAGGCCAGATACACGGCGCCGATCAGGGCCTCGAGTACATCGCCGAGTACCGTCGTGTCTTTGGCAAGTTCCTCCCGGTCACCCACCGGACCCGGTGCCGCCCGCAGGAACAGCCGATCGATGCCGATGCGCCGCGCCACCGCGTTGCAACTCCGGCGGCTCACGGCGAAAGCCCTCACCTTCGTGAGCCGGCCCTCTTCCTCGAACGGGAAGCGATCGTAGAGGTAAGAGGAGACAGACAGAGATAGAACGCTGTCGCCCAGGAACTCCAGCCGTTCATAGGATTCGGTGCGGTCCTGCACCCAAGATGAGTGTGTGAGCGCTTGAAACAGCAGGGGGTACGGAAGCCGCTCGGCCAAGCCGAGAAGAGTTGTAGAGGGCACTGCGCCCTCAGGCATATGACCCCCCGCCTCCTTCCACCGGTAAGCCCTCAGATGCGCGCCGCGATGAAGTCGATGGCGTCGCCCACGGTCAGGATGGTTTCCGCTTCCTCATCTGAAATCTTGATGCCGAACTGATCCTCGAGTTCCATGATCAATTCCACCAGATCGAGGCTGTCGGCCTCGAGGTCTTCTTGAAACGAAGCCTCTGGAGTGACCGCATCTTCGGCCACGTCCAGCTGGCTGACGAGAATGGCGCGCACTTTGGCCAGGATCTCTTCCTTCGTCATGCGAGCTCCTTATGTGGGGGCTTCAAGCCTTTGTGTGTCTCCACGTCCTTACGTGTCTCGAGATTCACGACATTGTAGCAACGTCAGGGCCGGTGGCAAGCGACTGCTCTATGTCGGCCTGGAGCTGGGACACGAGACCGTGGCGAACGGCATTCTCACCGAACCGCAGGGCATTGGCGATCGCGCGGCGCGAGGAGTTCCCGTGGCAGATGACGAGGAGCCCCCTTACACCAAGCAGGTACGCACCGCCGTACTCCTCCGGATCGAGAGCCGACCGCAGCCCCCGCAGCGCGGGGCGCAACAGGAGCCCCCCCAGCTTGGATCGGGCATTGCTCGCCGCCGCCTGCTTGATACGAGAGAAAAGAGTGTGCGCGGTACCCTCGAGAAGTTTGAGGGCCACATTGCCTGTGAAACCGTCGGTGACGATCACGTCGCACCTGTTCGACAATACGTCCCGTCCCTCTACGTTACCCACGAAATCGAAGTCCAGAGCTTGCGTGCCCTGGGCGAGCAGGGAATGGGCGCCGCGGGCGAGTTCACTGCCCTTGCCGGGCTCCTCCCCTATGTTGAGGAGACCCACGCGGGGACGATCGATATCCAAGCCCACGCGGGCGAAGACTGCTCCCATCACAGCGAATTCCGCGAGATGCTCAGGACGGCAGTCTGCGTTGGCACCTGAGTCCGCCAGCACCACCGGACCGCCCGACCCGGGAAGCACGGTCACGATGGCCGGACGCTTCACGCCCTTGAGACGGCGGACGACGAGAAGGCCCGCGGCCAGCATGGCCCCGGTATTCCCAGCCGACACAAAACCCTGTGCCCTCCCCTCCACGACCGCACGGGCGCCCACGGCTATGGAGGAGTCGGGGCGGTTGCGAATGGCGCGCGCCGGCTCATCGTGAAAGGTGACCACCGACGCGCAGGGCAGTAACTCGATGAACCGTGTCGCCGCCGAGCCCGCCTCCGCAAGGAGCGGCTCGACCACCTGGGATGTGCCGACAGCAAGCACACGAAGACGCGGCGAGGCGGCGGCTATGGCTCCGGCCAGGACCTCGGCGGGCCCTTGGTCGCCCCCCTCGATGTCGAGGGCGAGAGTGACCGGCTCGGAAGCGATCGTTGAAGAAGGAATAGTATCCACGGAGCCAATCATCCGGGGAAATCGTCGTCAAATCAATAGTGGAGGAGGAAATACGACGCATCCGTGGGCAAGGCGGGGGTTGTGTGGCGAACGTTTGTTCGGTAGAATGATGGGTGTACGATACACCGTGTGGGTGGTCTGGACAGGCTGTACCCTGAAATGTACAATTAGTGGGTTCGGGCTTTGACTCGGTTCCCGGCGGTACATCCCCGCCCCGACCGGCCCGAGCGATTCAACGGCAATGGGCTGAAGAAGTGGACTGAGTGAGTATATGACCAAACACAGGCATTCCGACACCTCTCTCGTCGAGGAGCGGCCTATAGTCGACGTTCAGGACCTCATTCTCTTGGGCCAAGAACGCGGCTACGTGACCGGAGACGAAATCATGAGCCTCGTGGAGGACTACGATATGACTACCGAGGCGATCGAAGACTTGTATTCCCATCTGTTCGACCTTTCCATAGAGGTGTACGATCAGAATCCGCTCGAGCAGGGCCAGCTCGAGAGCAGCGAGCCCGGGCTCGACCTTTCCATAGAGACGGTGAACCACGATCCCTTGCGCCTCTACCTCAAGGAAGCGGGCGAGATTCCCCTACTCACCAAGAATGAAGAGATTGAACTGGCCAAGCGTATCGAGGCGGGCGACAAGCTCGCCAAGGATCGCATGATCCAGTCGAACCTCCGCCTGGTCATCTCCATCGCCAAGAACTACTACACTCAGGACATGGACCTCCTCGATCTGATCCAGGAGGGCAACACCGGGCTCATTCGCGCCGTCGAGAAGTTCGATTACCGCAAGGGGTACAAGTTCTCGACCTACGCCACCTGGTGGATCAGGCAGGCCATCACCCGTGCCATCGCGAACCAGGATCGCAATATCCGTATCCCGGTACACATGATTGAGCGCATCAACAAGATGGTCCGCACCGAACGCAAGCTCCTGCAGGAAACCGGCAAGGAACCCAGCGACCAAGACCTGGCCTACGAGCTCGGCGTCGAGCCCGGTGAGATAAGGGAGATGCGCAAGATTGCGCAACGCACCACCTCACTCGAGACGCCTATCGGCGATGAGGAAGACGCCGAGTTGGGCGACTTCATCGAGAACCACAGTACGCCCGATCCGGCCGACGTCGTCTCCCAAGTGATCGCGAAGGAGTGCTTGGAGAAGGTTCTGCGCTCCATGGACGAGCGCGAGCGTAAGGTGGTCGAACTCCGTTTCGGCCTGAAGGGTGAGCATCCCCGCACCTTGGCTGAGGTCAGTTCACGCTTCAACGTGAGCAGAGAGCGCATCCGGCAGATAGAAGCGAAAGCCCTCGAACAGATCAAGGCCTCCGAAGAGATCCGGGCCATGCGGGAAACGGCTTAGGGCTACGCGCGAGAGGGCTTGGAGCCAGGCACAAGACGGCCCAGGAGAAGCTTTCAGGCAGGGCGGTAGCACCCCTCTTCTTCCACTACGAAGCCCTCCCGCCGAAGCTGATCCAAGACAGCGCCCGCCCGCGTACCGGCCCCATCCGCGCCTCGGCTCCCATCCGGGCCTGCCGGGTCAAGCGACAGCAGCAGCGCCGCACACACCCCGGGCTCATCGAGTATCCGCTGCAGAAGTATCGACCGCAACTCCCTCGTGGACCCGGAGAACGCACCCTGTGCCCGGTAGGACCCGGCCCGGCGGCCCAACCCCCGGTGGACGCGCTTCAGGTGCGAGCCGTAGTCCATGAGGGCGTAATACCACTCCCGGGGATGCTCACGGTCGAGGGTGGCTTCCACCAGAAGCAGTATCTCCCTGTCGTTCACCCGGCCATTCAACGGGAAGAAATGGTGGATGACCGCCGCCCGTATGTTGGTTTCCAGGAACGGGTGAGCCGCTCCGAATGCGAATGCCGCCACCGCTCCGGCCGTCGCCCGCCCCACTCCCGGTAACGCCCGTAGTGCGTCCACATCCGCGGGTACACGGCCTCCCCCCTTCTCCATGAGGATCTCCGCCGTGCGTTTGAGCCGAAGTGCCCGGCGGTCATAACCGAGACCCCTCCATGCCCTGATGACCTCTTCCACGGAGGCCTCAGCGAGCTGGCGAATGGTGGGGAACCGCGAGAGAAAGCGGGGGTACGCACGCTCGACACGCCCTACCTGCGTCTGTTGCAGCATGAACTCGGACACGAGAATCTCGTAGGGGTCGCTCGTCTGCCGCCAAGGGAAGGTACGGCCTGAGGTTCGATAGTGAGATAGGACCGCCGTCCGGAAGAGTGAGATCTGCCTCGGCGCGGGCCGCGCCGGCGAGCCTCCCACCGGCTCATCCGGCCTGCGCGGTACAACGTCGGCTGCCACCCGGACGCTCCCCCTGGCCTTCTTGGGTACTAGAAGTATTGCATCGCTGCCTTGCGCGCACGCACCGCCTGGGCGATGTGGTCCAAGATGATCTCCGCCACCGTCTCCTTGGGCGCTCTCTCGACCTTCGACTCGCTCTCGGGAGTGAGAATGGTGACCTCGTTGTAGTCAGAGCTGAACCCGATGTCGTTGCGAGAGATGTCGTTGAACACGATCATGTCAAGCTTCTTGGCCTCGAGCTTGCGCCGGGCGCGACTAATGTCTTCCGGACCGTACTCCGCCGCAAAACCGACCACGAACTGATTCTCGCGTACCCCCGCCACTTCTTTGAGGATGTCGACTGTTGGTTCCAAACACACCGACCAGTCCTCACGGCTCTTGCTCACCTTGCCCGGCAGCACACACTCGGCCAAACGATAGTCGGCCACTGCAGCCGCCATGATGAGAATGTCCACGTTGGCAAGGCGCTCCATCACTGCGCGGTGCATCTCGTCGGCGGTATAGGCATCGACGTGTCTGGCCCCCGGGACCGCAGGGAGATCCACGTTCGCCTTGATCACCTCCACGTGCGCTCCACGAGCATTGGCCGCTCGGGCCAGTGCGAAGCCCATCTTGCCCGAACTGCGGTTGCCCATGTAGCGAACAGCGTCGACCGGCTCCCGCGTACCCCCGGCGGTGATGAGAACCTTCCACCCCACCAAGTCGGTCTTGCGATCGACTTGGAGACGGAGCTTGACGTCGGCCAGTATTGTGTCCGGCTCGGCCATGCGCCCCGAGCCGTAGACACCACAGGCGAGTTCACCCCGCCCCGGCTCCACCACATACACGCCATCCTCGCGCAGACGAGTTATGGAGCGCTGAGTCGCCGGATGCTTCCACATGTTCGTGTTCATGGCCGGCGCCACCACAACCGTTCCGTCGAAGGCGAGATAGGTCGAGGTGAGCAGATTGTCGGCTATGCCGTGTGCAAACTTGGCCAACGTATTGGCCGTGGCCGGCGCTACCACCATGATGTCGGCCTGATTGCCTTCGGCGATGTGAGTGATGGCCGAGTCGGAGCGGATGGCACCCTCGTTGTCGAGGTGTACCGGGTGCTGTGACAGCGTCTGAAAGGTGAGAGGGGACACGAAACGCGTGGCCCAGGGTGTCATGATGACACGCACGTCCATACCCGAACGCTGCATGTCCCGCAGCAGTTGTGCAGACTTGTAGACGGCTATGCCGCCCGTCACCCCGAGAAGAACGGTCGGCCGGCTTCCCATCGGACTCGCTCCGCCTACGCCCTAGCTATGGGCGGCCCGGAACCGGAACCCTACTTCGCCTGCAGCAACTTCCTCCATGGCCACGCTCAACAGGTTGCGTGAACCTTCCACGAGCGGAGGAGCACTGTAGTCGTCGAGTGCCCCGCCTTCACCCAGGCCGCGATAGTAGTTGTTGATCTGTCGGGCACGCTTGGCCGCCACCATGACGATCGTATAGCGGCTGGGCTTCTCTTCCTCCTCGGGCAGAGTGCTCACGAGACCGGACAGCATCTCATCGACGGTGGGCTTGTTCATCTAAGGGTTCACCTCATGGGGTCGTGAGAGCGGATATCCTCTATGATGGATCGCAGCTCTTCGGTGGCGATCTCCACATCGTCGTTCACTATAGCATAGTCGAAATCCCCGCCCCCCCGGCGCGCGTCATCAGCGAATACCTCCATCTCCCGCTCGGCCCGGGCCATGCGCAGGCTGATATCCGATTCGGTCTCGGTGTTCCGGTTCCGCAAACGATCTTCGAGTTCCTGCAGATCGGGCGGCTTGATAAAGACGGTCACCGCATCGGGAAAGCGCCGCATGACTTGGCGGGCACCCTGCAACTCTATCTCCAGCAGCACGTCTTTACCTTCCGCCAATGCGTCGTGCACGGGAGCCGCGGGAGTGCCGTAGAGGTTGTTGCCGTACTCGGCCCACTCCAAGAACCGCCCCTCTTCAACCCGGCGCAGGAACTCCCGGCGGCTCAGAAAGAAGTAATCTTTTCCTTCCTTCTCGCCTGCCCTCCGCAGCCGCGTCGTGGCCGAGACCGAGAGTTGCAGGTCGTCAAGCTGGTTGAGCACACCGCTGATGAGTGTGCCCTTGCCGGCGCCGGAGGGCCCCGAGATGACGATGAGTCGCGCTATGGTAATCGACCTCCGGGGCTCCGACCCTAGAGCAGCTCAAGCAACTCTCGGCGTTGCCTGGGCGTGAGACCCGCCACCGTCTTGGAAGGACTCACCCGGCAGCGCTCGAGCACGCGGTTGGCACGCACCGGGCCCATCTTGGGTACCGCCACCAACAGATCAATGACCTTTGCCGTGTGGACGAAATCGGGCGGATCTGTGAGGACTTCCCGGATATCCACTTCACCCAGGCGCAGATGCTCCTTGAGTTCCGCTCGTCGGCTACGGATGTTATTGGCCCGGCTGAGCGCCTCCAGCCGCTGCTGCTTGGTGCGCTCGGGTGTGTGGGATGTGGCGACGGGACGGTTCACAGTAATCGATTATACTCACCCCCCCGTGCGACGCAACCGTGCGGAGAGTGCTCAGTGTGCACAACCGACCAGGTCGGTAAGGCCGACACCTCTGGCGAGCAGCTCTTCGGCCAGGCCTCCGGCGAGCTTGGCCGCAAGCCACGGATCGCGAAAGAGACCCGCACCCACGGCAACGACTGAGGCCCCACAGGCCAATAGATCGAGGACGTCCTGGACCTCGGTCACCCCTCCCATGCCAATGAGGGGAACGCCACGTCCGGCTCCCACATTCAAGGCGGCGTGAACCTCGTAGACGCAGCGAAGAGCAAGGGGCTTGACCGCGGGCCCGGACAGCCCCCCTGTCACTCCTCCGAGAAGCGGCCGGAGGCTCGTGGGGTCGAGGGTGAGACCCTTGAAGGTGTTGACGAGGGCCAAGGCGTCGGCACCGGCGTCGACCGCCGCCGTGGCCATCTCGACTATGTCGGTGACGTTGGGCGTGAGCTTGACGATGAGGAACCCCGGCCATGCCTCCCTGGCTCCGCAGATGACGCGAGTGAGCGAATCTCTCGCGCAGCCGAAGGCCATGCCCCCTCGTTCGACGTTGGGACACGATACGTTCAGCTCCAGAGCGACACGGCTGCGCCACGCCGGCGGAGGGCCAGCGAGGAGGGTCACCTCTTGGGCGACCCTGCCCGCCAGAGTCCGGTACTCCTCCACCTGGAATCCTGCCACGTTGACGATGAGAGGGAGCCCGAGAGCCATGAACGCCGGCAGCTTCGAATGGAGGAACTCGTGGATACCCTCATTGGGAAGCCCGACGGAGTTCAGCATACCCGCCGGCTGTTCAGCGATGCGGGGGGGGATATTGCCTGCACGCGCCTCGAGCGTCACCGTCTTCGGTACGTACGCCGCAAGAGGTGGGTCGGAGAGCACGTGGTTCCCCACCGCCTCGGCCAACTCGAGCAAGTCCAGCGTCCCCGAAGCGTTGATCAAGGGGTGCTCGAGTACGAGAGGACCGAGCTCACACTGCAGCATCGAGCGCACCGAATGCCTCCTCTCCTCTCATGACCGGGCCGCGCCGACACACGCGGACCAGGCGGCCGTCCGCCATGCGAAGCACGCATCCGTGGCAGGAACCGACACCGCAGGCCATGCGGGCCTCCAGACTGAACCAGGCGGGCGCGCCGGCGGTGGCGCAGATGCGCCACACGGCCTCGGCCATGCCGTGTGGGCCGCAGGCCGCCACACGGTCGCCGGCGCGCACCTCTTCCTCGGCCGCCCCGGTGACCAAGCCCGACCGCCCCACCGAGCCGTCTTCCGTCGTTACCAGCACACGGCTCGGCACCCCGCTCCGCCTGAGAGACTCCGTTGTTTCGTCCAAAGTGCGAACCGCCGCCGCCTGCCCGGCGTCGCGAAACCCCGCGAGCACTACCACCTCAGAGGGCACGCCCACAGCTTCGCCGGGTTCTGCTGCAGCCACCGAGGCCAGTTGTTGAAGCAGCAACGGAAACGGAGCCACACCCACCCCTCCCGCCACCAGCACCAACCGGAAGCCTTTCCCTCGCACTCCGGCCGCAGGACACAGGGCGACGGCGCGTGGCCGGGCACAGATTTCGCCCAGCTCGAACCCCCGCCCCAGGGGGCCGAGCACCCATACCCGGTCACCCGGCGCAACCGAGGCTAGCTCCCGGCTGGCCGGGCCGACAGGGTCAACCAAGAAGTCTACGTCCTCGCGCGAGACCCCAACCCGGTCTCCGTCCGTGCCGCCGTCTCCACCCTCGCAGTGCACGCTGTACGGCCGAGGTAGGAAGCAGCGTGAGAGCTCAGTCTGCAACAGTGAAAAGCTTCCTGCCGGGGCTCCCGGCCAACCCGGCACGCGAAGGCGCAGCCTTATGTACTCACCGTAGGCCTGAACCTCATTCACGCGGGCCGATACCCGTGAGCGAATAAGCGGCCTCTTGCCCTCTGCGTGTGTCGTGAACTCAGGTGAGTTCAAAACCAAGCTCCTTGTGGATGTCTTGCAGGCAGCGCACGCCCGTAGCGCCCGTTCGCGCGTCGGCAATGGCCTGTACGGCCGCCTGCGCCGCTGCCATGGTCGTCATGGTGGGGACTCCCCTACGCAAAGCCGCCCGCCTGATTTCATAGCCGTCGGCCCTCGCACCGCGTCCGCTGGGCGTGTTGACGATGAGATCGACCTTCCCCTCCTCGATCATGTCCACGATGGTCTCCACTCGGCCTGAAGCGGCACCCGTACCGGAGGGCCCCGGCATGAACTCTGCATCGGAGGTACCGGCGGCGGCCCGGGCCAACTCCTGGCCCTGCGTGTACTTGAGCACCGCCCGCGAGGGTATGCCGTTACGCAGCAACGTCCGATGCGTCCACTCAGTGGCCACCACAGAGAAGCCCATCATGCTCAGAATGCGGGCCAAGAGAACGGCGGTCTCCTTGTCGGCGTCGGTCACCGAGAGGAACACGGTTCCCTGCGTGGGAAGCTTCGTGCCGCAGGCCAACTGAGACTTGCCGAACGCCACCGGAAAGCTCTCGCCTATCCCCATCACCTCGCCCGTTGACTTCATCTCCGGACCGAGCACGGTGTCCACTCCTGCGAAACGCGCAAACGGCAGTACGGCCTCCTTCACCGAGACATGCGCAAGGTCACGGCGACGGGGAACCCGTCCGCTGCGCCGGGATACCTCCCAACCTGGAAGAGCCATGTCCCGCAGACGTTGTCCGGCAATCACCCGCGCCGCCACACGGGCGAGAGGAACGCCCGTGGCCTTACTCACAAACGGGACGGTGCGGCTGGCCCGTGGATTCACCTCGAGCACGTACACTCGGGCACCCTCCGAGGTCTGCTGCAGTGCGAACTGTACATTCATGAGCCCCACCACACCGAGCGCTTTGGCCAACGCCGCCGTGTGCTCCTCCACACGCCGCTGCACCGACCCCCCCAGGCTCACTGTGGGGATGACACAGGCGGAGTCACCCGAGTGGATGCCCGCTTCCTCGACGTGCTGCATAAGTGCGCCGATGTAGACATCCTCGCCGTCGCATACCGCATCGACATCTATTTCGATGGACCTCTCGAGGAACCGATCGACCAGCACCGGGTGGAGCGGCGAAGCCTTCACGGCCGTCTCGACGTATCGCCTGAGACCCTCCCGATCGTATACGATCTCCATGGCCCGGCCACCCAAGACGTACGAGGGCCGCACGAGCACCGGGTAGCCGATGCGTTCCGCGATCTCCACGGCCTCCTTCTCACTACGAGCGGTTCCATAGGGTGGGGCCTGCAGGCCCAATCTCTCCAGGAGGCCGCCGAAACGCTCCCGGTCTTCGGCAAGATCAATCGCGTCTTGAGACGTGCCGAGCAGCGTGACCCCGGCTTCTTGGAGTTGCTCGGCTATACGAAGCGGGGTTTGACCTCCGAACTGCACCACCACCCCCCGTGGCCGTTCGTTCTCCACGATGTTCAAGACATCTTCGAACGTCAAAGGCTCGAAGTACAGGCGGTCGGAAGTATCGTAGTCCGTGGAAACCGTTTCCGGATTGCAGTTCACCATGACGGCCTCGAAGCCCTGCCGCTGCATCTCGAGGACCGCATGCACACAGCAGTAATCGAACTCGATGCCTTGGCCGATGCGGTTGGGACCACTGCCCAAGATGACAACTCTTTCCTTGTCCGTATCGACAACGGCCTCGTTCTCTTCCTCGTACGACGAATAGAAATAGGGCGTGTACGCCTCGAACTCAGCGGCGCAGGTGTCAACCGCCTTGTACGTGGGAACTATGCCGAGACCCTTTCTGTGCGACCTGACTTCGAGCTCAGAGGCACCACTGAAACGAGCCAGGTCCGCATCACTGAAGCCCAAGCGTTTGGCCAGCCTCATCTCCTCCGCCGGTATCCCGGCCAAGCCCACTGATTCCCCTAATGCCTTCAGCCGGGTCTCGGCCTCCACAATCTCGCGGAGCTCTTCAAGAAACCATTCGTCGATCCAGGTGACCGCGAAGATCTCCTCGAGGGTGACCCCCCTACGATATGCTTCCAAGATAAGATCGTACCGCTCGGCAGAAGGCTCTCTGATCAACCGTAGGAGCTCCTCGACGCCTGCAGGGGCATCGACACGAACATCGAGTTCCCGGCTACGCATGGACTTCTGAAAAGCCTCCTTGAACGTGCGCCCGATAGCCATGTTCTCCCCCACACTCTTCATGTGGGTGGTCAAGCGTGTGTCGGCGAAAGGAAACTTCTCGAATGCCCAGCGCGGCGTCTTCACCACCACGTAGTCGATGGTGGGTTCGAAACAGGCGGGCGTCTTCTTCGTGATGTCGTTGCGTACTTCGTCCAGGGTATAGCCGACGGCCAGTTTGGCCGCGATCTTGGCGATGGGGAAGCCCGTAGCCTTCGAGGCCAGGGCCGAACTGCGTGACACCCGGGGATTCATCTCGATGACCACCAGATCATCGGTCTCCGGTGAGTAGGCGAACTGGATGTTCGACCCCCCTGTCTCCACGCCGATGGCTCGAATGATGGCGAGGGAGGCATCGCGGAGGCGCTGGTACTGGACATCGGTGAGGGTTTGCTGGGGAGCCACGGTGATCGAGTCGCCGGTGTGGATGCCCATGGGGTCGATGTTCTCTATGGAGCAGACAATGACGACGTTGTCGTTGACGTCGCGCATCACCTCGAGTTCGAACTCCTTCCAGCCGATCACGCTCTCCTCGAGCAGCACTTGGCTGGTGGGGGAGGCATCAAGCCCGGCCGTCACCACCTCGTCGAGCTCACGCTTACTGTGCGCCACTCCCCCTCCGTGGCCGCCCAGTGTGAAACTGGGGCGGACGATGACCGGAAGGCTGAGTGACCCGAGGGCCGCGTGGGCTTCCTCCAAGCTGTTCACCACGGCCGATTCCGGCACTCGCAGACCGATGGCGGCCATGGTGGCCCGGAACTCGTCCCGGGCCTCGGCCCGGTGGATGGCCTCGTAATCAGCGCCGATCAACTCGACGCCGAAACGTTCGAGTACACCGCTCTCGTGTAAGGCAACCGTGACGTTGAGGGCCGTTTGCCCTCCCAGGGTGGGCAGCAATGCATCGGGACGCTCCACCTTGATGATCCTGGCCACCACCTCAGGCACCAGTGGTTCGATGTAGGTGCGATGAGAGAGAGCGGGGTCGGTCATGATGGTGGCCGGGTTCGAGTTCACCAGCACCACCTCGAAGCCCTCTTCCATGAGAACCTTGCACGCCTGCGTACCCGAGTAGTCGAACTCACAGGCTTGGCCGATCACTATCGGCCCCGATCCGAGCAGCATGATCTTGTGGATGTCTTTGCGACGAGGCATGGCACCACGCTTCCTTTCGGCCTCACCGGGCACGATTAAAGGTCACACCATGGTACCGCGGCGCCGGTCGGGCGGGAAGAGAGAAAAGGCATACTTCCTCCCCCCACCGGGTATCCTCATTTGCATCTGCCGTCCACGGGTCGACGACCATGAGTCCGGCGTGGCTCCTGGGCGGTCCCGTATTCGTCAGCAAGGGAGGCCACCGGCTCATGAAATGTGTGCATGTTGATCAGATAGACGCCGACGTCAAGCCGCGCACCCCTGAAGGCTGTGAGGAGTGCCTGAAGACAGGCGATACCTGGATCGCACTGCGTGTCTGCAACACCTGCGGCCATGTGGGATGCTGCGACTCGTCCAAGAACAAGCACGCCCGCGCCCACTTCCACGACACCAACCACCCCATCATCACCCCGCTCACGGGCGGATCATGGATGTGGTGCTACCCGCACGATTCCTACGTGGAGAAGGATGGCACCTTGAAGTAGCGCTCCAGGCGGGGGTCCGGCCGGTTCATATGCGACCGGTCGGTGTATCGCAGGTTGGCACATCGTCGGGGGCGGAGCCGTGACGCGGCTCCGCCCCCATGCCTTCTTGCGGCGGTTCGGCGCTGCAGCGTGCCCGCCTCAGCGCACGGCAGTAACCTAGGGCTGTGGGATGAAGCTGGGAAGGAACTGGTCTTTCAGCACGAAGGCGCCGCCCTCGATGGCAACGATGGCCACCGTCTTTTCGGGAACCCCGTTGGTGCCCTTGTAGGTGATGGTGCCGTTCACCACCTCCACGTCCTCCAGCTCGGCCAACGCCGCGCCGATCGCCCCCGGCTCGATGGACCCTGCTGCCGTGACCGCCGCCATGATCACGTCGATGGCGTCGCCACCGGTGGTGGCGAGCGCGGGTGCCTCGGGTTCGCTGCCCTGGAACTCAGTGAGACCGGCGATGAAGGTCTCGAAGCGGCTGCCAGGCACCGGATAGCCGTGGGTGGCGAAGACAACCCCCTCGGCATCCTCTCCCGCAAACTCGATAAAGGCGATGTTGTCCCAGCCATCGGGGCCGTAGAGGGGAGCCGTCACACCCGCCGCGCGAAGCTGCATGGTGAACACGAAGACATCGGGCGGGATCATGCCCGAGAAGATCACGTCGGGCTGCGGGTTCAGGGCGGCGATCTTCGTGACCTGGGGCGCAAAATCCTGCTGCCCGATGGAGTAGGTGTCGTCTCCTATGCGCTCTCCGCCTCCATTCTCAAAGGTGGCCGCGAAGAATTCGGGTAACCGCTCTGTGTAGGACAGGTCGGGCGACGTCAACGTGTACACGGTCTTATACCCCTGCGCCAAGGCATACTCCGCGGCTGCAGCCGCCTGTACGTTGTCGCCGAATGCCACGAGGTAGGCTTTCGAGCCGCCTATCACAGTGTATTCGGGCTGCGTGGAGGTGGCCGACAGCACCGGGACACCGGCGTCGGCGGCCGCTTGGATGACACCCGCCGCTATGCCCGGGAAGGCCGGGCCGATGATGACCTGGGCGCCGGCACTCAGGAGTTCCTGCGTGACGGTGCCGCCAAGCGCAGGATCACTCTTCATGTCCTTCACGATGAGCTCGACCGGGTGCCCCAGGATGCCCCCCGCTTCATTGATCAAGGCCACCGCGTACTCCATGGCCTCGGCGGCAGGCACATCGCCGGGGGCGGCATCGCCGGTCAGACCGAGCGCAGCTCCCAGGATGAGAGGTTCTGCCTCACCGGCCGTGGTGGCCGTTCCGCTCTCACCGCAGCCACCGGCCACAGACACGATCATGGCAATGACCAGACAAGTGAGTACCAGATACATGAATGTCTGACGTTGTGCTTTCACAGTGCTCCTTCCCGTTATCGATCCCCTCTGCCAACCCCGTTGTGGAGCCGTAACCACGCGCGAGAGGCGAGGTGCCCTCTCGACCCGGGGCGGCTTCGCGCCGGGCCAGACGCCAAGCCGCCCCGCCCGCTCAAAGAAAGCCCGATATCCTCACCACGTGGGATTCACGCTTGGACATCCATATGCCCCGGCACCTCCGGGCGCCGGTCCCCTTCAGGTTCACAGACCCGCTTGGTTCCCAGGTATGCCTGGATCACCAGCGGGTCGCCTTGTATCTCTTCCGGCGTCCCGGCGGCAATGACCCTGCCGGCATCCAATACATACATGCGGTCACAGATATTCATGACGAAGTGCAGGTCGTGGTCGATAAGCAGAACCCCGCAACCCAGTCTATCGCGGATCCGCCTCACCGCCCCCACCAGCTCCAGGGATTCCGCGTCGTTCAGACCGGCCGCGGGCTCGTCCAGCAGAAGGAAACTGGGGGCGAGAGCGGCCGCGCGGGCCATCTCCACTTCGCGCTGGCGTCCATAGGGTAGCTCCCCCGCCTTGCGGTCAACCAGTTCATCGAAGCCGAACTCAGCCAATAAGGTATCAGCCGGGCGCGCGCGGCCGGCCCGGTGTGCGGCGGCCACCGAAACGGCCACCTCCACGTTCTGCCTCACAGAGAGACCCGGGAAGAGCCGCGTGTTCTGGAAGGTGCGGGCGATGCCGTTCTGAGCGATCTGATGAGGCTTGTCATGCGTGATGGTCCTGCCCGCCACGGATATCTCGCCCGCGGTCGCCGTGTACATACCGGAGATGACGTTGAGAAGCGTGGTCTTGCCTGCCCCGTTCGGCCCAATGAGGCCCACGATCTCTCCCACGTTCACCTCGAGAGACACGTCCTGCAAGGCTTTGAGGCCGGCGAAGTGCTTCGACACATTGTGTATCTCGAGCGCGAGATCACGGTGGGCCTTGGAGTCCGCAAGGCCAGGGGCGGCATCCTCCCGCCGTCCGTTCAGATCATCCTCACCGCTCAGAGGCTCGTCTTCTCCGGCCAGCACTGCGCCGGCTTCCACGGAGGCTTCTCTCCGCCGGAACCGGCGGAAGAGACCGTCTATCTCCCTGTCGCCCAGGATGCCTGCCGGACGTACGATCATCACGAGGATAATGATGGCCCCCTGCACGAGCTGGGAAAGACCGGCCAACGACGGAATCCTCACGCCGAGTATCGTCGGGCCGTCACCCAAGTAGCGCGTAAGCTCAGCCACCACCGCCACAAGCACCGTGCCGAGCACCGCCCCACTCACCCCGTACTCGCCCCCCAAAACCAGCATGGCCAGGGTGAGAAAGAGGAGATTGAAGTAGAAGCCGGAGGGGCTCACGGCACCAAGGTAGTGACCCAGGAGCACACCGCCCAACCCGCAGACCGCAGCCGACGCCACCCAGGCCACGTAGCGGGATCTCACCACCCTCACCCCCACCGCCGAAGCGGCAATCTCGTCCTCCCGAGTCGCCTGGATGCGCAGCCCGATACGGGAAGCCTTGAACAGCCTGGCGGTGAAGAGCGCAATTGCCACCCCCAGGAGAACCCACCAGATGCTCTTCACGGAGGGAATGCCGTAGAAAGCCTCGGCACCGCCGGTCAGGCTCTTCCAGTTCGTGAGTAAGGCGAACACCACGATAACGAGCGCCAGACTTACGATGGTCGCACTGATACCCGAGAGGCGGGCGACGGCCAAACCCAGCACCGCGGCAACCAGCGTGGTGAATACCACCGCGATCAGCATGGCCAGCGGCACGGGCAGCTCCACCTGGTTCACGCCGAAGGGGGCGTTCGGGATGGTGGCCGCCTTCACGAGGACAGGTGTGGAGAGGAGCGCCGACGTGTACGCTCCGATCCCGGCAAAAGCCACGTGGGCAAGTGACAGGACGCCCGTGTTGCCGGCGAAGATCTGCAGGCCCACCACAATGATCAGATTGATGAGCAACACGGTGGCCACGTTGCGCTGTGAACCCCCCAGTGAGGCGTACGCAAGCGTACCCAGCGCGACGATGACGAACAGCGCCAGCGCCCCCAAGGAGGCCCGGGTGAGTTCCCGCCGGTGGAAGCTCATACCCTCTCCGCCTTCTTCTGTCCGAAAAGCCCGCCCGGGCGGATGATGAGCAACAGGCCCACCAGCAAGAAGACGAAGCCGGTGGTGAAGCCACTCAAGCTGGTGGGAAGCCAGGCCCGAAGCGCCACCTCCACAAACCCCAGGGCGAAGCCCCCCGCAAGCGCACCCCAGAGGTTACCCAAGCCGCCGATAACGTTGGCCACGAAGGCGTTGATACCCAAGAACATGCCCATATGGGGATTGACCGCTCCCCGGCGGGAGAGAAGCAGCACTGCGGCCAAACCGGCGAGAAACCCGGAGATGGCAAACGCCGCACTGATGACGGCGTTTGCCCTGATGCCCATCAGACGAACGGCGTTGAAGTCCTCGGCCGCAGCCCGCATGGCGATACCGATGATCGTCTTCTTGAGCAGCAGGAGCAGGAGCAGCACGGCCACCACGGTCACCACGATGGTGAGTATGTGTTCGGCCTGGATGCGCAAACCGGCCACCCGGAAGGAGGTGGAGATCCAGTCCGGGCCCGGCACGGCCTTGACGCGGGGAGACACGAAGGTCTCAAAGGCAGCCGCCAGAAGAATGCTCAAACCGAGCGAGGTGAGCATCATGGTGAGGGGACTGGCGTGCCGCACCGGGCGGAAGGCCAGACGTTCCATGACAAGCGCCGCTCCCACGGTGCCTGCAATACCCACCAGCGCGTACAGTTCCCAGGGAAGGCCCAAGCCGTACAGGCCGAACATGATGTAGCCGCAGATGGTGATCAACTCGCCGTGGGCGAAGTTGACCAAGCCCATGATGCTGAAGACGATAGCAAGACCCAGGGCCAGCAGGGCATAGGTGCTGCCTAAGCTAAGACCGTTCAGCACCTGTTGCAGGAAGTCGGTCACGGCCCACCCACCGGATTCGCCTCTTCCTTCAGGCCAAGGTACGCGCGCAGCATGCCGCCTTCATCCGCAAGCTCGCAGGCTTCGGCCTCCATCTGGATGGAACCGTTACGGATGACGTAGGCCCGATCGGCTATGTCGAGCACCTGCACGGCGTTCTGCTCCACCAGGAGCAAAGTGAGGCCCCTCTCGTCGCGCAAACGGGCGATCATCGCAAATACCGCCTCCACCAGAAGTGGAGCCAGACCCAAGGAAGGCTCGTCGAGCAGGAGCAGGCGAGGTGCGCCCATGATGGCCCGGGCGATGGCGAGCTGCTGGGCTTCCCCGCCGGAAAGAAAGCCGGCCAACTGATCGACGCGGGTGGACAGGATGGGAAAGAGTTCCAAGAGATCGGCCAAGTCCTTCTCGGCCTGGGGGCGGTCTTTACGGGCCGCCGCCCCCAGTCTCAAGTTCTCGCCCACCGTCAGATTGGTGAAGAGCCGCCTGCGTTCCGGCACCAAGCCGAGCCCCAACCTGACTATGGCCTCCGTCTCCATGCCGGTGATATCGCGGCCGGCGAAGATGACGCCGCCGCCGGCCGGCTTCACCAGGCCCATGATCGAGCCGAGCACGCTTGACTTACCCGCTCCGTTCGGACCCAGGAGGGCGACGATCTCACCCTCGGCCACCGAGAAGGACACGCCATGTACGGCCTCCAGAAGCCCATAACGCGTGACGATCCCTCTCACCTCGAGGAGCGTACTCCCCTCCCGGCCGGCGGTCATTTCGTGTTGGGTCACCGTGGCCGCTGACCTTCTCCGGCGTCCGCGCAGCCGTGCGCCTCCGCCTCTCGGCACAGCTTGTGAAGCGCCCTCTCCACCAAAGCCCCGGCTATCCTCACCTTGTACGAATTGGTGGCAAGCGGGATGGTCCCGGCGAGAGCCTGGGCCGCCACCTCAGCCATATCGACTTCGGACGGCCGCAGGCCCACGAGAGAGGCCTCGGCGGCATGAGCCCGCACCGGAACCGGAGCCGCCGCTCCAAGCACGATGCGGGCTTCGTCAATCACTCCTTCGTGAACATGAAGAGCACACGCCGCTCCCACTATGGGGAAGTCAATCGTATTACGCAGCCGGAATTTCTCATACCTGCAACGCCACTCCGCCGCTCGAGGGGGTAACTTGACCCGTTCCACCAATTCCCCCGGAGCGAGCACGGTCGAACCTCCCACAGACGCCGCGAAGAATTCCGAAGCAGGAAGCTCCCGGGTGGTAGTTCCTATGGAAGCATCCAAGGCTACCAATACCGGGGCCAGATCCGAGCACGTAACGGCCACGCAGCCGCAGTTGAAGCAGCGCGCGACCTCATAGCCCGCGTGCTCGGCAGCGATAGTGGCTGTATCCTCCTGAGCAAGTGTGCGGTCTTCCGGCGGGACGGTCGAGATGCATACCGGGACGCTCGGAGCAAGAGCGGCCGGCGCGCAGGAGTCAAGCGAAGGCGAGGCGGAAGCCCCATTCCCGCCTACGGCCTCGGCCTCAGCACCGGCACCGATCCCCTCGACCGCCGCAGGAAACGCACGGGCGGCCCGCCGGCCCGCCGCCAGCGCGGATATCACCGTCGCCGGGCCTGTGGTGAGATCGCCACCGGCGTATACCCCCGCGGACGAAGTGGCCTGGGTGGACTCCTCCACGCAAACCAGCCCATTCTCCAACGAGAGACCCGTGCGCTCCAAGAGGTCGACCTCGCTGCGCTGGCCGACGGCCAGTATGATCTCGTCAGCCTCCAACGTCCTTCGTTCCTCCCGAGCGTAGACCGGGCAGAATGCTCCCGTCTCGTCGAAGACCGACGTGCAGCGATGAAGCTCGACGCCTGTGAGACGCCCTTTCTCCTTGACCAGAACGGCCGGGCCGAATGACGGCAGTATGTCGATGCCCTCAGCGAGGGCTTCCTCGATTTCCCACGGCAGAGCGGGCATCTCTTCACGACTCTCCACACACACCATGGTCACGCGTTCGGAACCCAGGCGCTTGGCGGTCACAGCCACGTCGACCGCCACATTGCCCCCACCTATGACAACCAACCGCGGCCCGGGTACAGATGCCCCTCCCTTCGCCTGGGCGGCAAGGAAGGAGAGACCCGAGCGGAGCTCCTCCTCCCCCTGCAGACCGATGCGGGGCGTCGCCCACGCCCCGGTGGCAAGGAACAAGCCGTCGGTTTCGCGACGAAGCCTATCGAAGTCGATGTCTTTGCCCAGCTCCACTCCCACACGGAACTCGATGCCCATATGAGCGTATCCGGTCAGCAGCCTCTCAAGTACAGACTTTGGTAGCCGGTATGCCGGAATCCCGTAGCGCAGCATACCCCCTGCCTCAGCTTCACGCTCGTAGACGATGACCCGATGGCCAGCCCTGCGCAGGTAGTAGGCCGCAGAGAGACCGGCGGGCCCGCTGCCCACCACGGCCACCGAGACGCCGCTCTCGCCGGCGGGAGGGGCGAGGAAACGCTCGCTGTGGTCGAGAATGTGATCGCCCAGGAAGCGCTCGACGGCACGGACCGATACCGCCTCATCAAAGAGGGAACGGTTGCATTCGCCCTCGCAGAAGTGGGGGCACACGCGTCCGGTCACGGCGGGCATGGGGTTGCGTGCAAGCAGAAGGCGGCAGGCCCCTTCGGTGTCTCCCGCGCGGAGGAGGCTGAGATACTCAGGAATCTGCACGCCGCCGGGACAGGCTTCGGTACAGGGTCTCACGGACACCCGAGCCGACCCGTAAATTGAATGGAAACGATTCTCTCCGGCGAGCGCGTTGCAGTACCGCCCGCCCTTGCGGGTACAGAAGAAAGTGTTCTCCGGCGCCCGATAGTACCAACACCGTGGCTCCTGGCATATGTTCCCACCGACCGTGCCCATGTTCCTGAGCTGCGGCGATGCCACCGTGTGGGCCGCCTCGGCGAGCACCGGGAAGCGCTCCCGCACCAAGGGATGCGCCTCTAGATCCGCCAGCCGCGCGAGCGCTCCGATACTGAGCCCTCCCTCCCCGGTCTCCTCGATGCCGTCGATGCCCTCCACGGTCTTCAGGTTGACCAGCACCTCCGGCATGGCGTCGTGCACGCGATCTTTGACTGTGCCCAAGAGGTCGGTGCCGCCGGCGACGACTTGAGCGCCGGACCGGGATGACAGAATGCCGGCTGCCTCCGACAGTGAACGTGCATGTATGTGGGAGAAGCTCATAGTTCCACCTCCCCCACCTCGGACGTGGAGTCATCCGGCCCGGCCGGCACCTCGTGTGCCTCCTCGAGAGAGGCGTTAGTCACCGTGCAGGCCTTGGCAACGCAGGAGGCGGCCTCGATGACGCGCTTGGCCTCCGCGGTCAACTCCTCGTCGCGCCCGGGCAACCCCTGCTCCTTCCGGGCCAGGGCATCGAGCACCTTCTCCGGTCGCACCGGAATGTCGTTGATGCGGACCCCGATGGCGTTATGGATGGCGTTGAGTATGGCCCGGGGGGTGGCCGTGGGCGCCCCCTCACCAATACCACAGGCGCCGTATTCTCCGGCTCCCCGCCACACCTCGAGAAGCGAAGGCTCCACCTCGGGAAAGTCAAGGATGCTGGGTATGGTGTAGTCGACCCAGTTGAAGTTGAGGGGGATACCGGTCGCGCTGTCGTAGACGATCTCCTCGTAGAGAGCTTCCCCCACGCCGGTGCATTGGCCACCCACCTGCTGCGCCTCCGCGCCCGAGGCGAACATCACCGTACCCGCGTCGTGGATGACCGCGAGCTTCACGATGTCCACCTTGCCGGTGGCGGTATCCACCTCCACCTCGGCAAACGTAGCTTCGAAAGGTATGCCCGTGACCATCTCGGGGGCGTTCTTGCATACCGTCACGGTCACCGGGACCAGGTAGTCGTCCCACAGAACCTCACGTACGCTGCGACACCGTTCCGGTGACGCAGTCACGAAGACCCGACCCTCCTCGATAGAGAGCTCTTCAGCAGCGACCTCGAGCAGAGGGGCGGCCTTGGTACGGACTCGGGCCGACAGCTCAGCGGCCACCAGGGGCATAAGCTCCGCCTGGAGGTAGGAGACCGAACTGTCGGTCTGCACCATGTCTTTCAGTCCGCTCTCCGTGTCCGGTTTCTCGATCCAATGGATGTCCTCCAGGGTAACACCCAGGAAGGCCAGAGACTCGGCGCAGGCCATGACCACGCAGCTGTTTGAACCCACTCCTATCTCAGCCATGGGGGCCTGGAGGATCACGCTACCGTCGGGGTTCAGCTTCACGGTGGTCTGGATTTCGCCACGAATCTGCTCCTGCCAACCGGCGTGCCAGCAGTTGTGGCAGGAGAAACCGAGCCCCCGTCTCTTGCTGCCGTCGAGCAGAGGACCGCCGCCGGGGGCGGTTCTCCTCTCCCACCCGATGAGGCGCGCCCCCTCGGAGAGGACCGCGGCCAAGCTCTCGTTTGGCGCCTGCTCCCACTCGTGGGACACGTTCTTCACAGCCACATCGAGGGGATCGAGCCCAAGCCTCTCAGCCAGCTCGTCGAGCGCGAGCCCGAAGACCAGATTGAGTTGAATGTTGCCGATGGCCCGCATGCAGTTGCCGGGGATCTTGTTGGTGTAGACCGCCCAAGACTCCATACGCAGGTGTGGTATGTGCGCGAGAAGTGCCTCAACGCAGTCCCATTTGACCACGATCTTCACCGCCGCCATGCTGTGATCTGAGTAACCGCCGGCATCGCCCAGAGCGGTGAAATGGGCGGACGTGATGGTGCCGTCTTTCTTCGCCCCGATGCGCAGCACGTAGTCAATGGCGTTTCGAGTGTCGTGGAAGTCCTCTTCGAGGCTCATCTTGTACTTCACGGGGCGACCGGTACGCTTCGACAGAAGTGCCATCGTCACGAAGAAGGGTTGTTCGCCCGCGTTACACCGACCGAACTGCGCACCCAAGTACGGATTGATGACGCGCACCCTGTTGAGCGGCATGTCCAGCATCTGGGCCAAGTACATGCGCGTCTGGTCGGCCTGATAATAGTTGGTGTAGAAGACGAGCTGGCCGTTGCGCCAGTAGCAGAAACAACCTCGAGTATCAAGAACCGAGTGATTCGCTCGGTGGTAGCGGGCGCTCACCTCAAACGTGAGGTCGGCCTCTGCAAAACCCGCCCCCACATCGCCCTTGTCGATATAGCACTCCGGCCCCCCGATGGGCTCGCAGGGCAGAGTGTTACCCTCAGGATTGATTTCCGCATGAAGCAGCGGTGCCCCCTCGGCAAGGGCATCGCTCGCGCTGAGCGCGAAGGGTTTCACCTCCCATTCGATGTCGAGCAGGCGCAAGGCCTGAGCGGCGGTCTCCTCCGACTCGGCCGCTACCGCCACCCCGAACTTGTCACCGGCCCAGGTGGCATAGTCGGCAAGCACCTTTCGATCACGCAGGTTCGGATAGTACATCTTGTCGTAGGAGGCGGTGTTGGCGCTCGTCCAGCTGCTCGTTGTCGGCTTCAGGGCCGCCACCTCAGAATCAGCGTACGTGAGCACGCAGTGCACTCCCGGCAACGCTTCCGCTCGGGACACGTCGAGCTTCTTGATGCGCGCATGCGGGTAAGGTGAGCGGAGTATCTTGGCGTGCAGCATTCCGGGGTATCTGATGCCGAGGGCGATGTCGTCAAGGTATTCAGCCCGCCCGGCCGCCTTCTCTCGGCCATCGATGCGGGGGCGATACGTGCCGACATAACGGCGAGCTTCTCGTGGAGCGAAGGGACCCGGCATGACTATCTCCCCCTCTCACGCATCACCGCTGCAGCTCTCAGTACCGCCCGGCCTATCGCCTGGTAGCAACCGCAGCGACAAAGGTTGCCGGCGAGAGCCTCTTTCACCTCACTCAACGTCGGGTCGGGGTTCCGAGCCAACAACGCATGGGCAGCCATGACGAAACCCGGTGTGCAGTAGCCGCACTGTAGCGCCGTCCCATGTCCGGGCTCGCTTTGCTCGGCAAAGGCCGCCACGACCGGATCGTCCTCGGGAAGGCCCTCGATGGTGAGAACCTCATGGCCCTCGGCCTCCACCGCGAGAACCATGCAAGACAGAACGGCCCGGCCGTCCATGATGACCGTACAGGCGCCGCAGGCCCCGTGGTCACACACCTCTTTCAGGCCGGTCAGGCCGAGGCGTTCTCTCAACACCTGGGCCAGAGTATCCGCCTCCGACACATCGAGGCCGACATACACACGATGAATACCGCCGTTGACTGACAGATCCAGTGGGCGTATGCCAACGCTGATCCCACTCACCGGCTGCTCCCTTTCTCGAAGATCGGCCGACCTGGAGCGGAGGCGCCTCACCCGAGAGAAGCCATCCACGAGGCACGATTCTACCAACCTTCCACCGGCAGGTGGACACGAAGACCCCGTTGCTCGCTCTCTCACGGAGAGGCTGTCCTCACTCCGTCTTCAGTGGAACCAAGTCTAGATAGGCGGTAGGGCTTTGTCAACCACCTGGTTGGGCAATATCCGCTCCCGGCTCACGCTCCTCGAGAAAAGCGACCACCATCCTCTCAACGAGCGCCCATGCCCGATCACGGTTGAAGTTGGAGCCTCCGAGGGCGACCTGAATCACCAGGCCATCGATGAGAGCCATGAATACCGATGCGAGAGCCAAGAGCTCGGGATCACGGGGATCGGCGTCCGCACCCCCGAAAGAGGTGACGTTCACCTCCCGGTACCATTCATAGAGCGCGGCCACCAACGAGCCGAGTTGAGGGTCGCGCAAGGCTTCCGGCAAGATGTCGAAGAGACACTTGAAGGAGGGCTCTTCCATCAGCCGCCGCGTCGCCTTCAGGTGGGCGGCGACGCGATCTGCAGCGTTGCCGGCTGTCTGTGCCATATCGATGAGCTGAAGAGTGGCGTCGTGAGTGAGATCATCCACGAGGGCAGCGACAAGCCCGGCCTTGCTGCCGAAATAGTAGCGAATCATGGACTTGTTGATGCCCGACTCGCGCGCGATGGAGTCGAAGCGCAGACCCTCGTAGCCGTGGCGCTCCACGAGCACCTTGGCGGTCTCCAGGATACGTCGCGCCGTCGGAGGAAGCGACCGCGAAGGCCCCCGCTCCGGGCCGGTGGGCAGGGAGCATGTCTCAGACGGATCCGGCTCCGGTCTCTCATGCCCCTGGAGCGATTCGTTCTCCACTATTTCCGCCTCTTGGCCGCCTTGGCCAGCAGCACGGTGACACTTCCCGCCAAGGCCAGAAAGGCCAGGGCTACCTTCGTGGCATCGATGATGGGTTCTATCCTCACTCCTTCAGAAGAGATCACGATGGCCGCCACGGGACGCCCGGCTCCGCCACCTCCTCCTCCACCACCGCCGCCGAACCCGGGAACATCGTGAGAACCCGCAGCCTGCAGAGCAGCGGATTCGGGTGTGAACGATCCTCCCGACCCAAAGCCGAACCCCCCTCCCACGGAGATCTCCGACGCGGTAATCACAGTGTAGTCACCCTTCGAGACCGGCTCCCCGAACACCACTCCGGGCTCCGCAAGGCGGAACAGCCTCTCGATGAAGACTGAAGCCTGTTCACTGTTCTTGATCGACTGCCACATCATTCCTTCACGCTCAGGATCACTCATCAGCAGCTTCTCCTTTCTGGGCTCGGTGAATTCGACCGACAAGGATTCCCAATGCGAGTGCCGCCACAGCAGCGGCCACCTGAATGCAGCGGTTGATGTCCCTGATGGGTATGACCCGGGAGGCCTTTTCGTCACTCACGAGCACCCGTAGGGGACGGCGCCACACCCACGCACCTCCTGCCCAGCGAACGATGAGCGCCCGAGCTACCGGAACCACCCGCATCTTTCCGATGACGACCGGCGTACCCAGCCTGGAGCCCATCTCCACCACCCGGCCCATCGCGTTGCCTCCTTCCCCGGACGACTACTCTCACCTTCTCCTTCCCAAGAGTGGGTGTATCCTAACAAAGCAGCCCCACGGCAAGGGCTGCTCCCGCCCTCGCCCCCACTCAGAAGGTCCATGGTGAACATCGATAGCTTTGTACTCGAGCGCTTCTTCGCACAGAACGAATTCGCCGTCCGTCACATGTTCTCGGCTTCTGACTGTTCCGGCCCGTCACTGCGGCAACTGCTCACGCTGGCCGACGAGGACTGCCGGTCGCTCTGGCACGAGCTCGGTCTCGGCTATACAGAGACCAAGGGGCACCCTCTCCTGAGAGAAGAGATATCCTGCCTCTACGCCCACGTGTCACCCGAAGACATCGTGGTGCTCACTCCCGAGGAGGGTATCTTCCTCATCATGCATGCGCTTCTCCACGCGGGCGATCACGTGGTGTGCACCTCCCCCGCCTACCAGTCGCTCCATTCGGTCGCCCGGTCCCTGGGGTGCCACGTCGATTTCTGGACATCGCGCGAGAAGGATGGCTGGCACTTCTCCGTCGGTGATCTCGCCCGCCTTCTGCGCGACGACACCCGCCTTCTCGTCGTGAACTTCCCCCACAACCCCACAGGAGCGCTCCCCACCACCTCGGAGTGGGGGGAGATACTGGAGTTCGCCGCCGCGAAGAACGTGTACGTGTTCTCTGATGAGATGTACCGCCTTCTCGAACTGGGGGGCACTCCCCCACTCGCCCCCGCAACCGACCTGTACGAGCGGGCAGTGTGCCTGGGCGGCATGTCCAAGACGTTCGGCCTGCCCGGACTGCGAATCGGCTGGCTCGCCACGCGGGATGCCGGGGTGCTGGGCGAGGTAGAGAGGCTCCGCGACTACACCACCATCTGTTCGAGCGCGCCCAGCGAGATTCTCGCTCTCATCGCCCTGCGGGCTCGAAGTACACTCGTTGCCGAGCACCGGGCCCGCATCGCGCAGAACCTCCGGCTTCTCCAAGAGTGTGTGGAGAGGAATGCCGGCCGCCTCAGCCTGTCTGCTCCGCGGGCGGGCAGCGTGTGCCTTCTTCGCATACACGGGGAGCAAGCCGGTGAGATCTCCCGCCGAGCCCGGTATGAACAGGATCTTCTCGTGCTGCCCTCCGGACTTCTCGGCATGGATGACACCCACGTGAGAGTGGGACTCGGGCGGCATAGCTTCCCCGAGGCACTCAGCCTGTTCGAGGAGGTCTTGCCCGACCCCAAGGAATGAGAGGCGGGGGGTCGTACTCAAGAATGCGTTCAGCCCTGCCGACCCTATGAACGAGGGCATGTCTCCTCGGGGAGACGTCCATGTGGGCCCGGAGAGAGACAGCGCACACAAGCAGCATTCGAGGAGGATGGTCATGAGAAGGCATCATGGGGCGAAGAGCGGCGTAATCATCGCAGCATGTACGGCACTCCTGTTCCTCCTTGCGGCACTCGCCGGTTGTGGGGGCACCACCACAACCACAGCCGCGCCCGAGCCCAGCACCACCGCTCCTCCGGCATCCACCACGACTTCGCAGGGCACCGTGATACGCGTGGATGAGAGTTCCAACGGTTCGGTCATCCACGCCCAGCCTGGAGCCACCCTCCAGGTGGTCCTCAAGGGGGAGCCGGCTGCAGGCTACACCTGGAATCTCGTGCCTCCTCAGCCCCAGTACCTGCGCACCCTGCCGGGCCCGGACATCTCGCGGGACTCCAATCTCGAAGGCGCTCCCGCCACCTACACCTTCTCCTTCCTCGTCATGTCGATCGGTGAATCCAAGGTCCACGCCAACTATGTGAGTTCCTTGGGCAAGACCGAGAAGAGCTTCGCAGTGACCGTGAAGACGGAGTCGGCCAAAGTCACCACCAGCACGCACCCCACCACTACGTCGACGGCGCAGCCCACCACCACGACGGAACCCCCCACCACCACCACTACCAAGCCACGCCCCACCACCACGACTCAACCGAACACCGTCTACATCGATGAGCGCTACGACGGCCAGGTGGTGCACGTCGATACCGGCTGGAAGTTGGTCTTGACCCTGCAGGGCAACCCGTCTACCGGCTTCCTATGGAGAATCGATCAGCCGGTGGAGGATGATGTCATCAAGCTGGCGGAGGAGCCCGAGTATCAGCCCTTCGGCCCCGATCCAGGCGAAGGGGGCGTGTACGTGTGGACCTTCAACGTGGTCGCAGCGGGAGCAACCGCCCTCGAACTCCACTATGCCGGTCCCGGCGGCGAGGTGACCAACAACTTCTTCGTGGGAGTGGTTGTGGAGAAGTAGGCCCGGCTTGACGGACGGCTCCGCCGCCGTCCGAAGGCCGGCGGCGGAGCCGGTTTGCGGGCGGGGGGGGGGGGGGGGGGCCCCCCCCCCCCCCCCACCCAAACCCCCCCCCCCGCCCGCCCCCAAAAGCG